>Ga0126374_10000016_pt1 | contig 26891 bp, 25 predicted proteins | sample PanSoiMetPlot_12_FD_89874 | JGI IMG/M metagenome (GOLD analysis project Ga0126374, IMG submission 89874) | Tropical forest soil microbial communities from Panama - MetaG Plot_12 | ecosystem: Environmental > Terrestrial > Soil > Tropical forest > Bulk soil | place: Panama | collected 2016-02-17
GACGTCGCGCGCCTCGATCGAGTTTGGAATGTAGCTCACGCTCAATCCTCCGGTGCGTCCCGCAGCGTCTGCGGGTCTGCAATGCCATAGTCGCGCTGGGCCGAGGCGGCGCTCACATAGCCATCGCGCAGATCGCGGCCGATCGCCGTGCGATCGCGCTCACCCGGCGGACCGAAGCCGCCCGAGCCGGGCGTGATCATCTCGATGAGTGAACCCGCCGGCGCGTGGAAGGCGCCCTTGCCCGGCAAATCGCGGGCTGCGCCGTCCGGCGTTGTGAGCTTGACCGCGGCTGCGGCGCCGGCTTTGCCGCCAAGGAGTCCGAACGGCGGCGAGGTCATGCGCTCCATGCATAGGGCGCCGGTCGCATCCGCGTTCTCCAGTAGCCGCCAAAGGCGGACTGCGCCGCAGCCGCCGCGATAGCGCCCGGCGCCGCCCGAGTCGGGATTGATCGCGTAGCGCTCGATGCGCACCGGAAACGACGTCTCCATGATCTCGACCGGCGTGTTCATGGTGTTGGAGATACCGCTGGCGATACAGTTGATGCCGTCCTTGTTCGGCCGCGCGCCATATCCGCCCTTGACGGTTTCGTACGAGACATAATGCCGGCCGGTGCGCGGGTCGACGCCGCCCAGCGTCAGGATGGCCGAGGTGCCCTGGCTGCAAGCCATCACCTGTTCGGGCAGGAAGCTCGCGAGCGCGCCCATCACCATGTCGGCCACGCGATGGGATATCTCGTGGTTGGCATAGACGACAGGGGCGGGGAAGGTGGTGTTCACCACCGAGCCTTTGGGCGCCAAAATCTCGATGGCGCGCCAGCAGCCGGAATTCGGCGGAATGAGATTGTTCGGATCAATGGCGCTCTTGAGCCCGCAATAGACGCCCGAGGCGGTAACGGAAAGCGGCGCGTTCATCGGCCCTTTGACCTGCGGATCGGTGCCGGCGAAATCTACAATGAGCCGGTCAGCGACCTTCTTGACGGAGAGGCGAATCCGGAACGGCGCATCATTGCCGAGCGCGTCGTCGGCAATGCCGTCGCCGTCGCAGACATCCTCGAAGGCTCCTTCCCCGTCCGGCAGGTCGGCGAGCGTCGCGCGCATCAGCCGCGCCGAATAATCCATGACCTCGGCCATGTAAGCCACAAGCTTTGCGCCGCCATAGCGCTGCGCGAGCGCGCTCAGACGTTCGCTCGCGCGACGCGTCGCGGCGAGCTGCGCGCCAAGATCGCCTCTGCGCTCCTCCGGCGTGCGAACGTTCGCCAGAATGATCTTTTCGAGATCGGCATTCATCGTGCCGCGGCTGATGAGGCGCACCGGCGGCAGGCGAAGTCCTTCGCCGAATATGTCGGTGACCGCGCCGTAGCTGCCCGGGGTCGCCGAGCCCACGTCCGGCCAATGCGCGCGCAGGCAGGCGTAGCCGAGCAGTTGGCTGGCGTGGAAAGCAGGCCGCACCACATTCATGTCGGGCAGGTGGCTACCGCCGAAATAGGGATCGTTGTGAATAAAGACGTCGCCTTCATGCACGTCCCCGGTAAAGGCGGCGACGACGGCGCGAACCGCATCGGGCATCGAGCCGAGATGGATCGGCAGATCGGGCCCTTGCGCCACCATCTCGCCGCGGGCGTCGAAGACGCCGCAGGAATAATCGCCGGCCGATTTAAGCAGCGGAGAATAGGCGGTCTTTGCCAGAACGACGCGCATCTCCTCGGCGATCTTGTAGAAGCTGTTTTTGATGATCTCGAACGTGGCGGGATCACTCGTCTGCGCCGCATAATTCATTGTTGTCCTGCTCCATGTTGCAGGCGCGCGAGCAGCACGAAGCCGTGCTCGTCCATCGTCGATTGCCAGCCGGGTGGAACAAGAATAGTGGATTCGAGCGACTCGATCACGACGGGGCCCGCGAGCTTGAGTCCGGCAGGCATCCGCTTGCGGTCGAAGACGGTCGCGTCGATGACGCCGGTTTCGCGAAACCAGACTTGGCGCTTGGCTTTGACCGGGTCCGTTCCGCGACGTGCCACGCTGTCACGGATCGTCAGCGGCGCCGTCGCGCCGATCGCGGCAACGCGAGCGCTGACGATCTGGACCGGCTCACTGCGATTGTCGTGTCCATAGGTGTGCAGGTGACGCGCGTGGAACGCCTCTGCGATCTGCGCGAGCGTGGCGGCCTCGATAGAGCCGCATGCAACCGGCACCTCGAGCTCGTGCGATTGACGCGGGTAGCGCGCGTCGACGGAGCGCACGAGGCGCCGCCGCTCAGGCGCGATACCGGCCCGCTCGAGCATCGCCGCTCCCTTTCTCTCCAGCGCGGCAAACGCCGCCTGCAAAGCCTGCGGCTCGACCGCCGCCGCACTGTGCAAGGTTTGCACGTAGTCGCGTTTCAAATCAGTCCCGATGAGGCCGAGCGCCGAAAAGGCGCCAGGAATCGGCGGGCAAATCACATGCGCGATGCCAAGCTCGCTGGCGAGCGCGGCGGCGTGTAGCGGCCCGGCGCCGCCGAAAGCAGCGAGGGCAAAATGCCGCGGATCATGGCCGCGCTGAATCGAGACGATCTTCAGCACTTCCGCCATGGCGTGATTGACCACGTCGATCACGGAAGCGGCAGCGGTGCGCACGTCGAAGCCGAGCGGCTCCGCGAGGCGTGCGCGGACCGCGGCCGCCGCCGCGGCATGGTCGATCGGCAGCTCGCCGTCGAGCAGCGACGTCTTGTCCAGATAGCCGAGCAGGAGATTGCAGTCCGTCACCGTCGGCTCGGTCCCGCCGCGGGCGTAGCAGACCGGTCCCGGATCGGCGCCGGCGCTTTTTGGCCCCACGCGTAGAGCGCCCGCGCGGTCGACCCAGCCGATCGATCCGCCGCCGGCCGAGACCTCGGCAAGGTCGACGACCGGCACGCGAATCGGATGCCCGGTCCCGTTCATCCACCGGCTCATGCTCGATCCGCCGCCAACCTCGTAGTGCGGCGTCGTTTCATACTGGCCGCCGCGGATCAGGCTTGCCTTCGCGGTCGTTCCGCCCATGTCGAATGACAAAAGATCGAGACGTCCCGTTTGGCGCGCCACCAGCGCCGCCGCGACGACGCCCGCTGCCGGGCCCGACTCCACGGCGATCGCGGGCATGGCAATCGCCTCGGCTGCCTCGAGGATGCCCCCGTTCGATCCCATCAGGAAAAGCGGCGGCAGGGCGCGGCTGCGCGTGACTTGATTGAGCCGTTCGAGATAGGACGCGAGTATCGGCCCGGCATAGGCGCAAACCGCGGTCGTGCTGGTGCGCTCGAACTCTTTGATCTCGGGCAAGACGTCCGACGATAGATAGACCGGCACCTGCGGCAGCGCCGCGCGCAGCCGCTCGGCGAGGCGCCGCTCGTGCCGCGGGTTGAGAAAACTGAACAAGAGCGAGATCGCGATGGCGTCGACCCGCGCCGCCTTCAGCGCCACGACGAGCGCATCGATCTCGTTTTCGGCGAGCGGGGTGACGATGGAGCCGTGTGCGTCGATCCGTTCCGTGATCTCGAACCGCCGGCGGCGCGGGATGAGCGTGGCCGGTGCGTCCTGAAAGAGATCATAGAGGTCCGCGCGCGCCGAGCGGCGCAGCTCGAGCACATCGCGGAAGCCGCGCGTCGTGATCAGCGCGGCGCGTGCCCCGGTTTCCTCGAGGATGGCATTAGTGACGACGGTGGTCGCGTGCGAGAACAATGCGACCTCGGCCGCCGCCACGCGGCAGCGGTGCATCGCCACCTCGAGCGCGCCGAGCACGCCTTCGCTGAGGTCGCTCGGGGTCGTCGGCACTTTGGCAACGCCGACGTGGCCGTTCGCATCGTCGACGAGTGCTACGTCCGTGAACGTGCCGCCGATATCGATGCCGATGCGCCAAGCCATATCGCGGTTCCTCTAACCGCATTTATTGTAGACTGGATGGCCCGGTCGGGGTCAGGCAGTTTCGGCGTGCGAGTGCCTGCCCGAGCGGCAAGAACGGCGGTCACGCGCATGACCCATGTCCTTCATCGCCAGATCGGCCATTCCTACCCGGCCGCCTCGAGCGGCCGTGGCATTGCCATTCGCGACGCCGCGGGGAAGGAATATATCGATGCCTCGGGTGGTGCGGCGGTGTCTTGTCTCGGCCATTCGCATCCGGATGTGCTGGCAGCCATGCACGAGCAACTGGACAGGCTCGCCTATGCGCATACGAGCTTCTTCACGACGGAAGTGGCGGAGGAACTGGCCGACGAGCTCATCGCGCACGCGCCGGAGGGAATGAGTCACGTCCTTTTCGTCAGCGGCGGCTCGGAGGCGATCGAGGCCGCGCTCAAACTGGCGCGCCAATACTTCGTCGAACGCGGCGAGCCGCAGCGGCGATACATCATTGCGCGACGGCAAAGCTATCACGGCGTCACCCTCGGCGCGCTCGCGGCCGGGGGCCGGGAATGGCAGCGCAAGGCGTTTGCTCCGTTGCTGATCGAGACGCACCATGTCTCGCCGGTCTACGAATACCGCGAGCGGCGCGCGGATGAGAGCGCTCAAGCCTATGGCGAACGGCTGGCGCAAGAGCTCGAAAACAAGATCGGTTCGCTCGGCGGCGAAAACGTCATCGGCTTTGTCGCCGAGACCGTCGTTGGCGCGACCATGGGCGCCGTCCCTGCGGTACCAGGTTATTTCCGGCGCGTGCGCGAGATATGCCGCCACCACGGCGTTCTGCTCATCCTGGACGAGGTCATGTGCGGCATGGGCCGCACGGGCACGCTGCACGCATGCGAGCAGGAGGGGATCAGCCCGGATCTGATGGTGGTCGCGAAGGGACTCGGCGGCGGCTACGCGCCGATCGGCGCCCTCATGATGCAGGAGACGATTTTCCGGGCCCTCGCCAAGGGCTCAGGCGCCTTTCAGCACACGCATACGTATATGGGGCATCCGCTCGCCTGCGCCGCCGCACTGGCAGTGCAGCGGGTGATCCGCCGCGACAACCTGCTGGCCAACGTGCGGGCGCAAGGGACGCATTTGTCGCGCCGCCTGAAGGAGCGCTTCGGCAACCATCCTTTCGTCGGCGACGTGCGCGGGCGCGGCCTCCTCCAAGGAGTGGAACTCGTCGCCGATCGCGGCACGAAGGAGGCATTCGATCCGAAATTGAAGATACACGCTCGCGTCAAGCGTGAAGCGATGGCGCGCGGCCTGATGGTGTATCCCATGGGCGGTACGGTGGACGGCGTGCGCGGCGACCACGTGCTGATTGCGCCTCCGTTCATTGTCAATGACCACGCAGTCGAGGTGATCGTGGAGCGCCTCGGCGAGGCACTCGACGCCTCGACGAAACAAATTGGCTGAGAGAGCATACGCGCGCACCAGCTGAGGAGGAAACTCATGCGGCATTCAATCGGGGTCGTGATAGCGGCGACTGTGTTCCTCGGCGTGGCTGCGCCCGCCGCGACGCAAGACTTGGGGGGCACACTGAAAAAAGTGCGGGAGAGCGGCGTCATTAGCATCGGTCATCGCGACAGTTCGATTCCTTTGTCATATCTGGACGACAAGCTCCAGCCAGTGGGGTTCTCGATTGAACTGTGCAAGCACGTCGTGGAAGCAGTGAAGGCGAAGCTGGGTCTGCCCAATCTCACCGTCAAATACAATCCGGTGACGTCGGCGACTCGCCTCCCGCTCGTCGCCAACGGTACGGTCGACATCGAATGTGGCTCGACGGCCAACATGATCAGTCGACAGACGCAGGTCGGATTTTCCTACACGTTCTTCGTGCCGCAATTCAAATGGATCACCCGGACCAACAATGACATCAAGAATGCGGACGATCTGCGAGGAAAAACCGTCGCCGTGACGGCCGGCACCAACACCGCGCTGTTCGTCAACAAAATGAATAACGAGGGCAAGCTTGGCATGACCATCATGCAGGGCAAAGATCACGCCGAATCCTTCCTGCTGGTCGAAACGGGCCGTGCCAGTGCGTGGATGGAAGATGACATCTTGATCGCGGGCTTCCGAGCCAATGCGAAAAACCCGGCCGACTTCAAACTGCTCGACCAGTCTTACCCGTCCGACCCTTATGCGCTGATGATCCGAAAGGATGATCAGCAGTTCAAGACACTGGTCGACGAGACGCTTGCCGGGCTGATGCGCTCAGGCGAGTTCGAGAAACTGTATACCCAGTGGTTCGAGAGGCCGATCCCGCCCCGGGCCATCAACATCCAATTGCCGATGTCGGATGCGCTCAAACGCGCCATAGCGGAACCGAACGACAAGCCAAATTCATAGCGCTCCCCCTGTTGCCATGAACATCGAGCTCAAGCTCAAAGTCGAGGACCTCAACGCCCGCTATGCTCAGGCGATCGACGACGACAAGCTCGAGGCGTGGCCGGACTTTTTCATCGATCAGGGCCGCTACCGCGTCACCACGGCAGAGAACTTCGAGCGTGGCCTGCCGCTCGGCATGATCTACGCGACCTCGCGGGCCATGCTGCGCGACCGCGTGCGTTCACTACGGGAGGCCAACGTCTATGAGGCGCAGCGGTATCGGCACGTGATCGGGACCGCATTGGTTACTCCTGGTGACGACGGCGCTCTCAAGGCGCAGACGAGCTTCATTGTGGCGCGCATCATGCATAGTGGCGAGACGACGCTGTTCGCCACCGGCCGCTATCACGATCGTGTCGTCCTCGATGACGGCAAGCCGCGTTTTGCCGAAAAGATCGTCATCCTCGACAGCCGGCTGATCGATACGCTTCTCGCCATTCCGCTTTAGCCCCAAACGCATGCCCGAGCCTGCCGCCGCCCCGTCGCTGACGCGCCATCCCTCCTTTGTGCTGTTCTGGTGCGCGCGCACCTTCACCAACGGCGCGTATATGATGCAAGGCGTCGCGGTCGGCTGGCAGATCTACGAGCTCACCAATGATCCGTTCGACCTCGGCCTCGTGGGATTGGCACAATTCGTGCCGTTGGTGGGGTTCTCGCTCATCATCGGCCAGGTCGCCGATCTGTTCGATCGGCGCCTCGTTGTCGCCAGCTGCCAATTGGGCAAGGCGGTGGCCGCGCTCGCGCTCGCGATCGGCACCGCGCGCGGCGCGCTCAGCCGCGACGCTATGCTGGCGATCCTGTTCGTGTCGGGCACCGCGCGCGCGTTCGAGATACCGACGATCCACGCGCTGCTGCCGGGAATCGTGCCGACGCCGCTCTTGCCGCGTGCGATCGCGGCCTCCGCCAGCGCACAGCAGACGGCCGTGATCTGCGGTCCCTCGCTCGGTGGGCTCCTCTACATGCTCAGCCCAACGGTCGTCTATGCGACCTGCACCATCGTTTTCATGGCCGCGAGCGCGCTGATCAGCCTGATCCACATCGCGCCGCGCAACGAAGAGCGCAAGCCGATCAGCCTGGAGACGCTGTTCGCCGGTTTTCGCTATATCCGCAGCCGTCCGATTTTGTTGGGCGCGATCTCGCTCGACCTGTTCGCCGTGCTGCTCGGCGGGGTGACGGCACTGTTGCCGATCTATGTCCGCGACATCCTGGAGGCTGGGCCGTGGGCGCTCGGGGTGTTGCGCTCGGCGCCGGCGGTTGGTGCGCTTGCCATCTCGATCGTGCTGGCGCGCCGCAGCCTCAGCGGCGGCGCCGGCCACGTCATGTTTGCCGCGGTCGGAACGTTCGGGCTGGCAAGCCTCGCCTTCGCGCTGTCGACCTCGTTGGTCGTGTCATTCTTCGCGCTCATGGTCTACGGTGCCTCGGACGCGATCAGCGTCGTCATCCGGCAATCGCTGGTGCAGATGCGCACGCCCTATGACATGCTGGGCCGGGTGCTGGCGGTGAACTCCATGTTCACGGGCTCCTCGGGCTCGCTCGGCGAATTTCGCGCCGGCGCGGTGGCGGCTGCCCTCGGTGCTGTGCCTTCAGCGGTGATCGGTGGCTTAGGCACGATCGCCGTGATGTTGATCTGGATGTGGGCGTTCCCGCAGCTTCGCCAGGTCGACAAATTGGCACCTGACGCCCAGTCGGGGAACTGACCGAAACAAGAGGGGCTGGAAAAAGGAAGCCCCGCTCGCGCGGGGCTCAAGTGTTTCGGAGGAACGTCGAACGTGAGAACCGCACCTGCGGTAACGATCGACATGATCAACTTAGCTTTGCCACGGCGGTTGCGCTGTGATGGCCGTCACAAAATGTGCTTTTGCCTGCCCGGGGCAGTATCTTAGTGGTTTCAATAGGATAAGGCCGGTAATTTCTCGACTTATCGCAATTGAGAGCGCCCCATTCATCACGTTTACGAGCGCGGTCGCGCCACGGGAGGCTCGTGTTCAGCGGTCTCAGTTTCGCACAACCAAAACCGAGCACTTGGCGTAGCGGACCACGTGACCGGCGTTGGAGCCGAGGAAATACGTGCGCACGGCGTGCCGCTGCGGCCGGTGCGAGCTCATGACGATGAGATCGGGCTGCATGCTGGTCGCCTCTTCCAGGATCTCCTGATAGACGCCGCCCTGGCGCACGATCGAGGATACCCGCGCCGGCGGCAAGCCGGTTTCCTTCACGACGATTGCGAGCGCGTCTTCCGCTGCCTTGCGCTGCTGTACCTCGAAGTCGGGCGGCACATATTCGGCGAGCATTACTGGCGTGAGCGGCAGCACATTGACAAAGCGAATCATCCCCTCTGTCTGAGCGGCCATCATCAAGGCGGTGGCAACCGCGGGCTTGGCCAAGTCCGGATCCGCGAGGTCAATCGGAACCAGGATTTTCCTGTACATGGCGACATCCCCTCTGTGACTGGTGTTTTAGGACATATTGCCACGCCTGTGGGCCAACCGTGAGCGATTTGCTGGAGCCGCCGAGGCAGGACTGGCTCGGGTTGCGCCTGGCCCATGGCGCGAGCGGCGCAAGACCCTGTCTCACACCCGATCGGCCTCCGCGAGCGAGCGGGGGCTTACGAAGCGCTCGAGCCGCCCGCCGCGCGGATGCAGCTTGCGCCAGTCTTTGCCGGCAAAGTCGATGACGGCGAGGCCGGAGGTCGGAAGTGCTTCGTTGAGTCGCTCGCGGGTCTCCACATCGCCCGAGGCGATCAACCGCCGCGCCGCCTCGTGCAGGCCCGGATTGTGCCCGACCACGAGCAACGTGCGCACCGTGGGCGCCATACCCTTCACCAGCGCGATAATCGCCTCGGCGCCGGCATTGTAGAGGCGCTCCTCGTAGGTGACGCGCGGTGCGGCGGCTAGCGCTCCCGCGACCCGTTCCCACGTCTGCCGTGCGCGCTCGGCGGTCGAGACCAGCGCGAGGTCAGGAATAAGCGCATGGCGCGCCATGTAGGCGCCGATCACCGGCGCATCGGCTTTGCCGCGCGCATTGAGACGGCGCGCATGGTCGCTCATGCCGCCTTCGGCCTTTTCCGACTTGGCGTGTCGCAGCAGCATCAGGCGCATGGCACTAGCATCGATTTCCCGCACGCCGCAGTCTAGCATGCCCGGCGACAACTTGACCTGTACGGAAGAAACCGTGAACGCCTCCGAGCGGACGTCGCACGTACCGACCTGGTACACGGCCACCATGGTGCCGGCGCCCGCGCGCCCGTCGCTCACCTATGATCTCGATGTCGATGTATGCGTCGTCGGTGCCGGACTTGCGGGGCTGACGACTGCCCTCGAGATCGCTCGACGCGGGTGGTCGGTCGCGGTGCTCGAAAGCCGGCGCATCGCATGGAGCGCGTCCGGTCGCAACGATGGCTTTGTGCTGCCCGGCTTTGCGGCGCCGATGGACAGCGTGGTGAGTCGTGTCGGTTTGGAGCACGCCAAGGCATTGTGGGCGCTCTCCGAGATGGGCCTCAAATACGTCCGCACCACCATCGCCGAGGCGCGCCTGCCGGGAGTTGCGCCGATCGCCGGCTGGCTCAAAGCGTCCAAGATCGATAGCCGCGACGAACTCCTCGATGATGCGCAGCTCTATGGGGAGGAGTTTGGCACCGAAATCGAGGTATGGCCGACGGAGCGGGTCAGGGAGGTTCTCAAGACCGATCACTACTTCCATGCTGTGCATTTGCCGCGCGCGTTCCACATCCATGCGCTCAATTATGCGCTGGGCCTCGCCGAGCTGTCGGAAACCGCCGGCGCGCGCATTTTCGAGGACACGCCTGCGCTGTCGATAGACACCGAAGGCGTGCGCAAGCGGATCGCCACGCCGTCCGGGCGCGTGCGCGCCGCCCACATCGTGCTTGCCTGCAGCGTTCATATCGGCTCGCTCGCGCCGCGCATCGCGGGCACGCTGCTGCCGATCTGGAGCTATACCATCACCACCGCACCGCTCGGGCCGCGGCTTGCCGCTGCCATCACCTATCGCGGCGCGGTGACCGATACGGACCTCGCGAGCAACCATTATCGCATCGTCGACAACGACCGGCTGCTCTGGTCCGGACATACGACAACGTGGGAGGCCGATCCCAAGCGGTTCGTGCGCCGGCTCAAAGCCGATTTGGCAGCGATCTATCCGCAGCTCGCCGACGTCGAGGTTGAGCACGCCTGGTCGGGCGTGCTCGGCAATGCGCTGCATCGGATGCCGCAAATCGGAGAGGTCTCGGGAGGCCTTTGGCTCGCCAGCGGCTTCGGCGGCCACGGCATCAACACCACGGCGATGGCGGGCAATCTTCTCGCCCAAGCCATTGTCGAGGGTGACGACACCTGGCGTTTGTTCGCCCCGTTCGAACTCGTGTGGGCCGGCGGTAGCGTCGGCCGCGCGGTCATGCAGGCGTTTTACTGGTGGCTCGATACGCGCGAGCGCTGGGCGGCACGGGCAGCGCGTCGGCGGGAGCAGGAAGACTTGCGTCTGGCCAAGCGCGCCGCCCTGCGCGAGGGGGACGAGGAGACCGGCACGGAGGCGCAACTCGGCGCCGTGCTGCCGCGGGAGCACCTGCAGGCGGAGCCACAGCGCGGCGAACTCCCCGCCGATCCGGTCGCGGCCCAGGAGATCCCCTCTCCTTCGATCGACCGTCAGACCGTCGACGAGCCGCTTGAGGCGCGCACGTCCGAAAAGTTGCGCTAGAACCTGGCGCTCATTCCCGCGCAGTTTCGTATTTCCCGTGAAAGCGCTCACCGCCCCTCGCGGCGCGCCAGGAAGGCGAGCCGCTCGAACAGGTGGACGTCCTGCTCGTTCTTGATAAGCGCGCCGTGCAGCGGGGGAATGAGTTTCTTCGGGTCGCGCTCGCGTAGCGTCTCGGGTCCGATGTCCTCGACGAGCAGGAGCCTGAGCCAATCTAGCAGCTCGGAGGTTGAAGGCTTCTTCTTCATTCCCGGCACCTCGCGGATTTCATAGAACAGCTTGAGCGCTTCCGATACGAGGCGCTGCTTGATACCGGGGAAATGCACCTCGACAATTGCGCGCATGGTGTTGGGATCGGGAAACCGGATGTAGTGGAAAAAGCAGCGCCGCAGAAACGCGTCTGGCAGCTCCTTTTCGTTGTTGGAGGTGATCACCACGATCGGCCGTCGCCGCGCCTTCACGGTTTCGCCGGTCTCGTAGACGAAGAATTCCATGCGGTCGAGCTCCAGCAACAAATCGTTGGGGAACTCGATGTCGGCTTTGTCGATTTCATCGATCAGCAGCACTGGCCGGCTATCGGCGACAAAGGCGTCCCAAAGCTTGCCGCGTTTGATGTAGTTGCGGATATCGTGCACACGCGCGTCGCCGAGCTGACTGTCACGCAGCCGCGATACCGCGTCGTATTCGTAGAGTCCTTGCAGCGCCTTGGTAGTCGATTTGATGTGCCACTCGATCAATGCAGCGCCCAAGCTTTTGGCGACCTCGAGGGCGAGCACCGTCTTACCGGTCCCCGGCTCGCCTTTGACCAAGAGCGGCCGTTCCAGCGTGATAGCTGCATTGACGGCGACCTTGAGATCTTCGGTCGCGACATAGGCGCTGGTTCCTTCAAAGCGCATGCAGCGTCCTTGCTTGCAGAGTCAGCATCCGATGCCCTCGGTTCGTGATGCACGGGCTTGAACCGCGCGTCAGCCAAGCACTTATCCAAGGGGATGGATTGCCGGGTCAAGCCCGGCAACGGCGGCCGGTCGCGTCAGCTCACGCTGTCATCGCACGAACGTGAGCCGAATTGTCTCAAGCGGTGATCCCGAGATGACATATATAGTGCTTCGACTCATCCGTTTACCGAACCGCGCTAGAGCCGCATGCCGGGCCAGTTAACAAGCGTCAGCCGCGTGATCGCGCTCAGCGCGCTGCTCTTGCTCGCGCTTTTGGTGCCCGCCGCCGGGCAGGGGAGCGAGCCGCAGCGCACCGCAGTTGCGACCTTCGCGGGTGGTTGTTTCTGGTGCGTAGAGGCCGATTTTGACAAGATCGAGGGCGTGATCAGCACGACCTCGGGCTATACCGGTGGTCATACGGCCAATCCCACCTATGAGCAGGTCTCCCGTGGCGGCACCGGCCATGCCGAGGCGGTAGAGATCGTGTACGATCCTGCGAAGGTGAGCTATAGCAGGCTACTCGACGTGTTCTGGCACAATATCGATCCGCTGGCGAAGGATCGGCAGTTCTGCGACCACGGCGACCAATATCGCAGCGCCATCTTTTATCGTGGCGAGGAGCAGCGTGCACAGGCGGAGGCCTCGAAGGCGGTTGTCGAGAAGCGCTTCAAGGAGCCGGTTGCAACCCAGATCGTACCGGCCGGGCCGTTCTACAAAGCCGAAGAATACCATCAGGACTACTACCTGAAGAATCCCATTCGCTATAAATTTTATCGCTTTAATTGCGGGCGCGATGCGCGGCTCGAGGAGTTGTGGGGCAAGAAGGAGTAGGGATGCTCGATCGTCGTCTTTTGCTGGCGGGTGTGGCAGGCCTTGCAGGGATCGCGGGGCTACGCTGGGTCACGCGCGGCGATGTCGAGGCCGCTGACGCGTTCGAAATCCAGAAGAGCGACAGCGAGTGGCGCTCGCTGCTGACCAAGACGCAGTACGAGGTGTTGCGGCTGCGCCGAACCGAGCCGCCCGGCTCGAGCCCGCTCAACGACGAGAAACGCAAGGGCACGTTCGTCTGCGCCGGCTGCGATCTGCCGGTGTTCTCTTCGGAGACGAAATACGACAGCAGAACCGGGTGGCCGAGCTTCTATCGACCGCTACCGAACGCGATCGGCACCGCAACCGACCACCTGTTGCTGTTGCCGCGCACCGAGGTGCATTGCAGGCGCTGTGGCGGACATCTGGGCCACGTCTTCGAGGATGGCCCACCGCCGACTGGTCTGCGGTACTGCATGAATGGGGCCGCCTTGAAGTTCATCCCCGACGCGCCGGCTTGAGTGCGATCTGACGTGCTTGGCGCGTCCGAAAACGCGATGAGGCCATGGCCGGCTGATTCGGAGCGGCGGAAGGCACCCAGGGGCTAACGTTTCAGCAGCTGTTTTTGGATCAGGTGCCGAAGGAGGCTCCCGATGACTCGCTCGATGATGGGGCGCGCGCTGGCGCTCTTGTTTTTCGCCGCAGTCGCGCCTCCCGCGCCCGCCGCTGAGGTCTACCAGATTTCCACCATTTCGAGCCTGTTGGCCGGCGGCTATGACGGCGACACGACCGTCGGTGAGCTGCTCCACCACGGCAACTTCGGGCTCGGCACGTTCAACGGCGTGCATGGCGAGATGATGGTGCTCGATGGAAAGGTCTATCGGGGCACCGTCGACGGCCGGGCGCAACTGGTCGCTTCCTCCGAGCTGACCCCATTTGCAGTGGTCGTGACCCTGCGCCCCCGCCCGCAAGCCTCCAGCCCGGTTGCGGCCGGGCAATTGCTGGAGCAGCTCGAGGCGGCCCTCGACGCTTTGCCCTATAGCGCATCGCGCGTACTCGCCGCACGCGTAGATGGGCAATTCCGCGCCATCACCATCCGCAGCGAACCCAAGCAGCAGCCGCCTTACCGCTCCTTGGTGGACGTGATCAAAGCGCAGCAGGGCGTCCATACGCTCGAGGGTGTCGACGGCGCTCTGATCGGGTTCCGCTTCCCGACGGCCGCGAGCTCCGTCAATGTGCCGGGCTGGCATTTCCACTTTCTGACTGCCGACAGGACACGCGGCGGCCATGTGCTCGGTCTGACCACGGGCTCGGGCTTGGCCCGGCTCGAGGAATTCTCGGAGCTGCGCATCCGCTTTCCGGCGAGGGGCCCCGCGGAGAGCGCCGGGGCCGATGAGATTAGGGCCGTCGAACGGCCCCGCTAGAACCGGCACCGGCGTGCGTGGCCTTGACACCACGCGAGCGCCGGTGGGTGCCCGGAAGGGCAGTTGAGCAGCGACCTTGGCGGCTCACCCGAAAATTGGGGCGCATGCCAATTACGTTATTGTCCGCCATCGCGTGGCTCGATATAAGCTCGCCCCGCGAGCAGGGGGGTTCGCTTTTCGCACGGGGTTGCAATGTCTCCGCAAAAAAACGGCGGCGCGGTACAGGATAAAACCAAGGCCTATCGACCTTCCGACAAAGAGCCTTTCATGAACGAGCGCCAGCGGGAGTATTTCCGCCAGAAGCTCATCAATTGGAAGGAGGAAATCCTCAAGGAGGCCAAAGAAACGCTGGCTCATCTTCAGGCCGAGAACGAGAATCACTCCGATCTTGCCGACCGCGCGTCTTCGGAGACCGACCGCGCGATCGAATTGCGCGCGCGCGACCGCCAGCGCAAGCTGATCGCCAAGATTGACGCCGCGCTCGCCCGTCTCGAGGACGGCACCTACGGTTATTGCGAGGAGACGGGTGAGCCGATCTCGCTCAAGCGGCTCGAGGCGCGCCCGATCGCCACGCTCTCAGTCGAGGCGCAGGAGCGTCACGAACGGCGCGAGCGCATCTACCGCGACGAGTGAAATGCGCTCCTAACGCGGGGCACGGCGGCCGCCGATGAAACGCCGTCGCTTTCTTCAGCATTTGCCAGGCGCTGCGGCGGCGATCGCGGCAGCGCCCCGATTGTGCCGTCGATGGCTATTCGCTGAGCCTCAGCGGCTCGCGGCTCAGGGCTTGGGCGGCGGACGGTTCAGCAGGCTCGCCATCTCCTGTTCAAGGCTGTCGTAGAACGATTTTTGCGGCGCGGGCTTGGTGTCGGCGCCGCGCGCGCGCGCGGCCTTCGCCGGATCTGCGGCCGAGTCGTCGGTGCCCGGCGGGGCAGGCTCGCTCTTGCCAGCTCCTGCCCCGGGACGCAGATCGTCGGTCTTGAGCGGGCGACGCAGCGTTGGATCCAGCCGTGGGGAGGTTGCTGTTTCGGGCGCAACTTCGCCCGTCGGTTTCTGCGCGCCGAGGGCGGTGCGCGTATCATCGCTCCTGCCGGGGCGCCTAAGCGCGGCTTCGAGCCGCTGCGCCATCTCCGAGAGGTTCTGGTCAGCAGGCGACTTGAGCGCGGGATCGGCCGTGCCTGGGGCGGGCGCCGGCGCAGGTTGCAGCCGCGGCATGCGGCGTTGCTCGGCAGGCTCGCCCATCACGGGCACGCGCGATAACTCGTCCGCGAGTTCAGCGAGCGGGTCGGGCGCGCGCGGCTTGCGCTCGCGCCCCGGAACCGGAGGCGGCGCCGTAGCCTGCGGCTCGTCCGGCCGCTCTCCCGGCCAGACCATCGGTTCCTCGGACGCCATCGGCGGACGCGGAGGTCGGGGCTCGGCGCGCAGCGACGGCTCGACGCGCGCTGCAGGCTCGGCCTTCGGCGCCGGCTCGGGCTGCAGCGGCCACACGCTGTCTTCGCCGAGAGGCACTGCCCGCGGCAACGTGTCGGCAGCCGCCGGGCGGGCTCCTTCTCGCGGCGGCGTTGTCGCGCGCAGGATGTTCTGCTCGACCACCACGTCGCTCGGGCCGCCGATGATAAGCAGATGCTCTACATTATCGCGCCGAATGAGGACGAGGCGTCGCCGGCTGTCGACCGTCGCCTGGTCGATGACGGCGAGCCGCGGCTGGCGTCCGCGTGTCGCGCCGCCGCCGAGCCGTCCACCGGCGAACCGGCGCACGAGCCAGAACGCCAGCGCGAGCAGCGCCAGCACTACGATTACGAACAGAAAGACCTTGAGACCGGTCTGCCCTTCACCGAATAGCGTATCCAACATCACTCCTCCCCCGCCTCTCGCGGGCGCGTTCGGCATTGCCCGAATGGTTAACGTCGCCGCTCCTACGCCCCGCCGGTCAATACTAACAGGAAATTAAGAAAGCTAGGACCCGGGCCGACGATGTCCGGGCCTCAAAGCATTTCCGGTGGTAAGCGGTGGTTTGGCAGGTGGGCGGGAGCGCCCGGCAACGGCCGATTAACCGCACCCGAGCAAAGTTCGCGCTGGGTAAAGGTGCGCGGCCCGATAGCGTTGCGACGCGCTCGAATTGTCGGCCCTGGGCGCACGCCCGCGAAAGCCTTGCGTGGAGTTGGCGGCTGGGGCACTCAGGACCAGGCGAATGCCGCCGATTCCGCCGAGCATGACGCACCCAAAACCCTCCGAGGACAACGCCTGCGCGCCGATCGAGCGCAATGCGGAAGGGCGCGGCACCGGCAGCGTCGGTCTCGTGCTGCTCTTTGCGCTGCTCATCCCCGCCGCCGGCGCCTTCCTGATCGGACGCGCCAAAGCGGAACCTTACACCGTGGCGCTCCTCGCCGTGTTGGCCACTCTCGCCGTCTTCCTACTGTTCGCGTTCGCCGCCGGCATCTTGCGTCTGTCTGCTCGGCCGGCCAAACGGCCGTTGCTGGCGGCCGTGGTCGACCATGCCAGCGAGGGCTTCCTGGTCACCGACCCGGATGGCCGCGTGGTTTACGCCAACGCCGCCTATCTTGAACTCGTCGGCGCGTCCGACGCTCGGGACGTGCGGGCGGTCGAGCGGGCCTTCATGGGCGATGCCGCTGTTTCGGAAGCCGTGTACCGTCTGCTCAAGGCGGCGCGCGAAGGGCGCCGCGCCCAGGAGGAAGTGCGCGTCAACGCGCAGCGCGGCGACAGCGGGCGGTGGTTGCGTATCCGCGTGCGTCCGCTCGGCCAAGGTAAACGCGAATCGCGCATGACGGTGTGGTCGCTCTCTGACGTGACGCGCGATCTCGAGCGGCACGAGAATGTATTCCAGGAGTTGCAGCACGCGATCGACTATCTCGATCATGCGCCGGCCGGCTTCTTTTCGGCAGAAGGCAACGGCAACATCGTCTATATCAACGCTACGCTGGCCAATTGGCTCGATTATGATCTTGCCCAAGTCGGCTCTGGCGGCCTCAAGCTCGAACAGATCGTGGCGGGGGAGGGCGCGGCGCTCCTGACCACGCTCGCGGCCGTGCCGGGCGACGTAAAGACGGAAATCCTTGACATCGATCTCAAGACGCGGGGCGGGCGCACCGTCCCGGTGCGGCTATTCCACAAGGTGGCCTTCGGGCCAGACGGCACGCCAGGCGCGTCGCGAACGCTCGTCATCAATCGCGCGCGCGATGGCTCGATCGATTCGCAGCGGGCGGCCGAGGTGCGGTTCGTGCGCTTCTTCCAAAATACGCCGATGGCGATCGCCACGGTCGACAAGCAGGGGCGGATCGTCGATTCCAATGCGAGGTTTGCCCGCCTGCTCCACCCCGTATTCAACGGCGAAGCTTGGAAGGATCGCTCGATCCTCTCCGTCGTCGCTGAGCGCGACCGGGGCGCCCTCGAAGCCGCTATCCGCACGGCGGCAGAGGGACAAAGCGAGATTGATCCGGTTGAGGCGGCGCTCGAAGGTGCCGGCGAGCGCTATGCCAGCTTTTTCGTCACCGCGGTCGAGGACGAGAAGCAGCGCGATCGTGAGGCCGCGATCGTCTACGCGCTTGAAACCACGCAGCAGCGCACGCTCGAGAACCAGGTCAACCAGCAGCAGAAGATGGAGACCATCGGCCGTCTGGCGGGAAACATCGCGCACGATTTCAACAATCTGCTCGGCGCTATCATGATGGCGACCGACTTCCTGTTGAATGCGCATCGGCCGACCGATCCGTCCTTCCAGGACATTATGCATATCAAGCAGAACGCCAACCGCGCCGCGAGCCTGGTGCGGCAACTGTTGGCGTTCTCGCGCAAGCAGACCCTGCGTCCGCAGGTGATCGACCTCGGCGAGGCGCTCTCGGATCTGACCGTTCTCCTGCGGCGCCTGATCGGCGAGAACGTGACGCTCGACGTTCCGCAGGTGCGCGATCTCTGGCCGGTCAAGGCCGACGTCGGACAATTCGAGCAGGTGATCATCAATCTCGCGGTCAATGCGCGCGACGCCATGCCTCTGGGCGGCAAACTCACGCTGCGTACGTCCAACGTCAGCGTCGACGACGTACAGCACCGGCATAAGGACATGCCGGCAGACGACTACGTGCTGGTCGAGGTCGAGGATACCGGCAGCGGGATTGCGCCGGAAATCATCGATAAGATCTTCGACCCCTTCTATACGACGAAGGACGTGGGAAAGGGCACGGGGCTCGGTCTTTCGACGGTCTATGGCATCGTCAAGCAGACCGGCGGCTTCATCTATGTAGACTCGGAGGTCGGCAAGGGCACGATCTTCCGCATCTTCCTGCCGCGCTACGTTCCGAGCGCGGATGAGGTCGAGGCGCCGCAATTGCCGGAGGCGACGGCGTCCGCGAGTGCCGCTGCTGGCGAGATGCATGCCGCGGCGACCGATCTGACCGGTCGTGGCACCATTCTGCTGGTCGAAGACGAGGAGGGGCTGCGCGCGCTCAATGCGCGCGGTCTCCAATCACGCGGCTATACGGTGATCGAGGCCGGCAACGGCATCGAGGCCCTGCAAGAGATGGAAAAGCGGGGCGGGGAGGTCGATATTGTCGTCTCCGATGTGGTCATGCCGGAGATGGATGGGCTTGCCCTTATGAAAGAGCTCAAGAAGCGCAAGCCCGAGATCAAAATCATCTTCGTATCCGGGTATGCCGAGGACGCCTTCGACAAAAACCTGCCTGACCAGACGCAGTTCAACTTTCTCCCCAAGCCGTTCACGCTCAAGCAATTGGTCAGGGTGGTGAAGGAGACCATGGCGGGCTGAGTGGTGCTGCCCGTCCCGCACGGTTTCGCGCTGCTCCACATCCGCGCCACGAGCGACCGTTTTCATTGGGCACCTTCGCGCGCTACCATCTCGCCATGATCGAACCGGAACAGACTCGGCAAGACAAATACGTGGAGACTGCGCGCGAGCGGCGGATCGCGAACGCGGTGCTGCTGTTCTTCCTTCTTGTCGTGGTGGGCGGCGGGATCTTGCTCGCCAATGCCATGTTCGAGCAGCGCCGGCTCGACGACTGCATGGCGCAAGGGCGGGCAAATTGCGCACCGCCGATCGAGGCGCCCGCACGATAGGCGTCGGACAGCGGCGGCCGGAACCTTCGGCCCCTCGCACGCATTTCACTGTGAAGGTTGCTCGGAAGCTGCCCCCTGGAGGATGCCCATGCCGGCGCGATCGAAGAAGCAGCAAATGGCGGCGGGCGCGGCGCTCGCTGCCAAACGCGGGGAGCGTTCGAAGCAAAGCCTCAAGGGCGCCTCGCGGGAGATGGTCGAGAGCATGAGCGAGCGGCAGCTGCGCGAGTTCGCCCGCACCAAACGAAAGGGCCTGCCGCGCAAGCGCAGGGGGTGAATGCGTGGGTGGATGCGGCGCGCTGCTTACGCCGCTTTTTCCGCGCGCGTGCGCCGCACCTCGAGCACCGTCTCCACCGGCACCGGCGCGCGTAGCGTACTGATCCCGGGACAGCCCGCGAGCGCCAAGCGCTCGACCTCTTTGAGCTTATCTGTCGGTGCGTCGCTCTTGACCTGAACGCTGATCATTACCTTACGGAAAGCCGACAGCGGCGCGTCGGCCATCATGTGTCCGCGCGCGTCGAACTCCGTACGTGCGACCGCCTCGAACGCGTCATAGGCGACGCCAAGCTTCGCCGCATAGAAGGCGAACACCGCCGCATAGCAGCCAATTGCGCCGGAGAGCAGAAATTCGAGCGGCGTCGGCGCGCAATTTTGTCCACCGACATGCGCCGGCTCGCTGATGAGGAATTTGTATCCGCTCTTCTTGCACTCGACCAGTTCGTTGAGCTGTCCGATCGAGGACACCTTGACCTCGACGAAACTTTGCGGTCCCTCCGGTGCTTCTTTTTCCGGATTTGCGCGATAGCGACGCTCGCGTGCCTCGGTGAGTTCTTTCAATTCGGGAAAGCAATCACAGACTTTGGCCATACAGGACTCCCAAAACGCTGCGAGGAGGATTCTGCATTAAAATCCGCTCGTCCCGCGAAAGCGGGGACCCAGAGTTAAGGTCCGTGGCCCTGGATTCCCGCTTGCGCGGGAATGAGCGGAGATAATTGCCTTAGCTCTACTTCACCTCGACCAGGCCGACCTGATTGACCAGACTGTTTGCGGTCACCGGATTGCCGTCGGGCGTCACGCTCATGTTGCGCACGATGTCACCGCCGCCCGGGATTGCCCAGCTCTGGAATTTCTCCGTTTTGGGATCGAAGCGAACGATCGTGTTCGGCTTGGCTCCGGACTCGTTGTACCAGAGCGCGCCCTTGGTGAAGACGATACCGTAGGGCTCCGACTTGGGTCCGCTCGGCGAAGGCCATTCCTTATGCTCGCCGCTCGCAAGGTCGAGCCGCCCGAGATAGCCGCGGGAGAAATCCGCGTACCACACCGCGTCGTCCGGTGTGAGTGCAAGCCGGCGCGGCCGCGATGCCGGGTTCGGCAAGGCGTACTCCTTGATCGCCATGATGATCGGATCGATCGTGGCGATCTTGTTGGTGCCGAACTCGACGAAGACCGGAATGCCCTTGGAATTGATCAGAAGGCCATAGGGGCGCGAATTCGCCGTGGGCGACGTGACGAGCTTAACCTCGCCACTCTTTGGATCGATGCGTCCCACCATGTTGCCGTTCTGCACGGTGAACCACACGATGCCGTTATCGTCGATGGCGGTGGTGTGTGGATCCTTCGCCTTCGGATCGGGCATCTTGTATTCGGTCACGTTGCCGCTCTTGGGATCGAGCTTGCCGATAAGGCTCATATGGTTGCCGGTGAACCAGATGTTGCCGTCCCTGTCCTCGACGAGGCCGTGCGGGCCGGTCTGCGGCGTCTTGAGCGAATATTCCTTGATCGCGCCGGTCTTGGGATCGAGGCGGCCGAGTTTGCCGGAGAGCTGTCCGGTGTACCAAATCATGCCATCCCGCGTCGCGAGCGGATCGTGCGGTCGCGAGCCTGGCGTCGGCACTTGCCAGAGCTTGATCGCGGCCTCGACCGGCCCGGGGATGACCACCGCGGTGGGCCGCGGCCGCTCGGGGAAATTCTTGATCAGATACTGGGTGAGCGTGTCGACTTCCTGCTTGGGCACCGGCACTTCGAAATTGTCCATCATGCGCATGACGGTGTGCCAGCCTTCCGGCGTATAGCCGGCGCGCACCCGATTGATGTCGTGGCAGCCGCCGCAGAAGTTGACGAGTGTCTGTTTGCCCGGTCCCTCCGGAAAATCCCCTTGCGCTTGCTGCGCGCTTGCCGGCGACGCGACGCAAAGGAGAGCCGCGATCGCGGCCAAGAGCGGTTGCTTTGACATGGTTCCTCCTCCACAAAATATCACACGCAAGCGTAGCACGATTTCTGGGATGCGAGGTGCGCGCCCTCGACCCGCGACGCAGGCTTCATACACACGATGTCGAAATCAAGCTTCAGCCGGCACGCGCCCGTCGCCTGTCGTGATCAGGCCGCCTTGGCCTGCGCGCGCTTGAGAAAGTTGACGAATACTGCAGCCATCTCGGCCTCCTTCGGCGCCCAGTCCTCGGGTGGCTCGAGATCGACGTCGAGGTCGCCGGGAAAGAGGTCGTAGAGCTCGCTGCCCGGAATCATGCGATGCGCCGTTTCGGCGATGGCGTGGTTGTGCGTCTTGTCGTTGCCGGGAATGATGCAGGTCGGCACCTTGATCGAGTTGAGATCTTTCTCGCTCGCGCCGATGATCGGCAGCTCGGCGCCTTTGGCGAACTGCACGCGCCAGCGCTCCATCGCAGCGACGAAGGCCTTCGGATCCATTGCCATGAGGACTGCGCGGTTTGACGGCCGCGCCTCGATGCGTTCGTTGAAATGGTCAAGCTCGCACACGGCGGCCATGCCGTCCTCACGTGCCGCGTGGATGTATTTGCCGTAATAATTCTCCGTCAGCCGCGCGGCGGCAAACGGGCCGCCGGTGACGCGCCACAACAGCAGCGCGCGCACGGCGTGCGGATATTTCAGCGCGAACAGGACGGATAGCCGGCAGCCGGACGAGCCACCGCCCACCACCGCGGGCAGCGCCTTGAGCTGCGAGAGGAGATCGTAGAGATCCTCTGCCCATACCTCGTATTCGGAAACCTCCGCGCCGATGGAGATATCCGAAAGGCCGCAATTGCGCCGGTCGTGGATGAGCACGCGGTAGCCGGCATCGGCGACGTGCCACGCCAGCGATTTCACGTTATCGAGCGCACGGCGCCCGCCGGGCGAAAGCGCGACCCAGGGGCCGCTGCTGCCGAGGACTTCGTAATTGAGGTTCACTCCGCGCACATGGGCGATGGGCATCGGTTCTCTCCGCGTTGAGCATAGGCCCGAAGTCTATACCGGAGCTCCCGCCGCGTCTCGGGCGTTGCCGCTCGGCGCGTTGCAGCGGGGCGTGCGCCCGCTTGACTAGGTGGCGGAAACCCCAACCCTACGCCAGCCCCATTCTAAGGAGCCGCTACCATGCGCTACGAGCTCTACTACTGGCCGACGATCCAGGGCCGCGGCGAATTCGTGCGCCTCGCCTTGGAGGAGGCGGGCGCGGACTATGTGGACGTGGCGCGACGCTCCGGCAAACGCGGCGTCCCCACAATGATGAGATTCATCGACGGCCGGGGCATCACGCGTCTGCCCTTTGCGCCACCATTCCTCAAGGCTGGCAAGCTCGTGATCGCGCAGACCGCCAACATCCTCCTCTACCTCGGCGCGCAGCTTAAGCTTGCGCCGCGCGATGAGGCCGCACGGCTATGGGTGCATCAATTGCAGCTCACCATCGCCGATCTTGTGGCGCTCATCCACAACACGCACCATCCAATCACCGGCTATCTCTACTACGAACAGCAGCGCGCGGCCGCGAAGCTTGCCGCCAAATATTTCTGGCGCTATCGCCTGCCGAAATTCCTGCGCTATTTCGAACGCGTGCTGCAAAAGAGCGGCGGTCCTTATCTCATCGGCCGCAGGCTCACCTATGCGGACCTCTCGGTGTTCCAGATCATCGAGGGGCTGCGCTACGCCTTCCCGCGCCGGATGAAACGGTTTGAGCGCAAGGTGCCGCGCCTCGTCGCGCTGCACGACCACGTGTCGAGGCGGCCACGGATTGCGGCCTATTTGGCCTCGCCGCGGCGCATTCCGTTCAGCCAGTGGGGCATCTACCGCTATTTCAAGGAGCTGGATCGGTAGTATCGCGCGAATGAAAAGGTCGTCATGCCGGGCTTGACACCGCAAGTCGGGTTCACCCGACTTGCGGCGCTTAATAAGCGCAACTTAGGCAAGCCCGAGTTGCGGTGCAATCAATCCAGCTTCGCGAAAACCTTCTTGCAAAGACGATGGATGCGCGGGTCGCAAGCGCGTTCACGCGCGTCTTCGACGCGCTTCTGCCCGCACATGACGGGGCGCCTCATCCCACCGCGTTGAGCACCTTGCCGCCGGCGGTGACGGGCTTGGCCGCCACCAGCACGAAGGCGATGACGCAAGGGACTTGGCCCTTGTTGACCCAATTGTGGATGGTGCCGCGCTGCACCAGCACGTCGCCGGCCTTGAGATGCACGCTGCTGCCGTCGAGCTCCATATCGATCTCGCCGGAGAGCACCGTGCCGTAGTCGATCGAGTCGGTGCGGTGGTTGCGCGGCGCAACCCCGGGGCCGAAGCTCACCACCCGGAACACGGTGCCGTTCTCGAGCGTGGTGCCAACCTTGCGGGCGGAGGTGTCGGCGCTGCCGTCGTTGTCGACCGGAAAGCCTTCGCTCGTCCAGATCACGGCGGCTTGCGCGCCAGGGCGGGTCTGGGCGACGTTCTTGACCGGTTCATCGATTGACACGATCGCGCGGCCGTTCTTGTCGTGGCCGGTGACAATACGGCGGATGCTCAGACTCATGGCTGTCTCCCTGGGTAAAGCCTTCGGGGAGGATCATTCGCCGGACGCCGTTCGGTTTGCAACGCCCGGCTTCCCATGCCGGTGAAATCTGCCTAAAACCGCCCCCGCGAGATGCTACCGCCGAAATCGCCATGACCGCGCACGCCCAAATCACGCCGCTGTACAATCACACGCCGCTGTTTCCGCTCGGCGCCGATACGACGCCCTACCGTAAGCTTTCCGCCGACGGCGTGCGCTTAGAGCGCTCCGGCAAGCATGAGCTTGTCGTGATCGAGCGTGAAGCGCTGCGCACGCTGGCCGAGGTAGCCTTCACCGACATCAATCACCTCTTGCGCCCGGGACATTTGCAGCAGTTGCGCGCGATTCTCGAGGATTCCCAGGCGAGCGACAACGACAAGTTCGTCGCCTACGATTTCCTCAAGAACGCCAACATCGCGGCGGGCGGCGTGCTGCCGATGTGCCAGGATACCGGCACCGCCATCATCATGGGCAAGAAGGGCCGTCTCGTTTTCACCGAGGGCGACGACGAGGCGGCGCTCGCCGAGGGCGCGCGTGACGCGTACCTCAAGCGCAACCTGCGGTATTCGCAACTTGCCCCCATCTCCATGTTCGAGGAGAAGAACACCAAGTCGAACATGCCGGCGCAGGTCGAGATTTATGCCGAAGGCAAGGGCGAGAACGACGGCGCCTATAAGTTCCTATTCATTGCCAAGGGCGGCGGCTCCGCCAACAAATCGTTTCTGTTCCAGGCGACGCCCTCGATTCTCACCCACGACCGCCTGATCGCATTTCTCAAGGAGAAGGTGCTCACGCTCGGCACCGCCGCCTGCCCGCCCTATCATCTCGCCATCGTGATCGGCGGCACATCCGCCGAATTGACGATGAAGACGGTCAAACTCGCCTCCTGCCGCTATCTCGACGACTTGCCGACGCGCGGTTCCGAGGAGGGCCACGCCTTCCGTGATCTCGAGATGGAGCAAGAAGTGCATCGGCTCACGCATTCCCTCGGCGTGGGCGCGCAGTTCGGCGGAAAATATTTCTGTCACGACGTGCGCGTGATCCGGCTGCCCCGGCACGGCGCTTCGCTGCCCATCGGACTCGGCGTCTCATGCGCAGCCGACCGGCAGGCACTCGGCAAGATCACGCGGGAGGGCGTCTTTCTCGAAGAGCTCGAGCGCAATCCGGCAAAATATCTGCCGGAGATCGATGCCGCCAAGCTCGGCGGGGAAGTGGTGCATGTCGATCTGCGTCGGCCGATGAAGGATATTCTCGCCCAGCTTTCCAAATATCCGATCAAGACGCGGCTCTCCCTGACAGGCCCCATGGTCGTCGCGCGTGATCTCGCGCACGGCAAATTGCGCGAGCGGTTGGAGCGAGGGGAGGGACTGCCCGACTATTTCAAGAACCACCCGGTCTATTACGCGGGTCCCGCCAAGACGCCGCAGGGCTACGCCTCAGGCGCCTTCGGCCCGACCACCGCAGGGCGGATGGATTCCTTCGTGCACGATTTTCAGGCCGCCGGCGGTTCGATGATCATGCTGGCCAAGGGCAACCGATCGCCCGCGGTGCGCGAGGCTTGCCGTAAGCATGGCGGCTTCTATCTCGCCTCGATCGGCGGCGCGGCGGCAAATCTCGCCGAGCATTGCATCAAGAAGGTCGAAACGGTGGAATATCCGGAACTCGGCATGGAGGCGGTCTGGAAAATCGAGGTGGAAAATTTTCCCGCCTTCATCGTGATCGACGACAAGGGCAACGATTTCTTCCAGGAATTGAATCTGGGGTGACGGGTAAGAGAAGCCGCTCGTTCCCGCGAAGCGCATCATACCCGGGCAGCGCGGGAATGAGCGGAATGTCGTTCCGCTGTGCTTCGCTCGTCGGGACACGCATAGCTCCCGTGACGACGTGATCGGATTGTGCAAAGCTTGACACGCGTTTCATCACTTAGGAACACACGAATGGCTTGGATCAAAGCGACCGATATCGCGTATGGACGGCTTCGCGCTCCTGACCTCGACGTGATGGAGGAATTCCTCACGCGTTTCGGCATGCTGCGCGCCGATTGCACCAATACGGCCCTCTACATGCGCGGCACCGATCCCGCCCATCATATCCATGTCACCGAGAAGGGCGCACCGAAATTCGTCGGTCTCGCCTATTATGCCGCGAGCGGCGACGATCTCGAGCGCATCGCGCGCGCACCCGGCGCCTCGCCGATCGAGGATATCGACGAGCCCGGCGGCGGCAAACGGGTGCGGCTCACTGAACCCAACGGCTATCAGATCGAAGTGGTGCACGGCATCGCTACGTCGCCGCCGATTCCGACGAAACGCCAGAAGCTCAACACCGGCGAGGATCCCCTGTTGCGTGCAGGCGAGCTGATGCGGCTGCCCAAGGGGCCTTCGCACGTCAAGCGGATCGGGCACGGTGTGCTTATGACGCCGAAATTCCGCGAGACCGTGGATTGGTTCCGCGAGATGCTCGCCTTTGTGTGTTCGGACGACGTCTACGCCGGCGATAAAACGAACCTGATCGGCTCGTTCAATCGCTGCGACCGCGGCGACACATATGTGGATCACCACGTGTTCTTCTGCCTCAACCATCCTAAGACCGGGCTCAATCACCTCTCGTTCGAGGTGCCCGACATCGATGATGTCGCCATGGGTCACGACTACCTGGCGCAATTCGGCACATACGAGCACATGTGGGGGATTGGCCGGCACGTGCTGGGCAGCCAAGTTTATGACTACTGGGCCGATCCATGGGGCCGCGTGCACGAGCACTGGGCCGACAGCGATCGGCTCAATCTGGCCAACGGCTCGAACCTGGTGCCGGCGGAAGAGGCTCTCGTCTCGCAATGGGGC
>Ga0126374_10000020_pt1 | contig 23903 bp, 25 predicted proteins | sample PanSoiMetPlot_12_FD_89874 | JGI IMG/M metagenome (GOLD analysis project Ga0126374, IMG submission 89874) | Tropical forest soil microbial communities from Panama - MetaG Plot_12 | ecosystem: Environmental > Terrestrial > Soil > Tropical forest > Bulk soil | place: Panama | collected 2016-02-17
CCGAGTCACGACAACGCGGATGAACGCGGCCTGCCCGGCGTGCTGCAGGTCGTCGGAGATCACGCTGACCAGCCGGACGCCAAGGGTGACGTGCGGATCCCAACGGGTATCTACAACTCGGCTGAGCTCCTCGTCGCACAGTTCCAGGACGAAGGAGACGGTATGCGCGTGCACGGCGTCGTAATAGTCGAGCAGCAACTGCGCGGGCGCCCGCACGGCGGCGACGTCTGGCGACCGCTGCGCGTATCCCGTCTCGTCCTGGCCGAACGGCAGGTCGAACCGCTGCCACCATCCGCCGCTCGACCACACCTGCTCGGTGCCGGCCACCTCGGCGATGTGGTCGTCCTGGACGCGGCTGAGGTGCCAGATCAGCCAGGCAATCGTGTTCGCGTCGGGATCGAGTCGCTCCTGGAGTTGCGCCTCGGTCAGCCCACGAACGGCACCGTGCACGGCGTTGTGCACCCGCCCGAACCCGTCGAGCAGCACTTCAACAGCTCTCATGTCACCACCACAATGGTCGCCGTCATGCGGCAACCATCATCTCGCCCCGGTGCGGTTTGGCCCGTACCACGAACTGGTAGGCGAACAGCGTCGGGCGCGCGCGGACCAGGGCGTGATCGACACGGCGGGCGACACGGGCCAGCTGCGTGTCTCCCCGGCTCAGCACATCGAACGGCAGACCCGTATGACGCAGTTCAGTGATATCGAGGCCGTGCGACGTAAACAGGGTGCGCAGCGTCTTGGCGGTGAAGAACCGCAGGTGCGTCTCGTCCAGGATGCCGCGCCGGTCGTAGCCGAAGGTGCCGGTCGCAACGCGGAAACGGGGGTACCAGTGGGCGAAGTTCGGCGTGGAAACGAGGAGCTCGCCGCTCGGCGTGAGCAGCTGAGCCATCTGCTGCAGCAGGGTGTCGGGGCGGCGCACGTGCTCGATCACGTCGGCAGCTACCACCACGTCGAAGCCGGCGCCCACTTCGGTGGGAATCCCCTCTTCGAGATCACCGCGGACGAACGTATCGACTCGTTCACGGACCTCCGGGATCTCGATGCTGTCCAGGCCGACCACGTAGTGACCCAGCGCTCGCATCTGCTCGGCGAGCAGCCCGCCGGAACAGCCGACGTCGAGAATCCGCCCCGGACGTCGACCGCGCAGCATCTCGAGGATGACGGTGTGTGAAGTTCCTTCGCTGTCCTTGAGCGCGTACTCGGGGGTACTCGCCACCCACCGGTGCGTGCCGAACCCCAGCTTCGACAGGCGATACTGCGCGACGTCCCGAATGACGTCGCGAGCATATTTCACGCCGTTCACATAGCAAATCTCGTCACCGTAATACGTCGGGATAGGTACTTCTATGATCCGTTTTCCGGCATCGAGCAGCTGCACGATTATCTGCGTATCGAAATCGAATCCGTCAGTGTTGTGCTGCAACGGAAGCTGGGACAGCGCCGCGACTTTGTACGCCCGGTAGCCCGAATGGAACTCGGTCAGGTCTGAGCCGAGGAGCCGATTCTCGACCATGGTGAGAATCCTGTTGCCGACGTACTTGTAGAGTGGCATCCCGCCCTGCCGGGCGCTACCCGGCACCATCAGGCGCGACCCGAAGACCGCGTCGCACTCGTCACGTTCGAGGGGCGCCACAAGCTCGGGCAGACATTCCGGAGCGTACTGCCCGTCGCCGTGCAAGAGCACGATGATGTCCACACCATGCTGTGCCGCGAGCTCATAACCGGCCTTCTGATTGCCGCCGTAGCCAAGATTCTTCAGGTGCCGCACAACAGTCGTAGGAATGTCGTTTTCAGAGCGCCATTGGAGTCCGACGTCACGCGTTGCGTCGGAGCTGGCGTCGTCGCAGATGATCAGCTCGTCGATTTTGGCACGAAAATCGCCGGGGATGCGGTCGAGGGTCGCGGCGAGGGTGCTTTCGGCGTTGTAGGCGACCACCAGGACGCCGATCTTGTAACGTCGAGTCGCGTCATTTGCTGTGGCTCGCACCTGCGGGACAATAGTACATATACCAGGCGGTGGCCAGACACCGGCCGATACCTCAGGTCCTGGGGAGGAACGCGGCCGTCACCAGCCCGGCGATGCCGACCACACCGATCACCACCATGGCAAGTGCGTATGACCGCCCGGGTGTCGACGTGATCCCTGCGACGAGGATGGTTCCCGCGATAGCTGTGCCGAGGGACGAGCCGAGGTTCGACACGCTACGCGACAGGCCGGAGATCTCACCTTGCTGGTTCTCGGGGAAACTCGACTGGACGACGTTCACCGACGGCGTGAGCATCGCCCCGAGCCCGAACCCGATCACGAACAATCCCGGAGCGAACGCCCAGGCACCCGGACGGCCGTGTACCAGGGGCAGGAGCACCCCGATGCCGACGACCGCGATCGCGAAGCCGGCCATGATCAGGCTGCGCTGGGCGCGCCGCGTTGCCATCCGCTCGGCGCCCAGCGACGACACCAGGACACCGATCGTCGCGGCGCTGAAGATCACGCCGGTTTGGATGGCGTCGTAGTGCCGCACCACCTGCAGATACGTCGCAACCACGAACGACGTACCCATCAGCATCAGCCACTGCAGGTTCTGCGTCACCATGCCGAGGTTGGCCACGCGCTTGTGGAACAAGCTGGTCGACAACAAGACTTCGCGCCCGGCGCGTTCCCTCGCGCGGATGTAGCCGAAGAACCACGCGAGCACCAGCACACCCGCCGACACCAGCGCCAGCATCAGCCAGCCGTTGTTGTCCGCAGCCAGGATCCCCATCACGAGAAGGATCAAGCCGGCCGACGAGAGGATCGCGCCGCCGATGTCGAACGGACGCTTCGGGTCCGCCGGCAACGGATCGGGAACGCGGCGACCCATCCAGGCGATCAACACCACGACCAGAGTCTGGAAGACAAAGGCGTATCGCCAGCTCAGTGCTGAGGTGATCAACCCACCGATCAACGGGCCGGTCGCGGCACCGACTCCACCCATTGCACTGATGACGCCGAATGCCCGTGCTCGAGACGTCAGATCGGTGAACAACAACGTCGTCAGGATGTAGACCGGCGGGATCAGCAACGCGGTGCCGACACCCTCCAAGATTGAATTGCCGAGGATGAGCACGCCCAACCCTGGCGCCACGGCGCTCAGTATCGCGCCCACCGCGTATATCGCGAGCCCGACCAGAAAGCACCGCTTCCGGCCGAACTTGTCCGTCAACTTCCCGCCCGGGATCATCAGCGCTGCCATCACCAGCAGGAATAGGGTGATCGCGACCTGTATCCCCTGCACACTGGTATTCAGGTCCCGGCTCATGTCGTTGATCATCACGTTCATGTTTGAGCCGGCGAAACTGCAGATGAACTGCGCCAACGCCAGTGGAGCCAGAACCCGCCGCGACACTGATGCCTGGGTCGGTGTCGTACCTTGCCGCGTCATCGTCGACCTACCGGGGCCCACGTATCCCGGGTCACCGAATCAGAGCACTTTGAACGTCTGGTAGGGCGGATTGGGCTCCCTTGCCCCGGGCTCGCCCTGATACTCATGCGGGATCTCGGGTCTGCTCGTCAGGCCGAAGTAGATCAGCGCACCGAACACAGGCAGGATCAGAACCATGATCAAGATGCCGATGCGGGTCCACGCGCTCAGATCGTGACGGCGGAAGACGACGTCAAAGATGGCTACGCACCACAATATCGTCACCGGGATGACCACGAGGCAGATCCAGATGGCGTGCCAGAACCAGTTCATGAGGGCGCTCCGTGCTTCGGTTCGTTGTCGGTAACCGTTGCCTGCAGGGACTCGTCGACGGTCTGCGTCGCGCTCGTTCCCCCGTCGGAAGTGTTTCCTTCGAGCACCCGGCGCTTGCCCGCTTCGAACTCGTCCGTCGTTAACACGCCGTTGCGTCGCAGGCGATCGAGACTCGCGAGATCCTCTTCCGCGTCGGGGACGTTCGAAGCCTGGTTGCCGAAGCGTGGCAATGCACTGGCACGTCCGGGTGCGCGCCGTCCAGCAGTCGCCCACGTGTAGCCGAGATAGATCAACGATCCAATTAGCGGGAATATCAGAATGAAGAGAATCCAGGCAAGGCGTTGCCACCACTTCAGGTCCCGGCGTGTGAAGAGCTCGAAAGCAATCGCCAGCCACATGATGGTGACTGGAATCACCACCAAGCAGATCACCAGCACATGCCAGAACCAGTCCATGGCGGCTCGCCCTTCAGTGCCTGCCGAGTGTCAACACCACCCGCACGTCGATCTGCCGCCTACCGTGAGGTTTCGGGCATAAGCCACCTGCACGCGCGCGTCACGTTGGACACACCGACTAGGAGACCAATACGCCAGGCCCTTGCGCGCCACCCGCTGCCGGGTAGTTGTTCGTGCCCGTGGTGTATCGGATGCTGACCGCAGGTCAGGAGCCCAAGATCTTCGCCTTCTGGGCCTGGAATTCGGCGTCGGTGAGGATGCCCTTGTCTTTGAGCTCCGCGAGATCCTTCAGTTGCTCGATCGGGTCGGCAGCAGCCGGGGCGGCAGGTTGCGCGGCCTGTGCTTGCTGCGCGTACTGCTGCTGCGCTTGTTGCTGCTCGTACTGCTGTTGGTAGTAGGCCTGGTCCTCCTGCTGCGACCAGCGGTTCGCCTGCCGCCGCGAGACACGGTTGGACACCGCGGTCGCGGTACCTGCAACCACCGCGGTACGGGCGACGCCTCGCAAAAGTCCTGGCATGAGTTGATTCCTCCTCGGATCAGGGGGCGGACGTCTCGGCAGCCTCGAGCGAGGAAGCGAGGGCATCCAACGGAATGTATCCAGCAGCAACCAGCTCGCCAGCGCTGCTACGAAGCGCTTGAACGAAAGGCAGAGCCCAGCGATTCTCGAACAGTAAGATGCCCGCCGATGACCCGGGCTCGAGCACCGAGCCGGCGTCGCCGAGGTCTGCACTGTCGAGCAGCCCGGACGACGCGCCTTCAAAGACGACGAGATCGAGCTGACCGTCTTGATCGATGTCGGTCAACTCAAGTGCTCGGACCGTTCCGTCCAGGTCTTTGGTGACGAACGTCAGATCGAGAATCCGAATCAGGCCGCGGTCGACCAGATCAACAAGAGCCGGGAAGCCCTGACCGGTCATCTTGCTGCCGGGGAATTCGACGATAAGGTAGCTAACGGGGCCCATATCAGATTGTTCGGTCATTTCTCACTCCTCGATTGCGTCGCGCGGCTTATCGTAAGACTAGGCGTCCGTGAGCGGACCGCCGTGGACCACCAGGGCGTAGGTGACGAGAGCACCGACAGCGACGTACAGCAGAGACCAGATTGGGTAGTAGGGCATCCACCAGATGGCGCTGATGGCCCCTACGGCGCCCGCGATAATCCCGATCCACCGCGCCACCTGCGAACCGTTCATGACCGTCAATGCAGCGAAGATGTACACCGCTGCTACGACCAAGAAGATCCAGCCGTATGTCTTGAGGCTGTGACCGAAAATCGCATTCTCGAGGTTCGCCGGAAGAACTCCGTGATACTGGAAAGCCCATATAGCGTCGAAGATTCGCATGATGCCCGCCACGCCCAGTGCAATAGCTGCAAACAGCACCCAGCCGCTGCCCTCGCGATCGACTGACGCCACCACCGAGCCTTGCTGCTGCCGCTCGCCCGGCGCACTTACAGCCATGATTTACCATCCTTCCCTCAGTCAGACTTATTTGATGATGTTGTGTCTTCTATTTCGTTGGTGCGGGTGACGCCGGAATCGTCGAATCATCGCTCTCGGCCTCCAGCTTCCGGCGCGCGTTCTCGTCAGCCGCCTTTTCGCTGTCCGACACCGTGGGCCACTCCAGGCCGAGTGACGTGATCGCATCGACCACGATGGCTGCACAGAACGCCTGCATCACATGCTTGTGGTCGGCCGGGATCACATACCACGGCGCCCACGGCGTCGAGGTCGCGCTGATCGCGTCCTCGAACGCCTGCATATACTCGTCCCAGTGCGCTCGCTCCACGACATCCGCGGCATTGAACTTCCACAACTTCTCGGGTCGATCCAGGCGAGCCATGAAGCGGCGCTTCTGCTCTGCCTTGGACACGTGCAAGAAGAATTTGACGACTTTCGTGCCATTGCGAGAGAGATGCCGCTCGAAGGAATTGATGTCCTCGTATCGATCAGCCCAGAAGCCAGGTCCGAGATCGCGAGGCTGAAGCTTCTGCGAATCCAGCCAGTCCGGATGTACTCGTAAGGCGATGACCTCCTCGTAGTGCGACCGGTTGAATATCCCTATCTCTCCACGCTCCGGGAGCGCGTTGGAGATTCGCCATAGATAGGTGTGATCGAGTTCCTCGTGCGACGGCTTCCTGAACGAGACGACCCGGACGCCCTGCGGATTGACTCCCGACATGACATGTTTGATAGTCGAGTCCTTGCCGGCCGCGTCCATCGCCTGGAAGACGACCAGCAGGGCACACCGGTCGCTCGCCCACAGCAGTTCCTGGGCGTCGGAGAGCTGCTCGACACCCTCGGCCAGGACGGCCTTGGCCGTCGCGTCCAACTCCTCTGCGGAAAGCTGGTCGAAGTCGCCACCGCCCGTCCACCGGGTGTCACGACCGGCCAGGTTCGCCCGGGCTCCCGGACCTACTCGCAGTTCGTCGATGATTCGTTCGCGCGCCGTGGTCATTGCTCGACACCGCCTCCGGCCAACTCATTAGCGAAGAACTCGAGAGCGGTCCGCGTCTTGGTCTGCTGCTCTGCGAACAGATCCACACCCTTGCTTGCGAGGTATGCCTTTGTCTGGGTGGCTATTTGGAACGCCTCCGCGGGCGCGCACTTGGTAGACAACTCGAGTATCCGAGAGCCGTCGGGGTAGTCCCAGAGCTCCGCGACGAATCGGCGACCGGGGAAGTCCGAAGGACTGAACTTGAGCTTCAGGGCATTGATCGGCCCTAGAATCTCCAGGTCGTCGAGGTGGAGGTCTTTGGGTGCATGGGCTGCGTAGTACGCCCGCTGCGGCTTGGTGAATAGCCCCTGTAACCGGTGGTCGGCGAGCTCCGTCTTGAGTGTTGCGTCGTCCACTTCGGCCTTCATCGAGCCCGAGCAGACGAAGCCGTTCGGCATGGCGTCGATCTCGACCCCGAAGCTTCGCGATCTTCGCAGTGACGGCGTGAGCAGCTCGGGCCGGAACGGCCGGAGCTTCACGACCGTGTCACCGGGTTTCCGCTGAATTCGTCGTGCTCGGACGACGACGCCGGCCCGGTTGAGCGCCAGGTCAGGGGTGTCGAGGAAGACGACTTGCCGAAGCTGGGCGTCCATCGGGTCCAGGCGCAAACTCGCGACTGCCGAACGGCGACGCACCTCGGGCACACTCACCTTCAGCTCGACGCTGTCGGCGCTCTCGAGCATCGGGAGCAGCTCGGCGAGTTGCTCGGCGGAATATGCGGGCATCACATCGCTGTGCATGTTCAACGCCACCCCTCGGCTGACGTGCAACCAGCGACACGCTGACCCTGGTGGTACATACGCACCTTCCCGCGTCCCCGCTGGGACGAACGCACGACGACCTTCGCGTCGGTTTGACCACCGACGGCGAGTCTCCAACCTGACGGTGTCGCGGATATGTGTGGGTGGGCATCACCCCGCCGGGGGTGGGTCGGCTTAAGTCAGGCGTGGCGCCAGGTCCCGCACGGCTTTCTGCCCGCGGCGCGGCGCCCGTTCCGGCGTGCGCCCCGGCGAGTTCACCACCCACCGCTAGGTGGGGCGACTCACCCCGCGGTTGGCGACCATGCAGGATCGCGTCCGCCGCGAGGAACGGAACAGGTGGAAATCGTGGGAGCCGTAGCGATCGACGAGCGTGCGGGTCGTGTGGCAGGTCTCGCATGAGTAGCACAGCACAGCCGCGCGCCGAGGACGTAACGACTCCCAATCGGCGGTTGGCCATTTTGCTGGCGATGGCCATGTTCGTGTTGGTCGTCGACACGTCTCTCATGAACGTCTCGATCTCGGCCGTGGTTCGAGATCTGCACACCACCGTCAGTGGCGTCCAATCGACGATCGCGCTCGAGGCGCTGGTATCCGCGGCGTTCATCCTCATCGGCAGCAAGGTCGGTGACCTGATCGGACGCAAGCGCGCATATGTCCTGGGATTGCTCGGCTATGCGGCCGGGGCGATTGCCATGACACTCGCGCAAAGCCTGACGGCAGTCATCATTTTCTGGGCGATCATCGGCGGACTCGGGGCATCGCTGCTGCTTCCCTCGATGCAGTCCCTCATCCACGGAAACTTCGAAGGAGCCGCGCAGCGGAAGGCCTACGCCCTGGTAGGTGCGGCGGCGGCAATTGCCGCAGCCGTCGGCCCACTCCTCGGGGGCTTCATCACCACCTACCTGTCTTGGCGCATCGCATTTCTGCTCGAGGCGGTCATCATCGCGATCGTGCTGTCCGGAATTCGACTTGTTCGTGACGCCCCCTACCACGGCTCTCGCGAGGTGGACGGCGTGGGTGCCGTGCTCTCAGTCGTCGGAATGGGGGGAATCGTCCTGGGCATCCTGCTCTGGCAGGAGGGTGGGGAATCGGTAGGGATAGTCCTGGCGGTCGGCGCGGCCGGCCTGGCGGGGCTCGTCTACTGGCTGATCCAGCGCAAACGGCGAGGGCGGGCGACGCTGCTCGATCCGGGGCTTTTCCGGTCCAACATGTTCCGGCTCGGGATCACGCAACAGATGCTGCAGCAGATCGCACTCGGCGGAATGATGATCGTGCTGCCGATCTACCTGCAGATGGTGCTCGAGTACAACGCGATGGAGGCCGGCTTGGCGATTGCGCCGCTGTCGCTCAGCATGTTCGCGATCGCTCTGCTCGCGGGCAAGAGAGCCGGCCGGCGTCGGGCCAGCACCATCGTCGGGTTCGGCTTTGCGCTGATGCTGATCGGGCTCGTCGTCCTCGTGCCGCTTGTGCCCCGGGTGGACTCCGGCTGGTACCTGTTCGGCCCCCTGCTCGTGGCTGGATCCGGTCTTGGTCTCCTGGTCTCGCAGCTGAACAACTACACGCTCAGCCCGATCAGCGAGGAACGGGTCAGCGAGGCCGCCGGCGTCAACTCGGCGGCGGGCTCGTTCGGGCTGTCCTTCGGGCTAGCGTTCGCCGGCGCCATCATGCTGGCAACGCTGTCGCTGACGTTCACGAATATGGCGCAGAACAGCAAGGTTCTGGCCCCGGCCCAACAGCAGCAGGTGGCTGACGCGCTCAATCACGACGCCGAGGTGATGACCAACACCCAGTTGCAGCAGCAGCTTGCCGACCAGCCGAAAGCGACTCAGGACGAAATCGTCCGGATCAATACTGACGCCCGCCCGATCGCACTGCAGGTGGCGCTGCTGATACCGCTACTCGCCGGCCTGATCGGCCTGTTCAACTCCTTCCGGATGGCGCGGCTACCGGATCCGGTTGCCTCGAACGCTGCCGAGGGTGCCGCCTGGGCTTGACGCTCCGCCCGCCAGCTACTACTGAGTATGTAGTTCAACGCCGAGTGAGCGCATCAGGACATACGGTCCTAGCCCAAGCACACCCCCTTCGCCTACTCTCAGCAACGACGTAGGGGTATCGGCCGTTGGGGGGCCTTAATGCGGGGCGACGCTGGCAAGGTCGTGGCCAGCCGGGCCTCGCCGCTGCTCGGCGCAAGGCTGCGCCCGGCGACGCTGCCCGATCAGCACGTTCGGCGGGATCGCCTGCTCAGGCTTCTCGACGCGACCACGACCGCCTCCGTCACCCTGATCAATGCACCTGCTGGCGCCGGGAAAACCACACTGGCCGCCAGCTGGGTGGCGGAATCCACGTCTCCGACAGCGTGGGTGGCGATCGACGACACGGACCGCGACGCCGGGCAGTTCTGGGCTGCCGTGATTGCCGCGCTTCAGGCATTCGTTCCGGGATGTGGGGAATCTAGCGCGATATCGAGGAAGCGCCGGCCCTCGCTGCGAGAAGTCGTCGACAACCTGTTGGACGACCTCGACGCCGAGGATCGCCAGCCCAGCTACCTGGTCATCGATGATGTGCAGCTCGTGGACGATGTGGACCAGGTTGGCACCTCACTCGCCCGGTTCCTGGAACATCTGCCCAGCTGGTTGCACGTTGTGCTGCTGTCCAGGCGAGATCTGAACCTGGCGCAAGACCGCATGCGCGCCCGCGGCCAGCTCGGGGAGGTGCATTTCGCGGAGCTGCGGTTCTCGGATGATGAGGCGAGACAGCTGCTGTCGCGACTCGCTGCCTCACTGTCGCCCGAGACGGTTGACGCTGCCGTCGCGAGTTCCGCGGGATGGGCTGCCGGCCTGCAATTGACGGCGATCGCGGCCCGCGCATCAGGAGCGCAGCACAGCCTCAACGACATCGTTCACGGCGAGGACCTGCTGATCCACGACTATGTCTGGCGCGAGGCTCTCGGCGGTGAGGCGCCCGAACTCGTCGAGGCGATGCTGAACGTCGCTGTCGCTGACCGCGTCAACACGAGCCTCGCCCAGGCGCTGACCCTTCGCTCGGACGCCGGAGCGTTGCTGCTACGCGCCGAAGCGCGCGGCCTGTTCGTGACGCGCGTCGCCGCCGAAGGCTGGTTCGAAATACACGCACTAGCTCGGGCCGCGCTCAGGGCTGAGCTTGCCAGCCGCTCCCCCGTCCGATTGGCCGAGCAGCACGCCCGAGCGGCACGGTGGTTCGAGGACGCGGGAGAAATACCGCAAGCTCTGGAGCACTGGCTCGATGCCGGCCGCTCTCGCGAGGCACTGCGCCTACTTGCCGCCTCTGCTGCCGACTTGTATGACAGCGGCCGCGAGGCGACGATTCAGCGGACAATGGCGGGTTTGGCGACAAACGTCGCCACTGACGATCTTGACGCAATGATCGAGTACACCTGGTGTCACTTGCAGGTCAACCGCCACCGGTTCCTGGAGCTCCAAGAGCTGGTGAGCTGGTGGACCAACCGCTCGGCGGCTGACAACACGACCAGGGCCCGCGTGCGGATCCTGGAGTCGATCGCGGCGACCATGACCGGCAAGTGGGCTAAGGGTGGTCAACTGGCCCGGCAGGCAATTGCCGAGCTGGGAGACGATGCGTGGCGAGATCCGCTCGGTCGCTTCGGGTGGAACATGATTGCCCGCGACATTGCGCTGTCCGAGCGCTGGGACGACGAATCCGATGAGGTGTGCGAGGCTCGGCTTGCCCTAGGACGCGCACCTCGGCGGCGGATCGCCTTCGAGGGAACGCGAGCGCTGGGAACGGCGCTGGCCGGCCGGCCTGTCGACGCTTTAGGGATTGCGGCCGCGGCAAGGCGTGCCGCGACCGTCGCGAACATGACAATTCTGCAAAGCGAGCTGGCCCTGGCCGAGGCTGTTGCCCACCGCGAAGTCGGCGACCGTACGCGCGCCGTCGCCGAGTTGGAGGCGCTCGCACAAACGGCGACAGAGGCCGTGTTCCATACGAAGATCCTGGCTTACTGCGAACTTGCTCACGCGTATCTCGATGACGGTGACCTCGACAGTGCCCGGCAGGCGTTCGTGACCGCTGAAGGCCTTGCCGATGCTGAGTCATTCAGATTCGACGGACGCAGCTGGATCAGTCGCGCCGGCATTCGCCTGACACTATCTACCGGCAGGCTCGGCGACGCCCGCGATTTCGCTGATGCGGAGTCGGATCCGTTCTGGGCGGCCGTTGCCAGGGCTCGGGTCAGCATCGCTGACGACGACCAAGGTACGGCTGCAATTGCCCTCGAGACGGCGATACCTCGATGCGTGCGGCACGAGGTCATCGCCGGGCTGCTGACTGCACGCTGCACCGACGACCACGACGAATCACTCAAGCTCGCGACCGGCGCCGTCGAGCAGGCGGCGCAGGCCGGCATCTTGCAGACCGTGGCATCTGAAGGCGCCGACATACTCGAGCTTGTCGAGCGGGCAGCATGGCGGGTGCCGGGCCCGTGGCTGGAGCGCCTGCGTCGCACGGCCGCGTCGTCAAGCCTGCACGTTCGCGTGCCGAAGCTCATCGATCCGCTCACCGAACGCGAGCGCGACGTCCTGCGCTTCCTGCCCAGCCGCCTCACCATCCGCGAAATTGCTGACGAGCTATTCGTCTCCGTTAATACCCTGAAATTCCACTTGAAGGTGATTTACCGTAAGCTAGGTGTCAGCTCCCGTGCCGAGGCCGCCGAGCTGGCCCGCCGGATGTCGCACCTGTCCTGACCCGACCGGCGCGGGGTCGTGCACGGTCCGGCGCCGCCCGAGACGCCCCGGATTCCGTAGGAGACGACAAAATGGATAAGTTATACGGAGTCATCATCAAGACGTCACCGATGGTGCGGCCATGAGCAGGCCGACCGGTTGGCTGGTGACGCCGACGCAAGCCATCATGGGGCGCAAGGGCCCCTTCAAGTACCGCTTGTACTTCGGGGCCGGCGGTCTTGCGTTCGGGCTCGCAGTCGGGGTCATTTCGGGCATCAGGATCGGCCGCAACGGCGGCGACCACGGGGCGTCGACCAAAGGACCCAGGACGATCAAGGCGCCCGCCGGCCCCAGGTGGTCGGCCGCCACCTCGCCACTCGCGCGGCGGCGCGGCCCTCGCCGACCCTCGGCCGAGCCCGAGGCCGCTTCGGCCAATCCCTCGGACGTCACTGACGAGGTGCTCGGGACGCGTCCGGCACAGACCGCTTGACGCGGCGTGTCCCTAACCTCGGCTTGCGCGGCTGCGCCGCCACCAGCGATAGGCGAACCAGGCCAGCATGCCCACCACTGAAACCGCGATGAACAGCAGTCCAGCGGTAAGCAGCTTTCCGCCACCGAGTCGGACGTCGAATCCGAGAGCGATGAGAGCGACAACGACGGGCACCACCACGAGAAAAAGGGTGCGTACAACGGTGCCGAAGACAGGGACCCGCACGGCGGGCGCGCTGCTCACAGCAACGGGGGCATCGACGCTCGCCGGGTCCGCATAAAGCGCATTGCGCGGTCGTCAATCTCCAGGCTGCTCCGGCGCATGGCCGCAGCCATGTAGGGGGCCCAGACCAGGGGTACGACGAAGCTGACGAGAAAGAGCAGGCCAAGGAACAGCCACTGCAGTACCGTCCGGATCAGGCTAGGTTTCTTCTCCTCAGAACCCAATAGACCCAGCAACAAGGCCATCCGTTTTGATGGTCAGCCATCTTGTGCCACGCGGCAGCCTCGCGTCGGGCCGTGGATTCAGATCCCGCTTGACGCGTTTCAGCTCCGCCTGCGCCTCATGTTCTGACGGATATACACGTTGCAAGACCAGCAGCTCGGCGACACGCGTCTCGTCATCGGCTGCATGGCCTGCCAGCACCGCGAGTGCGAGAACCATTTGTGCTTGCGCAAGCAGCGCAGCACAGAATGCAACCGGAATCAGGACAATGAACGGACCGCCGACCACTGCGCCTTCGGTCATCGAGACGCGGGTTTGCCGGTGCGCCACGGCGCGCTGCTGCACATCCGGCTCGGCGGCGACATGCGCCCGCTGGATCTTCTCTACAGCTGACGTCGCCCGACCCGCAAAACGCATGACAGACCACAGTGCGAGATGTTCCGCCGTGTGCTCGGGGTCGGCGTACAAGACGCGCAGCAACGCAGGAGCTTCAGAGATTGCCTCCTGATCAGCTGCTGCGTGTTGCTCGGCCAACTCCGCCACGGCGGAACACCGTCGTCACGCGGCGCTGATCGTCAGGCGAGCGCCTTGGCCTTCGCCTGCTGGAACTCGTCCTCAGTGATCGCACCGCGATCCCGAAGCTCTGCGAGCCGGGCGATCTCGTCGGCTGCCCCGCTCCCATCTGATTGGACGGCGCTACGGATATAAGCGCGTTGCGCCGCATCCTGCTGGGCCGCAGCTTCCGCAGCGTGTTCGCCCATCTTCCTGCCCCGCGCAATCAGGTACACGAAGACGCCGAGGTACGGCAGGAAGATGACGAAGATCGTCCACAGCGCCTTTCCCCAGCCGCTCAAGTCATTGCTGCGGAAGATGTCCCCGAATACGACGATCAGCATCCAGATCCAGATGAAGAACAGGAAGAACCAGAGGAAGGACAAGAAGACCTGCCCCGTGCCGAACTGACTGGCCTCGACCGACATGACCTAAGCACCTCCACACGAATGATTGCGGTCCTGCATTTCTGCAGACCGCGACCGTTACTCTCGGGTGTGCGTGGGTGGGCGGGCCTACCCCGGCGCGGGTAGAAGTTGCCGGACGCGCCGGCCCACGGAACACCCGTACCGGTTGGGCGTTCCGAGGTGTACCGTCTGGTTTGCGACGTTACCGATGACCTGCCGCCCGCGCGCAGATCGCGGTGCAACCTCTGATTCGCAATCTACCCAGCGCTGGGTGGTGCCCGCCCACCCTGATCTCGGCGTTGATGACCGTCGACGCGGTGGCTGCGGGCACCGTGTCGGGCAGCGTGAACAGCTGCTTCAGGTCAGGAGACTTAGGCATGAGGGTGGTCGTTGCGCTCGGCGGCAACGCGCTCCTGCGCTGTAGGCCGCTTGCCACCATCCGGACGATTCTCGTCGCAGCACACGGATAACTGATATCGACGGCGCTTCGCTGGCGCGTCAGACGGCAGTCAGTAGGGCGCCACATGAGGAGGAGCGGTGGCCACCTTCACGGCATGGAAATTCGACAATCCCGACGGGGCGGAGCAGGCCGCTGACATTCTGAAGGATGCGCAGTCGGAACGTCTGATCAAGGTCCTCGACCACGCGGTGATCTCCTGGCCTGTTGGCGCATCCCGACCCAAGATGAAGCAGAGCAGCGACAGCAAATGGCATGACACAGGCTGGGGAGCGTTCTGGGGTCTGATGGTCGGCGCGCTGTTCCTGGTTCCGGTCGTCGGGGCGGCAGCGGGGGCGGGCATCGGCGCGTTGCGCCATGCCACCGAAGGCGTCGGCATTGACAAGGACCAGTTGGAGAAGATCCAGTCGGAGATCACTGAGGGCACCTCAGCGCTGCTTGCGTTCACCGAAGACGGGAATCTCGATCGGGTCGGGGAGCGGTTCCACGGTATGCACTGGACGCTGGTCGAGTCGAACCTCACCCCGGGAGAGCGACGGATCTTGGTCGAGACGTTTGGCGGAGGGTGACCCACGCATCAGCTGATGCGGTGACCCACGGATAAGCAGCGAGCGAGTCAAAAGCGACGCTGCCCGGCTCGTCTACGCGAGACCACCGACGAGGGATTGCGACGGGGCCGAACTACGCTAGCGTCGCAGCAACTTGGCCTTCTCGTATTCGAACTCGTCGCGCGACAAAAAGCCGCGAGCGCAGAGATCTGCCAGCTCTGCAAGTTGTTCGATCGGATCCAGCATCAGCGGACCCCAGTCGACCTGCCTGGCCTGGGCTCCCGCCGGGGGCCGCGTGAGTAGGTCCGTGCTCCGGTCACGTCCAAGTCGTTGCTGCCACATCGCCGCCCCGCCCTTCGCTTCGTTCTGATCAGTCAGAGGACTCATCCGCCAATGCAGCTTGGATGCGCTCGGCCGAAATGCGCTCGCCTGCCACGATCTGCCCGCCCGCCCGGGCGGCAGCCGCCGAGAGTGGTCTGGCCCACTGGTCCTCCGCAACCAGCACCACGCCCGCGGTGCCGGCGGGAATCGCCAAGGAAGCCAGCGTGATGTCCCGCTGAGTTAGCAGGCCCACCATGCGGGGCGTGATGCTCCGCATGTCAGCGACCTGATCCAATGCGGTTACTTCGAGCACTCGCGCGGTGTTGTCGTCGTCTCGTGTCACTACGACAAGATCGAGTATGCGGAGGGTGCCGGAATTCACCAGATCACGCAAGGCCGGGGTCAGCGTCGCCAATGACTCCACATCGGGCAGGGTGATAATGACATACCCGACCAGATCGGCCGTTATGTCTTTGATCAGCTTCTTGCCCGGGGTATCGGTCACGAGCATCAGAATTCTGTGCCGGAGGTTTGCGATTTCACTGAATAGAGTGCATCCACACGCGGGGTCAAACACCACCTTCCTTCGGGTGGTCTCGTGCGGCACATGTGCCTGGGCTCGAGGCAGTAATCATCGGCCATGGGATGTCGCGGCAAGGAGGTCCACCCGCACCTGGGTAGTACTCGCTCACCCGAGGGTTCGCGATGCTGGGCGGCGTGAGCCTCCCATCTGTTGACGTGCAATCGGACCGGGCTCGCGACTCCAAGGCCTGGCATGCTCTGACCGCCGATCTCGTCGCCTCGGCGCTCGGCACGAGCATCGACAGCGGACTGTCAAGTAACGAGGCCGCCGCACGGCTCGCGCAGTACGGTCCGAACGAACTGAAGCGGGAGGCCAAGCCCTCAGTCTGGGCGATCCTACTTGAGCAGATCCGCGATCCGATGAACATCATGCTGATCGCGGTCACGGTTGTCAGCCTGGTGATCACCGAATGGTCCACCGCACTGGTCGTCGGGCTGCTGGTGGCCTTGAACGTCGTCCTCGGCACACGTCAGGAGCTGAAGGCGCGCGCAAGCGTCGATGCACTTGCAGACATGCAGATCCCGCAGGCACGCGTTGTGCGGGACGGCGCCAAGCGCAGTGTGCCGGCGACCGAGGTCGTACCTGGCGACCTGGTCGCGGTCGAGGCAGGCGACATCGTCGTCGCGGACGGGCGGATTGCCCGTTCGGCGAATGTCGAGGCACAAGAGGCCGCGCTGACGGGCGAGAGCGCACCCATCGCAAAAGCGACGGTCCCCGTACCCGCCGACGCCGCCCTCGGCGACCGGACGGACATGCTCTACCAGAACACATCGGTAACGCGAGGCTCCGGGACCTTGATCGTCACCGCCACCGGCATGGACACCGAGGTCGGTAAGATCGCCGGCTTGCTGGGCAAGGTGACCCGATCGAAGTCCCCGCTGCAGCGGCAACTCGACGGGCTTACCAAGTGGCTCGGCATCGTCGCGTGGGGAGCCCTCGCCGTCGTGGTCATCGCGGGACTCGCCCGCGGCCTGGCCTTCAAGGACTTGCTGCTCGTCGGCGTTGCGATGGCCATCTCCGCGATCCCGACAGGTTTACCCACGTTCGTCCAGGGCATGCTCTCGTACGGCGCGCGGCAGCTGGCGGCGGCAAAAGCCATCGTGCGCAACCTGACCGACGTGGAGACCCTCGGCTCCACGAGTGCGATCAACACCGACAAGACCGGGACGCTGACGCTCAATCAGATGACCGTGACGAAGATGTTCTTCGGCGGCGAATGGTTCAACGTGTCCGGCGGCGGGTACGCCAAGCAAGGCAGCGTGACGGGCGCCGCCGGCGAGGCGACACCCGACTTCACCCCGCTGGCCATGGCGCTGGTCCTCGCGAGCGACGCCACCGTCAGCGATGACGGTGCCGTGGTCGGCGATCCGACCGAGGCGGCACTGGTCGTGCTGGCCGCCAAGCTGGGTGTCGACGCGGAGCTGACCAGGCGCTCGATGCCGCGGCTCGCCGAAGTCCCCTTCGACTCCGCGTACAAGTACATGGCGACGTTCCATCAGCTCGGTGAACCGCCGGATGAGCAGCTCATCGAGCTGGTGAAGGGTGCGCCTGACGTCGTGCTGGACCTGAGCACGGAGGCACTGTGGAACGGCTCACGCGTGGCGCTGTCGGACGTCCGTGATGAGTTGCTCAATGCCAACCGCGAGTTGTCGGAGCAAGGCCTTCGCGTGCTCGGGCTCGCCTTCCGTCGTATCGACCTCGACCGCCTGGCCAATGTCAAGGCCGACCCTCCGGCTCAGGTCAGCGACCTGATCTTCGCCGGAGTGGTCGGCATCATCGACCCGCTCCGCCCCGAAGCGAAGGCGGCCGTCAACGATGCCCTCGGAGCCGGCATCGACGTACGCATGATCACCGGCGACCATGCCATCACGGCACAGGCGATCGCCAAGCAGCTCGGCCTGGGACCGGGCGTGATCAGCGGTCCGGAGTTCGCCCGCACGTCCGATGACGAGCTCAAGCGCGAGCTGCCCGAGCTACACGTGTTCGGCCGTGTTGCCCCGGAGGACAAGCTGCGCCTCGCAACGGTGATGCAGGAGGAAGGCTTCGTCGTTGCCATGACCGGCGACGCCGTGAATGACGCTGCGGCGCTGAAGAAGGCGGACATCGGTGTCGCCATGGGAAGCGGCAGCGAGGTATCCAAACAGGCCGCAAAGATGGTCCTCACAGATGACAACTTCGCGACCCTGGTACACGCGGTCGGACTGGGCCGCGATATCTATCACAAGATCACGGCGTATATCCGCTACCAGATGAGCCAGCTGTTCGGGCTCGTATCGTTGTTCTTGATCGCTGCGATCTTCGGCATCAATCAGGGCGTCGCCCTGCAGCCGATGATGGTCATCTTCTTGAACTTCTTCGTCTCGATTTTCCCGGTCATCGCCATCATGACCGACGTCGCCGACCCGAGTGTCATGCAGGACAAACCACGCGATCCGAAGGTGCCGATATTCAACCGGCACACCGGCCCGCGGTGGGTGCTCTACGGCCTGCTACTCGGCATCATCTCGACGATCCCTCTCGAATGGGGCCCCGACAACCCGAGCATTCACCACGCCTCGATCGCAATGACAATGACCTTCTGCGTTATGGGGATCAGTACCCTTCTGTCGGGCTTCGTGATGCGCCATGACAAGCTCCCGGCGTTCACCCAGCCGCTCCTGCGCTTTACCGGGTTCCTCGCCGCAGGCGGTCTGATCGTAATTCTGTCGACTCAATTCCAATTCCTGCAGCGCTGGTTGTTGACGACGAGCCTCACCGCCCCGCAGTGGGGCGCGGTACTCGGGCTCGCACTCGTCATGCCGCTGGTCGTGGAGGCAGACAAGTTTGTCCAACGTCTTCGCACGCGAAACAAGAACGCTATGAGGTGACGCGATGGCTACCACCCCCGACTCGACGCAATCGATCGGCGCTCCGAGCAGGGGGCAGGTCCGCCGATCCCGCCTGTGCCGTTCTCAGCGCGCGCGCATGACCCGAGCCAGGGCCGTGCCCGCGTATCGATGAGCCGACTGCCATGACCTCCGAACGCTCCACCCAGGAAGGTCAGGCCGGCGGTGGAAGCACCTTGCGGCGGCTCGGCACGCTCCTGGTCGGCCAGGGAGAGGCAATCGCCGGCACGGTATACGGGACGATCATCGTGCTCGCCACGATCACTGCCGGCGCCGCTGCGTTCCAAGACGATCTGTGGCGGCTCTGCGTCGTCATCGCGGCCAGTGTCATGGTCGTCTGGGTCGCGCACGTTTACTCGCACGGCCTCGGCCAGAGCCTGCACATGCGTCGCCGGCTTACGTGGAGTGAGCTCATGGCGATCGCGCGGCGTGAATACGCAATTCCGCTTGCCGCGGTGCTTCCGCTCACAAGCCTTGTCCTCGGGGCCACGGGAATTCTCACGGGCAGTACCGCGGTGTGGCTCGCAGTGGGCATCGGCGTCGCGACCCTGACCCTCGAGGGTTTGAGCTACGCACGGCTCGAGCGCCTGAACCTCACGGCCACGATCGCAACGGTGGCCGTCAATCTCGCACTCGGCGTGACGATCGTCCTGCTCAAGGCGCTTGTAGCGCATTGATGCGCGACAACGGTGACCACATGCAGTCGACGCCGGCGAACAAGCACACGGCTCCCGATCCGGAGCCGCAGAGCCCTGATCACAACGCCGAGACCCCTGCGTCGCCCGACCTGGCACCATCGACGGAACCGGCGCCGCGCGAGGTCAGTGCCCCGGCGTCGCGGCGCGCGCGGCTGGTTCGGCTCATCCGTGCAGTGGCCGACGCCGACGGGAAGGAGATCGAGGCCGCAGTCCGCCAGCTAGGCGAGTCAAGACCGTTCCTCACTCCGATCGCCTGGGCCGCGGGGGCATGCGTCCTGCTGATTCGTGGCATCAAGCTGCTACTTGTGAATTGGCGGCTGTCGCTGATCGAACTTGTCCCGGCCGCGTGGATATGGCTGGTAATGTGGGACCTCAAGCGGCACGCGCTTCGTGGAGCCGCATTTCAGGAACTCACATGGGGGGGAACGGTTCTGCTCGCTGTCATCGCGGTCGGCATAACCCTGGTCGCGATCTGGTGCAACACCGTGTTCGCCTTTGCTGTCGATACCGATCCGCCGAAGGTCGGCCCGGCGGCGCGTCGAGCTACCGCCGATCTGCCGATTATCGCCCTGGCAGCAGTCATCCTCGGTCTGCTTTTGACCTTCGCGGCCATCGTCGTGCCGCGAGTTGGCCCGACCTGGCTCTACGTCGTCACGCTCGGCGGAGTGCTCGGGCTGATGCTGATCAACTTCGTCGCTGTCCCTGCCAGGATCACGGGTTTGAGACGTCAGCGTCTGCCTCCGAGACAGAAGGTCGGCAGCGTGCTGGCCGGTGGTGCACTGAGCGCAGTAGCCATGGGACCCGGCTTCTTGCTCGATCGCATCGGATTGATCTTGCTTGGTGTATCCGGGCTGCACGTACTCGGCTTCATCCTCTTGTCGATCGGAACCGCGCTCTACGCAGCCGGGATGTCGTCGGTGCGGGCGGTCAAGCTGAGCATGAAACTGAACCAACCCACATGACCAGTATCAGGACGCATTCGGAGGGAATGGGAGCGAGAAATGGCAAACACCCCGACGATCGCCGACCACGGGCTTATCGGCGATCTCCAGACTGCGGCGTTAGTGTCCACCGACGGCAGCATCGATTGGCTGTGTTTACCGAGATTTGACTCGCCCTCGGTATTCGCCGCACTGCTCGATCAGGAACGAGGCGGGTATTGCCAGATTCGTCCGACGACCGAGAACTACACCGCCCGTCAGCTCTACCTGCCGGACACGGCCATACTCGTCACGCGATTCATGACCGATGAGGGCGTCGCCGAAGTCATCGACTTCATGCCGGTCTCCAATGAGGCGCGATCCTCGGAGTTACACCGCCTGGTCCGCATTCTGCGGGTCGTGCGCGGGCAGATGTCGCTTTCAATGGAGATAGCTCCCAGCTTCGACTACGGGCGCGCAGAACACACCGTGGAAGTCACCGCCGAAGGTGCGGTGTTCCGCGCCGGCGATGCCCAGGCCACGGTGCACCTCGCCGGTCTGCTGGCCGACAGGATCAGCATCGAGCAGCGCTCGGGTCCGAACGGGCCGATACTGCGGGCCAGCGGAACGTTGCAGGTCGGCGATATCGGCGGCGGGATGGTGGAGTTCGGCCCGGTCGGAGCACCACGCCGATTGGCCCGAGAAGAAGCGTGGGAGCTGTTCACAGAGACCGTGGAGTTCTGGCGGACCTGGCTCGGCAGGTCCACCTACCGCGGGCGCTGGCGCGAGCAGGTGAATCGCTCCGCTATCACGCTGAAGTTGCTCACCTACGCGCCGACCGGCGCCCTGGTCGCGGCGCCCACTGCCGGGCTGCCAGAACAGGTCGGTGGTGAACGCAACTGGGACTACCGTTACACCTGGATCCGCGATGCGTCCTTCTCGGTCTACGCGCTGCTCGGTCTCGGCTTGGTCGATGAGGCCAGCGCATTCATCGGCTGGCTCTCGGATCGTGTACACGAACAGGCCGGCTCGGGCTCGGGCCCGTTGAAGATCATGTATCGAGTGGACGGCTCCTCCGATCTCGAGGAGCAGTCACTCGACCACCTGGCCGGGTATCTCGACTCTCGTCCCGTGCGAATCGGCAACGGCGCCGCCGACCAGCTGCAACTCGACATCTATGGCGAGGCGTTCGACTCGATCTACTACGCGAGCCAACGCGGCGTCGGCGTCAGCCATCGGACCTGGACCGAACTCACCACCGTCCTCGACTGGCTTACCGAGCATTGGGACCGACCCGACGAAGGGGTCTGGGAGACCCGGGGCGGCCAGCAGGACTTCGTCTACGGCCGCCTCAATTCATGGACGGCCTTCGACCGCGGGATTCGCCTCGCCACCGAACGTGGCCTTCCGGCACATCTGGCTCAGTGGACCATCGAGCGAGATCAGATTTACCGCCAGATCATGGAGCGAGGCTGGAACGAGAAACGCGGCGCCTTCGTGCAGCACTACTCGACCGACGTCCTAGACGCCTCCGTGCTCCGCATGGCCCAAGTCGGGCTGATCCTGCCGAATGACCCCATGTGGACCTCGACACTGAGCGCCATGGAGCAGGAACTCGTCTCCGACAGCCTCGTCTATCGCTACAACCCCGAGGCCTCTCCGGACGGACTCCGTGGCTCTGAGGGCACGTTCTCGCTGTGCACGTTCTGGTACGTAGAGGCTCTCGCGAAGGCCGGGCGCCTCGAAGACGCTCGACTTACGTTCGAGAAGATGCTCACCTACGCCAATCACCTCGGCCTCTACGCCGAGGAAATCGGTCTCAGTGGCGAGCAGTTGGGAAACTTCCCGCAAGCATTCACACATCTGTCGCTCATTAACGCTGCGGTCGCACTGAACGCTGCACTTGACCGGGAGGCGCCCTAGGCAACGGCGCGCAAGACATGACGAGGACCCGGGCGACGGCCGGACGTATCTAGGAGGTGATATGCCAAGCGAGCGGCAGGGCCAGCCACTCGAAGGTTCGAGTCGGAGCCTATTCGAAGAGCTGATGCCCGACGTCCGACGCCGCACGATAGTATTTGCGGTCGTACGATCGCTGGCCGTCGTGACATTAATTGTGGCCGCTTATTTTACGCTGCCGTTCAACCGGCCCAGGGGAGCCGGTCCGATCGCGGGCATCGTCGTAGGTTTGATCTTGGTGGCGACCATACTCACGCTGCAGATACGCGCCACGATGCGGTCGCCTTATCCCGGGATGCGAGCCTTCGAGGCTCTTGCTAGTTCGGGGCCGCTCTTTCTCGTTCTATTTGCATCGGCTCACTATCTCATTGAGCACCACGCCAGGCACAGCTACTCGCAAACGATGACGCGGCTCGATGCGCTCTACTTCACGTTCACCGTGTTTACGACCGTGGGCTTCGGTGACATCGCGCCCGTGTCCGAACTCGCCAGGACCGTGACCATGTTGCAGATGGTCGCCGACGTGTTGGTCATTTTCGTCGTTGCGCGGGTGTTGTTCGGTGCTGTGAAGGTTGGAATAGAACGGCGCAGTCGTTCGGCCAACGAAACGCCACGACCCCAGGCCGATGCTGCCGAACAGAGTCCGGAGCCGCGCCAGGGCCCGGACGGGTAGCGCTGCCCGATCACGGGGCCAGCGTCGCCGCCACCGTGGCGCCGAGGTCCCAGCATGCGTCGAGATCGTTCTTGCCCGGCTTGTCGATGACGCGCACGTGCTCGTGCACCTGCCGCCAGCCCATACCCTTTGTGATCGCTTCGACGGCGTGCACCGCTCCGGTCGTGTCACTGTTGCCGTGCACGTAGAGCCCGTACGGCGCTCCGATCTTCGCGGTCAGTGCCGGGTAATACACCAGGTCGAAGAAGTGCTTGAGCGCTCCCGACATGTAGCCGATGTTCGCGCTGGTACCGAGCAGGAACCCGTCCGCGGCGAGGACGTCGACCGCGCTCGCCGAAAGCGCTGGACGCACGACCACATCGACGTCCTGGATCGCGTCGGTGGTCGCACCGGCGAGCACAGCGTCCAGCATCGCTTGTAGTGACGGTGATGACGTGTGGTGGACGAGGAGCAAGCCGGGCACACGTACATACTGGCGCGACCGGAGGTGACCATGGATTTCGCCACGCTCGCGTTGATCGCGCTGGTCGGCATACTGGGTCCGCTGCTCGCGTGGCCGCGGCGGTTGCGCCTGCCGGTGGTGCTCGGGGAGCTCGGCGCCGGCATCGTCCTCGGCCAGACTGGTTTGCGCGTGCTTGACCCCAGTGACAGCACGTTCACTTTCCTTGCCAACATCGGGTTCGCGCTGGTGATGTTCGTCGCGGGCTCGCATGTGCCGATCCGAGATCAGAGGCTGCGGGCGGGCCTGGTGACCGGAGCAGCACGCGCCGCAGCGGTCGGGGTGGTCGCCACCGCTCTGGCC
>Ga0126374_10000026_pt1 | contig 22036 bp, 20 predicted proteins | sample PanSoiMetPlot_12_FD_89874 | JGI IMG/M metagenome (GOLD analysis project Ga0126374, IMG submission 89874) | Tropical forest soil microbial communities from Panama - MetaG Plot_12 | ecosystem: Environmental > Terrestrial > Soil > Tropical forest > Bulk soil | place: Panama | collected 2016-02-17
CAGGAACTGCTCGGGCACAATGACGTCAATTAAACGAGCTAATCCGGCCGTTAGAGCTACATCACGATTTCGTCAAAGTCCTATAGTTGGGCAGACGGGCTAGATCCGAACCTCGAGATCGGAGAAGGCGACACAAAAAAGGCAAGTCCACCGATGAAGATGGACTTGCCCTTGTACGATGAACGTTGATTGTTAGAGCTTTTTACTTCTTCCCGTTAGTCCCGAACAGCTCCGCGCCCCACTTTTTGGCCGTAGCGTCCATAACTTCTCTGGAAGATTCCGCGACGGGCGGAAAGTCTTTCATCCACTCGTACGGGCGCGTCGCGTCGATGATCGCACGGGAGTTGAAGCCTTTCTTACCCACTTGAATGACGGGATCGAGCGGCCCGCTCCAGCAGCGGCGCAGGATGTCGATATCTTGTTCCGGTTCGCAGCGGGTGCCCATTGCCCAAATCACGTCGTCCGTGTTCGAGGGATCGATGTCATCATCGACCACCACCACGAAACGTCCGAGATAGGCACCGGCGTGGCATTGCGATGCGATGACCGCGGCCTGCTTGGCATGGCCTGGATATCTTTGCTTGATCGAAACCACCATCATCAGTCGACTACCACCCGAGACGGTAAGCCAAACACCTTTGACATCCGGCACACCAGCCTTCTCCATCTCATCCCAAATTAGCGCGGAACGGAGGTAAGATCGGTACCAACCGAGTTCTGAAGGAGGCCGCCCAGGAGGGGAACCGAGGATAATGGGATCGTTGCGGTGGTAAAGCCGTTTCACTTCCACCCAGGGCTCCGACCGCTCCGCACTGGCATAATAACCCGTCCATTCACCGAAGGGGCCTTCGACTTTTGGATTATCGAAATGCACATCGCCCTCGATGACAATCTCCGCGTTTGCGGGAATCGGCAAACCCGAATACTCACCTTCGATCATTTCAAAGGGTGCGCCACGAATACCGCCGATGAATTCATATTCCGGAACGCCATAGGGAACTTCGATGCTACCAGCCAAGAAGGTCAGCGGATCATGGCCGAACGACATGGCCATCTTAAATGGCTCACCGCTGGCGGCGTATTTGTCGCGCTGCATGCGGCCGTGCTTGCCTGGCGAAATGTAGAATCCCACCTTGTTCTTATCATGAATCATGACTCGGTAGGTGCCGTAGTTCACCCAGCCCTCGTCCGGGTCGCGGGTTATATCGATGCTTCCAGTACCAATGTAGCGACCACCATCCTTATCGTGCCAGAACGGCGTTGGAAACTTAAACATATCGATGTCGCCGTCTTTGTAAACATTATCGAACAGCGGGCTCTTCTTTACGAATTTCGCCGGTATCGGTTTGATATTCTTGTAGTTGTCCTTCCAAATTTTGACGAAGTCCATTTTGGTCTCGCCCGACGGAAGACCGAGGGTCAGCGCCAGCCGTTTCCTCGATGCCAACGAATTGGACAACACCCGATAGCCCTTCGGATAGCCCTTAATATCATCGAACAAAACGGCAGGACCATCTTCTTTGTGGGCCACCAGCTCGGTGACCGCCCCGATTTCCAGGTTCCAGTCGCAGCCCTTGAGGGTTTTCAGCTCCCCCATTTCATCTGCGATTTCAATCCAATCTCTTAGATCCTGATATTCCATTTTGCCTCCAGATTTGCTCGAACGAAGCTCTTGCGGCGTGATTTTTTCTCGACTTGTCCTGACCTTAGCGAAAATTTTGGGGAGGGTCAAGCGTTTGAAAATGTAGAATCGACGGGCACTTCAAATTGAAATCGGCAAAATCTCATGCTACCCATTGACTGGTGCCGGGCAAAGTTAAAAGCCTTGACGAACTGAAGCGCATCGCTGAGCAAGCGCGCCGTAACGGCAAAACCGTTGTTTTTACCAACGGTTGCTTCGACCTGCTTCACCGCGGTCACGTTCATGCTCTGCGGGAAGCGAAAGCCCTTGGAGATATTTTGATCGTTGCCATCAATAGTGACCGCTCGGTTAAGGCGATCAAAGGGCCGGACCGTCCCGTGCTTTCGGAATCGGACCGGGCGGAGTTGATTGCCGCCATGGAAATGGTAGATTACGTGGCACTGTTCGACGAGCCCGATCCGTACGACTTAATTCGGGCCGTAAGGCCGAACGTCTTGGTCAAGGGCGGTGATTGGGGCCCGGACCAAATCGTCGGCGCCGATATTGTCGAGCAGGATGGCGGAAAAGTTGCCGTCATTCCTTATTTGAAGGGTTTTTCAACGACTGAAATAATTGAAAGAATAAGAGGGTAATTATGGCCAGGACCTGTGCAATTTGCGGCAAGGGCCGCTCCGTCGGTTACAACGTAAGCCACGCCAACAACAAAACCAAGCGCTCGTGGCGACCCAACCTGAAAAGGGTTCGCACCAATCTCGACGGTCAAGTGAAGCGGGCGCTGGTTTGCACGGACTGCATTCACTCAGGCCGCGTGCAAAAAGTCGCGTAACTTTCTTTCTCGCTCATTAATGGAGCTCGCCTTTGGGCAATTGATCCTGTTCTGAGCTGCCGCCTGTTCTGCCGCGCGCGCGCACCGCTTTATACACTCCTTTGACCTTCGAGATATTCTGCAGCACCTGTTTAAGGTGTTCGGAATTCTTGATCATAACCTCAAACGTGTTCAGCGCTTTCTGACTCGAAAATGTGCGGATTTGAGCTCGCGCGATATTCGCATCAGCGCTCGTAATCGCGGCGCTGATGGCAGCTAAAAGTCCCGGCTGGTCAATGCAAGTGACTTCGATTTTCACCGGCCGCGGCGGCTGGCCATCTTCTTCCCACCGGACTTCGATCTTTCTGTGGGGATCACTCTCCAGAACGGTCGGGCAACCGATGGTATGCACCGTTACCCCCCTGCCGCGAGTGATAAAACCGATGATACGCTCACCGGGCAAGGGATGGCAGCATAGGGCGAATCGAATCAGGACGTCGTCCACTCCCTTCACTCGAATTCCCAACCCGCGCTTCTGTTTCGACACTATACGGAAAAGACTTTCAAGTGAACCTTCGGCTCTTTTGCTGCCGCTTTCCAGCTTATCGGAGGGAACTAGTTTAGACAGCACGTGGCGCGTGGTGATGCGTCCATAACCAAGCGCGGCAAGCAGCGCCTCCTCATCTTTCATCCCCAGTTCTTTAGTGAGCCAATCGATCTTACCCTCGCTGCGTAGCGCGGCGTAATCCAGTTGATGACGATGCAGATCGCCGTCGAGAATCTCGCGCCCTAGCATTACGCTCCGTTCCCGCTGCTGGGATTTGAGCCAGTTTCGGATCTTCGACTTAGCCCGCGGCGTCTTGACCCATTTGAGCCAATCCCGGTTCGGGACTTGTTGCGGGGTAGTAATAATCTCCACCGTATCGCCGTTGCGCAAAATGTACTTGAGCGAGACCAGTTGCCCGTTGACCCGGGCGCCGGAGCAGTGAAGCCCCACGTCGGAATGAATCCGGTAAGCGAAGTCGATAACGGTGGATCCCTGGGGAAAATTCAGCAGATCTCCTTTCGGCGTGAACACATACAACTCAGTCGAGTACAGATCATCTTTCAAGTTGTGCAGAAATTCCTGAGGATCTTGGAGATTTTCCTGCCATTCCAATAATTGCCGAAGCCACGAATATCTCTGAATGTCGGTCACCTGGAAATCTTTGCCTTCTTTGTACCGCCAGTGGGCCGCGATTCCTTCTTCGGCAACGCGGTGCATCTCGTGGGAGCGAATTTGAATTTCGATGCGTTCGCCATAGGGGCCGATTACGCTGGTATGCAGCGATTGATACATGTTCGGCTTCGGCAGCGCGATATAATCCCTGAAGCGCCCCGGGATGGGCCGCCATTGGGAGTGAATCACGCCCAGTGTTTCGTAGCACTCCCTGGAGGTATCGACCAGAACCCGGAACGCAACCAGATCATAAATCTGATCGTAGAGCAGATTCTGACTCTCCATTTTTTGATAAATGCTGTAGAAGTGCTTTGGCCGGCCCGTGATCTCGGCCTCAATGCCTTCCGACTCAAGCTTTTTGGTCATCACCGAAATAACTTCTTCGATATATTTCTCACGATCGCTCTTTTTCTTGGCGACGTTGCGCTTGAGTTGATAATAGATCTCCGGATGAAGATGCTTGAGCGCCAGATCTTCCAACTCGGTCTTGATCCAGGCGATACCGAGGCGATGCGATAGCGGCGCGTAGATATCTAAGGTTTCCTGCGCCGTGAGGATTTGTTTCTCGAGAGGCATATGAGACAGAGTGCGCATGTTGTGGACGCGATCGGCGAGTTTGATCAGGATCACTCTGACGTCCTTGCCCATGGCCAAAAGCATCTTGCGAAAATTCTCCGCTTGCTTCTCTTCGCGGCTGCTGAAATTCGTCCGGCTGAGCTTCGTGACGCCGTCCACCAAGGTCGCGATCTCTCGGCCAAAAATATTCTTCAGCTCGTCTAGCGTGGTCAGTGTGTCCTCGACGGTGTCATGCAGCAGCCCGCTGACAACGCTGGGCACGTCGAGCTTGAGATCGGCAATAATATTCGCCACCGCCATGGGGTGAATGAGAAAGGGTTCGCCGGACAACCGCTTTTGACCTTGATGAACCGTGGCGGAAAAATCATAGGCTTTGCGGATGAGATTGACGTCCGCCACGGGATAGTAGGACTGCACTTTTTCAACGAGATCGCTAATTTTGGCTTCCCGGCTCATGATCGTTTTGATCCCGAGCGCAAAGGTTCCATTTGCCATTCCTTGACCCGCGACGTCTTGGCTCGTTCAGCCTCGACAATAGACTTTAAGGCTTCGATGGCCCCTTCAACATCTCGATTAACGACATAGTAATCATACTTAATTATTTCTTGAATTTCACGTCGTGCGTTGGTGAGCCGGCGCCGGATAGTATTTTGCCGGTCGGTTCCGCGCAGAACCAGGCGCCGCTGTAACTCACCCCAGGACGGCGGCAGAAGAAACACCGAAACCGCCTGGGGATAAATTCGCTTGATTTTACGAGCTCCTTGGACGTCGATATCAAGTATCATATCACCTCCAGAGCCAATGCTTCGGTCGAGGGGTTGGCGCAGTGTGCCGTAGAGAAAGTCGTGGACCTTTGCCCATTCGGCAAATTTTCCGCGGTCTTTCATGGAGGCAAATTGCCGCGCCGTGATGAAGTGGTAATCCCGGCCATTAACCTCTCCACTTCGCCGCGCACGCGTGGTGCATGAAACCGAGAGTTTGATTTCAGGGTAGACGGAACGGAGCCCGTTGATCAGCGTTGTCTTGCCAGCACCGGACGGGGCGGAAAGAATGAAAAGAATCCCTTGCCGTTTGGCGAGTTGAGGCGCGTTGCGTGTCATTCAATGTTTTGGGTTTGCTCTCGGATCTTCTCGACTCTCTCCTTGCCTTCCAAAACCAACTGCACCACCGCAAGCTGCGGCACCTTGGAGCTGATCGTGTTCAGTTCCCGCTGCACCTCTTGGAGCAAGAAGTCAATCTTCTTTCCCACCGGCTCTCTCTCGCGCAGAGCTTGAGACAAAGCGATCACGTGCCCCTTCAGCCTGACGATTTCCTCGTTGATGTCCCCCTTGAGCAACCAGCTAGCAGCATTGGATCCGTCGCTGTCTTGTCCTAATAGGTTCCGGCTTTCGCCTGGAGAGACAGATGGCTTCTGCAACCGTAGTCCGATCTCAGCCGCACGGGATTGCAATGCCACGGCGATCCTTCTCAGATGGTTCAACTGAGACTGCATATCGGCTTTGAGCCGCCGCCCTTCCCGCTCGCGAGATTGCTGCAGCTTCTCCAAGGCGGTTGCCAGAGCATCGAACAAACCCTGCCGCTCGCTCGCTTTATCCACCTCCACTTCCCTTACGTGGAAAAGATCCGGCAATCGGGCAAACAACGATACATCGACATCACCGCTTAAGCGATACTTTTTCTTCGCTTTCTTGATCGCTTGAAGATACTGGTCGAGCAACTCCTCGTCCACCTCTAGCCTATGCCCTTGGCCTTTCCCTGGAAAACGATGAATGAAAATGTCGATCCTGCCTCGCAAAATGCCTTCCCGAACGGTTTTTCGAATCTCTTCTTCAAAGGCCATATATTCCCTGGGCACGCGAAGCTGCAAGTCTAGATGCCGATGGTTCAAGCTGCGAATTTGAACCGCTATCTTCGTTCCCCGTACCAGATGGGCCGCCTCGCCGTACCCGGTCATACTTTTCATAACTTATCCCTAATGATGCGCTTCAGTTTTTTCATCGGCACCGCCACCGTTCCGACCTCGTCTCCAACCAAGCCGGCGGCCAAATTGGCCATCACCGCAGCTTCCTCATAACCCGCCCCACAGGCAAGCGCCAACGCGCATACCGCAATCACCGTATCGCCGGCGCCGGTCACATCGAAAATATCTCTCGGCTCGGTGGGAAAATGTTTGCTTTCACGGCGCGCCTGGAAAAGACTCATTCCTTCCGCTCCGCGCGTGATTAGCACCGCCTTTGCCTGCCACATTCGAACCAACTTTTTGCCTGCTCCGAGCAAGCTCTTTTCGTCGCTAATAGTGATGCCCGAGGCTTCACTGGCTTCGAATTTGTTCGGTGTAATCAAGGTCGGGTGTCGGTAGCGACCGTAATTTTCCTTTTTCGGATCCACCACACAAAGAGCAGTTCCATTTCTCGTAAGCTCCTCAGTAGTGGATAACAATTCTTCGTCTATCACCCCTTTACCGTAATCCGATATGACGATTCCGTCGCAGCGGGGCGCTTGCTTAAGGACGAACTGCCGCAATCGCCTGCGGGTTAGCACGCTAATGGCGCCGTGGTTCTCGCGGTCCAACCGGACGATCTGCTGATGACCCGGTCCGGCAATGATCCGGCTTTTTTCTGTAGTGGGATAGCGCGCATCGGAATACACCCCTGTTGTGGAGGCACCTACGCGCTTCAAGTTGTGGGTGACCATGCGACCCGCCGAATCCCGACCCACTACGCCGCAAGCAGTTACCCGCCCGCCGAGGGAGCGTATGTTATGGATCACGTTAGCCGCGCCCCCAAGACGAAAACTTTCCGACGTTACTCGCAGCACCGGCACCGGAGCCTCCGGAGAGATCCGGTCCACGTCGCCCCAAACGAAACGATCCAGCATGAGATCGCCCACCACTAGTAAGTGGGCCCGCGGGAATTTCTCCAAGATGGCGAGCAGTTTTTCCATTGTTCGGACGTCAGGAAGGAAAAACTACGCGGCTCTTTCAAGCAAGGCGTAGTAATACGCCTCATTGTTCGCGGACATCGCTTCCAAACTGAAATGTTCGCGCACTCGCGCCGCTCCTCTTTGGCCCATCTCATGGGCTAATGATTTCTGCCCGGCGAGTTTGGCAATCGCATCGGCAAGCCCTTGAGAATCGCGTGCCGGAACCAAAAAGCCCGTAACCGAATCGACCACCGACTCGGCTAGCCCCCCCACCTGGGTGGCCACCACGGCCTTTCCGGCAGCCATGGCTTCGAGGACGGCCACGCCTAAACCTTCATAAAGCGACGGCATCACAAAGATATCAAGCCCGGCAAGAAATGCGGGAACATCGGAGATAAAGCCAACGAAGCTCACCTCATCGCTCAATCCCAGCGTTTCCACCATCGCTTCCAAGCCATTTTTCAAAGAACCATCGCCAGCCAAACGGTAACGGATCCGGTAACCCCGCCGCTTCAACGATTGCGCCGCCTCCAACAAGTATCGGTGTCCTTTCCTTTCTTCCATGACCGCCACACTTCCCACCACCAAGATTTCCGAATCGACCTTCCTGCAGGCGATCGCCGGCTCAAACTGGCGCGCATCGACGCCGCTGTGAATCAAACGAATCCGTTCAGGATTCACACCGGCTTTGGTCAATAGCTCGGCGATGGGCTGGGATATAGCGATAACGCCATCCACTTTGCGATTATAAAGCAGATCCGTATACCAACCTTTAGCGACTGGATAATCCATTCTGCGCGTTACCACGTATTTTGGCGCGTCTCCACCGCGCGGCAGCCAGAGAGAAAGCGCGTGTGCCCTTTTCGTATGAAAATGCACGATATCGTACTTCTCCTCGCGGATGAGCCGCCTCAGTCGAAAGCCGGACCTCGCGTCGAAATCATTTCTAACCACGAAACCGCGAGTTCTGATATTCAGCCGTTGACTCTGTGCAAACAGCTTTCCCTGAGGATGAGTCAGGAGATCGTTTCGATGTCCTTTAGCTACGAGATAGGTTAAAAGCCCGAAGACCTGAGCTTCACCACCACCCCAATTCCTCTCAGGATCGATGTGCAGAATCTTAAGGAGGCGGTTATGACCGCTTCCGCCCAACGTCGTCCTTCTTTTCCAGCTCTGCCTCCCAGAGCTTAGCATACTTCAGAAAAACATAAACTGCGGCCGTCACCGCCACATAGAATCCGGCAAAGCCCTCCATGAATCCCCGCTGCAAAACATAATAGCGAAAAAAGCGAAACGCGGGTCGAAACAACGCATCCGTCAAGCGCCAGCGTTGGCCCTCTTTTCCCAATTCTTGCGCCGATACCGAGGTGAACCGGTTAATCCTTTGGATGTGATCCTCGATATCTCGGTACGAGAAATGGTGCAGTGGGTATCGTAGGCGCCGGACTTTTCCGTCTACGAAAATCTGCTCGTGCGGGTCCATCCCTCCCCAAGTTGCGCCGTCCCTTCGAAACAAGCGGATATCATAGTCAGGGTACCAACCACCCCTCCACCACCAGCGCGACAGATAACGAACTAACCGCGGTATTAAGTAGCCCCCATATTGACCTTGGTCATGGATTAAAGTTTGCCGAATCTCTTCTTCAAGTTCAGGGGTAACTCGTTCATCGGCATCCACCAGCAAAACCCATTCTTTGGTCGCCTGGGAATGTGCAAAAGCCTTCTGGTCGCGATAGCCTGCCCATTTTCTTTGGATCACGCGATCCGTGTACCGCCGGCAGATTTCCGCCGTGCCATCCGTGCTAAAAGCGTCCACGACGACAATCTCGTCGCACCAACGCAAGCTCTCCAAACAAGCGCCGATGTTTCGTTCTTCGTTGAAGCAGACCACGATAGCGGAAACCGTCGGTATCGGAAGCAAATTAGCGGGCGCACTCACAATTGGCCGAAAGATAGGGGTTGACTTTGCAAAAATCAACCTAGCGGTTCCTGGCAGCGACTGGCGGCGACTGATGCCTCGCTGGGGATTGGGGTAAAATATTTTAGGTAAAAGTTCAAAGCAGTTTTTCGCTGACTAAGAATCGATGTATTTCAGTTGCCACCACTTTATGACCTAATTCGTTCCAGTGAGTATCGATCGAAAAATAGAGTTTCTCTTTCAAATTAGCTCTTTTCTTAAGCGCGGGTGTGAGATCGAGACAGATCAATTGACGCGATCGGCAAAACTGCAATGTGATCTTTTTCAGTTGATCAACGCGGCCATCTAACGCTTCAAGGGATTTCATTTTTTGCTTGATAGCGTCCCAATAGACTTCTTCTTTTGAAGGAAAATAAAGAAGCATGAAGGTCGCGTTGGCTTGTCGACTCGTCTCGGACGCTTTATCGATTTCGCGTGCGATCAAAGGCCAAGCCGTAGGCAGCCTGCGACTGTCTGAAATGATCTCGTCTTTTAACTTTCTTAAACTCAGGCTTTGCCCCACGTCGGCTAAGTTTACATACCGCGAGCCCTCGGTTCGGGAACGGCGCCATCGGTGATACAGACTGAGTAAAACCGAGTGGTTTCTTAGAAATGTTTCTAGAGAAAATCTGGGCGAGGGATGCCGCGTCCAATTGTCAAATTGATCGCTGTCCCTTAGGTCGTTCGTGAATAGACAGTAGAATACTATTTTGGGATGCAAGGAGGTGCCGTACTTCTCTAGCGTCCGAGTATATTGCTGAGGGCCATATCCTTGAACGCCTAAATTTACAATTTCGCGCCGCGATAGATTTGCTAACTGAGCGACCCAGGTCGATTCTTGATCGACCCCGATGCCAAAGGTGAACGAATCACCTAGGGCAACCCCCCATACAGGCCCTCCCAACGTCCCACCACGAAAACCCGCGCGATCATAATTCAAATTTGTTTTTATTCTGAAGCTGTATTCGTTCGAAGTGGATACGAAGTCTGTTCCCGGGCGGAGGAGGTATCCAAGTTCCGGGTCTTGGATGTACATGCTTGGTGCTCGAGAGTTCATTGCTTGAACCAAGTCATGCAAAGGAGGTGGCAAAAAACGTTCGGGTAGAAGTCGAACGGTCAGTTCTGCGGTAAGCAGCGCAAAGACAATTCCCAGTGCCACCAAAAGTGTCTTTTGGGCGTATTCTTTCATAGCTCTCGTGAACTGCGCAGTTGCAACCCGCAGCGTTCTAAAAAGTGGTTTAATTCCTCTCTTTGAGAGGTCTTTATCGGCGGGTGTGAAGGCTGTTTTTCCCCATGCGAAGTTTGTCAGATGTTTGATTGGGAAAATCTCGCCGTTTAAAGCTGGCTTCCGTGCTACTCTTCATCTTTTCCTTCGTCATCGCGCGATAATGAAAGTATCGTCCCTTGGCGCGGTATTTTCCGCGCTCGTTGCCAAGCAGCGAGTACCAACAAAAGGTCCACATCGATCTCAGCAGATTGGGAATAATCGATAAGACGCTGCTGCCCTTATAGGCGAGGCGGCTTCTGCCCTGCGCTTCATGTCGGAGACGAAAAGCTTCCTCGTTGAGGCGTGTGGGATCAAGCTCGTTGTAGACGGCAGCCTTGGGTTCCCAACCAATCCGCAACCCAGCCTTTAGAACCCTTTGAGCAAATTCCACGTCTTCGGAAATTCCAAAACCGCCGGGCCCTAGGCGCTCATCAAACAAGCCCACGTGATCGAACACAGCGCGCCTGAGCGCCATGTTACCGCCCGTTAGTGTCCTGAGATCAGAGCCGGCCTCCGATCCATAGTTGAGGAAATCGACGGTTCGATACTTATACAACGCCTTTCGCAACGCTTCATTTTTTTCATCGTCCGGACGCATGAGAATGGCGCCCTGCATCGCATCGTGGGGGTAGTTCTTAAAAAACGCTTCGACCGACTCGAGCCATTCTGGTCTCACCTCAACGTCATCATCCAAAAACGCGATAATCTCTCCGTTCGTCAATGGAATCGTTCGGTTCTGCGCTCGGCACTTCCCGGGTACCGGTTCTCTGACCTGCCGGAAGCGGGCGCCATTTTTATCGTTGAACTCCTTTACCAGCGCTTCCACTCGCGCCGCCGTATTTTCGTCCAGGGCGTTGTTCGCGACGACAATTTCGTGATCGATCTTTTCCCGGCCGTTCACGCAGAAAAGCGCTTCAAAAAGGCGGCGGATCTTTTCGACTCTCCCCGAACTTGCAATGATGATCGAGATCGAATTCTGCATCGTGCTCTACAAGCCGGGGAACTCGAAGGGAAAGGTGTCGGGATCGCTTGGATTGAATTCTTCGCTGACCACAACGATTAAGTAAAATGGCTTATCTCCGTCGTTGGTGATGGCATGAGCCACATGAGGCGGGATGCCGACGGTCACCATGTTGTCTTCGCTCATGGGAACGACCTGCTCTTCCTGGGTTCGGGTATCCTTGAGATAGAGCTTTGCCCGTCCGGAGGCCACGCAAAACCACTCGATCTTGCGCGTGTGGTAATGCTTCCCTTTGGTCTTACCCGGATTTCCCACAGTCACGTAAAGCTGGGACATCTGTTTTCTATCCGGCAATTTGCTGGAGCGCAGCACTTCGGCTAGCCAGCCCCGGTGGTCCTCTTTCACTTCTAGAGCTTGAATGCTCACACCTTCGATCATGCAGTTGCCATTCCTTCTTCCGATAATTCCCGCCAGTCCCTCTGTAACCGTAGCAGCCCGGCACGCAAATCCGCCGGCTGAATTCCCAATTTCTCTTGAACCGTTCCGCTAACCAGTGACGTATCTCTGGGCCGCCTTGCAAGCCCTTCGATCTGGTGAAACGGTACCGGCCGAATTTCTGAACAGCGGGGCGCAAAAATCTCCGCCACCCGCTGGGCGAATTCGAACCGGCTCACTTTTTCCGATGGTCCAATGTGAAACAAACCGATGGCACCAATCTCCACAAGTCGCAGAATGATCTCGCTGAATTGTCCGGTATAAAGCGGCGTAAAATATTGGTCTGCGAAGCGTGTGATCGGCCCGCCGCGACGCAGAGCGCCGACCAGGTTTTCCATCATTCCAATTCGCGGCGGTAGCTTAAGCCCAAACATTGTCGTCCGCACAATGAGGAGCCGTGAGCAGAGCTGCCGTGCGTATTGTTCTGCCATCAGTTTACTCTCTCCATAACGATTGACGGGATCGGGGATATCTCCTTCGCTGTAGTTGCCGGTCACACCGTTAAAGACATAGTCGCTCGATATATAGACGAACTGCGCGCCGAGGTCTTGGGCGACTTTGGCGGTTATTTTCGTGCCCTCGCTGTTGATGCGCCTGCACTTGTCGGGCGACTTTTCGCACTCATCGACATCGGTTAGCGCCGCCGCGTGGATTACAAAGTCCGGCTTAATAGCGTTGAGCTCAGCCCAGACTTCGGATTCATTGGTGACATCCATTCTAAACATCGTACAGCCTGGAATCTCCACATGATGCGTGTAATAGCTTCCCCAAATCTCATAGCGGCGGCAGGCTAGTCGAATTATGCAATGGCCGAGCATACCGCTGCCTCCAGTCACGACAATCTTCATGAGGGCAGCAACCACCCCGTACTCGCCAGAAGAGAACGGATCGCCGCCTTGTCCAAGCGCTGCGCCGCATCCGAACTGTACTCGGAAAAAGAGACGAAAGACTTTTGCTCGTAAAAGGAACGTGTCTCTTCCAAGCCGATTTGAGGCAAGATCACGTAGGTGTTTTCATCCCTGATGGTCCGAACCGCTTCCGCTTCCGAAACCAGCACTTCATGGATTTTTTCCCCCGGCCGCACGCCGACGATGTCCACAGGCAACTTTTTTCCAGGTGATAATGACTCCATCATCACTTCTGCCACATCCGTAACCAGCGCCGCGGGAATCTTGAGGACAAACGTTTCGCCGCCCTTCCCTTTCGTCACGGCCTGAAACACCAATTCGATCGCCTGTGGCAAGGTCAACATAAAACGGGTCATGCGAGGATCCGTGATCGTGATCGGGCCTCCCGCCTCGATCTGTCTCTTAAAGAGCGGGATCACCGACCCTCGTGACCCGACCACGTTGCCGTAGCGAACGCACAAAAACACGGTGCGCTTACCGCTCTTGTGAAAATTCGCCGCCGTGAAAAGCTTCTCCTGAATGGATTTCGTCATGCCCATGGCGTTGACCGGCTTCACTGCCTTGTCGGTGCTCACCGCGATCACCTTTTCGACATTCTCCTCCAAAGCGGCTAGCACCACATTCTGGGCGCCCAAGACGTTTGTCTGCACTGCCTCCCAAACGTGGTATTCGCACAACGGGACCTGCTTCAGCGCGGCAGCATGAAAAATGATATCGATGCCGCGCACCGCCTCACGGACACTGTGCTGATTTCTCACGTCGCCGATAACGAAATTCAGTGCGGACTTGCGCGGATATTGATGGCCCATGCCGTATTCTTCGCTCATGCGCACCTGTTTGTCCTCATCGCGACTGAAGATCCTTATCTCCGCCGGATTTTCTTCAAGCAGGCGATCGACGATCTGATGCCCAAAAGAGCCCGTCCCGCCGGTCACAAGGACTCGCTTTCCGGCAAATGCTTTTCCGTTACCTGGTTCCATCATTCCCATCCCTTATGCCCATCCCACGTTATATAGACGATCCTTCACATCGAAAGGGCACAGTACCACGGCCTGCTGCAGACCCTCTCTGGCGCTTTCCTTCTTAGGAGCGCAGCGCTCCTTTGCTCTTACCTGTGGAGCTGTCATCAACGACGTATTTCTGGAATTCTTGCCCAAGTACGCGATCAAGGGTTCCCGCCAAAAATCCCGCCCGTTGTACTTTTGATCACCACTGAGACTTGGGCGCGAAATTCATTCCTTTAGCGCACTACACTTGACCGTGAGAATCGGGGGACTTCACCCCATGTCTTTTTCCCGCAAGGTAGCCCCAGCACTTCATGATTCGCCCTTCGGTCTTGTACGCCTTCTGGGTCTTTCCCAACAAGCGGTAAAGCCCGTAGCGCACGCAGTTGGCCACCAAATTAGGGATCACGCGAAATGGAATCGAATCCTGTCGATAGAGGCTGCGGCTTAACCCTTTGCGATACTCCACCATACGATTGTATTGACGCCCATAGCGGTCCGGATTCAGTTCATGGTAGACAATTGCGTGCGGAGTGTAACCGATTTTGAAACCCGCCTTGCGAATCCGCATCGAATATTCAGTATCTTCGCTAAACCCCGCGGCACCGGGACCAAGACGCACGTCGAAGAAACCGACCTTGGCAAAGACCTCTCGCTTAAAGGACATGTTCGTTCCGGTGAGGCCGCGAATCTCACAGATTTGCTCGCCGTGGTCAATGTGGGGGATGTTATATTCGCGTAGCTTATCGGGGTTTGCCGGGTTTCCATTGAAGTCGACGCCAGGTAAGATCGGCCCTTGAATGGCGTGAAAATTTGCTAACCGATAGGCCTCGAGATGCTTTGTCAAACAGAGCGGATGCACGACTACATCGTCATCAATAACGACGATAACTTCTCCCTTAGCTGACCTAAGTCCTGAGTTGAGCGCACTCGCCTTCCCTTTTTGCTTTTCCTCAACAACCTCAAAGGCAAACTTCCGAGGTTTCACCAGCTCGGTTGCGAGAAGATCTTGCGTCCCGTCAGTGGATCCATTATCAACCACCAGGACCTCCAAGGTTGCTGGCTCGGGCCAATCAAGAAGCTCCAGGCTGTCTAAAAGTCTTTTAAGACTTCGCGCCCGGTTATAAGTCGGAATAATCAAAGTGACGCCCACGACGGGCCTCAGTAAATGTACCACCTTGACTCGTTACTACCCCAGCGTTATACGTCGCCCCATTGCCTCTTCAGATGCTTTCCTAGGAATAGCGCCGGTGAAGTCGTAAAGGTTCACTACTACAATGGAGGATCATTTTGCTACGAGGACCAAGAAAGCGTTCCTGTTGGTAATCGGGTTCTTTTTCCAGTTGCCTGCTCTCGATTCCATAAGAGAGCGCCGGTTAGAAGGCACCGGGTATTTGAATGGCGATCGCAACTAACCAGCCGAGATCGTGGGAACTCGTGACGGGATGGAAGCAAGAAAAGAACCCCTCTGATGTCGCCCTAGAGATTCGATTGAGTTTAGACAGGAGACCAATCGGTGAATTTTGTCGCAATGGTAGAGCGAAGATATTCCCAGGAGTAACGGAAGCTCCATTTTCTCAGGAGCATGGCTTGCCGGTACATCTCACGTGCTTTGTGCCGATCGCCGTTCTTTGCGTAATACAAGCCGAGCCGAAAGTACTTCCTGCCCAGCTTCTTGTCAAAAACGCTTCGGCCGATCCGGCTATAGACATCGGGGTAATGAGTTTGGATATGTTCAAGCTCCTTTAACCCATATTCGTAATGGGGATTTACGGCTGTGTTATTCAAAGGGTGGATGCGTTTCCGAACGCCAATATAGTCGACGAAGCGCACCGGGAAATAAGCTGCAATACGATAAAACCAGTGGAGGTCGCAGTTGAGAAAGATGTCTGTGTCATACCCGCCCACTTGCTCGAATGCAGATTTTCTCACTAACGAAGTGGGCCCGGTCATAAGATTTTCCGTGAAAATATCTTGAACCGAGAGCCGGGAACGGGCCAGTCTTTCCGCCCAATCCTGTGGTATCAGCAGACCTAAGTTCGGATCCTTATCGCTCCCATTTGCGCCTGTCGACGGATCGCGGAACAACTCCATATTATCGAATGCCGCACCGGTGCCGGAATCTTTTTCCAAGGTCTCCACAAGCACCTTGACGTGATCCTCGTTGTAAATATCGTCACTATTCCACGTGCCGAGATATTTACCTCGACACTCCTTCATCCTCTCGTTAGCCGCCTGCAAAAATGGTTGGTCACCCTGAGACAAGAGACTCAAACGAGGATCGTTCATGTACTGCTCCACAGCCTCTATCACCGGATCCGAGCCATCGCCCAACACAATAAGTTCCAACGATGAGAAAGATTGTTTGAGAATTGACTCCAGGGAGAAAGGAACAAACTTCGCATAGGGCGCATGCGCAAAAAGGACGATAGAAACGAGCGGGCCATCCATAAAAAAGTTCTATACCAGTTAATTAGTACGACTCGCAAGCTTGCCAAGATAGGGAAATGAGCGATTATCGCGACGCTGCGACGTCTTGCTCAATTCCGACCAACGAGTGACCGCGTCCTTTTAGAATCGCTCCCAGTAGCCGTTTGCGGTTTCAACGTCCAAGATGCGCAGTGGAGGCTCGGCGGCCGACAAAAATTCAAACCCAGTAATGGCTGTTCTATTTAAAACGTTTAAGGGCGTAGGACAACGACTCCGGGTCCTGCCTCCTCACTCGGCTCTCCTGTACCGCGAAGCAAAGGATTCGAATTGTTTTTGCTCCATCAAAGATAATCGGTGCAGCAAGTAACGCCCCAAGAGAAAAAGTATGTTGAAACCGTAACGCACACTGGTCAGGAAACTTGTGCTCGATGCCTCGGGAAAATATCTGGTTGGAACCGGAACCTCTTTAATACGAAATCTCAAGTGAGCCACCTGGACGAGCATTTCCTGATCGAAAACAAAGTTGTCCGAATTGAGCAAAAAAGGAACTTCCTCCAAAACTTGCCGGCTATAGGCCCGATACCCCGTGTGATACTCCGACAGGTGAAGTCCGAGGATCGCGTTTTCCACCCAGCTTAAGAATCTGTTGCCCAGAAATTTCCACCATGGCATTCCCTGAGCCACTACATGACCCTGCAGTAGCCGTGAACCCAGAACGACGTCCGCTTCCCCCGCTTTGATGGGTGCAACGAGATTCGGCAGCAGTGTCGGGTCATATTGGTAGTCCGGATGAAGCATGACGATGATATCGGCGCCGGCCTTCAGCGCCTCAGTGTAGCAGGTCTTTTGATTGGCGCCATAGCCGAAGTTTCGAGCATGAACGAAGACTTCGAGCTTGAGCTCTTTGGCGATCTTCAGCGTTTCATCGTGACTGCCGTCATCCACGAGAATGACGTGATCCACGTTGTCCATCGGGATGGCGTCATAGGTGATTCTTAACGTCCTCGCGGCATTATAGGCGGGCATCACCACGATCACCTTCTGCCGGCTCGCGGGAGAGTCCTCTATTGGCCTCGGGGCGATTTTCATACGAGCTTAAAGATGATGAGCCTGTCCTTGTTCGAAGCGCGAAACTCTTTGTCTATCACGAGCCCATACCGCGCAGGGTCTAAAGCAATCCTTGGAAAACGTTCTTGCCACGGTTTCAGTTCCGTTGCAAGGTAAGAGGCTTCGTGGCGCCGAATTTGATCGAGCAGCTCGGCTTCGTCTAAGTCGCTCAATAGAATTGCTTTCGCGTCGCCGTAGAACGTGATGCGATTGTCAAAGACAAAGACGCCGCGATCTCTCGAGTTGTTAACTGTCTTGAGATACCGTCCGGCTTCTCGAACGAAGGCTTTTTCCGGAGAGATCGGTTTCAGCGTCTTTGGCAGCGTCCCGGCGAGAAATATTATAACGATGGCCGCCGCGCTCATCCGGAACGTTCGCAGCGAGCCTAGCCGCTGCAAGCTTCTCCAACACCAAATGAACCCCAGAGCGGTCCATGGAAGCGAAACGGGGACCAGTTGGATGGCATATCGCCGCCTGACAAGAATCAGCGCGAACCCCACAAGATAAAAACCGAAAAACCACAAAAGCAGAAAGTCTCGACGCAGCCAGAACTTTTCTCGCAGGATGAGCAACAGGCCGATTAACAAGAAAGGCACATAGGTATAATGGAGACCTTCGAAATAGATACCCATCGACGGTAGAAGATCCCGCAAAACTTTCTTAACGTAAAGAACGGGATGTCGGGTTATGAATTGTAGGAGCGTCAACGACTGAAGGTCCGCCAGGGTTTGGCTATCTTCATTTTCCAGGAGACCAGACCCCTGCATGGCAATCTCAAAAGTAACCCATGCCTTTCGGCTTACCGCGCCCCATTGACCGCTACCAGAACTCAGATAAATTATATAGGGAAGCGCGAAAACAAACAGTCCCAGCAAAAGAAGCGAACACGCCTTACACAACCAGCTCAAGTTCTGCTCCCTTTTAAACCACCACGTGAGCATGAGGGTGAGTGGCACGATGACGAGAAAACCGATGGCTTCGGGGCGTACGAGATAGGCGAAACCTGCGACCAGGCCACCATAAAAAAACCGATTCCCCTTACCCCGCGTTATCCCCTGGTAGAATAAAAGCAACGCCAGCGTCGTTAAGAGAAAAAACGGGCTCTCCGTCCTCACATGAATCGAGTATCTCGCTAGATACGGATTGATGGCCGTGAAAAAGCACGCGGCTAAAGCGACATTTTCCCCGTAGAGGTCGTTGGCGAGCACATAGAGCGGGAAAAGCAGCGCGACACCGCAGGCAATTGAAATAACTTGCCCGGACAACTCCCAGTTCCCCACCAGCGGGTAGACCAATGCTATTATAAACGGGTAACCTGGAGGATAGTAGGACGCTAGTCCAGCGGTAACGTCACCGAAATAAAATTTTCGTGCAGCTTCGATATAACCAACGCCATCGGAACTAATGCAGTAGTACTGCCATAGAAGATAGAGCCGAACCGCGGCTGCCACCCCTACCGCGGCGGCAAAAATTATCGCCGGGTGCTGCACCTTCCTACGGATTTCAGAACTCATTTCTCCGACACTCATGCAGCCCGCCTCATTTTTCTTAGCGACCGCCGATCTCCTCGCCGGCTTCCTTTGAGAATTCTATGAACCCAGGCTTTTCTCTTCGCATGATCCAGGAAATCCGTACCCAAATACGAACTTAAGAAGTAGAGTTTTTGTGCGGCGCTAATGTATCTGCCGAAGGTGCGGTTCAATTGCACCAAATTCTTCACCCGCCGTCGCAAGCTGAGGACTTTGGCAGTTCGCAGGCCTTCGAGATCCAGCAAAAACAGACCCTCCCTCTCGCCGTGCTGCGCGGCCACAATAATATTGGCGTCCTTCAGATCATTGTGATAGATGCGCTTCCGGTGCAGCAATGCGAAGAGCCCGCCCAAATCCTTGAGAAAACGACGCCGGCGGCGCACACCGGCGCTTCCCGAGCAAGCTGAGAGCTTGTTACGCCAATAGGAGTCCGCGGTCTTGCCTCCTGCGATTTCCTCCGACACAAAAAAACTCTTGGTCAACATGCCGCAAGACCTTGATTCCATGGCGGCCAGAGGACTCGCGGTACCCACGCCCGCCTCGGCGAGTATGGCCGCCCCTCTGAGAGCTCGCTCCGCACCGGATCGCTGAAATAATGAACTCAGCCGGTAACGCCATGAGAATGCATTATAGCGTTTGAGATAAACTGTCCTTGTCTGTCCTTTAATGGCGAGCTTGAGCCGAGCGACTTTGATCTTTTTTTGGTCCTTGATGATTTCGCACCCCGTCAAACCGAAAAAAAGATCCGCATTGGCCAACATGTCTATTATTGAATCTTGGGCCAAGGACCGGCGGATAGTTATCCATGTGCCCCCCCGCTTCTGCACAACAAAATCAGAAGCAAGACTCACAGCGGCGCTGCTCAACGACCCTTTGAAGAAAAAACTGCAACTTTAGAAAATGATTTTTCCAGGAATATTCCTCGCCCAGTTTTCTCGCCTCCATCTGGAGGTCGGGATCGCGGCTTCGCTCCAGCATCGACAGGAGCTTTGTCACGATTTCCCGGGGATTCTTCGGATTAATTACGATCCCGTTAACTAGGCTCCCCTTGAGAACTTCCGCCGCGCCTACTGTCCTGCTCACCACCACGGGCAGGCCCGACGCCAACGCTTCCAAGACGACGTTACCGAAAGCTTCCTGAACGGCCGGCAAAGCAACCACGTCCGCCGCTCCGTAATACCTCTCCACGTCCGTTTGCCTTCCGGTGAATACCACTCTGGCTTGGGCTTGTCGCTCGGCCCAGGCTGCATATCTGTCCCGCCGGGCGTCTTCCCCCACGACCAGAAGATAGACTTCTTTCAATTCCGGCGAGTCCCAAACCGCCAACAAACGATCCAATCCCTTCCGGCGAAAACCGTTGCCCACGAATAGAACCGTGAGCGCCTCAGGGGGAATGTGCCACTGCCTTCGCACCGACTCACGAAACTCTTGACGCAGAGCAGGACGAAATCGTTCATGATCGACGCCGTTGTAGATAACCATGATTTGGTTTTCCGGCACGGCGTAGGTGGCCGCCAGTTCTCGCTTGACCTCATCAGAGACGGCGAGAATTCCTTGGTAATGTCCCGGCTTAAATTGCCATTTTTCCATCGCCAGCAAGCTCTGGTGGTAAGGACTCGCCCATTGCCAGAGCCGCCTCCACAGTCCGCCGGATTGGCCGAGCTTATGCAAAAATGCGCGATGTGACCCGCCGCCGCTGCGTAGGACATCCTGAGATAATAGCCGACCGAAGTTCACCATTACATCGCAAGGAATATTGCGTAAAAGCCACGGCGCAAAGAGAGCGAAACTCCAGAGCCGCAGCGTCCGGCCCAACGGCACTACCGGCACTCTATGGGCACTGGTTCCTACCGGAAACGATACGCCATACTCGCCGCAAAATAGATGCACGTCATGTCCCAGGTCGCGAAGCCCTTCGGCCGTCCGGAAAAGATCGCGCTCCGTTCCCCCGTTAAGATCCAGCTTCCTATGAACCAGTGCAATTTTCACACTCCAAACTAACCTGGTCCGTCACCGTTCGCAAGAAAAAGTGGGACACTATCGCGGTCCAAACCGACAGATGTCCGGACACTGGTTTTTGACCTCATCAAGGTTTCTTACAAATGCAGCCATAATTGAGGGTGAAGGCTTTTTCTTTATCTAAGCCATCAAGTTGAAAACACAGGTAGGAATGATAAACCGGAGCAGCAGTCGGGCCGGATGTCGGACGTGGCCACAATGTCCAGCATAAACTTATCAATCGCCTGGCGCGCGAGCCGCGCCTTCGATGCCACTTTCGGCAATTTAAAAGTTGGCTCGACAATAGCCATAGTGTTTTCTTTAACTTATATCCTCTTCCGGGCTTTGACGACGATGTTATCCGATAACAGCAGCGCAGGATGAAATAAATGTCGCAAGATTTTCCAGTTCAGTTTTCGTTGAACTGGATCCTTCTCAGGCTGAATCACCGCAAACAAACTGCAAATCCACATCATGGGATAAACCAAGGGCATGAAAAACCGGCTGGCGAACTTGACGCGCGTCTTGGCCAACTTCTCCACATCGAGGCCTGCGTGAGACAGCAAATAGTACAGTTCGTAAAAATGAATGAGATAAATATTGTGCGCCATCGCCGGTGTGAAAGTATAATGTAGCGGCCGGACACGCCCGCGCAGAAATCCGGTAAAGAGAAACCTCAAACGGGAAAAAACGTTTAACACGTTCGGTGTACTGACAACGATCACGCCGTGCGCTTTAACAACTCGGGCCATTTCCCGAATCAATTGGGCTTGATGTTCAACGTGCTCGATGACTTCGACTAAGTTGATTCCATCGAAGGAGCCATCCTTGAAGGGCAAATGCTCGTTTAGATTTACACCGCCGACCCTTTGTATGGAGTCGCCTAGAAACGGAGGCGAGCGGTATTCCGTCGCAACCGTTCGAAAGCCACAGTTGCTGAGCATCTTCGCCGTGGCACCGCCTCCGCAGCTTAAATCCAGAACTGATTTGTTTGGACCTAACTCGGTCGCCCAAACTTCTGCCACTGATTGCAAAATAGACGGATTAGGCATTATCCAACTGATGTTTAAGTTTTTGTAAGGACTCTTCGAGAGATAGCGCTTGGACGCCGAGTAATTTTTCGAGTTTTTCCGTCCGCAGTCCGCCCTGTAGCGGGCGCGCTGCCTTTTGCTTGAGGCTTGCTGTAGATACGGGAATCACCTGCCGCACGTCTCCG
>Ga0126374_10000028_pt1 | contig 21462 bp, 16 predicted proteins | sample PanSoiMetPlot_12_FD_89874 | JGI IMG/M metagenome (GOLD analysis project Ga0126374, IMG submission 89874) | Tropical forest soil microbial communities from Panama - MetaG Plot_12 | ecosystem: Environmental > Terrestrial > Soil > Tropical forest > Bulk soil | place: Panama | collected 2016-02-17
CCGCCGCGGCGGTGGATTGCCCCGTCTACACCGCCGCCGCCGAGCAGGGACGAGTTCGCGGCGTTGACGATGGCGTCGGCCCGCTCGCGGGTGATGTCACCGACCTTCAGTGTGACTCTCATGGCTTGTGACTTTTCACGATAGTTGGCGGATTTTCAGCCAGTTTGGCGGGTGTCTGCTGCTGGCTGGACTCTCTCTAGTGTGCCGGGACACGATAGTTGGCACCTGGCCACGATAGTTGGCACCACGACAGTGAGGTCATTCGGCCGCGGATACTCACCGTGATCGGCAGTTGGCACATTCGTATCGTTCATGCCGCGAGCTCGGCAGCCTAGAACCTTCCTGTCCAGGACACCACGCCGAGCCTCATCTATGTCCAGAAATCCTGGACATAGATGCTACGATCGCGGTCATGGCCTCGACCAATGAGATGCTTCAGGCGACGCTGGACGAAACGGCCTTCAGGGCCCTGCGGGGCTTGACCGGCAGCCCGAAGCCCATGTCCGGGCGGATGATGGCGACCGCGCTGGGGGTTTCCCCAACCACAGCCACAGCTGCGCTAGGGAAGCTCCGCGATGCCGGCTTTGCGATGTCGAGCCGAGAAGGGCGAGCCGACCGTTGGCGCCTCAACACGGACAACGTCCTGATCCGCTCCTGGCTGGAGGAGACACGGGACGAACCGAAGGCACCCGAGGCTGTGGGCGGGATGAGCCCGTACTCCACGGGCGGCGGTGGAGTCACCTTCGAGCGCAAGGTCGCCGTCCAGTACCTTGCTCATCTCCTCGTCGGCGGCGGGGCCGTTGAACTTGGCGACGGTCGGCACGTCGTCAGCGTGGCTTTCCAGCAGGCACCAGAGCACTCGGTTGACGATCTCGTCATCTGCGCGGCCCGAGCTGACGACCTGGAGCCATCCCTCGTGCTCGCGGTCGGCGTGCGCCGCTCTCCTGGTCTAGTGCAGAGCGACGAGGCAACTAGGAAGCTCATCCGCGCTTTCGTCCGCGAGGTCATCAATGCGCCTGCCGGTGGCCCGGAGCATCGTTGCGCGCTCGTCGTCGCCGGCGCGCAAGAGCACGCTGAACAGCTAGCGTTGCTCGCCGGCCTTGCCTCTAAGCAGATGGGCGCGCCGGGCTTTTTCAGGCTCGTGCGCGCACCGGGAAAGTTTGACGCCGATGTCCGCGGACGCCTGGAGCAGGTCGAGGGTCTCGTCAAGCTCGCACTCGCCGATCTCGGTATTGCTGATCCTGGCGCGCAACAGGTTGAGGAACGCGCTTGGGAACTGCTGTCCCGGCTCACCGTGCTGATGCCTCGCCTTGAGACACCCGACGAGGCTGACTGGGCTGCTGTGATAAATTCTCTCATCCCAGTCGCCCGCGGCGCGGACCTGTATGGCGCTTCGCAGTTGCGTGACCGACTGGTTGCCCTTGCGGATGAGTACCCGCCGAAAGGCGCTACAGTCGACCTGAGCCTGCTGCGGCGCGATGCGCATCCGGCGCTCGACTCCGCAAAGCGCCGCCATCGGCAGGGATGGCAGGCACTCGGTCACCTTCACACGCGCGCAACCGCAGTGCGCAATCACATCGCATCTGACGATGGCAGCCGGACTCTTCACCTCGATCGAGGCCGGGCAGCAGCCGAACTGCTTGCACTTGCCGGACCGGTGGCGGCCGCTGTCGTCGCATACGGCGACTCCGGCGTCGGCAAGAGTGCGCTGGCCGTCGGCGCGGCCACCGATGCGGCCGAGCGCGCCCCCGACGCTACCGAGGCGCTGTGCATAAATCTGCGGCATCTTCCCGCGACGACTCTGGAGCTAGAGACCCACCTCGGCGCGCCACTTGCGGCGCTCCTCGCGGAGCTCAGCGCTCCTCAGCGCCTTCTGGTCATCGACGGCGCGGACGCGGTATCGGAGAGCGCTGAGAACCTCTTCCGATATCTCGTGGATGCAGGCCGACAAGCTGGTGTAACGATCATCGCCGTCACTGCAAACGATGCAAGGCAACTCGTGCGAGACACCGTCGCCGAACGCTGCGACGGGGATGTCACTGAATATCCCGTGCCGCCGTTGACAGACTCCGAGGTGGAGGAGGTGATCGTTGTCTTCGGTGAACTGGCGGCCCTCGGGGCCAACCCGCGTTCACGGGAACTGCTCCGCAGGCCCGTGGTGGTTGACTTGCTTGTCCGGGGCGGTGTCACCGGCACCCCTCTCAGTGACGCAGACGCCATGGAGCAGGTTTGGTCGGGGCTGGTCTGCCGCCGCGGGCGGTCCGATCGCGGTACACCGGACGCTCGGCAGCTGGCACTCCTGAGCCTGGCTGACCTTGCGCTGCGCGGAGGCGATCCTCTGGAAGTGGTGAGCCGGATTAACCCGGCGGCGCTTGACGGGCTCCGCCGCGACGGGCTGCTGCGGACCTCGCCTGACGATCCGTTCAAGATCGGCCCGGAGTTCGCGCACGACGAGGTACGGCGCTACGCGATCGCTCGTCTCCTCCTCGCGGCCGGCGACCCCGCCTCGAAGCTGGGCGCCGCCGGCGTCCCCCGCTGGTCACTCGGGGCGGCTCGACTTGCGTGCCAGGCTGTGCTTGCCGCGCCTGACACTCCGACGAACCCCTTGAACGGCAGGCTCGCCCGCTTGCAGCAGGCGTTCGACGGACTCGTTGATGCCGGCCACGGTGATCGCTGGGGCGACGTGCCTGGCGAAGCCCTCCTGACGCTCGGCGATTCCGGCCCGGTACTGCGTGATGCCTGGCCGGGACTACGCGCTGAGCCCGGTACCGGTTTGAAGCGCCTCAGCCGTCTCGTGGACCAGAGGCTCCGCGACGAGCACGGCCTGGTCCGGGCTGTCGCCGTGGAGCCGCTCATCGGGTTGATGCTCGACGACGAGACACCGTGGATCACCGACGAGCGCCTGCAGTCCCTCTTCCGGGACTGGCTGCGTGCCCTGGTGATGGCCGATACGCAAGCCGGGTACCCGCTCCGCCTTCGCTTGCGCGACCGGCTTGTGGCCGCGTGCGCGGCGGCAGACAGCCGCCTGCGGGCCGAGCAGGAGGCTGCGGCAGCGGCCCGTGCAGCGCGCTCACCCGAGGAAGTCGAGGAAGAACGCAAGTTCAGGGAGAGACACCGTGCTCTCTTCGGCGAGATTGGCTATCCACGTACCCGGCGCCGCGCACGCCCGGAGGTTCCCCGCGAAATCACCGACGACGCGATGGTTGAGTTGCTGGCGCTCCTCGGCCCCGACCTGGGCGACGACGGTGAGCGCGTCCTGCGCCGCGTCGCGCAGGACGCGCCATCGCAGCTCGGGCCTGCGGTCGAGAAACCATTCACCGGGCGTGCGCTCGCGGGCTACCGGCGCGGCTTCCTCGCAGAGCTGACCGAGGCCTACTACATCGATGATGAACAGGACGGGACCGGCTTCCACGAGGACGGCATCAGGCGCCACGATCCGCGCGCTCTCGGCCTAACGCCGCTCGCGGCGTGGTACCGCGGGCCATTCGTGGCGCTCTTCCAGTCCGATTTCCGCAACGGCGTCGCAGTGCTGAACCGCATGCTCAACCACGCCGCCCTCGCACGTGCGCGTACGCTGGCCAGCATCGGGCACCCCGGCGCCCCGGTCGACGACAGCCAGGTCGACGCCTACCGGGGGGAGCTCTGCATCACCGGGACCAGCCGCGTCTACGTCGGCGACGAACACACGTGGATCTGGTACCGCGGCACCGGAGTGGGCCCCTATCCCTGCATGAGCGCTCTGGAGGCACTGGAGCGCGTCTGCGACCAGCTGATCGCGAACGGCGTCCCCCTCGCGAACATTGTCGCCGTGCTCCTCGACGGTTGCGAGAGCCTCGCCATGCCCGGCCTAGTCGTGGGCCTGCTGGTGCGCCATCTCGAAGACGCCGGCCGACTGCTCGACCCTTACCTGGCAGAGCCGGTGATCTGGCACCTGGAGTTCACGCGGCTCACCCACGAGAGCAGCGGCCTGGCCGCCTCCTCGGAAGGCATAGCCCAGGCTGAGCGCCGCCAGTGGAATGTACGCGAGGCCGCGATGCTGCTCGTGGCGGGCGCTGATGAGGAACGGGCAGGCGAACTCCGCGCGATAGGCCAGCAACTCGTCGCCACCGCTCGCCGGCTGACCGCGGAAGCGCCTGGCGACGACGCCGCCGCGGCAACGGCCGAACGGTGGCTGGTCACCGTGCGGGCCTGGGCGAGCAGCCTCGACCGGGCCACCTACGAAGCCCGGCAGGAAGAAGGCGGCCTCTACATTCAAAGCACGCCGCCTGATGACATCGCCGCCGCCATGGAACGTGACGGCGAGGACCTGCGACGGGCGGGCGAGGCCACTCGCCTCATGGTCCGGTACCACGTACAGCCAAGCCAGGGGACCGCCCTGCCGTTGAGCGCCGAGGAACTCGCAGCCGACCTGGCCGTGGCCGAGGAACTCCTTGACAAGCCGCCGGCGCTCGCGCCCAGTGGCCAGTGGGACGTGCCGGCAGCCGTCGCCGCGGCGGCACTCGAAGCCAGCATCGTCGCCGGCACCGAACTGCCTGCCGAGTCTCTCCGGTTCGCCGCTGAAACCGTCATCCGCATCGGAGGGGGCGAGCCGTCACCGCACCCGTTCGACAATCAGGACTCATTCTTCGAGCAAGGCGCCGACCGCAGCGCGGCTCGCGCGCTTCCCCTGCTCCTCCTGCCGGGCGCGGCGGCGCTCCGCGCCCTCATAGACGGCGGAGACGGGTCTGAAGCGTACTCACGCACAGCCGCAGCAGCGGGCAGCATCGCCGGGTCCCTGCCCAACGAGGTCCGGGTACACCTCGCGAGGGGCCTGGACAGGGTATGGGAAGCCCCGTGCACAGGAGATGAGTTGTGTCACCACGACACGGCGCTGCAACTCGCCGTCGAAACGATGCGCGACTGCGCCTTCGGGGCATGGAATCCGGACACCGCCATACGCCAGGTCATCATGCTCGCCGACCCTGTTGAGCAAGCGCTCACCAGCACTGCGGACGGAGATATCTACTTCTCCCGGCTGGACGCGGCGATCCGGGCGCTCGCCCCGGCCGCCCAGGCCGACACCTGCGTCTCCGGCCGCGCCCGTGAACTCCTAACGGTCCTCCTCGCCGCGCACCGACGCTCCCTGCTCGCATACGACGATGACATGGACCACCGGGGCACCCATGCCCTCACCGCCGCGCGAGCACTCCTGACCATCGCGGCCGACGGCAACGACACGCCGGTCTACGAGCACGTCGACGCCTATGCCGACAACCCGACACTACTAACACATTTCATGCAAGCACTGTCAGCGGCAGCCGAGGAATCACCGCAGCGGGCTGCAACCGCAGCACGAATCTGGCCGTCCATCGTCGCGCACGTCATCGGCCTGCACCAAGAAGGGCATACGCCATTCCGTGATCGGCATAACGGCGACTACACGCTGGCCTCGCTCATGCCGAACACAATCCCCGAGATCGCTTTCCTCTACCGCGAACTCGACGGCGAGCCGATCGCCTGGTGGCGGCCACTGGCCTGGCAGGCCGCCGTCGAGCAGTGGCTTCCCCTGGCGCAGGGCTACCCGACATGCGTCGATCAGCTCATCGGATTCCTGCGCCCACTGTCACCAGAGGACCAGGCGCGCGCCGGCCTGCCCTGGGTAGAGCGCCTCGTCCTGGCCGATCCCGGCAGGGTCGCGAAGCGCACCTTCCTGCTATCGACCTGGCTCATCGAAATCCGCCAGCCCGCGTCCGAGACCGGCCTGCTGTCCGACTGGCAGCGCGTGGTCGATGCTCTCGTCGTCGCCGGCGTGGCCCGGCTCGCGCCGTACTCAGAGTAGGGACCGGTGGCTCGCTGGCGAAGATGGGCTCAGCCGCCGGGCTGGGCAGAAGAATGGACTTCGATGTGCTTGAGAGCGACCCGGATGAGCGTGGTCAGCTGCCGCCAGTCCAGATCGCGCACGCTGACCTCGATCAGGCTCGCAAGGCGGTAGCCGCAGTATTTCCGACCATTGATGCTGTCGAGGACCAGAATCGGGTGCCTGCTGGTCTGGCCTGGTCCGGGAATGTGCGATGGGCGGGTAGCGGTCCTCCCACGAGGCGAGCGCCAGAGAGCTGGCCTCGTCTGCGGATAGCCGCGTGGCCCGGGCCAATCGCTGAATGTCGAGGTCGAGCAGGAGGCGCCGGCGGATGACCACCTGGCCATCGCGAGCGCACCCGGTGAGCCGGGCGAGTTGGACGGGGCTGACGCGCAGCCGACAGGAGAGTCGGAGAAGATATCCGCCCAGCGACTCGCCCGCGAGCGGTTCCAGGCTTCGCGCCAGCGGTCGCAGGCTGGACTCATCGGTGCAGCTGCTCATCAGTTCGCCGACTTGCCGTCGATGTCCCTGGCGAGTCGGGCGGCGTGCTCGATGAGGAGTTTGCATAGTCCTGCGTAGTGAGGGCTAGACCCGGGACGGGTGAAATGAGCCCAGGTGATGTTGCGCTGCGAGACCCAGGTTCCGCGGACATGCTCGGGCTGCACGGCTGCGATCGGGCGGGGGGCATTCCGCGGTTCGCCGTGGGTGACGCGCGTCCAGACGAATACCGACGCTTCTTGTCGTTTACGGTCGCTTATATCCGGGCGTGTCCCGTTGGGATGCGTCTGCAGGCGGCTGACGATCTCTTGCCAGGTGTCGTGGTCGAGGCACCATTCGCGCATAGCCTGACGGCGGCGTTGGTAGTTGACGAGCCCGGGGGTGGCGTCCAGTTGGGCGGCGAGGTCGTCGAGGGCTGCGGTGAAGCCACCGGGTCCGTGCTCGCGGAGACACTGACGCAGCCCGATCGGGAGCGAGTGGGGATGGTGCTCGTCAAACGGGATGCCGAGGAAGCCGGCAGCACCGAGCAGAGAACCCCCGGACGCGCGCCGGACGAGCAGGATGGCCCCAGCGCGGCGAATCGTCGTGGGCACGCGGTATCCAAAGCGGGCGAAATGATCGCAATACCAAGGCTGTTCCAGAAGCGCGGGAATGTGCTCGGGGCGGTAGCCGCCGACCCGGGCCGACGCCTTATGGCCACGCGGCCTGGGTAGCAGCTGGGACGGCCCGGTGACCCGCTCGCCGGCCGCGCGCAGGGTCAGCGAGCACGCGGACCGATGCCGGTCGAGGATCCGCGGCCAAGGGGACCATTCACGGGTCAGCCTGGACGCTTGAATATGCCGGGCCACGATGCCGGGCAAGTCGGGGCTGTCCAGGATCGCGATCGCTGCGGTCAGCAGCCCTGCGGCGGCGAGTACATTGCCGGGCGGCTGGTCTAGCGCCTGGTACGCCGTGGTCCTGGGGTTGAGCCGACGAACATGTCTGTCGGCCGCGACGGCGAGGCTGGGATCCATGAGGTCCCGGCCAAGAGGCCAGGACGCATGCAGCAGCGCGACGATGAGCCGGATGTCGGTGAATGCACGAGCGGCCTTATCGGCGGGGCGCGGGTCATCAAGCATGCTGAGCAGGCTCTGCTGGGCATCTAGCACACGCCGACCGGGATGCATCGATTCGTCTGACCCTGCGGCCATGTCCAGTCGGACGCCGCAAACGGAGTCCCCTGCCGGAGAGCCCGGGCGCTCAGGCATGCGGTGCCGACATTGTGCCGGGTGCAACGTGCTGTCTCTAGAGCTTTGGATGAGCTCCCAGCAACTTCTCTTGACCAGATGAAGATGTCCCTGTGGACACCCCTCATGGAGGAATCGCTGGTGGCGCAGGCAGGCGAAGGCAATAGGTAGGAGCCAGTACGTCTTCCACGGCCCGCCGTACTGCCGCTGAATGGAGCTCCCATCGCCGGCTAGGCAAGCCGGGCAGTAGCGAAGGCCAGGCCTGACAAGCCAGCTGTCCGTAATAGTTGGCCAGGCTGCGCTGTCACGAGACCGGCCAATCGGAGGGTAGCGGCTTGCCCAGGGGCGGAGTGTCAGGGCTTCTGCCTCAGTAATGGTTAGCCTCGTGGCCTGGGCGAAGTTGTCGAGATCGAGGTCGAACAGGGACTGGTAGCCGATCCGCAGGGTCGTCCTCCCGGATGTGCAGCCGGTAAGGCAGGCGAGTCGGAGCGGGGAGATGTGCAGGCGGCAAGCCAAGCGAAGCAAGAACCCTCGCAGGGACTCGCCGGGGAGCGGGTCCAGGCTGCGCGGAAGGGGCCGGATGTCACTCACCGGCGGCCGCCGTGGTGCCGTTGTCGTCGAAGACGGTGTTCCTGGGCCTGGGCTTCTTCTTCGGCTTCGGCGGAGGGACGTGGTCGGGGATGCGGGGGGATCTCGCCGACGTCGGGGTCGAGGTCCGAGAGGCCGTCGAGGTTAATGCGGATGTCATCCAGCAGGTCCCTGGTCAGCCGTTCCTCGCCGGTCTTCATCGTGCGGGCGCAGCCGTCCTCGATGAGGCGGCGGAGCAGGCCGACGGAGCCGCCCCTGCGGCAGTACAGGTAATTCGGCATCCCGTCGCTTATGAGCAAGCCGTCGGTGGCGTTCAGGAGCCAGAGTTGTTCCTCGATTCCGGCTAGGTGCTCGACGAACGCGATCTCGCTGCCGGTCTCGGAGTACCTGAACGGCTGGAGGTTGACTAGGTCGAACCGGCGGCCTGTTTGGGCGGCGGCCGAGTCCTGGTGGCTTCCGGCGGGGAAGGCCCACTGTCCGCTGCGCGGGTCGCGCCGGGCCCCGCGGAGCAGCTCCGACTTGGGGATGTCGACGCCGATGAGGACGAGGGTGACGCTGATGTCTATCAGGTCCAGAGTGTCCTGGTCGTCGTCGCGGTGCAGGCGGAGCCTAGTGATGTCGTCGATCAGCAGCGCGGTCGTGTGATGGTCGCGAACCGCCTCTCGCGCGGCCCGGACCAGGTCGTGCTGGGTGGCGGGGTGTGAGTCTCCATAGATGTCCAGGATGGTCTTGCACAGCCCCTTAGGCGTCGCCCTAGGCGGGAGACGGCAGTACCCGACGGGCACGAAGGTGTCGCGGGTCCGGGGACAGGGCCGGGCGCGAGCCTGGCGTGGATGCCGCGCCACATGTCCTCGAAGTCCGCGGCCGCCCAGCCCGCAGCCGGGGGTGTCGTTAGGTGTGCAGGGATCGAGCAGGTTACTGATGTGTTTTTGCAGGTCGATTGCCTCGGGCTCGTCCAAGACTGTGCGGGGATCGAGTGGGTGGCCGCTCAGTTCCGCGCCACAGGCGGGTGAGTCGCGGCGGGATATGCGGCCAGTGGCCAGCGGCAGCCGGCATTGCGTGGGATGCAACTCGGAACGGCCGGCTTGCGGGATCAGCGGGACTGTCGTCATTTTCGTGGCGCCGCGGGCGGTCGCGTAGTCGTTGGTGAGGCGGCCGCAGCCTGGGCATAGGTGCGCCAGATACCGGGAGTGCTTGAGGCAGGCGAACACGACGGCCAGCCGCCAGGTCTTGCGCCAGGGGCCGCCGAGGTCGTTTTGGATGGCGATGCCGTCACCGGCCAGACATTGGGGGCAGTATATGGTGGCGCGTTTGAAGATCCAGTGGTTTCCAGCGGGCAGGGAGCCAGACCATCCCCTTGTCTCGGGCGCTGGAGATGCGGGCGGGTACTGGCCGGCCATGCTGGAAAGGCACAGGGCCGCCACTTCCTCGGGGGACAGGCGGGTGGCGTGGGCAAACCGGCGGCGTCGGGCGTCCGGCAGGTGCAGGAGGAGCCCGGTGGCCACCACCTGCTGCTCGGATGGCTGTATCAGGCCGGTGAGCCGTGCCATCCGGAAGGGAGCGCGTTCGAGCCGGTAGGAAAGGCGCAGCAAGAACCCGTCCAGTCCTTCGCTCGGGAGTGGGTCGAGGCTGTGTGGCAGGGGGCGGGGCAGCATGTCAGGTCACTGGTCCCGAGGCCGTGAATTGTCGATGGTCAGACAGAGCAGGTGCGCGTAGGCGGCGAGGGCCGCCCTGAGGTCGGCGTTCTTCGGGTTGCTGCGGTGGAGGATGGCGGTGACCGCACGGCGGAGGTCACTGCGGCCATGATCTCGCTTTTCGGCCATGACGAGCGGGGCGAACAGGTGCTCTCCCTGGGTGACCTGCGCCCAGGTGATGACCGAGGCGATGCGTTGCTTGCGGTCGTCGTAGACGGCGGGCCTGCCCGGCCGGGGCGTGGCGGTGAGGCTGGCGACGAGGCCCTGCCAGTCTGCGGCGGGAATTGACCATCCTGTCAGTGCCCGGCGGCGTGTGTGGTAGTCGACCAGTACGGTGCTGGTTTCGAGTTCGGCGGCAATGGACGCGACGGCTTTTTCGAAGATGGCGAGGTTCGGCGTGGTCCAGCGGCGAACAAACGCCAGTGTTGAGCGGGCGGTGGTGATGGGGATCTGGAAGAACTCCGCGGCGTCGATCCAGGTGCTGCCGGCGGCGAGTTCGAACAGCTTGAAGCAGGCCGCCCGGCGTAGCAGCTTGGCGCTGATCCCATGGAGGTCCGCCAGGTGGTGCGTGTAGAAGTGCATAGGCAGGAACTGCGGAACGTGCCGCGGTGCGAACTGGTGCCGGCCTGGCGTTGGCCGGGTATGCGTCCGGGTCACTGCGTAGAATCCGCCGCGCTGGGTTCTGAGCGCAGCCTGGAGCGTAACGGAGCAGGCAGCGCGGCTGCGCAGGACATACAGCGCGCGCGGTTCGTGGTCGCTGAGGTGACCCAGCATTGGCGTGATGGCGTCACGCAGATCACGGGGCTCATGGCTGAGGAGCTGGTCTGCGGCGAGCAGGAGCACCGCGCAGGTGGACGGGTCGGCAGGCGGTTGCCGCAAGGGCCGGAAGATTCCGTTACGGAAGGGGCCGCGGCGCCTCTGCTCGACGGCTTGCCGGGCGCGCCTGACATGGTCGTCCACGTCGGCACGGAGGGCGGGCGGAACGAGATCCCGGCCCACGACAGGCCAGGACATCGTGAGCAGGGTGATCAATGTGATGAGGTCGCCCGTCAGATCCCGCGCGGTGGGCTGCGGTATCCCGATGCCGGGACGGAGTGCGTCCAGGAGGCGGCGTTGGTGACCAAGGATCTGGTTGAGAGCCTCAGGGCCGATCTTCCGGTCCTGGGCGGTTGGCGTGTCGAGCCACGCGCCGCAGGCGGGGGGTTCCGCAGCCCAGCGTCCGGGCGGGCGGACGGTGCTGCGGCATTGGGCTGGGTGCAGGCCAAGGTCGCCCATGCGTGGAAGCAGCGCGGCGGCCGAGGTGGAGTGAGCCGGCTGCCCGCACTGTGGGCAGACCTGGAGCAGGATCTGCTGGTGAACGGCGCAGGCGGCAATGATGGGAAGCCGCCACAGCTGCTGCCAGCCGCCGGAGCCCTGCTGGCTGGCCGCGCCGTCTCTGGCTAGGCATTGCGGGCAGTACCGGGTCGAGTTGGTGGATACCCACGGGTTGCTGCGAGCCACGGTGCCAGCCCTGCGGCGGGGATCCCCCCTGCCGAAGTCCAGTGGCGGGTACCGGGCGGCGTAGCGGTTCATGCACAAGGCGGCGACCTCGGCATGGCTGAGCCTGGTCGTCCGGGCGAACTGCGCGGCGGTGTCTGGGTCCAGGTACAGCATCGCACTGGCCGGCACGTGACCCTCGCGACTGGTTCGTGTCCGCGGGGCCAGTCCGGTCAGCTGCGCGATGCGGCCGGGTGTGCGTTCCAGCCGGTAGGCCAGGCGGAGGATGTAACCGGGCAGCGACTCGTGCGGCACCGGATCCAGGCTGCGCGGCAGCACCGGGACGGTCAACACTTACCCTTGTCAGCTGGTGACGGCCAGGCCGCCGCCCCGGTCGTCGAAGACGGTGTTGCGGCCACGCTTCTTGGTGCCCTTCGCTCTTGGCAACGCCTGCTGTTCGGGCACGGCTGGCACCTCTCCGGCTTCAGCGTCACGCCCGGGGATCTTGCTCAGGTCGATCGCGACGTCGTCCAGCAGGTCCTGGCTGAGACATTCGGCACCTGTTTCCATCGCGGCCATGCACCCTTCTTCGATCAGGCAGCCGAGCAGCCCCACGACCCCGCCAGTGCGGCGAAACAGGTACTCGGGCATAGTGCCGCCAGTAAGCGGCTGCTCCTCAGCCTCGAACAGCCGCAGGCAGGCTTCGATCCCGGCAAGGTGGCACACCCATGCGGCAATCTCCTCGTCAGTGTGGTAGCTGAACGGGTCGAGGTTGACCAGTTTGAACCGGCGTTCGGTCTGGGTGGCGGCATGGTCGTTGGGGCTCTTGCCTTTGTCTTTCACCGGGCGGACTAGCCATTCCCCGGTGCGCGGGTCCTGCCGCCCTTCGCGCAGCAGTCCCGAGAAAGGGATATCCACCCCGACTAGGACCACGACGGTGATGTTCATCAGGTCTCGGATGAAGTCCAGCACGTCCTGGTCGGCTTCGCGGTGCATCTTGAGCCGGGTGATGTCGTCCAGGATCACCACCCGGGTGGCGTGGTCGCGCAGGGCGCGCCGGACGGTGCGGGTCAGGGTAGGCAAGGTCATGTTCTTGTAGTCCTCACCGTAGAAGTCGAGGATCGCCTGGCAGATGCTGACCGGTCGGGCAGTTACCGGCGTCTGCACGTACGCCACCGGCGCCACCAGGTCGCGGGTGCCGGGGACCGCGTTCGGGTCGAGGCCGTTGTGGAGTTGCAGCCACTGGTCTTCGAAGCTAGCCGCGGTCTCACAGACCGTTTCGGTCTTGCCCTGGAACCCGCCGCCATTGACCATCAGGCCTGGCCGGGTTCGCTCGGAACTCTTGACGGCGTTGACGCGGATACGGCGACGCATGACGTCGTAGACCGCTGCGCTCATCGGCGTGTCCTGGATGGGCAGGTTGGCGTGGGTGACCATCCGGTGCAGGTCATGCAGGTCGCGCTGCCGACCGCTCATCTGCTTGTATTCGCCCAGGCTGATGACCGGTGCCGGTTGGAAAGACCCGCGGGTCAGGCGCCACCGGGTCCAGCCGTCCAGGGTTGACCGGTCGGTGACCGGCCCGGCCGGGAACGACGCTGTCACGGCTGCTCCAGGAGGCGCAGGGGTGAGATGTGGTTTGGTCATTCGGCCTCCTGGCCACCCGGGGTGTCGTCCTGCGTGAGTGCGAACAGGGTGTGCCGCCTGCTCCTAGAGCTCAATGGGGGCGGCGGATCGGGCCTGCTGGGGACGGCCTGCTGGCGGCGGCGCCGCCGCTCTTCATCCACCGCTGAGGCGCCCTCATGCGCCCGCTCCCTCCACCCCTCCTGCTGGTGGAGCGGCACCACCGTGCCGCTTCCTTGTTGTGTTCGGCTGTCCTGCGGCAGTTGGGGTCGGTCGGCGGCGGCGGCCTGGGCTTGCAGGACTTCGCGGGCGTGGTCTTTGCGCTGCTTCCTGGGCATTCGGGTGGGCCAGGCCTCCACTGGGATGTGGCCGCCGATCAGTTCCAGCAATAGCGGCAGCAGCTCCGCATCTGATTGTGGTTTCAGCCCGGCGGCCTGGGCGGCACGCAGCAGTTCGGCGGCACGCGCGTCGCCGAAGGCGGGTATCTCGCCTTCTGGTGGCAGGCCTTTCCAGCGCAGCGTGTGCCACTGGTGGCTGTCGGGGTCCTGGAAGTAGGCGAAGCGGCGGTCCCGCGGGTCGCTGCGGACTTTCCACTGTCCCTTGTATTTTCCGCCGCGGGCAGACAGGCGGTTCTGATGCGGGCTGAGGGGGGGCCTGTCGTACCACAGCCCGCGGATCTTCACCCCGCGGTCACCGTGGATGGCAACGTGATGGACGGGCAGCAGCTCGTAATACAGCTCGGGGACCGGGATCTGCAGCGAGAACCCGCCCTGGCTCATCGCGGCGGCGAACAGGGTGTTGGGGCTGTGCTTGCCCCCCGGATCCCACACCGGCGCGAACTCGCCCAGCTGCCGGTTCTGCCAAATCTTCACCACCCAGGTGGCGATCAGGTGCTCGATCTCCGCAATGGTCAGCACAGCGTCAGCCTCCGGGTCGGTGCCGCGGTCCGCGACGTCCACGCCCCGATAGCCCAGCAGGTATTCCAGCAGGAGGCTCTGGATACCGCCGAATGCCCGTTCGACCGCCTGCTTGTCGATCGGGCGCAGCACCCTGGCCGGCAGGATGTTGGCCCCGATGACTCGCTGCACCTCCACCAGGTGGTGGTTCTTGTACACCGACCCGTGGTCGGTGGTGATCGTTTCCGGCGCGAAGAACGGCAGCGCCGCGACCTTGTGACCAGCGAACTCGGCCACCAGCGACGCTGGCACCCCCGGATAGGGCCACTCCATGTCCTCGCCCCAGTCATCACGCAACGGCAGCGGCACCATCACGTCCCGCAACAGCATCGCCACGTCGATAGAGGTGTCGGAGACCAGGGTGAGCCGGAACGCCACGATGGAGTGGGTATACACATCCAGCGCGAGCGTCAGGTGCACCGGCGTGGGATCCCCGAAGACACTGTCCCGGACCAGCACGGCCATCTGGGTGGTGTCCAGGGCGACCACCTGGCCGGGCCGGTGCACCACCACGTGCTCGCCGGTGCTGGGCTGGTCGGCGGCGCTGCGGGCGTACTTCTGCCGGGTTCCGCCGGGCCCGAACCACTCGTGCCAGATCCGCCACAGCGTCACATAGGAGGGCACCGGGGTGCCGGGCCCGGATGTCTCCAGCACGTACTGGTGGATCAGTACGGCTTTCGCCTTCATGCTGATGCGGGAGCGGTGCAGCGTCTCCTGCCGCACCGCGAAGATCGCTTCCCTGATCTGCGGCGTGATGGCGGGCCTGTCACCGCTGCGGCGCAGCCAGTTCCCGCTGATACACCCGGCGATTCCGAATCGGCGTGTGCCGGCGGCCCACCGCTCGAAGGAGCGGAAACTGACATGGGCTAGTCCCAGCATGCGCGCTTCGCCGGCGGGCAGCGCCCGCAGTTCAGCCACCTTAGCCTGCCGACGTTGGGTCAGCGTGGTCTGGTCCGGGTCATAGCCTGGCCGCGGTTCCCCCGGCAGCGCGAGCAGCGGGTCACCGCTGCGGTAGCCGGTCTCCGCTTCCATCACATGCGCGTACCGGATCGCCACGATGTCACGCTGATGATCGGTGAGATCGTCAAGCCCCGCCAGCTGGCGCCCCCGGTTGCAGGCAAGCAGCCCGGCGGCGTGGTCGGCCGGGCGGCAATCGGGATGGTTGATCAGCACCCGCACGGTCGTAGCCAGTTCCTCGCCGCGGGAATTACGCAGCTGCACACGCCCCACGTGCGGGAGGAAGGAGGCCACGGCCCATTCCTGGCCGTTCAGCACAAGCCGGGAGCCCACCGACAGATCCAGCGGCCCCTTCTCTTCGATCACTGTCTCTCCCGCGTCCCAGAAACCCAGACAAGGGCCTTGTCATGGAGCGGCCCGCCCAGGTCAATACCGAGGCGCCGGTGCCACAGCAGGTGCAGCGCGTGTGCGCGGCCGATCGCGGGGTACGACGCCGCCGCCACCAGGTGCTCGAAGGGCTGCGGGCCGCGGGCCGCCGCGTCCAGCAGTTCGCCCTGGATGCCCAGCGGGTCTTTGAGCGGGCGGCGCTGCGCGGACAGGGCATCGAGGACGGCCAGGACCTGGGGCCGCCAGCCAGTGACGACCAGGTACCGCCAGCCGCACGCAAGCGCCGCCTCGGCCGAGGCGGCGAACTTGATTTTGTCGTCGTCGCCGATGCGGCCGGCTGGGCGGACATCGACGAGCCAGGTTCCGCTTTGGGTGACCGCCAGGAAGTCTGGGGTGTGGCTGGCCGGCCCGTTCACCGTAGTGAACGCCAGCCGCAGCGGCTGCGACACCACATCCACCAGGTCGCCTATGAAATCCCAGGCCAGCAGCAGCTTCTGCTCCGCGATGCTCTCGAACCCATGCAACCGGCCCGTGCTGACCATGCTCGCCAGGCCCGGGCGGTGCCGCTGGCCGGTGCGCCAGGAAAAGGAACGCACAGGCCCGCACCCGCGGACCGGGACGGCGGCCATGTCCTGGACCGGGCAGATCACCTCGGCCCCGGCGATCTTCCATTTCGCGGTCCACCGGCGGGTCCAGCCGCCGGCCAGGTCCAGAGCCTTGCGGTCTCGTTCACCTACCGAGTAGGGCCGGTCCAGCAGATCGGTCAGGTGGCACGAGTCCGAGGGAATGCAGTGCCCGTTCGCCAACCCCACGGGAGCAGGCGCGGCGCCGCCGCCCCCGGGCTGAGTGCCCTCTAGCCCAGAACTCGTCACGGGCGGATGGCCCTGGGGGCCGCCGATCATCTGCCCGCCCGAGTTTCCCACATCAGCGGCACCGGGCTGGCCCCGATGAAGCGGGGCGCCTGCCGTTTTGCACGATGCCTCCCGCTGGCTGGGGGCCCGCCTTTGCCAGCCCGGGCAGCCCAAAGCACTAGCCAGTCATCCCAGGCACTGCCCATGGTGACAGACGCCGACGGTATAACCGCCTGCGACACGCCGGCGGTGGTATAACCGTTCTCGTCTCCAGCCTTGAACCCTTGTCTGCGAGAGTGAGAACGTAGTCGCCGCCCACAGAATGAGCGAAGGGACAGCGCGCCATGGACATGACGGCTTCGGGGGCCGGTGGGGTGGTGCGCAAGCGCTCTGAGGCCCGCCAACGCACTGAACTGGTGGCAATCCGGCTGCTTCCCGGCGAGCGGGACCAGCTCGCTCAGGCTGCCCGGAACCGTAACGTCAGCCTCTCCGAACTCATCCGCCGCAGCGCCCTTGAGGCGGTAACAGCCAACGGCACAGGGCGAACCTGACCTCTAGCCTGGGCCGCGTGGCAGGCGGGCCGCCCAAGGCCTTTAGGTGACCTGGTCGGCGGCGGCATAGACGCTCAGCGAGGCAAGCGGTACCGGCCGCGGTGGCATCGGGTGGGACTGAAACCCGGAATCCGGGAGTTGGCCCCTGTGGCGGCGGGGCGACGTTGGTTACGTCGAGCAGGCCGTGGATCCGGCGTCCTCCAGGGTTCTGGCGGGCGCTGGAGTAAGGCTTTGTGCCGGAGGGAGGGCGTGGGTCAGCGTCCTCAGACTGCGTCGTCCCTCTCGAGGATGAGGCTGGGGCCGAGTATGAGACCGTTGCTCAGCGGGATAATGAGCCCTTGATCGTAAAGACGATGCAGTGCCTCGCGGATGTCATCAAGACCAGTGAGCGTGCACAGGTGGTCCGGTTGGACGTATGACCGGGGTGCGTTGGCGAGGGCGATCACCGCGGTGTCGTCGGCTGCCATGTCGATGACGGCCAGGTCCGCCGGGATCCTCTCGCCGTAGCGTTCGCAGATCTGCCCGCGCGGATCCTTCTCGCTTCCGGGCAGGCCACCGGCGGGCAGGTAAGCCTCCACCCACGGCAGCGCCAGGAACTCCTCCCGGCTCCACACGATCCCGCTCACCGGCCGTCCCCGGCGGCCGTAGCCCCGGACGCCGGATCGCCGGGTGATCTCCGTTCGCGTCATAGGCCTGGGCGCCTTGGCCAGCCGGTACCGGGCCGGGTCATAGAACTCGTCTTCATCGACAAGGTCCGGCTGGGCCGGGACCAGCGGGATGACCGTGCCGTCGTCCGCGATCATCATGCACCCCCGGGCGTGAAGATCGTGGATCGCCACCCGGGCCTCGGCGGCAGACCCGCCAGTTAGGGACGGAACCATCTGCGCCAGCGGCACCATCCTCACCGGGCCGTCCTCGTCCCACTGGACAGGCAGGCTCCCCTCGTCGAGTATTGGTCAAGCCGGTAGGCCGCCTCCACAGGGATCATGCGGCCGTAGATGGACTCCAGGTAGGGCATCCGCCTAGCCAAGTCGTGCACCTCCGGGTCATCGGCGGCCCGCTGATCCTGCATTGCCTTCTTCAGGCTGGTGCAGTCGACCCAGGATTCGTAGAAGGCCCCTTCAGGGGGATTACGGTACAGCGGACAGGCTTCACGTTTCCCCGGTTCACCAGGCCGGCGCTGGCCCGAGCGCCTCTGCCTCAGCCGTTCCTGCTTCCGGCGCGTCTTATTCGACTTGCCGCCCATGACCCCCCACAGCATCACGTGGAACGCGGCCGACGATCATGGTAACAGTCCGTAAGTCCCGGCCCGCTGCCGAACTGTCTGCACCGCATGACACGACCCTTGCCCAGTTCGGTCATGGTGCCTCGGCGTTGCCTCCCTTGAGGCGGCGCGAAGCCTGCCATCACCATCCTGGGAAGTACGCGGTGACCGCCGGAGGTGCGATCCTGTGTCGGCCGCTCCGTTAAGGAATTGCTCACCATCGCCGACGACCTTCACGCTAAACATCTCTAATGGTGGGGGTAACTCCGCGCAGTGCGCGTTCGGCACGGGCATGGCTGGGTGAATTGCTGCACGTCCCTCGTGGCGGTTCCGGACGTAGCAGGTGCCGGGTGTCAGCGAGGTCGCTGCGGCGATGATGCGGTCGGTGATGTCGGTGAGAGGCGTGGCTCTGCCGTCAGAGCCGCCAACGACGATCAAGACGCGACTGGGCCGCTGGGCACTTGCGGCTGAACTATTCACCGGTCAGCGTTCGCAGATGATGCACGGCGTAGGTCAGACCCGGCGTAGTACAGCAACCACCCTGCCGAGAACGGTTGCCTTGTCACCCAAAATGGGCGTGTAGGCAGGGTTGTGCGGCATCAGCCATATGTGGCCGTCAAGCCGTCTCAGGGTTTTGACGGTGGCCTCAGCCTCGATCCCATCGATCACCGCTGCGGCCACGATCTCGCCGTTCTCGGCCACCTGCTGCTGGCGGACGACCACCATGTCGCCGTCGGCGATCGATGCGCCGGTCATGGAGTCTCCGGTGACCTTGAGCATGAATAGCGTCCCTGCGCCGACCATCTTCCTGGGCAGCCAGAAGGTGTCTTCGATCATCTCCTCGGCGAGGATCGGGACACCCGCCGCGATCCGCCCAACCAGCGGCACCTCGACCTCGTCGGCCCGCGGCCGGATGGCTGGATGGCCGGTCGGGCGCTCCACGGCTGTGCGCGGCAGTCCCGCGCCGTGGCTCAGATATCCGTGCTTCTCCAAGACCGAGCGGTGGTGGGAGACGGTGGATGGGGCCAGCCCGACCGCTTTGCCGATCTCGCGCAAGGACGGGGGATAGCCGTGCCGCTGTGCGAAGTCCCGCAAGAACCGCAGAATCCTGCGCCGCTGCCAGGTCAGGACGGGGTCGGGCAACTCCGCGCTCGCCATCATCGGACCTCCGCCTCGATGGCCGGTGTCGGAACAGAAGCTACCAGCTTCGCGAAGGTTATCAAATACCTATTCGAAATCCTGCAGCGCGTGCGACGTTGTTCTACCTTTGACCTTCGTGGGCCGGATACGGCATATGCTGCAGGCCGCGGCGCTGGGCTTGGGCGCGGCGGGGCTGGCCAGCGTCGGCTACCAGGGTTACGGGACGGCACGGGACCAGCGCCGTTATCCGCCGCCAGTTGACCTGGTGGACATCGGCGGCCGGAAGCTGCACCTGCTCATGACCCCAGGGGCCGGGCCGCCACTGGTGATCATCGCAGCGCTGGGGACTCCCGCCATCGACTGGCTGGCGGTTCAGCGGGCGCTGGCGCCCGAGATGCCGGTGGTCGTTTATGACCGTCGCGGCATCGGCTGGAGTGACCCGGGACCCCGCCCACGGACCGCGGGACGGATGGCAGATGAGCTGCATGCCCTGCTCACCACAGCCCGCATCGAGTCGCCGTATGTCCTGGCCGGGCATTCTCTCGGCGGCTTGATCGCTTTGATCTACACCGCGCGCCATCGAGAGCACGTGGCCGGCCTGGCGCTGATCGACTCCAGCCACCCCGACATGCACAAGCGCCTGCCCGCCTGGCAGTGGTTCAACAGCGGCCGTGGTCAAGAGCTCCTCCGGGCCTCGCACGACCGTAGCCTGCCAAAGGCCCCGGGGCGCATAATGGGGACATGCGCCGGATCATCGGGACAATCGTCGGCGCGATCGTCGCCGTATCGCTTGCCATCACGTCTGTGGGCAGCATCGTTGCAACGCTCAAGACGTTTCTCATCATCGGGCTGATCGCCATGGCCGTCATCATCATCGTGTGGCTCGTGGCCAGGCGCCCTCGGTCAGCCGTGCGTCGCGACTAGCTCGGCAAGCTGATCAAGCCGAACCGCGCCGAACGGCGGGTCGGCGCGCGTCGCGCCAGGCCAGGGCACATTACGTAGCGTGACCCGAAGTGCTCCGTCACTATGATCCGATCGCCGAATCGGATCGGCTGCGAGCAGCAGCGACCGTGCACGCGACGGCGCGCAGATCATCCACTTAGGGGCTTGCCCGCGTGACGCGGCAGATATTGCGCTTGCCCGGTTGGTGCGGTCGATAATCGTCACCTCGACCCGGGTGTCCGCGCAGGGCCTTAGCGGCGAACAGGCCAGCGAACCTGCACCCGACGATCGCGGCACGATACGCGGCCGCCCTGCGGCGGCCACGCTGCTCGTGGCGCGCCCTGCCGGGCTGGGAGTCTAGAGAACCGCCGCTCGCCGTTTCCGGCTGGTCCGCGGTGGTGTGCTCGCCGGCGGGGGACGTGTCTTCTCGGCGGGCCGGGGTTGTGTCGCTGTGCTCCACCATGGTCAGCTTCTGGTGCTCGTCGGCTGATGCCGAGTATGACCCATGCCGTCAAGGTAGGCCGATCGCCCTCCATGCCGCCGTCAGGAGGGTGGTGGCCACTCCGGCACGGCCTCGGCCTCTTTCTCGGCGACCTCCCTCAGGTCCGCCTGCCGGTGTGCCTCGTCCTCGTGCACGGCCCGGGCGAGGGCCGCGGCCTGCTCCTCGGCCACCTTCGCCTCAGCCTCGGCCCGCATGGCCTGGGCCTGCGCGGCCTTCGCCCGGGCTCTTTCGGCCTTCGCCTGGGCCCGTTCGGCCTTCCCCGGCGGCTCGCGCCTGGCGTGGCTGCTTACGCCGCCGGACTTTATGATCTTGGCGACCTTCCTGATAAGTCTCATGACGACCGTCTCCTAGGGTTTGGGGCCTTTGCGAGCGCACCTGGCGGGCCCAGGCCGTGAGGCCGCTTAGCGAGCTCGCCGTTCACGAGCCCTTGTGCTAGCGGGGCACACGGCACACGATGCTGCGCGGAGGCCGCTTGAGTGTTCACGGGTCCGCGTATCAGCTGGCGATGCGCAGGGCCAGCCGAGGGGGGCAGCCGCGCTGCACCAGCCGGGCGACCTCATGCCAGTCGAGGCGGCCGGCGTAGACCTCGGCCAGCGACCCGGGGACACCTAGCCGGGTGAGCCGGGCCACCTGCCAGTTGTGCACGAGCAGCTCTTCATCGTCGACGGCCTGGTGGCCGGTAGTGGCTGGTTCCATGATCGGTTCGCCTGCCCTTCACTGAATCTACGATCACTCTTGTAATCAATCATCAGTCATGATTAGAGTGCTGTCAAGCGCTGGCCCGGCCGGGTTCGAGCACCGCCGGTGCACCGGGCAGCGAAGCCAGAGAAAGGAAGGCTGTCATGTTCAAGTCACTCAGCACGTCCCTGACCGCGCGCGGCATCCTGGCCGTGGTGGTCGGGATCATCGCGCTGGCCTGGCCCTCGGTCACGGTGCTGGCGCTGGTCATCTTGTTCGCCGTGTACGCGTTCCTC
>Ga0126374_10000033_pt1 | contig 20516 bp, 19 predicted proteins | sample PanSoiMetPlot_12_FD_89874 | JGI IMG/M metagenome (GOLD analysis project Ga0126374, IMG submission 89874) | Tropical forest soil microbial communities from Panama - MetaG Plot_12 | ecosystem: Environmental > Terrestrial > Soil > Tropical forest > Bulk soil | place: Panama | collected 2016-02-17
CACCTTCCCACATGCGCAGTGAGGCTCCTTGAACGTCATAGCCCTGCTCCAACAGCAAACCTGCCGCCACCGAGCTATCGACCCCGCCGCTCATGGCTACGACTACCTTTTTCTTCTTTGTCATCGCTCTCAACGATGGTAGGCGCACGGCATGCCGTGCGCCTACCTATTTCGCATGCCTGTTGCCTAATGCCTATTGCCTTTTTCTCAGGTTCCCGAATTCTTCAACAGCTCTTTGACTCTGTTGAGGACTTCACTCTCCTCTGCCGTTTTTTCTTCGAGTCCACCTTGGCGGTCGGTTAACTCGTCGACGCGCTTCTCTAGCTTTTCAACATAGTCGGCTAGGCTGCTGATCGCTTTGGCAATGGGATCCGGCAGATCGGCGGCGTTGAGATCGATAATCGCTTTGCCTGCCGCGGTGTGCTGCGCCTCACTTTTAACGACTCTGCCCGGGATGCCGACCACCGTCGAGTGGGGCGGCACGGAGGTGACCAACACGGAGCCAGCGCCCACCCGGCTGTGGCGGCCGACGGTTACCGGGCCTAGGACCGCGGCGCCGCTGAAGATCGTCACCGAATCCCCTATCGTGGGGTGCCGTTTGATGGGCCTGGTCGATGTGCCGCCGAGCGTTACGCCCTGATAAATCGTCACGTCGTCGCCAATCTCACTGGTTTCTCCGATCACAACTCCCATACCGTGATCGATAAAAAAGCGCCGGCCGATTTTCGCGCCCGGATGGATTTCTATCCCGGTGAGGAAGCGACTGACATGGCTCACGAACCGCGCAAACGTGGTGAACTGCTGCCGCCAGAGCCAGTGCGCTAGCCGATGCATCAGGATCGCGTGAAAGCCGGGGTAGGCAAGTGCCACTTCCCAGCGCGACCGCACCGCCGGATCGCGCTGAAAAACAACTTCCATATCTTCCTTGATAGCGTTCCACATGCCGGATAAGCGCTTGGGCATTACGTAACGATACGAGCGGGTTTCAAACCCGCAAAAGTTTCATGCCTTCTGCCTTCAGCTCCTCGTATGCTTAGAATCTTTGTAAAGCTTGTAGTCGATGCTATCAACTAGCGCCTGCCAACTGGCTTCAATAACGTTATGGGAAACGCCCACCGTACCCCAGCGGTCCTGCCCATCGCCGGACTCGATGAGCACGCGCACCGAGGCGCCCGTCCCTTCTCCCGATGACAAAACGCGGACTTTATAATCCAGCAGCTCGACTTGTTTCAAAGTTGGATAAAACTTTGTCAGGGCACGGCGCAGCGCTTGGTCAAGAGCGTTCACCGGCCCGTTGCCCATCGCGGCGGCATGTTCCATGACCCCGTCGACCTGGACCATGATGGTCGCCTCGGATAACGGCGGCTCCCCTTCTTTTCTTTTTTCATCGATGACGCGAAACCCAACCAAACTGAAATTCTTCTTTTTCTTCCCGAGTGCCGCTTGAATCAAAAGCTCGAACGACGCTTCCGCGGCTTCGAATTCGTAGCCCTGACCTTCGAGCTCTTTTGTGCGGCGCAGGATCTCGTGCACCGCCTGATCTTGACCGTTTAGATCAATGCCATACTCTTTGCCCTTATAAATGACGTTGCTGCGTCCGGCGAGATCAGACACCAGCACGCGCTGCCGATTGCCGACAAAGTCTGGATCGGTGTGCTCATAGGTCTCCCGATTTTTCAAAACGCCGGAAACGTGAAGGCCGCCCTTGTGCGCGAAGGCGCTGTCACCGACATAGGGCTGGCGCTTGTTGGGCTGAATATTGGCCAGCTCATAAAAGAAATGGGAGACTTCGCGCAGCTTCTTGAGCTGCGCCGGCTTGATGCAATTTTTTCCCATCTTCAATTGCAGGTTGGGAATCATCGAGCAAAGATTGAGATTGCCGCAACGCTCGCCGAAGCCATTGATGGTCCCCTGAACCTGCCGCGCGCCCATTTCCACTGCAGCCATCGTGTTGGCTACCGCCAGCTCCCCATCATTGTGACAGTGCACTCCCAGCGCGGTTCGGATGCTCTCGCGGACACGGCCCACGGCTTCCCGAATGTCGCTCGGCAATCGCCCGCCATTGGTATCGCACAAGACGATCCAATCCGCTCCTCCTTCTTGGGCCGCCTCCAAGCACTCCAGCGCATATTCCGGGTTGCAGCGAAAACCGTCGAAGAAGTGTTCCGCGTCAAAAATGACTTCATCAACGTGCCGCTTCATGTAGGCGATGGAATCCGCGATGATCTCCAGGTTGGCCTTCTTGCTGATACGCAGATCATCTCGCACGTGCAAATCCCAGGTCTTACCCACCAACGTAACCACCGGAGTATCGGCATCCAGGAGCATTTTTAGGCTCGCGTCCTGCGACGGCTTGGCACTCGGCCGGCGCGTCGTTCCAAAGGAAGCGACCTTGGAATTTTTCAATTTGAGCTTCTTTACCCGCTTGAAAAAATCTGCGTCCCGCTGATTGGAGCCAGGATATCCACCCTCGATGTAATCCACGCCCAGATCTTCGAGTTTTTCCGCGATGCGGAGCTTATCCTCGAGGGTAAAAGAAATGTCCTCCGCCTGACAGCCATCCCTTAGTGTCGTATCGTAAATCAAAACGTCTTTCATACATTCTCTCGCTTTCCGATGAAGGCATCATGCAGCACCCGCACGGCCAGCTCCGTATACTTCGCGTCGATAACCACAGAAATCTTGATCTCCGATGTCGAAATCATCTCGATGTTGATTCCTTCCCGGGCAAGCACTTCGAACATTTTCGCTGCCACGCCGGCGTGTGTGCGCATGCCGACGCCCACCACGGAGATTTTCGCGATGTCCGTATCGACTTTGACTCCCTTCGACTTAACCGCTGCTGCGGCCTTCTCGACAATCGCTAGTGCCTTTTTATAATCCGCTTTAGGCACGGTGAAAGTTAAGTCCGTTGTGCCGTCTTCGCTGGCATTCTGTATAATCATGTCGACGATGATGTGGGCGGCGGCTATGGGGCTGAAGATTTGCGCCGCCAAGCCCGGGCGATCCGGAACCCGCTGAAGCGTTATCTTCGCCTCATTCTGATCGTAACTGACGCCCGAAACCAAAACGTCGTCCATGCTCTCCTCCTCCTTAACGACCCATGTGCCTTCGACATTAGTAAACGTCGAGCGAACATGCACCGGAACTAAAAATTTTTTGGCGAACTCTACGGACCGTATCTCCAGCACTTTGGCGCCGGTGCTTGCCAACTCGATCATCTCGTCGTAAGAAACCCGCGCCAATTTTCGCGCCTCCGGACAGATGGCCGGGTCGGTGGTAAATACCCCTTCTACATCGGTATAAATCTCGCATGCGTCGGCATTGAGAAACGCGGCCAAGGCGACCGCACTGGTATCCGAGCCGCCCCGCCCCAAAGTCGTAATGTTGTCGTCCTCGTCAACGCCCTGAAAACCCGCGATTACGACAACCTCGCCATTCTTCAGCGACTCAACAATTTTGGTCGAATCGATATTCCGGATGCGTGCCCTGCCGTAAGCGCTGTCGGTTTCGATTCTGACTTGATGCCCCAAGAACGAGCGGGCTGGCTGTCCCAACTCTTTTAGCGCCAGGCTCAATAACGCCACCGAGACTTGCTCGCCCGAAGCCAGCAGAACATCTTTTTCCCGCTCATCCGGAATCTCGGAGATTTCATGGGCCAAGGATACCAGCCGGTTGGTCTCCCCAGCCATTGCGGAAACCACCACCACGATTTCACTTCCCGCTCGCTTCGCGCGACAAACTTTTTCCGCCACCTGCTTGATGCGCTCAATCGTGCCGACGGAAGTTCCGCCGTATTTTTGGACTAATAGACTCATAACATATCGTTCAAGGTTCCAGGTTCAAAGTTCAACGTTCCAAAAAACCGAATCGGTTCAAGTCTTGCCTTTGAACCTTGAACCTTGAACTTTAAACTCTGTTATTAATTTCTCGTATCGTTCCCCGTGCGCACTAAATGTTAGTTGCCGTCGATCGCCCTCGGCATACTCCAACTTGAGCTCTAGGTATTCCTCCACGTCGTTAGCCGGCAGATGATCGAACCACTCGATCACACTCGCGCCGTCTGAATACAGGTAGTCTCGCAGTCCAAGTCCTTCTATCTCAAGGCGATCCCCTAGCCGGTAAAGATCAATATGATAAACCGGCAATCGGCCCTGATATTCGTTAATCAACGTAAACGTAGGGCTGCGAATCCATGCCTCTCGGTCTACCCCCAACCCTTCCGCCAACCCACGTACAAAACAGGTCTTCCCGGAGCCTAATTCCCCGATGAGCCCTATGATTTCGCCCCCTTCCAATAGTTTACCCACCCGCTTTCCCCAGCTTTTCGTCTGCTGTGGAGAGCAGGTCACAACGCTCCACGAACCCATCAGGAAGGGAACCTCATAGGGACAAGTAATATATTTTCGCTGAGATTTCGAGACTGACTCATCCTGGCTCCAAGGTTAGCCGCATCCCACATGGAAAACGGCCGCTTTCCCTTAAAGCTTTCGTTAGTCAGCCACTTTTGGAGCGCCGGACATTCTCGGCTTGTCGTGTGGACTCCTCGTCGGCATCGCTGATAGCGCATTTATGGCAGCCGGCAAGCCCTCGATGATGTCCGAAGCAATGAGTCCTATTTCACCCTTTTCCGCCGCCACCCGGTCGCCGATAAAGCCATGAAGATAGACACCGAGCTTCATAGCGTGCTCAGCGCTTAGTCCTTGACCCAAAAGCGCAGCCAATATTCCCGCGAGAGCATCCCCCATGCCGCCGCTAGCCATACCCGGATTGCCGGTGGGGTTAATGAACGCTTTGCCGTCGGCGGTGGCGATCACGCTTCTTGCTCCTTTTAAAACCAAGTAGCAACGATGCTCCGTCGCGAACGCGCGCGCGATTCCGATCCGATCTTGGTTGACCGAAGCCGTATCCTTGCCGATCAGGCGTGCCATCTCGCCGGGGTGAGGCGTGAGCACCGGCGGAGTTTTGGCACTGCGCAAGCGAGCTAAATCGAGCGCCAAATTATTTAGTCCATCCGCATCGATTACCCAAGGCAACTCCAAATTGCGTAGCAGCCAGCGGAGATTATTGCGCGCCGCGTCATTGACTCCGATGCCGGGCCCGAAGAGCACGACGTTTTTTCTCGCGAGCAGCAGGCGCCATGCTTCATCGCCCAAAGGTTCCATCTCTTCGTCGGCATTTTCTGCCAAAGGTTCAGACATAACTTCGACTAAAGAGCTAGCGAAAATATCGTTCAGCGAGCGCGGCGTCGCCAACGTCACCAAACCTGCGCCAGTGCGCATCGCCGCCCGAGACGCCAAGATCGCTGCACCGGTTTTTCCCCGAGAACCCGCGATGACTAACAAATGCCCGTAGGTACCTTTGTGACTGTCAGGATCCCGAGTCGGAACCAGCCAGCTGATCTCTTCTTGCTGCATGAGCTCGGTCTTGGGAGCAACTTCTTGTACAGCCCTGGGATCGATGCCAATATCCGCGACCGCAAGATTGCCGACATAGTTCAGTCCTGGATAAATAACCTCACCCAGCTTCGCAAAAGCCAATGCCACCGTTAATTCCGCTTGTACGGATACGCCAAGCGGTATTCCTCTATCCGTATGGAGGCCCGAAGGGATATCGACGGCCACCATTGGTAGACCCGACACGTTCATTAGAGCGATCGCTTCGGCGTAAAGCCCTCGCACATCGCTTTTAATCCCGGTCCCCAAAATAGCATCGACGAGCAACCCCTTCCCTTTCATGCGCTGCCTCAGCAAATCCAATCCACCCGAAGCAATCTCCACGACTTTTCCTTTAAGCTTCATATAAGCGCGCAGGTTGTGCGCGGAATCCGTGGATACTTCGTCTTTGCGCGCCAGTAAGGCGACTTCACAGGGAATGCGCCGCTTTTTGAGCAGACGGGCAACCACAAAGCCATCTCCGCCGTTGTTGCCTTTGCCGGCAACAATCAAAACGCCCCTTCTTGCCAGCCGGGAAAAACGTTCCAGGATAGCTCGGGTGATTCCTTCTCCGGCTTGTTCCATTAACGCGAGGCTGGGAACGCCATATTTCTCGATGGTCAGGCGATCCATCTCGCGCATCTGCTCAGCGGTAACGACGAACATAGTTCAATCCGTTCAAACCGTTCAATCGCTGCGCTCCGTTCAAGCAGTCAGACTGAGAACGCCCGGACCGACCGAGACGGTTTGAACGGCTGGAACTACTGGAACGGTTGGAACTGTTATTCCCTGGCGCTAGCCAGCAGCTCTTTCATCTCCCGAACCGCTGCTTCGATGCCGACGATGACGGCGCGGGCAATGATGCTATGACCGATATTAAGTTCAACGAATTCCGGAATGCCCGCGATGGGAAGAACATTTTCATAGTTAAGCCCATGCCCGCCGTGAACCTCCAGACCCAAACTGCGCGCTAAGATGGCGGCTTTGGCGATAATTCCGCGCTCCCTATCGCGGCCGGCGAGGGCAGCGTTACAATAGGTCCCGGTATGAATTTCCACTGCGTGAGCGCCGGCTTCCTTAGCGCTTTCGATTTGATTGACTTCGGGATCGACGAAAAGACTGACGTGAATTCCACGATCCTGGAGGCGTTTCACACCTTCCCGTACTTTTATCTTGTGCGCGACAACGTCAAGCCCACCCTCGGTGGTCAACTCCTCCCGCTTCTCGGGTACAAAGCACGCGTCATCTGGACGCAGAGTCTCGGCATACACCATCATTGCCGGCGTAACTGCCATTTCCAGGTTGAGTTTTGTCCTGACCTGCCGGCGCAAGAGCTGTACATCGCGTTCCTGGATGTGACGACGGTCTTCCCGCAGGTGAACCGTTATGCCGTCGGCGCCCGCTTTTTCTGCGAGCAAGGCAGCCTCCACGGGATCGGGAACATCGACGCGCCTGGCCTGTCGAACCGTGGCTACGTGATCAACGTTGACGCCGAGGCGAATCATCCCTAGATCCCCACCTCGGCGCGGATTTCCTCGGCAATATCCTGCGCCATGGCTTCAATCCTTCCGGCGTCTTCGCCCTCGAGCATCACGCGTGCCAACATCTCGGTGCCGGAGTAGCGAATGAGCGTCCGGCCGCGGCCGTTCAAAGCCTTTTCCGTGGCGGCGATCTTGTGTGCGACTTTTGGCATACTGTCGAAATCCTTTTTTTCCCTTACCTTGACGTTCAGCAAAACCTGCGGCAGCCGAGTCATAACGCCTTTGAGCTCGCTCAGCCGTTTGCCATTTTCGACCATCAGCGCGAGCACCTGCAGACAAGTAATGGCGCCATCTCCCGTCGTGTTGTGATCCAAGAACAAAATATGGCCGGACTGCTCGCCGCCCAGGTTATAGCCGCCTTCCAGCATCCGTTCTACAACGTAGCGGTCGCCGACTTCCGTTCGAACCAAGTTCACGTTCAGAGATTTGAGCGTGAGCTCCAAACCAAGATTACTCATCACCGTGGCTACCACGGTATTTCCTTTGAGAATGCCCTTGTGCTGCATTTCTTTGGCGCACATGGCCAGGATGTGATCTCCATCCAGCATTTCTCCCGTTTCATCGACAAAGATGGCTCGATCCGCGTCACCGTCCAACGACACGGCGAAATCCGCGTGCTCATGCAGTAGCACATCCCGCGCAACATCCGGATAAAGCGCCCCGCAACGGCGATTAATATTCTCCCCGTCAGGTTGGACGCCGATGGGCAAAACGTCGGCCCCCAACTCCGCCAACACTTCGGGAAGAACTTTATAAGAAGCGCCGTGACCGCAATCGACGACTATTTTCAAGCCCTCCAGAGACAGGTGACGGGGAAAACTGCTTTTGAGAAAAACATTGTAGCGCCCCACCGAGTCCGAGATGCGAAAGGCCTTGCCGATCTTGGATGCCGTAGGTCGGTCTTGCTCGGTCTCGCCGTTGAAAATCATCTCTTCCATGCGGGCTTCCACTTCGTCGGGAAGTTTGAAGCCCTCCCAGGAGAAAAATTTGATGCCGTTGTCTTGATAGGGATTGTGCGACGCAGAGATCACCACGCCCGCGTCCGCTCTCATGCTGCGGGTCAAAAAGGCGACCCCCGGAGTCGGCAGCGGGCCCACCAGCAATACGTCTCCTCCCATGGAACAGATCCCTGAAGCTAATGCTGTTTCCAGCATATAGCCGGAGAGGCGTGTGTCCTTGCCGATGAGAATCTTGTACCGATGCTCCTTGCCATCACCCACCACGTTAACTAATGACGGAGGTTTGCCGCGCCCCGATCCGTCACCCGGGTGTGCTACAGGGTCGTGCAGCACCTTGGCAATCGCGCGTCCTAGTTTCAATGCCATTTCCGACGTCATGGGGTCTTGATTGGCAATACCTCGCACCCCGTCAGTCCCAAAAAGACGTCGTTTCGGCTTCCTTTTCTTATCCGGCGGTTCATTCATGGTTGTAGACTCCTCTGGGCTAAGAACTTGTCCTAGGGCTCTGCTCTCATTATTCGAACTCTAACTCGCTGCGGCTTCTGCTCGATCACTTTAACTTCAGGCGGCAAGCTGAAGGTCAAGGGCACGGAGTGCTCGCCGACAGGCAAACCTTTAAGGTTTAAATAAACTTGATCCCGGCCTATTTCTAGCCTCGCCAGAGCGCGCGTTGGCCCAGACAGCCGCAGATAAACTGACCCCGGCATTATACGATACTGTCCGGCAAAATCCCTCGCCTGCAAGGGGACGCGATTATATTCCCTGCTTGTTTGCTCTTCTTCCAGCGCGACCGCAACTTCAACCTGGTCGGGGGTGAAAGAAAACGGCTTGCCATCCGCTGAGAGTCTCACCCTGCGTTTGACAGATGCGCCGCTCTCTTCAAGCTCGATGGGAAATGTCTCCACCGCAATCAAGCGTCTTACGTCTTCCGCTGGTCCTTGCACGGCGACGGACTCGGGTTGCACCGACGTTGCGGCAATCTTGAAACCGGTCGGAGGTCTATTGGCGAAGCGCACCGTTACTGGCACCCTCCTTCTAGTCACCGGTTCCAATCTTAAATGAACGACTGGAGGCGTAATCCGAGCGATCGTTACGCCGCGAGGAATAGAAAAAGAACCGGAGTCTAGAGGGTAACTCGCCGCGCCTGCTTTCGCCCCCCCCAGGTCCAGCGAGAGCCGCATATCCTGGGCGTCAAGAGTCGAAACCAGCGTGCGCGGACCCATCAGGCGTAAAACGACGTAATCCACGTGATTATCCATAACCATGAGATCAGAAGGAATATTGCTAAACTCGATGGGTACTTCGACGGCCCGCTCTATATCACGGTGCCCTGCCAACCATAGCCCCACCGCTATAACCAAAGCCAGGACTTTAAGCCCGTGATTGCTCCCCGCTAACGAGACGACTTTCTCCCAGAGATTTCTCATGATCTGACCAAATCGCGAAGCGCGGCACGCAGCCTTGTCCCATCGATATTTTCCGTTACGTTTCCGCCCACAACCAAGGCGATGGTGCCTTCCTGCTCCGAGATTACGACTGCCACAGCATCGGTCTCTTCGGTGACACCGATGGCGGCTCGGTGGCGCGTGCCCCAAGTTTTTCGTAGATTCGGATTCGTGCTCAAAGGCAAGAGACAACGAACCGCTGTGACCCGGCCCTTCTGAATGACGAGCGCGCCGTCGTGGATCGGCGAATGGGGCAGAAAAACACTTTCCACAAGTTCTCGGCTTACCCGCGCGTCCAGCCGCGTGCCGATTTCCATGTATTCATTCAACCCCACTTCGCGCTGCACCACGATCAATCCTCCCACTCTTTTCTGAGCCAGCGCCACCGCCGCCTGGGAAACTTCTTCGATGATATCTTCCCGCCGCAAGACCAGGCGTTCCGCAGCGCCGAAAAGCGGAGCTGTTCCGACTTGGGTAAGAGCGCGGCGAATGTCGCTCTGAAAAATCACCACGATAACCAAGATGATGGAACTGAGAAAATTATCCAACGCCCAGTTAAGCGTAAAAAGACCCGCCGCGCGCGAAGCCGCATAGGCCAGCACAATCACCGCCAGCCCCACGATCATCTGCATCGCTCGGGTGCCACGAATCATCTGCAATACCCGATAGACCAAGAATGCAATGATTCCGATGTCCAGACCGTCCTGCCAGCGTAGCTGCCCGATCATCTCAGCCATGGCTTTATTCTTCGTCCCACACCGCGTCACGAATCGCATTGGCGACGTTCACCGCGCGCCGCGTTTCTTTAACGTCATGGGCACGAATGATATGAGCGCCGGCCAAAACTGCCGCCACCGCGGCTGCAAGGCTACCTTCCAAGCGCTCATCGGGCGTGACATTCAGGATCTTCCCGATAAACGCTTTGCGTGATGCGCCCACCAAAAGCAGTTGGCCCAAGCTCGACAACTCCGAGAGGCGATTCAATAAACGAAGATTGTGCTCGATGCTCTTGCCGAACCCGATACCCGGATCGATGATGATCTTTTCCAACGCAATGCCGCTTTCCTGGGCAAAGCGAATTTGGGCAGCGAGAAAATCCTTCACTTCCCATAGGACATCGCCGTAGCATGGAGCCAATTGCATCGTGCGCGGTGTGCCCTGCATGTGCATGAGGACCACCGGCACTTTCTCTTTAGCTATCAGAGCGGCCATGGCGGCATCGAATCGGAGGGCACTGATATCATTAACGATGTCCGCTCCCGCATCCAGCGCTGCTCTGACAACATTAGCTTTGTACGTATCGATGGAGATCGGAGTGGTAACCTCCCGGCGCAAACCATGAATCACCGGAAGCACTCTCTCCAGTTCTTCCTGCTCGGAGACCGCGTGAGCCCCCGGGCGCGTCGACTCTCCGCCGATGTCAATGATATCAGCTCCAGCTGCCGCGAACTCCATGCCGGCGGCAATCGCCTTTTCCGGGACGAATCGGAGTCCGCCGTCATAGAAAGAATCCGGCGTGACGTTGAGAACTCCCATGAGAGCCGTTCGACGCTCCATGATTATGGTCCCATGGCGCGTAACGAGACGCTTAGGGATATCATTCAAACTCTGGGATTCTCGCAGGGACACGATAGTCCACCCTTGCCGGTTGTTGATATGCAGGCAATCGTCAGCGAAATCGCAGACTCTCAACTCACTCCCGCGGAACGCTGCTCACGACCACAAGGCGCGTGGTGAATTAGAACGTGGAGATTGGTGGGAGGTGGGGAGTTTAGCGCGGATTTGCCTAGGCAACCGCCGCGGCGGCTGAAGGAGTAAGCGGGTCTCCACCATTCCCGTCAAACTCTCTGACGATCGCGTCAATCTCCGAGCCATCCAGGACCTCTTTTTCGAGCAACTTTTCCGCAACCTTGTGTAGAAGCCGGAGATTGGTTTTCAACAGCTCCTTGGCCCGGTGGTAGCTCTCCTGAATAATGCGCCTGACCTCAGAATCGATCTCAATGGCCGTACTCTCTGAATAGTCTACCTTCTGGGTAAAATCTCTTCCGAGAAAAATCTCTTCCTCTTTCTTACCGAAAGTCATCGGTCCAAGTTTTTCGCTCATTCCCCATTCGCATACCATTCGCCGCGCCAGATCGGTTGCTTTCTCTATGTCGTTGCCCGCGCCCGTCGTCATGTGCTCGAGAACGAGTTCTTCCGCCACGCGCCCGCCGAAGAGAATCACCAGGTTGTTGAGAAGATATTCCCTGGGATAGGTATGCTTTTCGTCCATGGGCAGTTGCTGCGTAAGACCCAACGCCATGCCGCGGGGAATGATGGTAACTTTGTGGATCGGATCAGCACCGGGTAGCAGTTTTGCCACCAATGCATGTCCGGCTTCATGATAAGCTGTGTTCCGTTTCTCCTCGTCGCTAATGATCATGCTGCGCCGCTCCGCACCCATCATGACCTTATCTTTGGCCAGCTCAAAGTCGAGCATATCGACTTTGTCCTTGTTACTACGGGCCGCCAGGAGCGCCGCTTCGTTCACGAGATTTTCCAGGTCCGCCCCGGCGAAACCAGGCGTCGCTCGCGCCAACACGCTCACATCCACATCAGTCGCCAACGGCACCTTGCGCGTGTGCACCTGCAAGATGCCCTCTCGTCCTTTAATGTCTGGACGCGGCACCACTACCCGGCGATCAAATCGCCCCGGCCGCAGCAAGGCAGGATCCAAAACGTCAGGCCGGTTCGTTGCAGCGATCAGAATCACTCCTTCGTTAGCTTCAAATCCGTCCATTTCCACCAGCAACTGGTTCAAAGTCTGTTCGCGCTCATCGTGGCCGCCGCCTAGGCCGGCTCCGCGGTGACGTCCTACGGCGTCGATCTCGTCGATAAAAATAATGCAGGGCGCATTCTTTTTGCCCTGAACGAACAGATCGCGAACACGAGATGCGCCGACGCCGACGAACATCTCGACAAAGTCCGAGCCGCTTATGCTGAAGAACGGCACTCCCGCCTCGCCGGCGATGGCTCGAGCCAACAGGGTTTTGCCGGTTCCCGGAGGCCCCACCAGCAAGCACCCTTTGGGGATTCTACCGCCAAGCTTGGTGAATTTTTTCGGGTCTTTTAAGAACGCGATGATCTCTTGCAGATCATCTTTGGCTTCATCTACGCCAGCCACGTCGCTGAACGTGACGCGATGCTGATTTTCCGTCAGCAACTTAGCGCGGCTTTTTCCGAACGACATCGCTTTCCCGCCGCCCACCTGCATCTGACGCATGAAAAAAATCCACACGCCGATCAATAACAGCATCGGAAACCAGTTGAGTAGAAGCACCATATACCAGGGCGACTCATCCTCGGGTTTCGCCGCTATCTTGACGCGTTTCTCACGCAACGACTTCACGAGGTCGGGGTCATTGGGCGCGAAAGTCCTAAACCGCTCGCCGCTCTTATACTTGCCCTGAATGCTGTGGCCCTGGATCACGACTTCCTGCACGTCTCCGCGATCCACGGAGCTCATGAACTCGCTAAATACGATTTCCGGTTCGCGGCTATGCTGTTTGCTGAAAACACTGAAAATGACTAGAAAAACCAGAGCTAGCACTAGCCAGAGGGCGATATGCTTCGACGATTGACTCAACCAAATCCTCCTTAGCTCAGAAAACTTGAAAAGCTTAACATACGCTAAGAGTTCAATCAATAACGCAAGGGCCTACTTAAGGGAACCGCGTAACCGCCGTGAGATATAAGGCTTCTTTTGTTTGCCTCCCGACCTTGCCCAATTCGCTTCGTGCGTATCCGGGAATCCATAGGATTTCCTCCCCCATGGACAAAATCGGCCAGATTGACCTAACCGATAGCGGCATCCTCTTTTCAATAAACAATTCCTTGACCTTTTTGTTCCCCGCTAGTCCTAAAGGGTGAAACCGGTCACCATCACGGAAATTTCGGACCGTTAACTTGTCCCGCAGCGCAGCGACATCGAACCCAGCCTGAAAGAGATTATCCGGTCGTCGAAAGTTGGACGCCGAGATCCGTTCGCTGTGAATCGTCACGCCGGCCTCTTTGACATCTAGTTTGGCTCCGATTGCAAAATCGTAGCGATAAGAAATCCGCTTAACGTTTCCCCTTAACTTTGTCAATCTAACTATTTCGTATTCTTTGATTAACTGCCAACCGCCGGGAACGGACAGCCGCCCCTGAGGCGCTCCCACGGAAATTAGATTTAAGATGTCTTCCATGTGCATAAAATCAATGCCGCGTAGATGCCCCCGACACTCGTCAATCCAGCGCCGCAGGATGCGCCGCTGCATGGCTTTATTTTGTTTGACAAGTAAATCCCGATTTAAACCGTTCCCGCGCCGCATCTGATCGAGTTCCAACCCTGCCAGATCTTCCAGAACCGCGTCCTCATCGCGAAGGATTTGAGATTGCTGAGCCAATCTCACTGACAGACGCGAATCGATCCGCTCTTTGAGTTGGGGCAGCAGGGCGAGCCGAATCCAGTTGCGCAGGAGTTGTGTATCTTGATTGGTCTGATCAAAACGATAGGCGATTTGTCTTTCTTGCAAAAATTCGAGAACCTCCGACTTCGATACATCCAAAAGCGGACGGATCACGGTGAGACCACGCTCGAGATGAGTAGTGGGTGACATTCCACCCAAACCTTTTCTTCCCGCCCCGCGCAAAAACCACATCAGCATGGTTTCCGCTTGATCATCTTGCGTATGAGCGGTTGCGACTTTTGCAATGTTTCGCTCGCGAGCCACCGTAGCAAAGAAGCGATACCGCTCTTCACGAGCAAGAGCTTCGAGATTGCCCCCGCCGGCATCAGATTTCGTTTGCTGCAGGTTGGTTTCCTTCAGGTGAACCGGCAGCCCCAACTTCTCCGCCGTCCGAACAACAAATCGCAAATCCTCCCGGGCCTCCTCACCGCGAATGCCATGCTGCAAATGGGCAATCTCCAATTCTAGGTCCAGCTCCGTGCGCAAAGCATATAAAATATGAAGCAACGCCATCGAATCCGGCCCGCCCGACACGGCGACGAGCACGCGATCGCCCTGCTGAAGAATCGCAAATTTTTTGAGAGCCTCTCGAACTTTCCCTTCAAGTGTCATATGCACAATGAAATTCTGCTAGCTTTTCCCGCACAAAGCAATAACGAGGAATCAAGGAATTCAAAACGTGATGAAGATGGAAGTTATCTAGCCTTCTGTAAGGAGTACCCGAATCATTTCCCATCTCCCACCAAGATAAACGGCGCCCAGCAGTAAGCGAAGTAGAGACGGACATCGGAGCAGGGAACTCGGAGCTTGGAGTCTCACCCAGCCTCACCGGCATTGATGGCGAGCTTCTATAGGAATCTGAAAACGATGTCCAAGGTGGAAGCATTGATTGGCAAGACTTCCAGCGGAACAAAAGATGTCTCCGCTCAACATGACCGTTATTTCGCCGAAGGAGAGCGCAAACGATGGCGCACGTCCTAGCGGACACCAGCGCCGTCTATGCTCTCATAGATCGCGATGATTCCAACCACCGCAAGGCGGCTAACATTCTCCGTTCGCTGCCGCGCCGAGGGATAACGCTTCTACTGACGAACTTTGTCGTCGCAGAATCTCATGCGCTTCTTCTTTCCCGTCTCGAAGCAGATCTGGCGCGCGACTGGCTTTTTAAGCAAATCTGGCCTGTTGAGCGCGTTAATCCCCAAGATGAAGAAAGGGCACGGGAAATTATCAACCGTTACACAGACAAAACTTTCTCCTATACGGATGCCACGAGCTTCGCAGTTATGGAACGCCTGCACTTGGGAGAGGCATTTGCCTTTGACCCACACTTTCAGCAATACGGATTTAGACTCCTGGCTTAACTATTTCTGTTTATCGCAGCGCTTGCGCCTGTCACAGGTTTAACTTTCCCGCATACCCAGTCATCTCAACGTACCCGGAACCGAAAATGGACTTGTTTCGTACGGTGCCGCCAATCTGCACCGCCCCTTCCCAGTATGTCACCCTCGTGCTTCGATTGGTGATCAGCTCCTGGTCGCGAAATGCCGGCACGATTTCCAACTCGATATCTTCCGAAGGGACGGCCACGTTCCATTTCATGGGGTAATTCGCTCCGCTCTTAACACTTTTCCACCTTTCCAATATTCCAATTTGGAAATCTTGGAGCTTGAGATGTTTCGTTGTCCCGTCCGCCTTTATGAGCGTGCCGCTTGAATATGGATCCGGCGATCCGTCCTTGCGACGAATAAGATAGAGCATAACCTCCGTGTTGTTGTCGAGCTGAATGCTGAACCAATCCCACCCGACTTGATCTTCCCTTAGCTGATTGCTGCCGAACTCATGATCCATCCAGCTCAATCCGCGCACTTTTTCTTTTTTGCCGCCGACGACGATTTCCCCCTCGGTTTGCATCCGCGTCAGCGAATAGTAATAGGAGGCTCTCCCGTCGCCCTCGCCTTTTTGGCTAAGGCCGTTTTGGCCGTGAAATACCGGTGGTTTAAGGGATAAAAGCCTGAGTTTCAGACTCGTTCCGCGGTCATTCACTTGTATGACATGAGTTCTTTCATTCTCCTCCACTTTCCAGTCTTCGTTCCACACCAGGTAACGATCGGTCGCAGCCCCTGCCTTATTGTCATAACCGCGGTTGATGCGTTCGCGGAAGAGAAATTTTTTCTGATTGATATCCGATAAAGCAAAATGGGCCATGTAGAGTTCGGAGAATGGCGGTGGATTTTTGAGCTCTTTTTGCCGGTCTCGCAAACCAAAACGAAAAAACGTCACCTGATAACCGTAACGTTTGCCGCTCTCGGTTTCCAAGTGCCCCGTGTAGTACCACCACTCAGTCCTAAAATCAGGATGGGAGTAGTGGTCGCCGGGAAGCGAAAGCTTTCGTCCTGGCAACGCGAGTTGATAGGCAAAGCCGGAAAGCACTAGGAAACAGCACATCAGCGATATGATAAATATGGTTCGCCAATCACCCTCACCCTTCCCTCTCCCGTCAAGGGAGAGGGTAAAAGAAAAATCGGAGAGCAGTCTGAATGACGATTGTGAATGATTCTCAGCGGGCGCGGTTTGCAGTGCCATTTTAACTAGTGCTATAGGGAACCTATGAAACAAGAATATACCCGTGAAAAGTTACTCACAACTCCACAGGAGTTAAAGCAGAAATTGGGCTCGGCGAATTTATGCATCGTCGATGTACGTCCTGCCGAACAGTTTACTCAGGGGCATATCCCAGGCGCCGTTCATTTCGATTTGTTTGGGCTTAGTCTCGTCGATACCCGTGAAGCGCCGCTCAAGGCCTTCATGTACATGATCCATCATGTTCTGGAATTGCGCGGCGTCGACGAAGCGAAAGAAGTTGTTTTCTACGAAGAAAACTCCGGCATGCGCGCCGCCCGCGGCCTTTGGTTTTTGGAATACTTCGGCCATCCTAGTGCGCGCATGCTCGACGGCGGCATTCGGGCCTGGAAGGCGGCTGGCTTTCCCGTCACCACTGAAGCGATTGCGCCCAAAGCCGCAAATTTCAAAACCAACGAGCGTCGCGACGTTCTCGCTACGGCGGATGATGTTCTCAATTCACTGAACAAGAAAGGGTTCTCGATCTTGGACACGCGCAGCGAAGGCGAATACCACGGCACGCAAGTGCGAGCCGCTCGCGGCGGGGCTATACCCGGCGCGATTCACATCGAATGGACCGACAACCTTGATGCCAGTGGCAAGTTCAAGTCCGACGCGGAACTCCGAGCGATGTATGGAAAAGCCGGCATCACGCCGGAAAAAGAAGTTCTCTCCTACTGCCAGGGCGGTTACCGCGCCGCCCATAGCTACGTCGCCCTCAGACTCATCGGCTTCCCAAAAGTTCGCAACTATATCGGATCGTGGAAGGAATGGGGCGACCGGGTGGACTTGCCGATTGAAACGCCGAAAAAGTGAACGCGCGCTTCCGCGAACTCACCGAAGCCCTCTTGGTGCTGGCAGTCGCAGTTTGGCTAGACACACCTGCGTTGGCGGCGGACGGCAAAAAAATAACCCTCTCGTATTCGGCAGTGAGCATGACCTGGTTTCCGGTGAAGGTGGCGGTGGAAAAAGGTTTTTTTCGCAAGGAAGGCCTGGAGCCTCAACTGATTCAGATGAACGGCAATGTTGCGACGGTGGCGCTGGCCAATGGCCACATCGACTTCGCGTTGAATATCTCTCCGGTACTCAATGGAGCGATGCAAGGGCTGGGTACTAAACTAGTGGCCGCCCTCAATTCGCGTCCGTTGTTTTCATTGGTGGTGCGGCCGGAAATCAATTCACCGGCTGATCTAAGGGGGAAAATATTCGCCGTCAGCTCGTTTGGCAATACTCAGGCGATTCTAACAGAAAAGCATCTACAACATTTGGGGCTGAAAAAAGGCGAATACCAACTGCTTGCGCTGGGCGCGACGCCCGCGCGTATCGCCGCCATGGAGAAAAATCTCGCGCAAGGCAGCTTGATGCCGCCTCCGTCAAATGTGCAGATAGAAAACCGGGGTTATCACATCCTGGGGAACACGGCGGAAATAATCGTCCATCCCATCGCCGGTCTTGGCGCGCACGAAGAAAGAATCAAAAGAGATCCCGACCTCATCAAAAGAGCGATCAGAGCATCGCTCCGGAGCCTTCAACTCCTCCAGACCAATCCGCAGGAGACATTAAGGATTCTGATGGACTGGGGACGCCTGTCGGAAAAGGATGCCATGAGGACCATGGACCTTTCCAAGGCCGGCTTCAGCAAGAACGGGCTCCTGAGCGACGAAGATCTCAGCATCGAATGGAATTTCATTGAACAACAAACCAAGAAAACCAACGTGCCCGTGTCCATCGCCTACGACATGACGCTTCTAAAAGAAGTGCAGCGCGAAATCGGCACGCAGTAAGACCAATTTTCAAAAGAACAGAGTCGTAAAATCCAAAGGAGGACGCCTTATGCTACGCACCCTAGACCTGCTCGCCAGTGATTCGTCTCATCTGCCCTTTCTCTTTGTTTTCAAAGAGTCCAAGGTGATGGAAAAATACGGCTTCGAAATCGATCTTCACATCGTCGGCGGCGCGAAAGCCCCTACGATGGCGCATCGCTCTAAGCTCGCATTGGCGGGAGAAATCGATTTTCTCAGCGGCCTCCACCATGAAACCTATAGAGAGCGTGCCAAGGGCGAAAAACGGTTGACGTATCTAGCCCAAGCCCAGAACAACTGGGATGATCGCCTGGTCGTGTTGCCGGAAATAAAAACCGTCGAAGATCTCAAAGGCAAGAAAATCGTCTGCCACTCCAAAGCGCCTTGCGTATCAGGCAACCTGCGCGCTGTCTTGCAAGATTGCGGGCTCAAATCGAACGAAATCAACATTGAAGTCATCGATGACACTTCGGGAAAATTTTTGGAATTCGTCGACGAAATCACCGGCGGCAAGGCCGCAGGGGCCCTGGTCGATATGCCTTTCGATCTTTATGGCATCAAGAAAGGCTTGCATATCCTGCCCCTGCCGGACCGTCCGGTCATTCATAATACAACACTCCTCGCCACCAGCGATTATATCAAGGAGAATCCGGAAACCGTCGACGCATTCCTAAAAGGCTTCATCGAAGCGCTGCATTTTTTCAAAACGCAGCCTGAGAAAGTGGTATGGATTCTCAAGAAAAATCTCGCGCAGCGCTACGGTTTAGAGGACGAAGAGTACTACGTGCACTTGCAGCGCGAATGGGCCCGTTTGCTGTCGAAGAAGCCTTATCCGCTGGCGAGCGCAATCCAAAACGTTTACGAGCTTGATGTCGGTAAAGATCCGGCCATGAAAGATATCGGCCCCATGGAACCCTGGGATCTCCATTATCTTCGAGCCATCGACGACAGCGGATTTATCGATAAGCTCTATGCGGCGTGAGAATTTTTTCCTTTTGGCTTGCTTTCTGTTATTAGCTACGCCGGTTTTCCAGGGCGCCACAACGAAAACCGCCGGCTCTATGGAACTCAAAAGTTCAGCATTTCAAACCGGCGCCGATGTTCCCCGCAAGCACACCTGCGACGCCGCAGATGTTTCTCCCTTACTCCGATGGGAAAAAGCGCCAGCAGGTACGAGAGCTTTCGCTCTCATCGTCGACGATCCGGATGCTCCGGCTGGAACTTGGGTTCACTGGGTGATTTACGATTTACCTGCCGAGACAAAGGAACTGAAGGAAGGGACGGCGAAAACCGAAACGCTAGCGAACGGCGCCAAGCAGGGCGTAAACGATTTTCGCCGGGTGGGGTACAGCGGGCCGTGTCCGCCTCCGGGCCAGCTCCACCGTTACTTCTTCAAACTTTATGCGTTGGATGCGCCGACCAATCTAAAACCGCGTGCGACCAAACAGCAATTGCTGGAGGCGATGAAAGGTCACGTGTTAGAGGAAACGGAATTAGTCGGCCGCTACGAGAGATAGACGCTACGATGAGCCGCTTTGATCGGGAATGAGGTTCTTCCACGCGAGTTGTCGCCGTAGAGTTCCGGCGCCGAGATCTCCCAATAATATAAGAGATGCGTGTCGCCCGCTGCGTCTCGGTAGGCTTCCGTGATTTTCGGCGCCCAGTCTGCCATATCGAAAGTGTAAGAAACCACCCGCGCACCCGGCTTCAGTTGATTCATCAGACGGGGCCGAAGCGCCAAATTGCCGTCCTGGGATAGGTAAAGAGTCACAATGGTCGCGGCTGAAAGATCGGACTTCATGAAATCCTGCTGGCGAATCTCCACCAGCTTTTCGACCCCCTGTTTGCGGATGTTTTCGCGCGCTAGCTTGACCAAGCCCGGGTCGATTTCAAAACCTACTGCCTTGACGCCGTACCTTTTTGCTGCGGCGATTACCATTCGTCCATCCCCGGCACCCAGATCATAGACAACGTCGCCCTTCCTTACTCCCGCCAGAGCGAGCATTCTATCGGCAACTTCATGCGACGTTGGATCAAAAGGGGCCAACTGACCTGGTGATCGTACACGGGCATCGGTGCGTGGACTGCCATTTGCGGGCGGTTGGGGCCAGCCCTCGGTCGGTACGAACGGGGTTGTTTCCGTTGTGACGTCGACCGAAGGCACATCGAGAAGCAGAATTCCTGAATTCCCGAAAAAAGGAAAGCGGTGCGGGAAGAAGACAGGC
>Ga0126374_10000034_pt1 | contig 20510 bp, 22 predicted proteins | sample PanSoiMetPlot_12_FD_89874 | JGI IMG/M metagenome (GOLD analysis project Ga0126374, IMG submission 89874) | Tropical forest soil microbial communities from Panama - MetaG Plot_12 | ecosystem: Environmental > Terrestrial > Soil > Tropical forest > Bulk soil | place: Panama | collected 2016-02-17
AGGGCGCCTACGACCTCGCGTACGCGTACGCACAGGAACGGAAGCAGTTCGGGCAGCCGATCTCGAAGTTCCAGGCGGTGCAGTTCAAGCTCGCCGACATGGCCACCGAGGTCGAGGCGGGCCGCGCGCTCGTCTACAAGGCCGCGTGGCTCAAGGATCAGGGGCGCGACTTCGCGCTGGCCGCGGCGCAGGCGAAGCTGTACACGGGCGAGCTCTCGAACCGTGCCGTCAACTGGTCGCTCCAGATCCACGGCGGCTACGGCTACATGGACGAGTACCCGATCTCACGGCTCTACCGCGACCAGAAGATCCTCGAGATCGGCGAAGGAACGAACGAGGTGCAACGCATGGTCATCGCCCGTCAGCTCGGGGTCTGACCCCGGAGGGGTCTGACCCCAGCCTTGTCTACCGCGGCGGTCGGATCCGCGGCGGCGCGTTGAAGCGCAGGTAGCGGTGCGTCATGAAGTGCGCGGCCGTCGTCATGCGGAGGTCATCCGGACGCAGCGTCCGTCGGTCGAGCCTCAGCGTGAACCACGTCGGGCCGAGCGGCTTCATGAACGAGACCACGTAGGCCTTCGGCGTCGTCCTCAGGAGGAACGCGTTCGTGAAGTGGCCAGCCCAGATCGGCTCCGGCTGCGGTAGCGGCGTCTGCTCCGACTCGACCCAGCGCTGGCCGAGCGCGCGGTCCCAGCGGCGCGAGCCGATGATGATCCCTGACGCGCCACCGCGGATGCGGTACTCCAGCTTGTTCGGGCTCTCGAGCGTGAAGTCGGACACGACCTTGTCTCGCGGGCTCGAGGCAAGTCGCTCGACGTACTCGACACTCCGCAGCGCACGAAACCTCCGCGTGGCACGCGCGACGAGCGCCGGCGCTGGAGTTGGGCGCGCGGGGATCGCAAATGTCAGCCTGTCGCCGTTCACTGTGACCGTCGCCGTGCGCCCGAGCGGCACGAATGCGCCATAACAACCCGCTCCGCATGGAGCAGTCTTGGCGCCGTCGAGCTTCACAGACAGGCCGTTGACCCCCTGGCCGTCCTGGCCGAGCACGGTGACCTGCTGGCGCTGCCCGCGGTACGCGAGCGCGACGGCGTAGTCACCCGACTCCCGGGCCTGCACGACCATCTGGGACGTCGGCAGCGGCGGCGGTCCCGACGCGACGGCGGCCGCCGCGGCGCGGTCGCGACCCGGGCGGAGATCCGTCAGCAGCGCGACGGCGACCAGCAGGCCGCCGAAGAGCACGAGCTCCGCGGCCACGTTCCGCCGGAGCGCCACTTCGCGCAGCCGCGGCACGAGCCGGTACCGATTCACCCAGCCGATCCCGACGAGCCCAGCGAGCAAGGCGGTCTTGACGATGAGCGCCTCTCCGTAGCCGGTCGTCCAGAGCTGGCTGACGCTGTCGAGCTCCGCGAGCGCACGCACGACGCCCGTGGCCGCGAGCACGACGACCGAGACAATGGCGATGTTCGAGAAGCGGCGCATCAGCAGCGCATGATCGCCGCTCCTCCGGAGCGCGAGACCGAGCGCGAGCAGGCCACCCAGCCACACGGACGCAGCCGCGACGTGGACGATGTCGTCGACGACCTCGATCGGCGAGCGCCCGCGGTCGAGCGCGTGCCCGGCAAGCGATGGCCCAGGCAACAGCAGAAGCGCCGCGACGTACACGCCGGGCTCCAGCAACGGGTAGAGCGGCGCGACGGCGGCCAGCACGGCACCGATCGCCGCGACGATGGCAACCGCAACCATCACGCCGCCGAAGCGGCTCGAGACCGGCACCCCGTGCAACAGCCCCGAGACCCCGATGAAGACGAGCAGGAAGGCGCCGAGGAAGAGCCGTACCGGAATCGGCGCGACGAAGAAACGGAAGAACGCGGCTCCCACGGCCGTCAGAAGCCCGGCGAACAGCAGCCAGCGCGAGACGACATCCTTGACGCTCGGCCCATTGCTTGCCGTCAGCGCGGCAGTCGGAGGCGGACGTCCCGCGCCGACGCCGAAGACCGTGACGCCGGCGATCGTGTGCCCGTCGTCCGAGATCACACGCCAGAGGACCGTGTAGTCCCCTTCGGCCAGGCCGCTCGCGAGCGGGACGACCAGCGCGCGACCGCCGACGACCCGCGGCCTCCCGGCGAGCACCGACGCACCGCCCTCGTTGCGAACCGCCTTGATCCCCGACCCCGGGCGCACGGTGTCGTCGAACGCGAACCGGACGGAAGTCGGCGGCTTCGAGAGCACCGCTCCGTTCTCAGGTGTGACCCCAAGAAGAGTCGCGTGGGCCCAGGCGGTACTTGGGACAGCCAAGCAGCAGACGGGAGTCAGCAGGAGCAGGAGCGCGCGCAATCCACATCCGGCTCGGCTGCGAGGCTGTGCGCCTATGGCTTCCCGGCCGCCTTCACGACCGATGAGCCCGCGCTTCGAGCAGACGATTCGACGAGCGGTCGCGAACCGGCGCATCTTTCCGTGGCTGGTTCTCGCCACGGTCGCGATCGCGCTGCTCTCAGGCTTCGTCGTCACGCTGATCGACCGTAAGGACTTCCCGGACTTCGGAACCGGCGTCTGGTGGGCGATCGTCACCATCGCCACGGTCGGGTACGGCGACGTCGTGCCCCACACAGGTTGGGGACGCGTCGTCGGCAGCGCCGTCATCGTCGTCGGCGTCACGTTCGTGTCGTTCCTGATCGCGATCGTCACGTCGTACTTCGTCTCCGCCGAAGAGGCGACGAAGGCCGAGGTGGAACGAGCGCGGCGCGAGCAAGAGCTAACCGAGGCTCGCGAGTCGCTCCGCCGGATCGAGGAACGTCTCGCGGCGATCGAGGCGCGACTCGGCTGAGAGGTTCACTTCAAGAAAGCTAGCGGCCGACGGTGTTAGCGTCCTCCTCGTGCTGTTCCGCCAGTTCGTCGACGACGATCTCGGCTGCGCCTCTTATCTGATCGGAGATCCCAGCCGGGGCGAAGCCGTCGTGGTCGACCCCGCGTACGCGATCGAGCCGTACCTCGAGGCGGCCGCACAGGAAAGCGTCCGCATCGTCCGCGTGCTCGAGACGCACACGCACGCCGACCACGTTTCGGGACACGGGCGCTTCGCGCTCGAGCACGGCATCCCGGTGTCGGTGCACCCCGTATCAGATCCTGAGTTCGCGTTCGACCCACTCGAGGACGAGCAGTCACTGCAGGTCGGCGGCTTCCCGATCCGCGTGCTGCACACACCGGGCCACCGGCCGGAGCATTGCGCGTTCATCGTCGACGAGCGGCTCGTCCTCACGGGCGACTCGCTCTTCGTCGGCGACGCCGCGCGGCCCGACCTCGCCGTCGACGCACGTGAAGGCGCTGAGGGCCTGTTCCACTCGCTCCAGCGGTTGACGCAACTCCCCGACGCGTATGAGGTCTATCCCGGTCATGTCGCGGGATCGCTCTGCGGCGCCGCGATGAGCCCGGCCCGCTCGACGACGATCGCTGCCGAGAAGCAGGCGAACGCGGCGCTCGCGTTCGGCGAGCTGCAGGAGTTCATCGCGAGCGCAGCCGCTGTCTCTACACCGCGCCCGCCGACGACCGCCCGCGTCGTCGCGCTCAACAAGGGGCCGTTCGTAGGCGCGCCGGAAGCAGTGAAGGAGCTCGACGAGATCGGCCCGGCAACGGTGCTCGACGTGCGCCCGGCTGCCGCGCATGCCGCCGGTCACGTACGCGGCGCTTTCAACGTTCCTCTGTCGGGCTCGTCGTTCGCGACGCGTGCAGGCTTCATCCTCGACCCCGAAGAGCGCATCGTCATCCACGCCACCGACGACGACGAGGCGGAAAATGCTGCGCGCGGCCTCCGCGCGGTCGGCTTCCTCGAGCTCGCCGGCTATGTGACCAAGACCGACGCGACAGAGCGCTCACGCCCCGTCGAGGTCGAGGAGCTCGAGCGCCTGCTCGACGGCGGTGTTGTGCAGGTCGTCGACGTGCGGGAGAAGTCGGAGCGCGACGAGGGCTACATCCCCGGGACGCTGCACATCCCGTACCGCCTCCTGCGCGAGACCGGCACCGACGGGCTCGACAGGAGCAAGCCCGTGATCACGATCTGCGAGTCGGGTGCGCGGGCGTCGATTGCGGCAAGCGTCCTGACGGCGGCGGGCGTCGACGCGCGCCCGGTGCTCGACGGCGGCGTCGAGGACTGGCCCGGCCAGATGGTGTCGTTCCGTCGCTGCGGCGGCAGCAGCTAGCGCAGCCGCTCGACGACGTAGCCGCGGTCGGCCATCGCCGCGAGCAGGTGCAGACAGTGCTCCTCATCGCGCGTCACGAGGGTGAGCTCGACCTCCGTCGCGTTGACCGGGATCTCCATTCCCTCGCGGTGATGCTTCACCGCGATGACGTTGCCGCGCTCCTCGGCGACCAGTGAGAGCACCTTGATCAGCTCACCCGGCCGGTCGGACACATGTGTCCGCACGACGAGGTACCTCCCCGCCGAGGTGAGCCCGTGCCGCATCACCGAGATCAGCATCGTCGCGTCGATGTTCCCGCCCGACAGGATCGGCACGGCGGTCCCTGTGCCGGCGCCCACCTTTCCGGCGAGCAGTGCCGCGACGCCGACAGCGCCCGCGCCCTCGACCGTCAGCTTCGCGCGCTCGAGCAGCAGCACGATCCCCTCGCTGATCTCCTCGTCGGTCACCGCCACCATGTCGTCGAGGAGATCCTCGAGCAGCGGCATCGTGAAGTCGCTCGGGATCTTCACCCAGATGCCGTCCGCGATCGTGTAGCCGTCGAGGCCCGCCTGCACGCCGACGAGCCGCACACTCGGCTTCAGCGCGCGCAGCGCGGTCGCGACTCCGACGGCGAGCCCGCCGCCGCCGATTGGGATCAGCACGGTCTCGAGCTCTGCCACCTGCTCGGCGAGCTCGAGCCCGATCGTCCCTTGCCCGGCGATCACGAGCTGGTCCTCGTACGGATGGATGAACGTGCCGCCCTGCTCCTCGACGTGCCGCTCGGCGGCCTCGAGCGCATCCTCGAAGTACGTCCCGGTCATCACCGTGGTCGCGCCGTAGTTCTTGCAGGCGTCGACCTTCGCCATCGGCGCGTCCTGCGGCACGTAGATCGTCGCGGGCATGCCGAGCTCCCGCGCCGCCCAGGCCACCGCCTGCCCGTGGTTCCCTGCGCTTGCCGCGACGACGCCGGCAGCACGCTCGTCCCGTGACAGCGTCGACAGCTTGTTCACCGCGCCGCGCACCTTGAAGGATCCGGTCCGTTGCAGGTTCTCCGCCTTCAGCCGCACCTCGCGGCCGACGCGCCGCGAGAAGGTCTCGGAGAGGAAGATCGGCGTCTCCCCGGCGATGCCGAGGAGCCGCTTTCGCGCCTCCTGGATGTCAGCGAGTGTCGGTGCGGTCCGAAGCGTCGCCAAGATGGAACACCTTCTCCATTATCTCCCGCACGGCCGTCAGCGGATCGAGCTCGCGCCGCTGCACCTCGTCGAGCAGGCGGCGCAGCTCCGGGTCGTCGGCGACGGCCTGTTCGAGATGCGCCTTTGCACGGCCGGAGGCGACCGCAAACACCTCGCCGGCGAGGTTCTTGCGCCGCCGCTCCTCCAGCCGGCCCTCGCTCGCGAGATGCGCTCGATGCTCCTCGATCTTCGCCCACAGCTTCGGCACGTTCTCTCCACGTGTCGCGTCGGTCAGCACGATCGGGGGCTTCCACGAGCGCCCGCGGTCGAGCGAGAGGATCGACCGCACCTCGTTCAGCATCGTCTTCGCCGCCGGGTGATCCATCTTGTTGATCGCGATCACGTCCGGGATCTCCATGATCCCCGCCTTCAGCGCCTGCACCGAGTCGCCGGAGCCCGGCATCAGCACCAGCAGAACGGTGTCGGCAATGCCGATCACCTCGACCTCGCTCTGGCCGGCGCCGACCGTCTCGAGGAACACGAGCTCCTTCCCGGCGGCGTCCAGTACGAGGAGCGCCTGCAACGTCGCCTCGGCGAGGCCGCCGAGGTGACCGCGCGTGCCCATCGAGCGGATGAAGACGCCGGGGTCGAGGAAGTGGTCGGCAAGCCGGATGCGATCGCCCAGCAACGCGCCCTGCGAGAACGGGCTCGACGGGTCGACGGAGATCACGCCGATCGTCCGCTGCTGCTCGCGCAGGTGTCGCACGAGCGCCGAGATGAGGCTCGACTTCCCCACCCCGGGGGGGCCGGTGACGCCGATGGCATACGTGTGCCCCGTCTCCGGATAGAGGTCGCGCACGACCTCGTAGGCGAGAGGGTCAGAGCTCTCGACCAGCGTGATCGCACGAGCGAGCGCACGCGTGTCCCCGGAGCGGACGCCTTCGGCGAGCGTCTCTCGCGTCCAGTCCCGCCGGTTACGCAGCCTCGACCTCGGCGGTGCGCTCCGGGATCTCTTCGCGGCCGAGTGCGTAGGCGAGCAGCGAGGTGCACGCGAGCACGAGCCCGACGACGCCGTAGACCCAGCGCGGGCCGTACGTGTCGGTCAGCGGGCCGGCGACGAGCGTCGCGATCCCGTATGCGGCGTAGTTGACGCTCATGATCACGGTGAAGACGCGCCCGCGGACCTCGTCGCTCGCTCCCCGCTGCACGAGGAGCGAGTTGCAGACGATCGCTACGCCGTTGCCGACCCCGTTGAGCACAAAGCACGGCAGCGACGCCCAGACATTCGGCATCAGGCCGGCGGCACCGATCCCGATCGCCTGCAGGAGGATGCTCGCCGCGTAGACGTTGCCGACCGAACGGCGCTCGATCCAGGAGCCTGCGGCGTAGCTGCCGATCGCGAGGCCGAGGCCGATGCAGCCGAAGATGAGCCCGTAGCCGAAGTCGCCGCCGGAGAAGGTGTTCTTCGCGAGAAAGATCTGGGCGGTGTTCGACGTCGCGAGCGCGCCGAGTGCGATCGTCCACACGATCAGCACCGTCCTCAGCGTGCGTGTGTGGATGACTCGGCCGAAGCCCTCCGCGAGGTCGCGGAAGAAGCCGCGACTGACGGCCAGGGCGCCCTGCAGCTTGTCGGCGGGGATGCGCACGAGGAGCAGCGCCGACAGCAGGAACGACGCCGAGTTCACCCAGTACGCCGTGTCTGGGCTCGTCGCTGCGACCAGTGCGCCTCCCAGGACCGGTGCGACCGTCCAGCTGACGTTCTCGCCCGTCTGGATCAGCGAGTTCGCACGCGCAAGGTCGTGCTCGGCGACGAGATTCGGAAGCCCGGCGTAGACCGCGGGACGGAAGAAGCCGGTGGCGAACCCTGCGACCGCCGCGAGCGCGACGATCTGGCCCGCGCTCGTGGTGAACGCAAGCGCGGCGAAGACGCCGCAGCGAACGAGGTCGGAGACGATCATCACGCCACGCCGCGGCAGTCGGTCGAGGAACGGCCCGAAGAGGAGGCCGACCGCGACTGCCGGGAGGAACTCGACGAACATCAGCGCGCCGACCCACGGCCCCGAGTTCGTCCGGTCCTTGACGTCGATCACGAGCGCGACGGTTGCGAGCAGCGTGCCGAGGCTCGAGCCGAGCGTTGCGAGGAAGAGGGAGCGGAAGCTGGGCGCCCGGCGCAGGAGGTTCATGCAGCGGCGTGCACCCGCGCCAGCGCGTCGGCGAGGAATGCATGCTCCTCCGGCGTGCCGACGGTGACGCGGATCGCGTGTGGCGCGCCGAACCCCACCAGCGGGCGGACGATCACGCCCTGGCGGAGCAGCGAGTCGAACAATGCCGGCGCGTCGTCACCAACCTCGACGTAGACGAAGTTGCCCATCGAGCCGGGAACCACGTCGTACGCGGCGTCGCGCAAGAGCCGCTCCAGCTCGGCGCGGCCTTCGCGGTTCAGGTCGCGCCGGCGGGCAAGCTCCGCGGGCGCGTCGAGGCTCGCGAGCGCCGCCTCCTGCCCCGGCGTCGTGATGTCGAACGCGCGGCGCGTCTTGCCGAGCTCCGTTACGAGATCGGGCGAGGCGACGCCGTATCCGACCCGCACGCCGGCGAGGCCATAGATCTTCGAGAACGTCCGCAGGACGACGACGTTGCGTCCCTGCTTGAAGTACTCCTCGACGCCGTCGGCGTAGTCGACGTCGTCGATGTATTCGAAGTACGCCTGGTCGAGAACCGTCAGCACGTGGCCCGGCACGCGCGCGAAGTAGGCGTCGAGCTCGGCGCGAGTGTTCATCGTCCCGGTCGGGTTGTTCGGGTGGCAGATGTAGACGAGCTTCGTTCGCGGCGTGATCGCCGCGAGCAGCGCCTCGAGGTCGTAGCGGTGGTCGTGGAGCGGCACGCGGACCGGCTCGGCTCCGAGCTTCAGGGCGTAGATGACGTAGCTCGCGAACGACGGCCAGCCGCAGACGAGCTCGTCGCCGGGGTCAAGGATTGCCTGGGAGAGCCCGTCGATCACCCCGTCGGCGCCGGACCCGACGGCAATCTCCTCGAAACGGACGCTGTGACGATCGGCGAGCGCGGCCCGCAGTCGGTACGCGCCGCCGTCGGGATAGCGGTTCAGCTCCGCAGAAGCGCGCTCCATCGCGGCGAGCGCCTCGGGAAACGGCCCGAGCGGGCCCTCGTTGGATGCGAGCTTGACCACCCGCTCGAGCCCGAGCTCGCGCTGAACCTCCTCGACGGGCTTGCCCGGCTCGTACGGGATCAGCCCGGCGAGCGCGGGCCGGATGAGACCGGCTCCGTCGCTCACTCCGACCCGGCGGCGGGCGAGTCGGACTTCTTGCGCCAGAACACGAGGGCCGCGAACGCCGCGAGCGCCGTCGCGCCGATCGACGCGAGCGCTCCCTTGTTGAGGCCGGCGTAGTCACCACGCCCGGGCACTGCCTGTCTGGCCTTCTGCCTCGCGAACGTCTTCAGCGCCATCCAGACAACCCAGCCGAATGTCGCGTTGCGCCGGTTGAAGATCGACATGTTCCTCTCCTTTCGCCGCGCGAGCCTAGCAAGCGTCCTGGCGAGCCCTGGACGGGGCTTCAGTGGTTCTTGCCGTTGCCGCCGTTGCCGTGGGCAGCCGGCGTAGGCTGCCGCTGCGGGGCCTTGTGCGGCTTCGGCTTCGCAGCGTGCGCATGCGAATGCGACGGATGAACGGGATGCACGGGATGCGTGTGGCGGACGACGTGCGCGACCTGGTGCGACGACGAGGCGCTCGAATGCTTCTGCCTCCCGAGCGCACGGCCGTGCCGCACCGATCGAGGAGGGTGCCCCGTGGCCGTTCGCTTCGCGACGTGGCGCACGTGCGCCGTTCGCGCGGACGATGCTCTGGCCGGGAGGTGCCGACGCGGCGCCACGGAATGGACGACGGGCGTCGGGCGTGCAGCCTTTGCGTGCCGCTCCCACGGCTTCTGCTCGACGGTCGCGACACTCGCACCGCCGATGACGACGCCCGCCGTCACGGCCGCGACGGCCTTCAACGCAAGTCCTGTGCCCACGGCGGTGCCACCGCCGAAGAACGAGCTCAGGGACCCGGGGACGGGGACGAGTGCCAGGGACTTGAGCGCGCCGCGCTGGGCGCGCTGACGCCGCGCAAAGCCCGCGCACTCCGAGCATTCGCGCAGATGCGCGCGCAGCTGTCCGCGCTCCGCGCGCGAGAGGCGGCCGTCGAGCTGTCGCGAGATCGCGAACTCCGCCTCGCCGCACGTCAGCGACCCTTCGAGCTGCTCGCGCAGGGCGCGCCGCGCGCGGAAGATGAGCGTCTCCACCGCGCTCGTCGACACGTCGAGGATCTCTGCGATCTCGGCGTAGGAGCGGCCCTCGAGCTCGCGCATGACGAGCGCGGCGCGCTGGTTGAACGCGAGGTGGCCGAGGGCGCGGCGGATGTCCTCACCGGACGGCGACTCGTCGTCCACGAGCGTGTCCGCGATGTCGTCCACGAAGGCGACCTCGGAAGGACGTCGCGCCGACTGCCGGAAACGCTGGCGACAGACGTTGTGGGCGATCGCGATCAGCCAGTTCTGCGGCTTCTCGGGCCGGTCGCCCTTCTCGACGAACGCGCGGTAGGCGTTGAGGAACGTCGTCTGCGTGACATCCTCGGCGTCCGCAGGGTTGCGCAACACCGCGAGGGCGTAGCGATACACATCCCCGACGTGCCGCTTGTACATCCGCTCGAAGGTCCGATCGGACCGCGGCCGCTGCGCCAGCAGGGGCGTCATGCCCTAGTAGATACCTCCTCGGGCGGAATCTTGCGTCAATGCTTTTACGGCAACTTCGGGAGCGGCGGCGCCTGGAGCGGCAAGGGAGGCGCCTGGGGCAGCTGGACCGGCGGCGAGGCGGTCACCTGATCGACGGTCCCGACGACCGTCTGGACCGTGTTCTCGGCGACGGCCGTGACGTTCGGGCTCGAGGAGACGGGCCGCGCGGACGCAGGCTCCGGCGCTGAGGTCGCTGCGGCAGCCGCAGCGGCCGGTTGCGTGACGGAGCGCCTCGAAGCAAGGCTCGGTCGCCCGGCGCGCGGGTGTGCAGGCCCGCCGCGTCTCGCGTCGTGCCGGGCCGCGTGCCTGGTGTGACCGCGGACGGGAGTGGCCTGCGCCCTGGCCGGCGCCGCTGCCGGGTGCCGCGGCGCCGCGACGGCGCGAGTCCGGCTTTCGACGCCGACGCCCGTCGCCAGCCCGCCGACCATGAGCGCGACTGCCGCTTTGACCAGGAATCCCGAACCGATGCCGCCTGCGGCGCCCGCCCCGCCCCCGCCGAAGAGCTGGGCGAGCGAGGAGGGCACCGGCACCGTCACGATCGACCGCAGCGCGGCTGTCCTGACGCGCAGCGAGCGACGGGCGCGGAAGATCAGCGTCTCCACGGCCGAGACGGTGACGCCGAGCGTGTCCGCGATCTCCGTGTAGGAGCGTCCCTCGAGCTCGCGCATGATCAAGGCGGCGCGCTGGTTGAAGGGCAGCCGGCCGAGCGCGCGCAGGACACCAGCGACGTTCGGCTTCTCGGCCTCCGCCACCGAGAGCCGGTCGACGTGCTCGTCGAGCGGCACTTCCTTGACGCGCCTGCTGATCCGCGCGTAGCGCGATCGCGCGACGTTGTGTGCGATCTTGATCAGCCAGTTCTGCGGCTTGTGGATCCGCTCGCCGCGCTGGTACGCGCGATAGGCATTGAGGAACGTCGTCTGCGTGACGTCCTCCGCATCCGCTGGGTTGCCGAGCAGGGCCAGCGCGTAGTGGTAGACGTCCTTGACGTACCGGCGATAGAGCTTCTCGAACGCCTCGTCGCTGGCTAGGACGGGGACATCGGGCGCGATCGTGGCCATTTTCGACAGAACGGTTGTGGCCGTTCTGCCGGTACGGCTAACTTCTTATTTGAAAGACGTAAACCGGTTCTGCGGCTCAGGCAGTCGCCGTAGCGCGCTTGCGGATCGGGATGTGAATCGGGCGCCCCAGTGCGACGAGCCCGGCTTCCTTGATCGCCTCCGACAAGGTCGGGTGCGCGGCCATCCCGTCAGCCACCGTCTCGACCGTGGCCTCGGCGTCGATCGCGACGACACCCGCCTCGACGAGGTCGGTCACGTGCGGCCCGACCATGACGAGACCGAGCAGCTCGCCGTATCGCGTTTCGTGGATCGACTTGACCCAGCCGGTCGTCTCGTTCTGCATCACGGCGCGGGCGTTCGCGACCCACGGGAACATTCCGGTCGCGACGTCGTCGCCGTACTGCTGGCGCGCCTCGGCCTCGGTCAGGCCGACGCCGGCGATCTCGGGGTCGGTGTAGATCGGCCGCGGAACGGCGCGGTTGTCGACGACGGCCTCGTGCCCCGTCGCGTTTTCCGCAGCGACCTCGCCCTCGCGGAAGGCGGTGTGCGCGAGCTGCCAATAGCCGGCGCAGTCGCCGACGGCATAGATGTGCGGGACCGTGGTGCGGCGGTGCTCGTCGGCGGCAATGCCCGTCCGCTTGTCGAGCTCGACGCCGATGCGCTCGAGGCCGAGGCCCTCGACCGCCGGGCCGCGGCCCACGGAGACGAGCATGAGATCGGCCTGCACGGTCTCGCCGTCGCCGAAATGGACGGTGAGCTCGAAACCGTTGTCCTCGACGCGCTGGCACTGCTTCTCGAGGTGCAAGGCGATGCCACGCCTCCCGAACTGCTTCGCCAGCTCCCTCGACGCGTCCTCGTCCTCCTGCGGGATCAGCTTCGTGAGCATCTCGATGATGGTCACCTCGCTCCCGAAACGGCTGAAGATCGACGCGAACTCGCAGCCGATGATGCCGCCCCCGAGGATGACGAGCCGCTTCGGCACGTCCGTCTGCTCGAGCAGCCCGGTCGAGTCGACGCAGCGTGCCGAGTCGAGCCCTTCGATCGGCGGGCGCAGCGGGAACGAGCCGGTCGCGATGATCGCGGCCTTGAAAGACACGTCCTCGCCGCCCTCGACGGCCAGGGTGTTCGCGTCCATGAACGTCCCGGTCCCTTTGACCCACTCGACGCCGTTCGCCTTGAAGAGGGTCGCGACGCCCGAGGTCATCTGCTTGACGACTCCGGCCTTCCATTCGTTGGCGGTCGCGAACTCGAGTTGGTAGCCGGCGAGCCTGACGCCGAGCTTCTCGAACGTGTGCTCGGCTTCCTTCAGCGCGAAGGCGGTCTGGACCCAGGCCTTCGTCGGGATGCAGCCGACGCGCAAGCAGGTCCCGCCCAGCTCGGGGTCGCGCTCGATGCACGCAACCCTCGCGCCGAGCTGCGCGGCGCGAATGGCGGCTGTATACCCGCCGGGGCCTCCCCCGAGTACGGCGACGTCGACGTCCACTAGGCGTCGCTTGTCGACGCCGTCGTCGGGACGGACGCGCTCCGCGCGTGCGTCCGTCTGAACTGACCGGTCGACCCATTTGAACGAACGGACATCGGCATGAACCCTAGGTTAGATCAGCTTTCATGGTCACCGTCCCGTCCTTCTCTGCAACGGGGCGGAAACCGAAACGCTCGTACAGCTTCGTCATGCCCTTCTCGGCGCTGAGGCTGACCGCGCCGTAACCCTCCTGGCCCGCGCGGGCGAGCAGCGCGTCCATCAGCTGCCCGCCAAGGCCGCTGCCGCGCCTGCTCGGCACGACGGCGATCGTCAGCTCCGGCGTGTCCGCGTCGACGAAACCGAAGCCGGGTGCGCTCTCAGGGAAGACCCGGTACCAGGCCGCGCCGACCGGGCCGGCCTCCCAGGCGATCAGCCCGGCGTCGCCGGGCCGGCCCCAGTTGTTGACATAGCGGGCGACCGGCAGATCCGGATCCTCGTTCAGGCGCCAGTGATAGGCGTGCTTGAGCATGTCCCTGAGGAAGCGGACGTCCTGTGGGCCCGCAGCAACGATCACCAGGACGAGAGTGTGCAAGAAAATGGCCGGAGCGGCATCTCAAAGGGCGTGAAAAAGTCCGATGACCAGCGGACCGAGTTCGGCAACGGCCTGAGGGCCCGCCTGCTCCGTCGCCGCGCGCTGCGATTCGGTCCTGGACGTGTACGCCTCCCGGCGCCGCTCGTCCAACGGCCGTCCGCGCTCTAAGCAGCTAGAGCTCTTGCGCGAACTGAAGGCGGTTTCCGTCAGGGTCGAACACGTCCAAGAGTCGCATTTCGCCGTGCAATTCGAACACGACGCCGACTTCGACGCCCGCCTGCCGTAGCTCCTCCGCGACAGCCTTCACGTCCGTGACGTCGACATGGGCCACGCCTCCCTCCTCCGGCTCACCCTCCGCGAGCCCGATCTCCATGCCGCTTCGTTCGAGGTTCGCCCATTGCCCGTCCTCGTCGAGGAACGTCTCGGTAAAGCCGAGCTTGTCTTTGTAGAAGCTGCGCGCGACGCCGAGATCGCGGACGTGGTACCAGACCGTCGTCACAACGCGAGCCCGGGCTCCTCGAGGAACGCCTTGACGTCCCCGAGGAACTGCGCCCCGGTCGCACCGTCGAGGGCGCGATGGTCGCAGGTGAGCGTCAGCTCCATGCGCGGTCGCACGACGACCTCGCCGTTCACGACGACGGGCTTCTCCTCGGTCGAGCCGACCGCGAGGATCGCGGCCTGAGGCGGGTTGAGCACCGCGATGAAGCGCTCGATCCCGAACATGCCGAGGTTCGAGATCGTGAACGTCCCACCGTCGAGATCTCCCTGCTGCAGCCTCCCGCCGCGTGCACGATCGACCAGCTCGGCCCGGGCGGCCGCGATCTCGGCGATCGTCTTCCGCTCGCAGCCTTGGATGACGGGAACGACGAGCCCGTTCGGGATCGCGACCGCGATCCCGATGTTCGCCGTCGGATGCAGCTCGATCGAGTCGCCCTTGTAGAGCGCATTCACCGTGCGGTGGCGCATCAACGCCATCGCGCAGACCTTCGTGATCAGGTCAGAGACCGTCGGCTTCGTGCCGTCGCCCTGAAGCTCGACCAGACGCTTGCGGACTTCGAGCGCGCGGCCCATGTCGACGGTGATGCCGAGTTGGAAGACCGGCGCCTGCCACGCCTCTGTCAGCCGCCGCGCGATCGTCTTCCGCATCGACGACAGCTGCTCGACCTCGACGTCCTCCGATACGGGCGCCGGCGCTGCGACGGGCGGCGCCGGCGCGGCGCTCGCCGCCGCGCGCTCGACGTCTTCTGCGACGACCCGGCCCTCCGGCCCGGTCCCGGCGACGTTGCTCAGGTCGATACCGCGTTCGCGCGCGATACGCCGCGCGAGCGGCGAGGCCTTGATCCGGCCGTTCGTCGTCGACGGCTGCCTGATCTCCGCCACTTGTTCGGCGGACGCTGCGACCCCGCGCTCCCGTTCTTGTTCACGCGCGCGCGCGGAGGCGTCCTCCTCCTGTCCGTTGTCCGCGACCTGGACCGCCTCGCCCTGCTCGCCGATGACGGCGATCGTCTCGCCGACGGGCACCTCGCCCTCCGTGACCGCGATCTTCAGCAGAACGCCCGAGGCGTCGGCCTCGACCTCCTGCGTCACCTTGTCGGTGTCGAGCTCGTAGAGCGGCTCGCCCTTCTCGACCTTGTCGCCCTCGGACTTGAGCCACTTGACGATCGTTCCCGACTCCATGCCCTGGCCGAGGCGCGGGAGCTTGATCTCAGTTGCCATCGCGCCCCACGGTGCGGCGAATCGCCTCGAGCACGTCGGCAGAGTGGGGCACGACGAACTCCTCCATGACCGGCGCGAACGGAAGCGGAGCAAACTTCGCCCCCACACGCTCGATCGGCGCGTCGAGCCAGTCGAACGCGCCGTACTGGATCACGGCGGCGACCTCCGCGCCGAACCCCATTCGCGTCACGGCTTCGTGCGCGACGACGGCTCGGTTCGTCTTCTTCACCGAGGCGATCAGCGCCTCCTCGTCGAGCGGCTGCAGCGTGCGCGGGTCGACCACCTCGACGGAGATGCCTTCGCGCTCTGCCTCCTGCGCGGCCGCCAGCGCCTCGTGCACCAGTCGCCCGGTGGCGATGACGCTCACGTCCTCGCCGGGGCGATGAATGCGCGCCTGTCCGAGTGGGATCGGCTCGAGGTCGTCCGGCACTTCCTCCTTCAGGCCGTACAACGTGCGATGTTCGAAGAAGACGACGGGGTTGTCGTCGTAGATCGCCGACCAGAGCAGGCCGCGAACGTCGGTTGGCGTCGAAGCGAACACGACCTTCAGCCCGGGGATGTGCACGAACCAGGCCTCGAGCTGCTGCGCGTGCTGCGCGCCCGGCGACCATCCCGCACCGCCCTGTGTGCGGAACGTGACCGGAACCGACAGCTGGCCGCCCGACATGTAGCGGTGCTTGGCCGCCTGATTGACGATCTGCTCGGTCGCGAGCGTCAGGAAGTCCTCGTACATGATCTCCGCGACGGGACGCATGCCCTGCATCGCGGCGCCGATCGCCGCGCCGGCGAGCGCCATCTCGGAGATCGGCGTGTTGCGCACACGCTCGGGCCCGAACTCGTCGACCATGCCCTGGGTGACGCCCATCGAGCCGCCCATCTCGGCGATGTCCTCGCCCATGATGAAGACGTCGTCGTCCTCGCGCATCGCGCGCGACAACGCATCGCGCACCGCTTCGCGGTAGCTCAGCTCAGGCATCTGAGGCGCCGCTTGTCGGCGCCGACCTCAGGATGCGCGGGCTCCGCCCGCTCATCCGTCGGCGCCGCTCACCTCGAACGCATGAATCGACGCTACGCATAGATGTTTCTGAGAGCGTCTTCCGGCTTCGGGTCGGTGCCGCTCTTCGCGAACTCGACGGCTGCCTCGACGATCTCCTGCACCTCGCGGTCGATCTCCTCGACCTCCTCGTCCGTCAGCTCGAGCTTCAAGCGCAAATGGTCGAGCGGGTCCTGCGTCTCGCGTGTCTCGGCGAACTCCTCCTTCGAGCGGTACACCTGGGGGTCGCCGATGTAGTGGCCGACGAGGCGGAACGTCTCGACGTCGAGAAAGACCGGGCCTTTCCCGCTGCGCGCATGCTCGAGCGCCTTGCCCGTCGCCTTGTAGACCTCCTCGACGTCCTGGCCGTCGACCTTGATCGACTTCATGCCGAAGGCGACCGCGCGCTGGGAGATGTCCTTGATCGGCATGTGCTGCCAGCCCGGCGTGGACTCGGCCCAGTGGTTGTTCTCGCAGACGAAGACGGCGGGCACCTGCCAGAGTTGCGCCATGTTGAGCGACTCGTGGAACGTCCCGATGTTCGTCGCGCCGTCTCCGAAGAAGGCGACGGCGACGCGCGGCTCGCCGCGGAACTTGAAGGCGAGCGCCGCGCCGGTGATCGCCGGCAGCCCGCCGCCGACGACCGCGTTTGCGCCCATGTTCCCGCGCTCGACGTCGTAGAGGTGCATCGATCCGCCGTAGCCGTGCGAGCAGCCCTCGAGCTTCCCGTACAACTCCGCCATCAGCTCGTTCGGGGTTGTTCCTTTCGCGAGCGTATGCCCGTGCGCGCGGTGCGTCGAGGCGATGATGTCGCCCTCTTCGAGCGCGCGGCAAACGCCGACGGCGACGGCCTCCTGACCGATCGCGACGTGCAGGAAGCCCGGCAGCTCCCCGGCACGGAAGCGCTCCTCGACCTTTTCCTCGAAGCGCCGGATCAACAGCATCTCGCGGAAAAAGTCGCGGAGATCCGACTTCGAGAGCGTCCCTTTCTGTTCAACCCTCGCCACGAGACTCAGTTTATGCTCGGGCCCGTGCAACTCGTCGAACGCTTCAACACGCTCGAGCACAACCTCCCCCACGATTGGGCCAGCGTGAATCTCTCGTTGACCGTCGCGGATCACGACGAGCGACGACGCGCCGCCGCGCTCCTGGGGCCGGTGAATCCCGGGCGCTCCGGGAATACGCTGAGGTTCGCAATTGCCCGCCGCGGCGTCGGCGCGAGCCCTGAGCTGATGCGGCGCCTGCTCCGGCGCCTCGACGACGCGGGCATCTTCGGCTCGCTCGACCTCATCGGGGTGCACGAGGCGCCGGAATCGGAACTGCGACCCGAACGCTCCCTCCACGACCAGTGGAAGCGGGCGCTCGACGGGCTGCCGTCGGATTGGAGCGACCTCCTCGTCGAGGTCCGGTTCGACTCGACCGACTACGTCGAGCCGGGGGCGCTGCTGCTCGCGCCGGTCAACCCGTCACGCTCCGGCCCGAACGCGCTGCGCCTTCGCTGCGCGCATCATTTCGGCTACGGCGCGGCGCCCGAGATGGCGACACGCTGCTTTGCGCGCTGCGACGACGCCGGCTTCACGGGATCGGTCGAGGTCCTGCACGCACTGTCCGACACGAACCCCGTCGGCACACAGGGGCCGGTGTGGCTTGTCGACGGACGCGCCGTATGAGCGACGACCCGGTTTCCTGGTTCCTGATCGAGCGCGGCTGGAAGGTCGTCGACGCTGCAGGCGCGGAGGTCGGGTCGGTCGACGAGATCGTCGGCGACTCGGGCGACGACATCTTCAACGGCCTCGCGGTCTCGACGAGCCTGCTCGGGCGGCCGCGTTACGTCCCGTCGGAGCAGGTCGGGCTGATCACCGACGGTCGCGTCCAGCTGCGGCTCTCGAAGGAGGAGGCGGAGCGGCTCGGCGAGTTCGAGGAACCTCCGACCACCGCTCAGATCCTGCCGGACAGCGCGAGCGCCATTCGTCGCGCAGAGGCGTCGATCGAGGCGCCGATCCATTCGCACGAGGAGCGGGTGAACTTCGTCACGCGAGTTCGCGACGCGTTCCGGCGCCTCTTCGGGCGCTAGCCCAACAGCCCGAAAGCTCGCGCGCAAGCGTGCGCGCATCCCGCTCGGAGAGCGCGACCACGAGCACTGTGTCGTCGCCTGCGAGCGTTCCGACGACCCGCTCGTGCGCCAGCTCGTCCAATGCTCGCGCGATCGCGGGCGCCGCGCCGAGCTCGCTCTGCAGGACGACGATGTTGCCGGCCGGGGTCACCTTGCGGCCGAACTGGGCAAGCACGCTGTTGAGCGCCTCGACCGGATCACCGCGCCGGCCGGCGTGTGGCATGACGTAGCGCGGCCGGCCGAACTGGTCGTGCGTCTTCTCGAGCCCGAGCTCGCGGATGTCGCGCGAGATCGTCGCCTGGGTGACCGAGCAGCCGGCGTTGGCGAGCGCGTCGAGCAGCTCGAACTGCGTCCCGACCCGCTTCCGCGCAACGACGCTCTCGATCAAGCGATGCCGTTCCGTCTTCGCCAGCTGCATAGAACGAGCATACGTATGCAGGGTTTCCAAGACGCGTTGCTTGGTAGAAAATCAAGTCGATGCTGCGCAAGCTCCTCTGGACGGGCCTGTACGGCGCGCTCGCCGCGCTCGCCACGGCCGTATCGCGACGCACCGCCGCGGGAATCTGGCGTACGCTCACAGGCGAGGAGCCTCCGACGCGGAAATGACCACGGCCGACCAAAAGGTGGAACTGGCGGCGAACAAGCTTCAGCGGTTCGCCAGCGAGCTGGCGGGCGAAGGCGGCGTCAAGGCGAAGCTCGCCGAGCCGCTCGCCGAGGACGCGGACTTCATCCGCAAGCTGAAGCCGAGCCTGATCAAGGCGCGCGCTAGGGGCGAGGCGCCGACGAACCAGCCGCCGGGGAAGGCGCCGCTCTCATCGACGCTCGGTCAACAGCCGAAGAGGAAGAAGAAGCGCGGCGGCAGCCCCACTCCCTTCATCGTCGTCGGCGCAGCGCTGCTCGCCGGAATCGTCCTCGCAAGGTGGATCGACTGGAGGGGCCATGCCCACCCCAGAGACTGACGCGCAGGGTGTCGGCGCCGCCGTCAAGGAGGTAGCTGAGCGAACCAGCGCGATCGTCCACCTCGAGCTCGAGCTCGCGGCGCTGGAGCTCAAGCGCAAGATCACGGCGCTCGGGCTCGGGATCGGTTTCGCCTCCGCGGCGGCCGTCGTGCTCGTGTACATGGCCGGGTTCCTCTTCGCCGCGATTGCGGCCGCGCTCGCGCTCGTGATGCCGTGGTGGGCCGCGCTGCTCGTCGTCGCCGGGATCCTGTTGCTGCTCGCAGCGGCGTTCGGATTCGTCGCGGTGAACCGGATTCAGAAGGGGACGCCTCCTGTACCGGAGCAGGCCATCGAGGAAGCGAGGCTGACGACGGAGGCGCTGAAGAGCAATGGCCGCTAACAACTCCCGCAGCGTCGCCGATGTCCGGCGAGAGATCGAGACCGAGCGCGAACAGCTCGCGGGTGCGGCCGAGTCGCTGCGCGAGAGCTTCAGCGAGGCGACCGACGTACGCGCGAAGCTGAGCGCGAACCTCCCCGTGGCCGCGATCGGTGCACTGGGCGTGGGCTTCTTGCTGGCCGGAGGGCTCGGCGCAACCGCCCGGCTGATCTTCCGGCGCGGGCGCGAAGGCGAGACGAAGGCGCGCGTCGGGCGCTTCCGGCTTGTCGACCGCGACTGATCGCCAGAGCTCTGTCGGTGACTGGCTCGAGGCGCTGAAGGACAGCTTCAGGGCGTTCCTGCGCGACGACGCGACTGGGCTCTCGAAGCAGATCGCGTATAGCTCGCTACTCGCGTTCTTCCCCGCAGTCGCGTTCGTCCTCGGCGCGCTCGGGCTCTTCCACCTCTACGACAACGTCGTGAACCTGCTCGAGCCGATCGTGCCGAGCGGCGTGATCACCTTCATCGACAATCTGCAGCAGGACTCGAGCGGATCGACATCGGCGTGGGCGTTCGTGATCGGCTTCGTCCTGGCGGTTTGGGCGGCGAGCGGTGCGATGAACACGATCATCAAGGCCGTCAACCGCGCGTACGAACTGCAGGAGACGCGGCCGGTCTGGCGGTCGCGGGCGATCGCGATCGTGCTCGTGCTCGCGACCGGAGTCACGACAGCCGGTGTTTTCACGCTGATCATCGTCGGCGGCTCACTCGGCGACGCGATCGCGAAGAAGGCCGGGCTCGGCAGTGCCTTCCAGTGGACCTGGTCGATAGTGCGCTGGCCGCTCGCGTTCTGCGCACTCTTGCTCTTCTTCTCGCTCGTCTACTACCTCGGGCCGGACATGCGCCAGCGGAGGTGGAGATGGGTCACGCCGGGCTCGCTGCTCGGGAGCGCGCTCTGGCTCGTGCTTTCGGGGGTGTTCGCGCTGTACGTCAAGTTCGCGGGCAACTACACGAAGACGTACGGGGCGCTCGCGAGCGGGATCATCCTCCTGCTCTGGCTGAACTACTCCGCGTTTGCGCTGCTCTACGGCGCG
>Ga0126374_10000036_pt1 | contig 19961 bp, 18 predicted proteins | sample PanSoiMetPlot_12_FD_89874 | JGI IMG/M metagenome (GOLD analysis project Ga0126374, IMG submission 89874) | Tropical forest soil microbial communities from Panama - MetaG Plot_12 | ecosystem: Environmental > Terrestrial > Soil > Tropical forest > Bulk soil | place: Panama | collected 2016-02-17
CGTGGGATCACTGAAGAACAGGCGCGGGTCGCGCTGACCGAGGCTTCACCACTCGGCCGGATGGTGGCAGCGGAGGAAGTGGCGGCGGCTTGTGCGTTCCTTGTGTCGGATACTTCCGCCGCGGTCACGGGCGAGGACCTCAACGTCACCGCGGGCGTTGTCATGTACTGACCGCCGGGAAGGAGTCCAAGCGGATCGTCGACCCCGCGCAGGACAGCTACGAGGGATGAATATATTTCCCGGTCACCTGAGGCTCGGCCGCCCGGCCTGTGGTGAATGACGCGCTGGCCGGCCAGTCGCTGGGCAAGGCGGCCGCCAGGGCGTGGAGCTGCCTGGATGGCCTGCTGTCCCCGGTGACCAAGGCGGTGCTGGAGCGGGCGATGGCCGAGGAGATTAGCAAGCAGCGCCACCGTTGGCTAGTGCGTTCAGGGATTCAGATGTTGTTATCAAGGAGATGGGCAGACAGGTGTCGCAACCCTCCTAACGACGTCGGTGTCATGACCAGCATTGCCGACAGGGGTTCTCGTGCTCGAGCATGGCATCGTCTGAGAAGGTGTCGTCGACCGCATCGTGCAAGAGCCGTTGCATCCCTACGCGCGCTCATCGCAGCCCCAGGCTGCCCTGGGCCACATCCCCGGCCGCGTAGCCACCAGCACGGCGGTACGAAGGCGCATAGAAGGAGCACCGATGGCCCCGCAGCAATCAGCGTCACACTCAACGTCCAGCGTTTCGCGCCGCTACCTGGTCACCGGTGCTCTAGGCTGCATCGGCGCATGGGTCTCGCGCAAGCTGGCCGAAGAGGGGTCGGTGGTGATCGCCTACGACCTGGGCGACGACGATCATCGACTCCAGCTGGCGGTGCCGCCCGACCTGCGAGCCAGGATCACCAGGGTCGTTGGTGATGTCACAAACCAACCCCTGTTGGAGCGAACGATCGCCGAGCACGGCATCGAGGCGATCATTCATCTTGCGGCGCTTCAAGTTCCCGGATGCCGCGCGAATCCAGTGCTGGGCGCTGAGGTGAATGTCATCGGCACACTTGCCATCTTCGAGGCCGCGAAAGCACAGCTGAGCGGCGAGGCGCCCATCGTTTACGCCAGCTCAGTCGCCGCCTATGACGCCATCGATTCTGGCAAGGACGATCCGGAGGAGCTGACCGGACGCGCACGCACCCACTACGGCGTATACAAGCGCGCCAATGAGGGCGCCGCGTTCGTCTACTGGGCCGACGAAGGTATATCGAGCATTGGCCTGAGGCCCCACGTCGTCTACGGCCCGGGCCGCGACCAGGGCCTAACCTCCGATCCCTCGCTAGCGATGCTGGCAGCGGCCCGTGGGCAGCGCTACCACATCCGTTTCGGCGGCCGTTGCCAGATGCAGTACGTAGAAGATGTCGCACGGAACTTCGTCAGCGCGACGCGCAGCCCATTGCGCGGCGCTCGCGTCATCAACCTGGTCGGCAGCGCCGTGCACATGCGGGAGATCGTCGCAGCGATCGAGGCCGCCGTCCCTTCAGTTTCCAGCCAGATCACCTACGACGACATCGCGCTTCCCTTTCCGGGCCAGGTAAAGGCGGACAGTGGCGAGCTATTCAGTGGCATCGCAGAGACATCGCTTCTCGAGGGCGTCCGAAAGACGATCGCCAGGTTCAAGAGCTACGCCAGCGAAGCCGACGCCGAGAGCGGCACCTAATAGACACTAAAGGGGTGCTACTTCCGATCAACAGTTCGCCGCGCAGCATGAGGTGTTCGCGAACTGTGCCGCACATGCGGAGGCATTGCAGGCGGCCGATCTTCATATGATCGCGGCCGCCGTTCGCAAAGAGACGCCGCGTTGGGTAGGTAATGACATCCGTGATCTGGCCGCGGACTCCAGCTCCAGGACAGCGAGGTCATCCATCACAGAGATCCAGCCAGTCCTCGTTATAAGCGCCGCGGTGGTGGATCAGTTATCCGGCTGAGCCGGCCACAGCACGACCCTCGCGCTGTGAGCTGGATCAGCGAGCCTGCGCCGCCGATCTGTCCATTGCGGCACGCCTCGGGCCCTCCGTGCTGCCGCGCAGCAGCAGCCGGGTGCGCAGGACCTGCCGGGTCGGCCCGGCATCGGCGGGGCCGCCGAGCCGGCGGAGGAGGACGCGCACGGCCCGCTGACCGAGCTGGTCGATGTGCTGGTCCACGGTTGTCAGGTCGAAGATCCGGGATGCGGCGAGCGCCACCCCGTCGAAGCCTGCGAGGGCGATGTCAGCGGGGACCCGGACGTCATGGTCGCCGAACGCCTCAAGGACGCCCAGTGCGACCGAGTCGTTGATCGCGATGACGGCGGTCGGGTGCGGCCGGTGAGCCATCCAGCAGTGCACTGCGTCGGCCCCGCTCTTGGCGGAGAAATCCCCCTCGGCCACAAGGGGCTCAGCGCCGGCGGTTTCCGCCATCGCCTCCAGGAACCCCTGCTGGCGCTCCACGGCGTTGCTCGCGTAGCGCGGGCCGGCCACGAACCCGATGCGCCGGTGGCCGCGGGAGATCAGGTGCCTGGTGAGGTTGGTAGCCCCGGCCCGGTTGTCGACACGACGTAGCTCACCGAGTGGCTCGCCGGGCGCCGGTTGGTGAACACGACCCGGCGGGGGTCGCCGATCAGGGAAAGCAGGACGTTCTCGTCCCGCGCCACCCATGCGTGGATGACGCCGTCCAGGCCCTGCCGCAGCAGCCAGTGCAGGTACCGGCGGGTCTCTGCCGTCTGGTCCGCGGTATTGCAGATGATGACCGTGTAGTGCCGCGCTTCGCCTCTTGCTCCACGCTCTTGGCGAGCTGCGGGTAGAAGGGGTTGGTGATATCGCTGACGAGCAGCGCGAGCAGGCGCGTCCGCCCTGACACCAGAGCACGCGCGATGGGTGACGGCCGGTAGCCGAGCTGGCTGATCGAGGCTTGCACCCGGGCCCGCGTCTCGGGACGCACATCCGGCAGATCGCGAACCACCCGCGACACCGTGGACACCGACACTGCAGCGCGGCGTGCGACGTCCACGATCGTGGGCTCACGCCCGGTCGCCGCTCGAGCCACGTCAGTCATTATCCGATCTGGGTCGCGGTGCGAGCCCGGTGGGATGAAAGCGGGTGATCACGTCGGCTGGGCGGTCACGGGCTCGCGGCCTGACCGCTCCTGCAACAGCGCCTCGACGTCCTCGGCCACCCGGGCCGCAGACAGCCGGTACTTCTCCAAGAGCTGGTCATTCGGACCGCTCTCCCCGAAGCAATCCAGGATCCCGAGCCGCCGTACGGGAACTGGGTAGCGCTCACTGAGCACCTCGGCGACCGCTCCGCCCAGCCCGCCGAGGACGTTCTGCTCCTCGATGGTGATGACGTACCCGCAGGCACGGGCGGCGGTGACGAGAGCGTCGCCGTCCAGTGGCTTGATGGTCGGCATGTGCAGGACGGTCACGTCGATGCCGCGCCGAGCCAGCAACTCCGCTGCTTCGTACACGCGCGTGGTCTGCACGCCGGTGGAGACCAGGGTGGCGTCCGAGCCGTCCCGGATGACCACCGCCTGGCCCAGCGTGAACGTGTAATCCGCGCCGAACAGCGCTGCCGACGGTTCCCTGGTGATCTGCATGTAGGCCGGATCGCTGACTGCGGCGATCGCGGCGATCGCCTGCCGCGTCTCGGTTTCGTCGGCTGGGGCGACAACTGTCAGGTAAGGAAGCGACCTCATGATCGCGATGTCGTCGAACATCTGGTGGGTCTTGCCGGTCATGCCGGTCAGCAGGCCGGCGTAACCGCCGATGATCTTGACGTCCAGCCGTGGCTGGGCGATGAGCACTCGGACCGAGTCCAGGGCCCGCGCCACCGCGAAGCACGAGAACGTCGTGACATATGGCTGAAACCCGACCGTGGCGAGCCCAGCTGCCATCGCCATCATGTTCTGCTCGGCCGGCCCGGTTTGGATGTACCTGTGCGGGTGCGCCGCTTCGAAGATGGCGGCTCCCGTCGAGCTGCCGACGTCGCCGTCGAGAACAAGAATCCTCGGGTCGTGCCGGGCCAGCTCGGCGATAGTTTCGCCGAACACCTGCCGCAGCGCGGCTCCGGCTGGGAGCGGCATCTCAGGAACCGCCGGCCTGGCCGACCGGGTCGGCCAGCTCATCGAGCGCCTTCCGGAGCTCGTCATGGGTTGGCACCCGGCTGTGCCACAAGTATTCGCCTTCCATGAACGAGACACCCTTCCCCTTGACGGTGTGGGCGATCACGACGGCGGGCGTGCCCTCGGCCTCCTGCGCCGCCCGCAGCGCATCGACGACGGCAGCGACGTCGTGGCCGTCCACCTCGGTGACCCGCCAGCCGAAGGCGGCCCACCGGTCCCGCAATTGGCCGTCTGCGTAAGGAGGGCTCCGGCGGCCGGTTTCCGGGTTGCGCCAGCCGAACTGCTGCAACCGGTTCTGGTCCACGATGACAACCAGGTTGTCCAGCCGGTACCGCTCGGCAACGTGAGCGCTCTCCCAGACGATCCCTTCGTTGCATTCGCCGTCCCCGACCATCACGAAGGTGGTGAAACGATGACCGGCGAGCCTGGCGCCCAGCGCCATCCCGACCCCTGCGCCCAGCCCCAGGCCTAGCGAGCCGGTGGACATGTCCAGCCCCGGCAGGACCGTCATGTCTGGGTGCCCCTGCAGCCGTGAGTCGATGGCATCGAAGGTACGGAGCTCGGCAATGGGAAAGAAGCCGCGCAGTGCGAGGACCGCGTACAGGGCGATCGAGCTGTGCCCCTTCGACAAGATGAACCGGTCCCGGTCCGGCCAGTCAGGCTGCGCGGGCCGGATCCGCAGCACCCGGAAGTACAGCGCCGTCAGGACATCCACGGCTGACAGCGGCCCGCCGAGATGGCCGCCCTTGGCCTGCGCCACCGCCTTGACGATCTCGCGGCGCGCCTCGCGTGCCCGCGCTGGCAGGTCGTCGGGGGCAGCGTCAGGCATGGCGGTTGCGGATCGGCTCATGGGAACCCGGTACCAATCGTGGGGGGGGGAAGGCGCAAACCAGCCCGAGCGGCCCCGGTCCGGCCGACACCGTCGCATGCCGCAGGCCTGCGGAGATGTAGGCTGACGTGCCCGGCTGGAGCTCGACGACTTCGTCCGGGGTGACCAGCCTGCCGCGCCCGTGACGACATAGATCATTTCTTCCTGCGCGTCGTGCAAATGACGGACGGGAGCTGACTCCTCCGGGAAGACCGTGAGGTTCGCGGCCGCAGAATTCTCTGGGTCGATACACAGGTACCAGTCGCGCCCCGGCAGCCGATATGCGGTGGCTTCGTCGCGGGCTACGACATTCAACATAACTGGCCGCTCCCTCGGTCGATGCATTGCCATCTGGCGATGGAGCCGCGATACCGTTGCCGGTAGCGTTGCCAGAAACGTAGGCCGCTTTCCCTAGGACCGTCAAGGTCACGGTGTCGGGAAGCCGCCTTCAGCCACATCTGCCCTTGTCAGGGCGATCATAGAGGCCAGGTTCCGGGATGCGCTGCCGGGACAGGCCGAATATTGACGGACGATCATCGATCATCGATAATAACCTCGCCGGAAGGGGTCGTCATGAGGCGCTACTGGTTCCCTGTCGTCCTTGCGAGCTGCTTGGCCGCCGCAGCGTGCTCCTCGTCTTCGGGCGCGACGTCGGCAGGGCAGACAGCGACGGTCATCGCGTTCAACCCGTTCACCGGCCCGGATGCCTCGTTCGGCCCGGAGATGATGGCGGGCTGCGAGTCGGCTGTCCGGGCGGTCGACGCTGCCGGCGGGGTGCTCGGCGTCAAGCTGAGCTGCCTGCCGGTGGACACGCGCGGCGACCCTGCGGACGCCGTGCCGGCTGCTAGCAAGATGCTGGCCACCACGCCGCACGTCTTCGGCGTGCTCGGGCCCAGCTCCGACGAGGCTGACGCCACGGCACCGCTGATAAACCAGGCAAAGGTGCCCATGTTCGGCGACACCGGCGAGGCCGCGTTCGACCACACGTCACTCAAGTACTTCTGGCGCATCACGCCCGCTGATGACGTCAAGGGTTACGCGATGGCGATCTGGGCCATCAAGCACGGGTTCATGCGCGGTGCGGCGATCTTCGGGAACGACATCAGCTCGCAGTCGAACGTGCCGACACTGGTGAAGGCCTTCGGCCTGCTCGGCGGGAAGATTGTCGTGAACGAGAGCATCCCCCTGGGCCAGCCTTCCTACCGGCCCGAGGTGGCCAAGGTGATCTCCGCCCACCCGCAGGTCATCTTCACTGAGGCGTCCCCGCAGACGGACGCGACTTTCCTCTCCGAGCTGCAGCAGCAGGGGACGCTCATCCGGGTGATGGGTACCGACGCGACCCTTCAGCCGCAGTGGCTGACCGCCGTCGCCGGTGCCATCGGCAAGAAGGCACTGGCCACGTACTACACCGGTGAACAGCCCTACGCGCCCGCTGCGGGGCCGTCCTGGGCGGCCTACAACAAGGCCCTGCTCGCCTCGTCGGCCAAGGTGCCCAAGCCCGCGCAGTGGAGCACCGACTCCTACAGCATGACCGACTACGACGGGGTCGTCGTCATGGCGCTGGCCGCGCTCGCTGCCAAAACCACGAACCCGGCGAAATTCGACGCCTGGATCCCCGCCGTCACCGCCCCTGGGAGCGGGAAGACCGTGGTGCACTCCTACGCCCAGGGGGCGCAGGCGCTGAAGGCGGGCAAGCGAATCCAGTACATCGGCGCTGGCGGAGTCATCAACTTCAACAAGTGGCATAACAACGCGGGCGGGTTCGAGCTCGCCTCGTACCACCCCAACGGGCATGTCAGCCTGATCGGTGTGGTGACAGCGGCCCAGATCGCGCCGTTGTTCAAGCGAGGCTGACGGCAGCGGAGGGAAAGCCCCAAGGTGCGGACCTTACGGGGCGACCAGGCAGGAGCCAGGAAGGGAGAAGGTGTAGACGGTGGCTGAGCTGACCGCGTTGGGCTTTGGGATCCTCACGGCCTCGATCCTCGCCCTCGCCGCGGTCGGTTTTACCGTGCAGTTCTCGGTGACCAACATCCTCAATCTGGCTTACGGGGACGTCATGACCGCCTCTGCCTTCATGGCCTACGTCGCCGCGGGTTGGGGCTTCGGCGGCTGGTGGGGACTGATCGCCGGAGGGCTGTTCGGGGCGGTGTTCTCGGTCGCGCTGAACCGGGCTGTCTACACCCCGTACATCCGCCGGGGGGCCAGCCTGTTCACGATGATCATTGTCACGATAGCGGTCAGCCTCATCATCCAGAACATGCTGCAGGCGATCTTTGGTCCCGGCTTCTTCAGCCTGCACGTTCCGGCCGGTGCGAGCGTGCACGCGCTCGGGACGGTGCTGACCGAGAGCCAGCTCATCATCGTGGCGATCGCGGTTGTCGCGATGCTCGCCCTTCACGGCCTGCTGAGGTACACGCGGCTGGGCAAGGCGATGCGGGCCACCGCCGCCGACCCTGAGCTCGCGCGGAACTGCGGCATCCGTACCGGCCTGGTCACCGATGCCGCCTGGCTGATCTCCGGTCTGTTCTGCGGCATGGCCGGGTTCACTCTGATGGTGGACTTCGGCAGCTTCCAGTCGACCACCGGTGGCGCGTTCCTCGTGCCGATCGTCGCCGCGGCAGTACTCGGCGGCGTCGGCCACCCGTACGGGGCGATGCTCGGGGCCTTGGTGGTCGGCGTGGCCAGCCAGATGTCCGCCACCCTCATCAACCCGGCCTACAGCGATGTGACGGCCTTCGTGATCCTGATCGTGGTGCTGCTGGTCAGGCCGCAGGGCATCATCTCGGAAGTCGCGACGTCCAAGGCCGTCACGGCATGAGTACCGCCTGGCAGTTCTACATCACCACCGTCCTGATCTATCTCGGGGTCGATGTGATGGCCTGCTGGGGCCTGAATCTCCAGTACGGGTACACCGGGATCCTCAACTTCGCCTACATCGTGTTCCAGTCCGCGGGCGCGTACACCTACGCGGTGCTGACCCTGGGCCCGGCGCCCCGGGCCAGCTTCCAGCAGTACATCGCGGGGGCGAACCTGCCGTTCCCGCTGCCGATCCTCGCCGCCGGCGCAGTCGGTGGGGTGCTGTCGGCGATTATCGGCACGGTCGGGCTGCGCCGCCTGCGCAGTGATTACCAGGCCATGGTCCTGCTCGTGATTAGCCTGATAGCGACCGTAGTGATCACCAACGCAACGGGCATCTTCAACGGCGCGGCCGGGCTGGCGCTGATCCCCAAGCCGCTACAGTCCGGCCTCAACCTCACGCTGATCGGATACCAGTGGTTCTACGTCGCCTTCGTGGCGCTGTGCTGCCTGATCATCTACTGGTTCGTGCGCCGGATCACCCAGGCGCCGTTCGGCCGCAGCCTGCGGGCGGTCCGCGACCACGAGCAAGCGGCCGCGTCCCTCGGCAAGAATGTGACCGGACTGCGCATGATCTCGTTCGTCACCGGCGGTGTTATCGCCGGCATCAGCGGCGCGCTCCTGGTCGGGTTCATCAGCGCATGGTCGCCGGGAAGCTGGCTGTACCAGGAGACCTTCGTTTACTTCACCGCCCTCATCGTCGGCGGCGTCGCCAACAACGCCGGCGCCGCGCTGGGTGCCCTGCTGGTGCCGGTGGCCTTCCTTGAGGCGACTCGGTTCCTGCCGCCCGTCGGGGGCCCTGGCTTCATCGAGGCGCTGCAGTGGGTGACGGTCGGCCTGCTGACGCTGGGCTTCCTCTGGTTCCGGCCGCGGGGCGTGCTGCCGGAGCGCACACGCGTCATGGCCTTGCCCGAGGTCGCCGCGATGGCCCGCCCGGATGCCACTCGCCTGCCCGTTGGCGGCCCGCAGGCTGCCGATCCCACGGCCGCGCCAGTCGCCAGGAACCCCACTGTCGAGGACCCTGCCGCCACGTCGGGGACCGAGCCCGCCGGGGGACGGCCATGACGGCGCTGGCCGGGCCATCCAAAGCCATGCTGACGGTCACGAACCTGCGCAAGCACTACGGCGGCGTCCGGGCCGTCGACGGGATCTCCTTCACCGCCGGGCGCGGCCGGGTGACGGGCCTGATCGGGCCGAACGGCGCGGGCAAGTCGACCGCACTGGGCATGATCGCCGGATCGATTACCCCCACATCAGGCCAGGTCCAGCTGGACGGCATCGACATCGCTGGCCTGCCGAGCTATCGGGTCGCGAGGCGCGGTGTCGGCCGCACGTTCCAGCTGGCAAGCGAGTTCCCGCGGCTGACGGTGCTGGAGAACATGCTCACCGCGGTCCAGGGGAGCAGGGGCGACACGCTGCGCACCGCGCTGCTCGGAAAGCGCTACTGGCGTTCGGCCGAGGAGGCCAACATCCGGCGCGCAGCCGAACTGATGGACCGGTTCAGCATGACTCCGATGGCCAACGAGCTCGCGAACACGCTGAGCGGCGGGCAGCGGAGGTTGCTCGAGATCATGCGGGCCCTGATGTCCGCCCCCCGGCTCCTGCTGTTGGACGAGCCTATGTCTGGCGTCAACCCGTCCCTCAGCCTCTGCATCCAGGACTACCTGCTCCAGCTGAAGGCGGAGGGCCTGTCGATGCTGATGGTCGAGCACGAGATGTCCGTGGTCGAACGGCTCTGTGACCAGGTCATCGTCATGGCACAGGGCCGGATCCTGGTAGACGGGACAATGGCCGAGATCCGGTCGGACCGGAGGGTCCTCGATGCCTACCTGGCCGGCTGAGCCACCCGGCGACGGCGGCGAGCGCCTCGGGGTGCACGACCTCGCGGTCGGCTACGGCGGGGTGCCGGTCGTCCGCGACGTGTCGCTGACGGTCGGGCGCGGCACCATCGTGTCCATCATCGGCCCCAACGGGGCCGGTAAGTCGACCCTGCTCAAGGCGCTCGCGGGACGCCTCAAGCCGGTCTCGGGGCGGGTGCTGCTCGACGGCAAGGATGTCACCGGGGTGACAGGCAACGAGCTGACCCGGGCCGGCCTGGGATTCGTTCCGCAGACCGGGGACGTCTTCCAGCCGCTCACCGTCCAAGACAACTTGGAGATGGGCGCGTATCTGCTGCCGCGCCGGGAGGTCGTCAGCCGCGTCGACCAGGTGCTCAACGACCTGCCCCTGCTCCGGCCCCTGCTCCGCCGCCACGCCAAGACACTGAGCGGCGGCGAGCGCAAGCTGCTGGGGATCGGGCGCTGCCTGGTCCTCCAGCCCAGGGTGATCCTCCTGGACGAGCCCACCGCGAACCTGGCGCCGGCGATGGCCGAGACGATCTTGCGCAAGTACGTGGTATCGCTGGCTCGGTCGGGCACGGCTGTGCTGCTTGTTGAGCAGCGCGCCCGCGACGCCATGGAAGTCTGCGACTGGTGTCACGTGATGGTGGCCGGCCAGGTCGCAGTCAGCTCGGCACCCGCCCCGCTGCTCGCGGAACACGACTTCGGGCAGCTGTATCTGGGCGCCCGATCACCAGCCGGGGATGCGGCGGGACCCGACGGGGAGATGCCCAGCCCTGGCCCCAGGCCCCAGGACCAGGCGACAGGCGGCGGCGAATGAACACCTGCTATACGGCGGATCTCGTATACACCTCAGGTGAGTTCCGCCCCGGGGTGCACATCGAGGTCGATGACGGCCAGATCATCGGCGTGACCAGCACGCCACCGGAGCAGGCCAGCGTCCGGCGCTTCCCCGGTCACGCGATTTTTCCCGGCGCCGTCAACACCCACTGCCATTCGTATCTCTCGCTGCTCCGAGGCGAACTCGACGAACTGCCGCTGGCGCCTTGGCTGGCCCAGGTCTACCGGGAGGTGGCGGTGTTCGACACCGACGCCGCCTACGTGGGCGCACTGCTCGCCTTCGGAGAGATGCTGCGGGCCGGGACAACCACGGTCGCCGACTTCTTCTATCTCAATGGCGCCGGGAACGCCAACGTGCGAGCCGCGCTGCGGGCAGCGCACGACCTGGGCATCCGCGTCGTCATGGGCCGGACGCTGCTGGACGCTGAATGGGGCGGGCCGGCGACCAGGGAGTCCGTACCTGCCGCCGAGGCCAGGTTCCGCGAGTTGGCCGCCGAGTTCCAGGACGACAGTCTGATCACGATCAGCCCCGCCCCGCACAGCCTGTACGGCGCCTCCCGGGCGATGGTCGAGCTCGCAGCCGCCCTGGCCGAGGAGTTCGGCACCCTGTGGTACATGCACGTTTCCGATTCCGCCTCATCGGCCGATCGGGTGCGCCGCGAGCTCGGCGGCAGCGAAATCGGGCTGCTCGATGGGTGGGGCCTGCTGACCTCCCGGCTGGTCAGCGTGCATGGGATCTGGCTGACCGAGGCCGAGCTCGACCTCGTGGGGCAGCGAGACGGCCGGCTGTCGTACAACTGCGCCAGCAACATGTTCTTCGCCGAGCGCATCATCCGGCTAGCGGACATAACCTCACGCGGAATCCGGACCGGGCTCGGGACCGACGGCGCGGCCAGCAACAACGCGCTCAGCATCCTGCGCGATGTCCAGATTGCCGGGCTCGCGCAGCGAGTGCAGGCAGGAAGCGTCACCGAGACGCCCACGGACTCGCTCATAAGGCTGGCAACCTGCGATGGCGGCGAGGTTCTCGGCCAGTCGGTCGGGGCGATCCAGCCAGGGTACGGGGCGGATTTCATCGTCCTGGACCTGACGGACCCGAGCCTGCTTCCGACCGTGAACCTCAAGTCGCATGTCGTCCACTCGCTATCACCCACCGCGATCGCGCATGTCTTCTGCGGTGGGCGCCAGGTGGTGCGCGACGGGCGGCTCACCGGAATCGACCAGCACGACATCGCCCACCGGGTGAACGCGCTGCGCGCGAAGCACGCTGGGCTGCGGCGTGACCAAGAGAGGTAGCGATGGCGGAAACACAGATCACGATCCCCGGCGGGCACGCAGCGGCGGTGCGGGTGGCCACCGGCCAGTTCATCGAGATCACCGATGTCGAAGGCGGGCAGGTGGCGGAGCCGGTCGCGTTCGCGGTGGAACGGCACCACGAGTGGCTGTCGACCACGCACACGCGCTCGGCCACGCTGCGGCTGAACCTCCAGGTTGGTGACGTGCTGGTGTCGAACTGGCGGCGCCCGATGTACGAGATCGTGCACGACGACGTCGGGATGCACGACGTCATCACTTCCATGTGCGACGAGAGACGCTACGTCCTGGACTACAACGTCCAGGGCCACCGCAGCTGCCGCAGCAATTTCGTCGAGGTCCTCGCTCCGTACGGGATCGAGGAGTGGGAGATCCCCGACACGATCAACTTCTTCCAGAACGCGCCGATCAAGCCGGACCGCAGCTTCGGGAATGAGATCCCGCTGAGCAAGCCCGGCGACAGGATCATCCTTTCCGTACTGATGGACTCCCTGTTTGCGGTGTCGGCGTGCCCGCAGGACCTGAACCCGTGCAATTCCTTCAAGCCGACACCTGTCCGTTTGCGGGTCATGGACTTGTTGGAGTGACGATGCGGCACCCGCTCCATCCCGCAGCCCTCCGACGCCGCGGCCCCTCAGCCGCCTTCTGCGTGTCCCGCCTCCAGCCGCTCACGCAGCCTGTCGGAGAAATACTCGAAATGCTGCCTGGCGGCGGCCCCGGCGCCGGCCGGGTCCTGGCGCTCGATCGCCTCAAGAATGGGGACGTGCCGCTCGGCAAGATCCGTGCGGTCGACGCCACCGGCCACCACGGTCATGGTCGTCCGGGACTCGATGGCGAGCGACTGCCAGGTCCGCAGCAGCACGTCGTTGCCCGCGGCCTCGACGACGTGCCGGTGGAACTCCACGTCATACTGGATCTCCCGGCGGGAGTCACACCTGGCCGCCGCCGCGCGCATGCCCTCCAGGCAGCGCTTGAGCGCGCGCACGTCGCCGTGCAGCCGCATCGTGGCTTCCCGGGCGGCAAGTTCCTCAAGCACGGCGCGGACCGGGTAGACCTCAAGCAGCTCGCCGGGCTCGAACGCCCGCACATACGTCCCGCGGAACGACTCCGACTGAACCAGCCGGAGCGCCTCGAGATCGCGCAGGGCCTCGCGAACCGGCGACTGGCTGGTCCCGAACTCCTTCGCGACCAGCGTCTCTACCAGCCGCGTTCCCGGCTGGTAGGTGCCGTCGAAGATGCGTGCGAGCAGGGCCTCACGGATCTGGTCGCGCAGGACGACCCGCGTCACTGTCCGGGCGGGGCGGGATGTCACGTGAGCCTCCGCGGGCACAACTCCAGCCGGGAAATCATCGATAGTCGATGATAGCAGACAGGGCAGGTGGCCAATTGACAGTGCCAGGCGGGGCCGCGATTGTGGTCGACTGCCACGCTCATTACATCCCGGGCGACCTCATCGCGGCCGTAGGCGGCGGGGTGCGCTTTACCGGTATCAAGCTGCGGACAACGGGGGAGGAACTGCGATTCTCCTTTCCCGACATGCACGAATCCCCGCCCGCACCCGGCAGCATTTCCCGCCTGGGTGATTTCTCGGCCTGGCTCGACCGGCACGGCATCGATGTCCAGGTGCTCAGCCCGTGGACCGACCTGCTCGGCTACACGCTGTCGGAGAACGATGCACGCTCATGGGTCAGTTACCTCAACGACTGCATGCTGGCCGCCGTTGAGGGTAATGGCCGGTTCGCGACTCTCGCCGGAGTTCCGCTGCCGTACCCCGACGCCTGCGTGGCCGAGATACGGCGGGCCAGGTCAGCCGGTCACGTTGGCGTGGTCATCGGGACCGCGGCCCCAGGCATGGAACTGGACGACTTGCGGCTGGAGCCCGTTTGGGACGAACTCGCGCGCTCAGGCATGCCCGTCCTGCTTCACCCCACCTTCCTGGTTCCCGATCCCCGCCTCCGGGCACATGGCCTGGCGAACGCGGTGGGCCGCGCCTGCGAAACCACCGTCGCGCTGTCGCGGCTGCTGCTCAGCGGTGCCCTCGCCCGCCACGACGGCCTGCGGATGATCGTCGCCCACGGCGGCGGCAGTGTTCCCTTTCTGCTCCGGCGGCTGCAGCGGGCACACGAGCTCGGCTCGGATGGCAGCTCTCCCGCCGAATCGTTCGGGAGGCTCTATTTCGACAGCGTGGTTCTCGACCCACGGGTCCTGGCGGCGCTGCTGACGTTCACCGACGCCAGCCGGGTTCTGCTCGGCTCTGATTACCCGTTCCCCTGGGAGCCGGACCCGCTCGGTCTGATCGCATCCATTCCGGTCGGCCAGGCGGACACGGCCGCGATCCGGGGCGGAAATGCATGCCAGCTCTTCGGCCTCGGTAACCGGCGTCGAAAAGACGAACTGGAGGATAGCCGTGACGCAACCCGGTGAAGTAGGCCCGGCGGGGAGCGTGCCCTCCGAGACCGTCGTGGCCGCGAGTCGGCTGGTCCGTCTCGGTCGGCACTACTCGCTCGCAGTGCCGCGGTTCCGAGGGATGCCGCTGTTCCCTGGGCACCCGGCCTTCGAGGTGCTCTCGTTCCGCACCCCGCACGGCATCAGGGTCGCCGACGAGCAGCCGTGGGGGCCGGGGAACGACGCCCAGCTTGGCTACATGAGCGAGCTCATCATGGGCACCGCGCACTCCGGCGCCCACGTCGATGCGCTGGCGCATATGACGACAGGCCCGGACTCCCGCTGGTACGGCGGGGGGAACACTCACGATCACCTCGGTGACTTCGGCCCCACCTACGGGGACGCTGCCAAGCTCCCGGCGATGTTCACCCGCGGGGTGCTGCTGGACGTGGCCGGCTGGCATGGCGTCCCGTGCATGGCCAAGGGCCAGCCGATCACCGGCGGCGACCTGGCGTCGGCCGCGCAGGCGCAGGGCGTGGAGGTGCGGCCGTGGGATGTGGTGCTCATTAGGACCGGCTATCTGTCGCTGTGGCCGGACGCGGAGAGGATGCTCGCCCACCTGACGCCCGGGCCGGACATCACGGCAGCCGAGTGGCTGCGCGAGAGGGGAGTCATCGCGACGGGCACCGATACGGAGACCTACGAGGTCCAGCCCGCGCCCCCTGGGCCGCCCGGGCAGCCGAGCAATCCGCAGCCGGTGCACACCCTGCTGCTCATCGAGCACGGCATCTACCTGATGGAGAGCATCTACCTGGAGGAACTGGCGCGGGACCAGGTCTACGAGTTCCTCTTCGTCGCTGCTCCGTTGAAGATCACCGGGGCCACCGGCTCGATGATCGACCCCCTGGCCGTCGTGTGAGCATCGCGCCCACCGTGGTGACTCCTGCCACGGAGTCCGACGTGATCTCCGAACTGCGCTGCGGGGAGGACGAGACGGTGCGCCCGCTGGCCGGCGGGACGGCCCTGGCGCTTCTGGTCAGGTACGGGTTTCTCCGGCCGACGCGCCTGGTGAGCCTGCGCGGCGTCCGCGCCGGGTACGGGCAGATCGGCCGGCCGCGGCCGGACACGCTGCGCATCGGCGGCATGGTAACGCTGTCCGAGCTTGCCCGCTCGCCGCTGGTGGCCGAGCTCGCTGACCCGCTCGCCATGGCGGCGGGTGAGGTAGCCAACCCGCGCGTGCGCAACGTCGCTAGCCTGGGCGGCCACCTGGCACACGCGGATCCGCACATGGACCTTCCGCCCGTGCTGCTCGCCTTGGACGCCCGGGTCGAGGTCCGCGGGCCGGACGACACGCGGTGGACCCCTGTGGATGATCTCGTGTCGGGTTACTACGAGACCACGCTCGCGCAGCAGGAACTCATTACCGCGGTCGAGATCCCGATCGTCGCCGGGCGGCGCGCCGGGTACTGCCGCTACACCTCGGCCGCGGTGGACGACTGGCCTTCGGTGGGCGTCGCGGTCGCGATGCAGCCCCGGGATGGCCGGGTGACAGAGCCGCGGCTCGCGGTCGGCGCGGCAACTGTGTCGCCCCTCCGGCTCCGCGACGCAGAGCAGCTGCTCGGCGGGATACCGCTGGACGACGCGGCACGCCTAGATGCCGCGTGCCAGGCGGCGGCGGACGCGGCCGGCGACCTGGTCCGGCCCGCCAGCGACTTGCACGGGTCGGCCGCCTACAAGCGGGACATGGTTCGGGTGCATGCCCGGCGGGCGCTGGCGCGCCTGTTCGCGCGGTACGGGCAGGAGGTAGGCCGATGACGACCGAGATCGGCAGGTCGCGTCCCGTATTGGAGGCGCGGTCCAAGGTCGACGGCACCGCCGACTATATGGTCAACCACGCGAGGAATCGGATGCTGCACGGGGTGATCGTCCGCAGCACGCAGCCGCACGCCGCGCTCGACGAGATCGACGCAGACTCCGCCCGGGCGAGCCCGAGCGTCCATTCCGTGCTCACCGGCGCGGACATCGCCGAGGTGATCAAGGATCCCTATTACGGCCCGGCGTTCCATGACCAGCCGATCCTGGCCCTGGACAAGGTGCGGTACGTTGGCGAGCCGGTGGCGCTGGTGCTGGCCGAGACGCAGCACGCCGCCGCCGCTGCGGCCCCGTTGGTCGACGTGGGCTACCATGCCCTTCGCGCGGTCTTCGACGAGGTCGCGGCCTGCGGCAAGGACGCCCCGTTGGTGCATGAGGCGCTGCGGCCCGGCGCGGCCTTCGCGGACCTGCGGCACCTGGCCGACGTCTCCGGGACCAACGTGGCGCTGCACACCCGGCTCCGGCACGGCGACCTGGACGCGGCGTGGGCCGGTGCCGGGCAGGTCTTCGAGCACGAGTACCGCACGCAGCAGGTGGCGCACGTCCCGCTGGAATCGCACTGCGCGATAGCCGAGTTCGTGGCGCCGGACCGGCTGGAGGTGGAGTCGGGCACACAGAGCCCGTCGTTTGTCCGCCTGGAGCTGGCCCGGCTGCTCGGCTGGCGGGAGAACCAGGTGCGGGTCACTGTGCCGTACCTGGGCGGCGGGTTCGGCGCCAAGCTTTACATGAAGCTGGAGGCCCTCGCGGCCGCGGCCGCGCTCATCGCGCGCCGGCCGGTGCGCGTGGCGATCACGATGGACGAGCAGTTCTTCACCATCAGCAGGCACGCCACGACGACGCGGGTCCGCACTCGCGTCGACCAAGAGGGGAGATTCCGCGCCCGGTCCGTCGACGTCTGCTGGAACGGCGGGGCCTATGCGGACATCGGTCCCCGCGTCACCCAGAAATCCGCGTTCGTCGCCGCCGGGCCCTACCGTATCGACGCAGTCGCGGTCGACTCACGCGCCGTCTACACCAACCGCACACCGGCCGGCGCGATGCGCGGGTTCGGCGTGCCGCAGATGGTCTTCGCGCACGAGAGCCACTGCGACGAGATCGCCGCGGCGGTCGGCGTGGACCCGGTCGGGCTCCGGCGCCGCAACCTGCTTGCCGAGGGTGACACGCACGCCACCGGCACCAGGCTGGAGTCCGCGGCGACCATCGAGGTCCTAGAAACGCTCGCGGCGACGATGCGCTGGGGCGGAGAATACGACCGGGGCCCGGGCCCGGTCCGCCGCGGCCGCGGCATCGCCCTTGGGCTGAAGGCCGTCGTCACCCCCACGACGTCGGCCGCGACGGTGTCGCTCGCCAGTGACGGCAGTGTGACCGTGTATCACGGGACCGTGGACATGGGGCAGGGCTCGTCGACCGTGATGGCGGTCATCGCGGGCCAAACCCTTGGCGTGGCCCCGGAGGACATCGCCGTTCTGCCGCCGGACACCGACAGCGTGCCGTACGACATGGGCACGCTCGGCTCTCGGTCAACCTTCCACATGGGCAATGCGATCCTCGCCGCTGCGCTTGACCTGAAGCGCCAGCTCATCGCCCTCGCCGCGGACGCGACGGGCCGCAGTCCGCAGGGCATCACGTCCGCAGCCGGGCGCGTGGGCGGCCTGACCTTTCAGGAACTCATGACCGCCCGGTACGGCGGCCAGGCAGGAACCATCGTCGGCCACGGCAGCTTCACCCCCCAAACTGCGGCACCGGATTCCGCCACTTGCCAGTCAGCGGCGATCACCCCGTTCTGGATGGTCGGCGGCGCCGGGGCGGAGATTTCCGTGGACACGGAGACCGGGCGGATCACGGTGGACCGCATCGTCTGCGTGGCCGACTCCGGCGTCGCGCTGAACCCCGACGCGGCGCGCCGCCAGCTATCCGGCGCGGTGATCATGCAGCTTGGCATGACGCTGTCAGAGGAGATGCACTACGAGGACGGCCAGCTCACCAACCTCGGCCTGGGCCAGTACAAGGTGGCCACGATGCGAGACGCGCCTCCGGAGATCGAGGTCTGCCTCATCCAGCATCCCCATCCGGCTGGGCCCTATGGCGCCAAGGGCATCGGCGAGACCGGCACGTTCGCCGTGTCACCGGCCGTAGCCAACGCGCTTGCGGACGCTACGGGGGTCCGGCTGCGGAGCCTGCCGCTCACCGCGGAAAAGGTGCTGCAAGGTTTGCGTTGCCTCGGCGAGGGGGCGTCTTCATGACCCAGGGATCCAGGGCGGTCGCGTTCAGGCTCAATGGCAGCGACGTGGAGGCGGTGGTCAGGAACGACCAGATGCTGCTGGAACTGCTGCGTGGGTCGTTCGGGTTGACCGGCGCCAGAGAGAGCTGCGGACAGGGTGTGTGCGGTGCCTGCACGGTGGAGGTCGACGGGATGCCGGTGTCGTCCTGTCTCTACTGGGCGGTCCAGCTGGACGGCACCGATGTGACCACGGTCGAGTCGCTCGCCCGTGACAGCACCCTCGACCCGCTTCAGCAGGCGTTCGTGGAGTCGGGCGCGTTCCAGTGCGGATTCTGCACGCCGGGAATGATCATGATGTGCCGCAGCCTACTGCGCGACAACCCGGATCCATCCGATGAGCAGATCAGACGCTGGCTGTCCGGGAGCATCTGCCGCTGCGGAGCCTACCCGGAGATCCTAGCCGCCGTGCACACCGCCGCCGCCACGTTGTGCGAGCACGCGTCGCCGGGCAGGCCCGAATCCCACCGCCCCTCTCACCTTGGAGCCCGGTCATGACCGCAGCCACGATGGACGCCCTCGTCGTGCACGCGCCCAACCATTTCGCCATCGAGCAGGTGGCCGTGCCATCGCCGGGACCGTACGAAGCGCTGTGCCGTGTGCGCGCGGTGGCTATCTGCGGCACGGATACCCACATCATCAACGGCGACTTTCCCGGATTCTGGCCTCCGGCGATGCCCTTCACCCCAGGGCACGAGTGGGCCGGGGACATCGTCGCTCTCGGGGAGAGCGCGGAGCCTTTCGGCTGGCAGGTCGGCGACCGGGTCGCCGGCTCCTCGCATGCCGGGTGCGGCTACTGCCGCCAATGTCAGCTCGGGCACTACCAGCTGTGCGACAACTACGGGCGGCCGCAGGTGCACAGCCAATACGGGCACAACAAGCCCGGCGCCTACGCGGGTTACGTCACCCAGTCGATCAAGAGTCTCACCCACATCCCGGAAAGCATGACCTACGACCTGGCGGCCATGTGCGACAGCACCTCGATCGCCATGCATACCGTCAACCGCGCGCAGGTCAGGCCCGGCACGAACGCCGCCGTGTTGGGCGCGGGCGTGATGGGCCTGCTGGTGGCCGAGTGCGCCAGGGTCGTAGGCGCGGCCCGGGTGATCGTGGTCGGACGCGGCGAACGGCTCAAGCGGGCCTCCGACCTAGGCTACGAGACAGTCGACTGCCGCGTGCAGGATCCGGTCCCGGCGGTCCGGGCGAGAACGGCTGGGCTCGGCGTCGAGGTGGCGCTCGAATGCGCCGGCGCGCCCGAGACGATCCGCTGGGCCGTGGACGTGCTACGCAAGGGCGGCCGGTGCTCGGTGATCGGCATCCCATTGCAGCCAGTTGAGCTGCCGATCCAGCGAATGGTGCTCGACGAGCTTGACTTCGTGGGGGTTCGGGCCAATGCCGGGGAGATGGCCGATGTCGTGCCCCTCGTGGCTGACGGGCGTATCCGCGCTAACGAGCTGATCACCCACCGATTCAGCCTCAGGGAATTCGCCAAAGCCCACGAAACGTTCAAGTGCAGGCTGGACGCCGCGCTCAAGGTGATCGTCTACCCCGACCAAGACTGATGACGTCGGCCTCGTCATGTA
>Ga0126374_10000041_pt1 | contig 19694 bp, 14 predicted proteins | sample PanSoiMetPlot_12_FD_89874 | JGI IMG/M metagenome (GOLD analysis project Ga0126374, IMG submission 89874) | Tropical forest soil microbial communities from Panama - MetaG Plot_12 | ecosystem: Environmental > Terrestrial > Soil > Tropical forest > Bulk soil | place: Panama | collected 2016-02-17
CTCCAGCCGGTCACGAACACCGTCGACCCGTCCGGGCTGACCGCGATGGCGGTCGAGACGTTAAGCGCCCCGGCTGGCTCGCTGTAGCGCCGCACCCAGAGCTTGGCCCCGGTGGCGGCGCTGAAAGCCACCGTCGCATAGACCGAGCCGCCCGGCCCGCCGCACGGCATGAAGAAGCCGCCGGTGACGAGCACCTTCGACCCATCCGGGGTGACGGCGGCCGACGTGCCGTTGTTGTAATAACAGGCGGCCTTTGCCCCCGGGCCGTAGTGTGCCACCCAGACCGTGGTCCCGGTGGCGGCGTCGTAGGCGACGGTGTCGAAGTCGTAGCCGGTGATGAACACCGTCGATCCGTCCGGGCTCACCTTAAGGTCGGTGGGGATGCAGTCGATGTTGCCGCTGCGATGCGGGCCACGGAAGGATCGAGCCCAGACCCTCACCCCGGTCGCGGTGTGGTACGCCACCGTCTGGCAGTCCCCGTGAGCGCCGTTGCCGGTGACGAACACCGTCGACCCGTCCGGGCTCGCCGCGGCCGCTCCGGCGCCGCCGGAAGTGTCCGTGGTCATCCACAGCCTCGCGCCGGTTGCCGCGCGGTAGGCGACCGTCGCATGCCCGGAAAGGCTGGGACTAGAGAAGTTCGCGATGACGAACACCATCGACCCGTCCGGGCTCACCGCGATGTACTTACTGGGCGCCGTGCCGACGGTGATCGTGGGGCCACCCGGACGCGTCAGGCGGGCCACCCACAGCCTGACGCCGGTCGCCGCATCATAGGCCACCGTGTCGTAGCCGCTGGATGATGCGGACAGGCCACCAGCGCCAGTGACGAACACCCTCGACCCGTCCGGGCTCACCGCGGCCGCGTAGCCTCGGCTGTTTGCGGTTGAGACGGCGTGTGTGGCCACCCAGAGCTGGGTTCCGCCAGCCGCGCCGGCCACGTGGTACCCCGCAGTGGCCGACGCCGCGGGGGCCACGGTCACTGTGGCCATGAGCCAGCAGGTCAGTAATGCAGTAGCAGCCACGGGCGCAGGACCGAGCTTCATAGCGTCCTCCTTTCCGGTCGGCCTCCGGCAACCAGGTGCGCCGGCGGCCGAGGGGTTTCCCGGCACTACGTTAGTTCTGAGTTCCCGCCATGAACCGATATGGGCCATGACCAGGGAAAACGGTCGACCCTCCTGACACGTAGACATGTAAATCTCTGCGGCGCGGGTCTTTCACCTGGTCAAACAAGGTGGGCTCGGCGGCCTGGGGGAACTTCGGGTTAGTGCAGCCCGCCAAGGGATGCGGGAGCTGTTCGAGTATGCCTGGGGCGGCAGTTGCTGAGTGAGCTTAGGTCAGCGGCCGCAACGCCAGCTCGGCTCCCAGCCAAGCCAGGCGGCCAGCCGCTCGTCATAGGGGCGGAAGTGCTCGTCCAACGCTGCCCGGACCGAGTCCTGCATGGGAGAACGCGGTTGGGCATTGCGCCGCTTGAATGCCGGGTAGCCACGGTTGGGTAGCGCGAGGAAGGCCAGTACCCGGTCGTAGGCCGACTCAGGGTCTGTGAAGAAGTGGCCGCTGTCGATGACGAGAATACGGTCTCGCCCGAAGAGCCGCTCCAAGCGCTCGGCTTGCTCCACGTACTGCCCGCGAGCGCGGTAGGCGTGGTGCTGGTGGCTGTAGCTGTAATGGCTCGGGTCGGCGACGATCCGCTCTTCCTGACCGTTCAGCCGCGCGGCCTCCAGTTCCAGCGCCCGCTCGAACGGCTCGGTCTCATAGCCAAGTGCGACTTCGTGGGCATGCGCCGAATAGGCGCGCTCGACGGGATCCCGCAGCATGATGATCAGCTTCACATCGGGCAGGTCGCAAGCGATCCGCTCCGGCGCCAGGGGGTGAAACATGTAATAAGGGCTGGATTCAAACGCCACCGGAGCGACACCCGAGGCACGTGCCGCGCGGCGGGCGACAGCCGACAGCGGGAAGTGACTCCGGTACCAGGCGAGCCCTCGGTGATACGCGTTGTCGAAGTAGTGAACTTCCTGATCTAGCACGGCACAGGACACCGCGGGGTGTTCGCAGAGCGTCCGGCCCATCGACGTGGTGCCACACCGCTGGGCACCGACAATCAGGAAGTTCGGCAGCATCCGTGCCCACGAGGTCGGCATACCGCCCAGGACCAGAGCCGAACGTGCGCTTTGCCTAACGGTATGGCTGAAACTCTTCGAGCCCTGCAGGGATACCGACTGCCCGGGCGTTGCCTGTCGCCCCCGGCTCAGGCGGCTAGCCGCAGCGATAGCCGCACCGCCCGGCTGCGGCTGGGCGGCAGTGCGGTCCTCCACGCTCATGCCTCCTTCCCGTGTGGCGACTCCAGCCGGGCCGACCCCTCATGGTGCCACCTCCGCCGGTGACATCCGCGGCCAATCTGCAAACTGCCGGTGAGCTTTTGAAGAACTAGCGCACCAGCATCGCTGCGGGAATGTTCATAGCGGGGGTGAAGAAGCATCGGACTGCTCAGCATGCCCAGCTCGGTGGTCGGCCGAGCAGGGCCACCAGCCGCTCGTTGTGGGGAGCAAAGTACTCCTGAAGCCACTGCCGGGTCTGCTCAACCATCGGCCCGCCCGGGCGGGCATTACGCTTCGGGAACGCAGGCTCGAAGGGCCGCAGGCCGAGGAACTCGATGAGCCGGGCGTACTCCCTCGCGGGCTGGCTGAAGAACTCCCCGCTGTCGATCACATGCACCTGCGACCGGGGGACCAGGGCGAAGGCGCGCTCAAGCTGTTCGGCGTAGTGGCCACGGTGACGGTAGGAGTGATGACGGTGCGAGATGCTCTCGTAGGTGAAATCGTCCCGCATCCGGTCAATCTCGCCGGACAGCCGGTCATCCTCGAGTTGGAGCGCCCTTTCGAAACTCTCATGTTCGAAGCCACGCGCAGACTCATGCTTATAAGCAGAATAGGCACGCTCGACCGGATCACGCAGCATAACGATCAGTTTCACCCCTGGTAGGTCCCGGGTAAGACGCTCCAGGGCAAAGGGGTGATACATGTAATAGCCGCTGGCCTCGAAAGCGAGTGGGGCGCCATAACGCGCTGCCCTGAGCCGTGCGATCTCAACGACTGGAAAGTGACCCTTATACCAGCGCATACCCCGATAGTAGTTCAGGTCGAAATAGTTGATTCCCTTATGGAACGTTGGCGCCACTACCTGCGGGTGGTCCATCAGCGCGCGGAACAGCGACGTCGTGCCGCAGCGCTGTGCTCCGATCATGACGAACCCAGGCTTGAGGCGCAGCGGCGCGGTCAGCGTGGTCACCCGGCTGTACGCATGCTGCCCGGCCCACATCAGCGGGCCGGGCACGGCCGTTCGCACCCGCAGCAGCCCATCTCCCAGTGTCCGCACCTTCAGCCCCAGCGCTCCCGCATCCCCGGGCCAGGCTGCTCCTCGCTGGATGGCGGTGAGTTACGCATAGCGATCACCTGTCCGAGCCTACTAGGCCGCGAACCTTCCGGCGGCCCATCCCATAACGCAGCAAGAGCGGCAGGCCGATTGCCGTCACGACGGCACGATCACGCCGCGGCATTGCGGCGCGCCACGCCTCGTCGGACTGCAAAGTGATCACCCCATCGCGGAATCGGGACGGATTCCCGGACAGACCGTGGCTTACGCCCAGGACAATCCGGCCGTCGCCGATATGGGCCAGGTGAGCAGGATCGGGTGACAGGCCAAGCGCATTGAGCGCGGCCAGCACCGTGGGCCGAGGCCGGCCGACGAAATCCTCGTAGCGAACCCGGGTGACGGGAACGCCACAGCAGCGCAGCAACTCAGCCTCCCCCTGGCAGGCCACCCACCGCGCCGCGGCGGCGGCCGGGGCGGTGTGCGCCATGACGTCGCTCTCCTGCAGGGCGTGCGGCCGGGCCACGTCCCGCTTGCCGAGCGAGTGCGCTACGCCCCGCACGTCCCGGACGAGATGTATCACCCGGATATCGAGCCCAGCGCGGTACAGTGCGAGCGCCTGGACCGGCCACTTGCTGGCATCCACCACGCAGGCCGCGCCGACCTCGTTGGCGATGGTGCGGTAGAGGCGCGCGTAGCTCGCGCCGTAACTGGCCACGTCCTGCTGGAAGGAACGGTCGGCCAGCGGCATGGCGAGCAGGGAGGGGATGTGGCGCTGCCGCGCGACCCGCAGCTGCAACTGATGGACGGCCGCGAAGCCCTCCCCCGCCCAGCCGCCGAAAGAGCGCGCTCCCACGCGGGCCCAGAAGGGGCAGTCGACAAAGGCCTGCCCACATCCACAGCGCTCGCCGCGCGCCACGGTCCGGCGGCGTGCGTCGATGAGCTCGCCAACGTTGACAAAGGAAGGCAGCTCACCCAGAGTCCGCTCCAGCAAGGTACTGCCGGACCGGCCAGAGCCTGCGATGTAGAGGATCGTTGGGCAGTCGGGCGGCGACTGGGCATGCCGGGTTCCCGGTTCACCCTCGGCGACGTCTGGACGCTGCAGCGCCGTCACAGCGGTACCACCACCATATCCCCCAGCTGAGACCAATCCGCCCACGAGATGAGGATTCTATACCGATTCCCACCTGTGGTGTGCTGCTTCCATGTGCAGATTGCCGCTGCCCGAGCTGGCCTGTCGCGCCCTGGCAAAACGCCTGTAAAGCCGGGCTTTGCCGTGCACCTATTGCTGTTTCGTAGGTGCCGCTATAGGCATGCCGACCTGCAGGTTCAACGGCCCGCAGAAGGAATTCAGGCCCGGGTTTGCTGCCGCGCAACTTCCAATTCGATCGGCGGGATCAGCCATGTTCCTGGGGCACCGCGCGGCGCCCCCGCCTTGGCCTGCCGGTCCACGAGGTAGCGGGTGGCCAAGTCGGCCAGGTACAGCACGGCGGTGACCCGGGCTTGGGGGCGGCTGATCCCGAATGGAGCGAGCAACTGCGCGGCTTGCTCGAGACAGGCGAAGGAGGCCGCGAGCGGGTCGCGACGCGTGGGCCCGACCTCGTTCTGCAGCCAATAGTGCAGGGCATCGAAGCCCACCGGCACGCCGGTGGTGAACCGTTCCCAATCCCAGACGAGCAGGCCCTCGCCGGTACTGGCCATGTTCCACGGTGACCAGTCGCCATGCCATGCGCCAAATTTCAGCACGGCGTTACCTGCCTGCACGTCAAGCTCGCTGAGAGCCCGGAGCAACGCGGCACGCTCCGGGCCCTCGTCGGCGCTTTGCAGGCGTTCCGTGAGCCGCGGCAGGTATCTGCCGCCCAGCGGCTCAGACCGCCGGCCACTGAGGTTGGCCACCTCGCACATCGCGCCGGCGAGCCGCGCCGACGGCAACGGGAGCCGCGGTAGCCAGGCGGGGAGCGCGCTCATCACCAGGACATCGAGGCCATGCCACTGCCCATAGTGGAGCACCTGGGGTATTTTCACCTGCGTCAGCCGGGCCTGGCCCAGTTCGGTAAGCGAGGCGTACTCGGCGCGAACGAGTTCGCGGGTAAGCGGGCTGACCCCGATCTTCGCAAACCCAACGGTCTGTCCCGTGCTGGTAAGCAGCTGGAGAACGGGCTTCCGGTTGGCCCGCGGGAGTCCCACATACATGCTTACCGAGACGTCACACGAGACCGCGTCACTCAGATAAGCCTGGATGGTATCGGTTCGGGGGACCGCTTCCACCCGCACCTTGCCGCCGAGCACGTTGCCACCGAGCCCGCTGGCCAGGCCCAGCGAGAGGGCTTTCGCTGCCAGGCGCGCCGTCATCGATTGCGACCTGCTGTAGCGACGCACCGCGGCTGCGGCCAGGCGGGGATCGGACGGCACCAGCAGCGGCGGGCGCCGGATTCCCGGAGCCAGGACCAAGTCGGAGGCTACGCCATTCGCCGGTACCGGGGCACCGGAGCGGTCGATGCCAGGGAAACGGAGCCAGCCGTGCTGATTCCGTTTCACCGTGACGACGGCCGGTGGGGGCCAGAGCAGCTCACATATCTCCTGGAGGTACGCCAGCCACTCCGGCTCGGCCGAGACCGGATGGGCTAGCTTGGCACCCGCTGAGGGCGGGGCAACGCTGGAGCGGTGAGTGCGCCCCATCAGCCGGTGAGTGAGCCCCATTACTCGTGTCCCCTGACCGGCCCGGCACCGAAGGGCCGCCGCGTGGCTCCCCAAGGAGCATAGTGAAAGCTTACACACCTGTAGGATTGTTGCGGACAGCGCGTATGGCAGGCCACAGCTTTGCTACTAGGGCAGCCCCCAGGTGGCCGACATGAGCGCAGTGACAGGTTCGTCATTGGCGTGACTTGTTAATACTCGGAGCCTCCTGCGACGACAAGCTCTGGGGTTTGCGTGCTCCCAGACATTACCCCTGATTCAGCGACATCGCGAGCCTGCCAGGTACGCTGGCATCTCCTCCAGGGCCCCGCTCCCCGCGTGGCTCCTAGCTGAGAACATCTTAGCCTCAATGCCGGGAATTTAAGGTTCGGACGCGGCAGACGAGGGGTATCCGGGGCATGCCGTTTGAGCTGGCGGATGCGGTGCCCGGGCCGGGCCTCGGCGCGGCAGGCCACCGGCCCTGGGTTCACCGCTGGGTGTCTTATGCTGGGTCCAGCCAATTCCGGCCTCTTTTCTCAGCCAGAACCCAGCGCTCCACCAGGGACAACCCTTAAGTTTGGACATCGTGGAACCAAGCACCAGGTCCGGACACGGCCCCGAGGGCACGACAGTCCGGTCTGCCCGCAGAAGGGGCACGCGATCGAGCCAGCGCCGTTGGCTAGCCGGCTTGGCCGCAGTGACAGCGCTCGCCGCCCTGACCACTGCAGGCTGCGAGAGCGCTGGCCCCGGTCCCCGCCACGAACAGGGCATGGTAGGTCCCCCAGGTACAGGCGAGGGCGGCAGTTCCGGAGGGCAGGTGGCAGGACCCCCGCTCATCTCCGGCTTGAAGGGCTCAGGTGGCCTCAACGGAGCCCGCCTGGCCGGCGGCCGGTCCGGTCGGTCCGGTATCACCGGCGGCGCCCTGTTCGGCGGCAACATGAGCCTGGCGTCGGTGGAGGGCAAGCTTGGCCAGCGGCTCGCGATCGTCCGCGTCTACTACCGGCTGGGCCAGAGTTTCCCGCGCCGGATGGACCAGCAGATGATGGCAGCCGGGAGCACCCTGCTGGTGAGCTTGGACACGGTGCCCGGCGGGCCAATATATGCCTCGATCGCCGCCGGGCGCGAAGACGCCACCATCAGCGCCTTCATGAAGGCGGTGAATCAGGCTGCCGTCCGGTACCACCTCGCTGCGATCTACTTCTCCTTTGAGCACGAACCGAATGTCGTGGCGCATCACTACGGGCTCGGCACCCCGGCGGAGTTCATCCAGGCCTGGGACCACGTCCACCAGCTGGCCGAGTCCGCGCGGCTGGACTGGAATCAGGGAGGGCGAATGCACTGGGTCTTGATCTTGACCCATGGGGCGTTCTCCCCGAGCCGGCCGCCCGCGGAATCCTCCGCCGCGTACTGGCCGGGAACGAGCGAGGTCGACGTCGTAGCCGCCGACGGCTACGACAATTATGGCTGCGTCGGCCAGAGTCTCGGCCGGACTCCCGAGTCGTTGTTCGGCCCCGCCGTCAGGTTTGCCCGGGCGAACGGGGGGCTGCCTGTGTTCATTGCCGAATGGGGCAGCACCGCCTTCCCGTCGTTCCAGCGGCAAACCAGCTTCATTCAGCAGATGCAGGCCTTCGTCGCCAGCACTCCCGAGATCCAGGCCACCATGTATTGGAACAACCAGGGAATCGGGCCGCACTGCGATTTCAGCGTCAACCCCTACCCAAGCTCGATCTCTGCGCTGGCCGCCGCAGCTCGCTCCCCGGCGATGCAAGGTCACCTCACGTCCTGACACCGCCAGGCGCGGCGGCCGTCGGCATCCGGGCTGTGGCTGTTGAGAGCCCTGCGCCCGTTGGCAATTACTGCGACGTTTCGGCTGGTCTGGTGCGTTTCGGGGTACAGTGCCAGGCATGGGCGAGCCGGGAGCGGGTAACCACCGGGGCACCGTGGGGGTGGTCGTGCTGACGCACCGCGGGACCGAGCAGGTTGCCCGGCTGGTATCGCGACTGCAAAGCGGGTGCAACACGGTGGTTGCCATCCATCACGACCCGCGAAGCGAGCCACTTGGCCTGCGGGCGTCCTCGTCTGTGGCGCTGGTGCCGGACCCGGTGCCATGTCCGTGGGGGCGCACCGGCATCATCGTGGCGATTCGAAAGGGCCTGGAGTGGCTGCGGGCCAACGTCTCCGATCTTTCCTGGGCCCTGGTGATATCTGGTCAGGACTACCCGATACGAACTATGGCCTCGATCGAGGCCGAGCTGGCCAGCGCACCCTGTGACGCCTTCCTGCGGTATCTGCGGGTGGATGGCGACCCCCGGGATGACGTGCATCATTGGCAGGGCAAAAGCCGGCAGCGATACCTGTACCGGCGGCGCCTGCCCGGCTCGGCCCGGTCCGTCCGGCTGCCGTGGCCGCGGCGGAACCCGTTCGGCGCCGACTTCATGCTGTATGCCGGCGGGCAGTGGGTTAACTTGTCCGCTCGGGCGGTGGACAAGGTACTCGACTCGCCTCTGAACGATTCCCTCTTGCGTTATCTGCACCGGGCACCAAATGCGGATGAGGCATGGGCGGGCACCGTGGCGCTCAACGGTGCGCCGGACCTCGTCGTGGTTAACGACCGGAAGCGGTATATCCGGTGGCCCGGCGGGACGGCGCATCCCGCTGTGCTCGGGCCGGCCGACGTTCCGGCGCTGCGGGCGAGCACGGGCTTCTTTGCCAGGAAGCTAGATCCGGCCGCCTGGCCGGAGGCGTACGACGTCCTCCACGAACTCGCCGACTCCAAGGGCTGAGCGCGACCCCGGCAGCAGGCGATGACCTCAGCGGCGCCAGCTTGGCTCGTGGCCCAGCCAGGCGGTGAGCCGTTCATCGTGCGGGCGGAAATGCTCATCCAGGGCGGCCCGGACCGTGTCGGGCATCGGGGATCGTGGCCGGGCATTTTGCGGGGTGAAGGTAGGGGAGCCCAAGTGGGGCAGGCCGAGGAAGTCGAGAACCTGGTCGTAGACCGGCCCCGGGGAGTCGAAGAACTCGCCGCTGTCGACCACGTGGATCCGGTCGCGGCCGAAGATCCGCTCTAGCTTCTCGAGCTGGTCGGCGTAGTGCCCACGGACTCGGTAGGTGTAATGGTCGTGGCTGAAGCTGTGGTAGGCCGGGTCGGCGGCGAGGCGCTCCTCTTCGCCCTCCAGCCGGGCGTCTTCGAGTTCCAGGGCCCGTTCGAAAGACTCCGTCTCGAAGCCGAAGCCAACCTGATGCGCGTGGGCGGAGTAGGCGCGCTCCACCGGGTCGCGCACCATGACCAGCAGCCGTACCCCGGGCAGGTCGCGTTGGATCCGTTCCGGAGCCAGCGGGTGAAACATGTAGTTCGCGGTCGCCTCGAACGCGACCGGCCTCCCGGCACCGCGAGTAGCGAGCCGGGTCCTGACGGTCAGCGGAAAGTGGCACTGGTACCAGGCGAGCCCGTGGCCGTACTTATGGTCGAAATAGTGCACCTCCTTCCGGGGCAGCGTGCCGCTGAACACCAGCGGATGCTGCCTGACAACGTGGAACATGGACGTGGTACCGCACCGTTCGGCGCCAACGATCAAGAAGCTGGGCAGCATCCGTGCCGGGCGAAGCGGCCGCCCCGCGGTCACCAGTCCCCACCGGGCTACCCGCCTGCCCCACAGGTGCCAGCCGGTGGCGGCCGGGCGGGCGTTGCGACGCCCTGCCCAAGCCCGCCCGTCGGAACCGGCGTCGCCGGGCGCGGGCTTGGACGTCGTCTCCTGGCTTGGGCTCATCGCAGCATCATCGCGCGGATGCGGTACTGTCTGCGCGACCGATTCCCACAGCTATCTCCCTTCGGCCCCGCATACCGGGGCCGGGGCACGGATAGCTTACCGGGCACGCCTCCATCTCGTGGGACGAACGTTCGGCAGCCCGCATACCAGCCGCTGGGGCGGCAGGCCGGGGCCAACCGTGGTGACTACCGGCCTGCTTAGCGCCTTCTTTACGCATATCACGGACGGCGGCGGCGAGTTTGTCTAATCTGAATCTTCATGAAAAGCCCCCGCAAACGCGAGAACTGCAGTCCTGGCGCCCGGGCCGGGCGTGGGCGTCGCCCTGTGGGACTGGCCGCCGTGGCCGGCCTGATCGTGCTTGCCGCCGGCTGTGCGAGCCAGACAGCAGCAGTGGCGCCCCTGAGCGGTGAGGGTACCCTCACCACCAGCGGCGGTATCGTCACCGGCTCAGCAGGTCGTCACCATGAATCAGCGAGTCGTAACCATGAAAAGGTCGCCCCAGCCGCTACGAGCGTCGCAGCAGCGCCCGGGGTGAAACTGACTCCGGCGGAGCATAGCTTCTCGATCGCCAACTCTGGTGTTACCGGAGGCGCTCTGTTCGGCGGCAACAAGGAACTGCTGCCGATCGCGCCAAGGCTGGGGCGGCATCTTGCCATCGTCCGGTCGTTCTACGCGTTCGGCAGGTCCTTCCCGTCGGCCACGGACCGGCGGCTGATGGCGCAACACACCACGCTCCTGGCCAGCCTTGAGCTCACTGGCTCGGGACCGACCTATGCGACCATCGCCTCCGGGGCCCGCGACGCCTACCTCCGCGGCTTCCTAAAGGCGATGGAGCAGGCTGCCGTCCGGTACGGGCTTCACGCGATCTACTTCTCCTTCGAGCACGAGCCGAACATCAGAGCGCATGCCCGGTACGGCACACCCGCGGCGTACCGCAAAGCCTGGGCCCACGTTCACGCCCTGGCCCAGTCCGCGCGGCTGGACTGGAACCAGGGCGGGCGCCTGCACTGGGTGCTGATCTTGACCCACCGGGCGTACATCCCGCTGAGCCAACGGCCACGGTGGGCGCTCAGGATGGGCTGGGCCGGCGAGTACTATGCCGGCCGCAGCGCTGTCGATGCCGTCGGCGCTGACGGCTACAACAGCCCCGGCTGCAAACCGCGCACCTACAGTGGCGGCACCAACGCGACGCCGAGTTCTGTGTTCGGCCCGATCGTGACCTGGGCCCGCCTGCACGGAAACCTTCCGGTGTTCCTCTCCGAATGGGCCGGCAGCGCCACGTTCCCGAGCAGGCAAGTCACCTTCATCCGGCAGATGCAGCCCTTCGTCGCCGCCCACAAGACGATCATAGGGGAGCTGTACTGGAACGGCACTGGCCAATACTGTTCCTACAAGGTCAACTCAAACCCGTTGTCTATCGCCGCGCTTACGGCATTGGGGCATTCAAGCGCTTTGCAAGGTCACGTCTAGGACGGGTCGCCCTGCGGCCCCCAGCTCCCAGCTCGGGGGCCGCAGCGGGTTGACCCGAGACGTGGGCCGTTACAGACCGCGACCTCGGCGGTGCAGCCAGCGCACCACCGAATCGGCATCGACGACCTTCATGGCGACGCCAACAGCGAGGTAGGCCCGCCGCTCCCACGGGTTGGCGCGCAGCGTCTTCCCGACCCACCGGAAGGTCTGGGCGCGGTCGCCGCAGGCCGCGAACGCGAATGCCGCCTGCCCGGCAATCCGGGCGTAGCCCGCGGGCACGGTGCGGAACTCCGGGTACTTCTCGAGCAGCCACGGCTGTGCCTTCGCCACCATCGGCCACCTGCCGTACATAGCCTGGCGCTGCGTATGCCAGCGAACATGCACGCCAGGCCGGGGCACGTTGACCACCGGGCCGAACCGCGCGGCACGAAGCAGGAATTCGTAATCCTCGTTACGGCTGCCCGGGAGTTCCTCGTTGACCAGCCCAACCCCGTCAAGAAGTGCCGCTCGCCGGGACACGAACGTGGACACGTGCAGGGCCATCAGCCTGTCCCGGAGGAGATCACGCAGCACCACGACGGGCGCCGCATGCACGCGGTCAAAGACCTCGCCCCCGTATTCCACGGCGATGCCACAGCAGGCGACCGCGGCGGCAGGCTCGGCCAGCAGCGCCGTCACCTGCGCGTGGAGCTTGCCGGGCAGCCAGTAGTCGTCGTCATCGCAGTTCGCGACAAGCTCACCGGAGGCGGCCATGATGCCGGTATTTCGCGTGCCAGCCAGTCCCGGCGTCCGGTCATTCACCAGGATCCTGGCCCCGGCGCTGGCTGCGACCTTCCGCGTGTCCTCCCAGCCGCTTTCGTGACCGGCCGCGTGGCGGATGTCTCCGGAGCGCTTGTCGAGTACCACGATGCAGTCGACCCGGCCGGGATAGTCCTGATCCTTGACCGCCCGCAGGGTCTGCTCCAGCAGGTCGGACCGGTCGCCGAGCGTCGGTGTCACCACTGTCACGGAGGGCCACTCGGCTGGCTCAGCGGAACTGCCCTGCCCGTTGACCGGGACATCCACGGACGCAGCATCGCCGTTCATCGGCAGGTTCTTCTCCCTAGTCCAGCTTGTTTCGCCGCCAGGCTGTCCGGCCAGGCGTTCGTCATGGGCATGGCACAGCCGATAAGCCGGTAAGGTCCGGCGCCTGCCGACGGCTCGCTCCCGGCCGCCGGGCAAGTCCCGCGATGCCCCGCTTTCTGGGCATCCTCATGCGTACGTGCGACATTATCGCAGAAGTAGCAGCGGGCAATCGGACTGACCTGCCAACCGAAAGTCAGCCGTCGGCGGCCAGCCGGTCAGCGCACCGCCGCGGCGCGCGCAGCAGGGCTCAGCCTGCGCAGGCCGGGCATGGCGGGTAGCCCCAGAGTCCGGCGGAACCGCCACAGCCCCGTGGCCTGGAACGCGCAGCCGGCCAACGCCGCGATCAGCAGGCTGACCACGCCGTCACCGAGCGCGGCGCGTACCGCGAGGGGAATGACGCCGAAGCTCAGCACCGACAAGGTGCAGGAAATGGCGGTGTTGCGGCCAAAGGGCGACAATTGGAGCGTGGCCGCCAGTTGGATCAGGGGCACGAGGTTGCTCACGAGGATGGCGGCGGCCCATCCGATCGCGGCACCCGTGATGCCGTATCTGGGGATCAGCACCAGGTCCACCGCGATGTTGACACCGACCGCAAGCAGCCCGTTGGCCAGGCTCCAGCTGCTGCGGCCCGAGGTAATGAGCACCATGTCCACTTGCCCGCACGCGCTACCGACGAGGGCGGCAAGGCCCAGGATGACTATCACCGTGCCGCCCGCGGTGTAGGAATGACCAAAAACCTGCAGCGCGGCCGGGCCATAGACCACGGCCAACAGGTACAGCGGCCAAAGCAGCAGGATGACCCAGACCGTGGTGACCCGGTAAATGACATTGGCTCCGCGGCGATCACCGAGCGTAAACAGTTCGGTGAACCGGGCCTGCGAGGCCCTGCTGATGGCCTGGTTTCCGAGCTGCCCGAGAACCAGGAACCGGGTCGCCGCCGTGTATATGGCTGCCTCGGCTGGGCCAAGAATAATGGCCACGAGCACGATGTCGATCTGCTGCAGGATGTTCTGGGCGGTGTTGGCGATTGCACGCGGGGTGGTGAACAGCCAGAACCCACGCGCGTTGGCGGTGGCCAGTTGCCGCCGCCTGGTCCGCGATCCGGAAGCCGCGGACCCGCCCGCCCGCCGCCGGTGGACCGGCGTTACCGGCGTGGAGAGCGCCAGCAGGGCGGCGACCTCCGGCGGAACGTCGACCGGGTATTCCCGCTGCCTGGCCCGGTTGCGGCCGATGCGGCGCCCCCACAGCCACGCGATGAGGGCGGCGGGCAGATTCGGCAGCGCCCACAGCGGCGCCAGCAGAGCGGCCGCCCCCAGGACCACCGCTGCCAGGACCCCCACCACCCTGCTGATGGTGAGGCCGACCTGGCCGATCATGACGGACGGCCGCATGTCACCGTATCCGCGGCTGGCACCGAGATACGCATTGAGCAGGGCCGAGAACGGGATCATGATCGCCAGAGCGCGCAGTGCCTGCGCCACGTCTGCGGGAGTGACGCCGGTCGTGCCCGCATGTCCCTTGAGAACGAGATGCGCCAGCGGGTCAGCCAGCAGGATCATGAGTGCCGCCGTCGCCAGGGAAACCAGGACGACAGGAATGATCGCTATCCGCTGGATGGATGGGATCATGCGTTCCTCGCCGAGCGAACGAAGCCGGGCGATGAAGTAGGTCAAGCCGATATTGGTGCCCAAAGTGGCTATGGAGGCGACGATGTAGAACACCGCAATAGCGGTGAAGAATGCGCCAGCAATCGCCTTGGGAAATTCCCGGGTGATCACCACGGTGACCGCCAGCGTCGCGACCCCGGAGATCGCTGATCCGAACAGGTTCAGCGTGCTGCCCCGGCGCACCTCAGCCACCCGGTCGGGCGTGCCCGCCCGTCCGCTCGGAGCCCCGGTACCGGTCAGGGCCCGTTGCCTGGGGCGGCCCGGGACGTTGCGGGCTGTGTCCGGGTCTCCCCCCGGCCGGGATCTCGTAACCTGACTTCCTCTCCGCACATCGTGGTAAGGCGACGTCACGCGGGCAGGCTCCCCGCAGCAGCGCCCTCGGCGGTGGCGGGCTGGAGAGCGAACCGCTCGCTATTCGCGAGCGCCGGATTCCCGTTTCGCAGTTCTCTGTCGTTCTTCCACATGAGGGCGACGGCGAGCATGGTGAACGCGAGGACCGGCCCGGCCGCTTCGTAGACAGTCATGAACACGAAGCCAAGGACCAGGACGAGCTCGCCGACCATGCCGTAGGGCGTGGTATCTCGCCGGTACCGCCATGCGCTGTAGGCGAAGAAGCCGATGTACAGGCCGGCGCCCACGAAACCGGTAGTGACCAAGAGCAGCTGCAACTGGCCGTTGCTGCCGACGCTGGTGTTGCCGCAGTTGTGGCAGTTGACGTTTGACCCGATTGCAATCGATTGCGGACTGCCTATCATGTGTCTCGTATCGCCGTAGCCGATGATCGGCGAGGACTCGGCGTCCTTGATCGCTATCTGCGTCAGCGATCCGCGTATCGAGTTGCTCTTGCCGTTATGCAACCGCTGGTTGATCAAGGTGGACAGCGGGCTGGCGAGGATGATGACCGCGGCGAGAGCGAGCGTGCCACAAAGCGCGACGAGCGGGGCCGTCTTCCCATGGAGGGCCAGGCGCACCGCGAGATACACGATCGCGACCAGCAGGCCGATCCACAGCCCACGGTTCTGCGACAGCACGACCGGCACAATGGCCAAGGCGGCGATGGCTACCGCGAGCCGTCCCTGCTGGCGCGTACCGTAGCTCCGCCAGGCTACGAGCAGCCAGGGCAGCGTGATGGCGATGGCGTTGCCCCACTGATTGGTAAAGGTGAAGGGTGCCTTCACCCGGCCGGTCAAACCGTTGGCCATGTTCGCGGCGGTGCCGGGGTTCAGCGACGCCGAGAGCCCAGCCTGGATCTTGGCGGGCAGCAGGTGCGCGATGGGTGAGGTGAAGCTCAAGTGGGGATCGACCACGCCGAGGAAGCCGCCGGCCACTGCGTAGATGCCCACAAGGCCGAGCAGCCAGGCCAGGCGCTGCCGGGGCAGCTCGCGCTCGGTCAGGTTGCCCGCGTATAGCAAGAGGATCGCGGCCGCGGTGTAGTCGAAGACCCGGTAAGTCCAGGAGAAATAGCGGTTGGCGACGGAGGTGGCGATCGTCTCCGGGGCGGTCAGGGCCAGCCCCGCGACCCCGGCCAGAACCACGATCATGAACAGCACCCAGATCCCGAACCCGCGCGGGAACTGGATCCGTCGGCCTCGCCTCGCCCGGGACAGGTACAGCCTCCAGGCCATGGGGATGGCAAACAGGATGAAGATCTGGTTCGCGATCCCCAGCGCCCACCACACCGGCCAGCCGGCCAGCGCCGCGACTATCGGCCACGCCGGGTCCCGCACAAACCAGCTCTGCCGTCGCTTCGCCTCGCCGCCAGCGGCCGCGTCCCTACGCAGGCGGCCAGCAAGGCCATCCTGCCCGGTGCGCTGTAGCGCGGTTGTCACGGTCAGCTCCTCGTTCCTGTCACAGCGCAGGCTCCGTGGCGGGACTGTCCACCCCCGGCCGGCATTATCGGTGTGCCCCGGTCAGTCTGCCGTCGGCCGATACCGGATCAGGCGCCGCGGCGGTACCCGCCGCGCCAGCTATCCCGCACCCGGCCCGGCGTACCATGCGGGGTAGTTGCCGATGAGGCATGAGTCAGCTTCCGGCATTGTCGGGCCGCCCGCTATGTCCGCTGCTGGAACGTGCCGGGCGGTCTCGTCGGTCCCCCTCCGCGGACATGCCTGACATCGCGGAAATTTCGCCACGCCCGACGGGCAGGGCATCACGGCCGAGCTTGCCCGGCCCGCCCCTCGGCTGCGGCTGGCGTGGCGGGCGCACCCCGACCCGGCCCAGTGCGGGGAGTACAGCGGCTCCGACAAATGGGGTCCGTAGCTGACGCAGCCTACGGACGCAGTCGGCGGCCTCGGCCCTATCGGTATTGCCAATCTCGATCGTGACGAGAGCCGCGTCGGCGAACTCGCCGAGCGCGAAGGTATCGGCCGCGTCTCCGCCTGCTGGCGCCTCGACCACAACGTACCGCGCGTCGTGGCGCAGCTGCGACATGAGGGCCCGCGCCGTGTCGTGCTGAAGGCTGTACAGACCCACGGACGGGTCGGCACCGGGGGTGATCACCCACAGCCCCGGCATCCCGGCGGGGCCGCGCACGACGTCCCTGACGGTAGCACTCCCGGAGACCAGCTCCGCGAGGCCCTCACCGTCACCAAGCCCGAGCATCTTGGGCGCGATCGTCCCTTCCAGGTCCGCGCACACGAGCACCACGTCTGTGTGGGTCCTGGCCAGGGTGACGGCCAGGTTCGCCGCCACCACGCTCCCAGCCCGGCCGGGCCGCGCGCTGGCCACGAACACAATGTGGTTGCCGTCGCCGAGCGCCGCGGCGACGGCGTGGCCCAGATCGGTGAACGCCTGGCCCGTCCTTGACCGCGGGGAGACTATCGAGACCTCACGGCCGAAGCTCCCGTCCGGCAGGTTGAGCAGAATCTCCAGGTCAAGCTGGCGCTGCACATCTTGAGCGCTGCGGATCCGCTTGTCGCGACGGTCCACGATGAACGCGACGATCAGGCCGATGAGCAGTCCAGCGACGAGCCCGCTCGGCAGGATCAGCGACTTCTTCGGGCTGCTCGGCTTGCCCGGCGGCGTGGCGATGGTGGAGACGTTCCCGCCAGTGTCTTTCGATTCGTTGATGTTGAGCTGCGCCAGCTCATTGGTGTACTGCTGCGCCTGGCCCCGGACGCTCGACAGGGTCGCGTCATAGCTGAGCTTTGTCGCCGAGCCGCGCGGCAGCTTGGCAATCTTGGCGGTGAGCGACGCTTCCTGCGCCTTCATCGAGTTGAGCTTTGCGGTTAGGTTGGCTATCTGGCTATTGAGGGTGGCGGTGGCGCTCGCGCTCCGGTTCTGCAGGTAGGCCTTGACGAAGTCGTTCGCACAGTTGGCCGCCCCGATGGCCGTCGGCGCCTTGCATGCGACGTCCAGCAGCGAGGAGTTCGGCGGGACCGTGACCTTGATCTGCTGAGCCAGTGCCCACGGGGTGAGCGTGCTGTGCATCATCCTCCCAGCGAGCGTCGCCACCGGGGTCGAGGTCATGATCTGCGCCTCGGTGTCCAGGTTTACCTGGGCGTTGGCGGTGCGGCTGCCCGCCACTGTGTTACCCGGCTCGGCGCCGGTGGGGGTCACGTTCACAGCGCCCGTGGCGGTGTAGGACTTGGGGGCGACGGTGACGTAGGCAAACGCCCCGACCACGCCAGCCAAGGTCAGGACCAGCACGATCAACCAACGGCGACGTAGCACGCCGACGTAGTCAGCCGACTCGAAAGAGTCCGGCCGTTGGATGGGATTCATGCTGCGGTGCTCCTCACTGTACTAACTTCGATCCGTACTGGTACGGCACGGGGCGGCAAGCAGCGGGGAGCCGCCTTACCTCGCGGTGCACTCCTCCAGCGCCCGGACCGGCGGAAAGGCTCTGTCCGTGGCACTGCCGAAGGGACCTGGGACACCAGATAGCCTTTGCGCGTTCAGATCCTGACCAGCGTGCTGGCCTCCTGCACGCACTGTCTGCTAGACGCTCAGCGCGTCTCGTTGGATGACATTGGCACCGGCCAAGCGTCGGCCCTGTTTATGGTATGCATCCCGGATATCGCGAACGCAGGCCAGCTTACCGTACGGGGGGTCTTGGGTGAGGGCCGGAGATGCCAAAATATGGCCATCTGCGTAGTTCCATCTGGCAAGTTCGCGACCGTTGCCCGGGTGGAAAAGCCCCAGGCCAGCGCCTCGCAACGGCGGGCAGCCGGGCGCTCATCCAGGACCTGCACCCCGCCGACCGCGGCCCCCGCGGCACCCACGAAGGCGCCATCATCGCCAACGGCAACCTGTACTGCCCCGCCACCCCGCCGCCGCCGCTGCTGCTGGAGCTCAGACCGCTCGCCCGCGACGCCACCCCCCAGCAGGCCAGCGCCCATGACCAGCAATCCGCCGAGCTAGCCTGGCACAAGCTCGGCAAGATCACCGCCGACGACCCCGACGGCTACCACCGGGTGATGTGCCCCGCGGTCATGGGCAAGATCCGCTGCCCGCTCCGCCCGGACTTCATGACGCTCACCCGCGGCCGGCCCGAGATCCTCACCTCGCCCGAGCACCCCCCGGCCTGCTGCCAGCAGCAGATCATCACCGTCCCGCCCCAGGTGGCCGCGAAAACGGTCGCCGTGACCGGCCAATGGTGGCTGGATGCGCGCAAGCCGAAGGTGGAGGTGGTAGCGGCGCACCTCATCAACCTGGCCTGGAACGGGCTGTCGCGGCTCGACCACGCGCCGAGCATCTCGGCCGAGGCGGCGGGCCGGGGCGCCACCTCGCGACGTTAACCTCCCTTCCGCGAGGCCGGCCGCCGGCATGATGGCTCCCGGCCACGGCGAGCCCGCCGGGCCCGCCCCCTTCCGGCCAGGATTGCCGGGCCGCACCTCCCGGTCAGGGCTTGGCCAGGATGATGTGATCTTGCATCGCAGCTGAGTGAGCCATGGTCACCATGGCAGCGAGGGGCGCGCCGGACCAGAAGCCCCCCAGGGAGTCACCCGAGTGAGTGCATAGTGGCGCCGTGTCCTGGATTTCCCGGTCACCAGCGTGCCGGTGGCCTTCAGCCCCAGGGACTGAAGGTAGAGCGCCACGGTAGGCACCAGCCGGGCGATCCGGCTGTTATCAAGCACGCAGCCGTCAGCGGCGGAGATCTCAGTCCGCGAAAACAGCAGCGTAACGAACGGGCAAACGGGGTCCCGGTATGCGCGATCGCGGGAAGGCCGTGCTGGATAGGCATGCCCTGCGCCGCGGTCGCAGCAGGAGCCGCCGTTAAGGCAGCGGCCAGCGCACAAGCCGCCGCGGTTGCCATGGCTTTGACCCTCATCACCGGCTCCTCGACAGATATCCAGCATCGGGGCGCACCTACCGCCGCCCGGCGGCAACCTCGCAGGCGCCAGCAGCGCAGCCAGAATACTCATGTGCCTGGATCTTCGCCGGGCCCCGGCCCGCATCAGGGCCGAAGATCCTCACATATCGGGCATCCCTCTCAGGCTGCGGACGCGGCGACGACAGGCGTCACAGAGCAACCAGTGCCCCAACGGCGTGTTTGCCGCCACGGGGCCAAGACGAGCCGATCCAGTCACCTTGCCAGCGAGGTTGAGCGCAAGGTGCATGACCGCTGGGCGCCAGCGCCGCTGATCACGTTTCTACTTTTCCCTGCCCGCTCGGCCAC
>Ga0126374_10000042_pt1 | contig 19620 bp, 19 predicted proteins | sample PanSoiMetPlot_12_FD_89874 | JGI IMG/M metagenome (GOLD analysis project Ga0126374, IMG submission 89874) | Tropical forest soil microbial communities from Panama - MetaG Plot_12 | ecosystem: Environmental > Terrestrial > Soil > Tropical forest > Bulk soil | place: Panama | collected 2016-02-17
AAATTCGCAAAGGCGTTTGGAGCGCATGTGGTGCTGTTTACTAGCTCGCTTAACAAGACCGCGGACGCGAAGCGCCTGGGCGCAGACGAAGTTGTTGTGTCAAAAAATGAGACGGAGATGCAGAAGCAGGCGGCGAGCTTCGACTTCATCCTGGACGCTGTTTCGGCGAATCACGACTTGAACACTTATCTGAATTTTCTAAAGCGCGATGGCACTCTTGCGCTGATTGGAGCACCGAAAGATCCGCTGCCTGTCGGCGCGTTCGGGTTCCTGATAAAGAGGCGGAGCCTAGCCGGCTCGGCGATCGGCGGGATCCGCGAGACGCAGGAAATGCTGGATTTCTGTGGTGAGCACGGAATCACAGCTGATGTAGAGGTGATCCGCATGCAGCAAATCAACGAAGCGTACGAGCGGCTGCTGAAGAGCGACGTGAAGTATCGCTTCGTAATCGATATGGCCTCTCTGAAGTAAACGGAGGAGGCCCGGCTGAAACCCGGTGCCTACGCAAAATCGAAGGATCATAACGAACCGCTTTCGCGTATGGAGTACGCTGCTGAAAAGGCTTGAGGAGTGGGGTTTTTCGGTTCCGGCAGTCCTGCGAAAAGCATTTTGGGTGCCCGGTGAAATTTCGGGCCAGCCACAATGCGCTGATCGTTAGCGCAGCCGAATGTGGAGCGGCTGTTTATTTGCGCACAACGCGTACCTGCTGGGAATGGTTGCGCCTCTGATGGAGGTGGAGGGACGCCAATTCATTCCCGCAGCGTTTCACCGTTGGGGAAGGCACATCTCCCGGCGATTGGTGGGCATCGCGTCACTCGCGGAGGCTACAGCGGGGCAACCTGAGCAGGGTCACCTCCTCAGCCAGATTTCGACGCGTCTGTTTTTCTCTCGGCCTTCGGCCGTTTCATTTGATGCCACCGGAAGCTGAGAACCGAGCCCGACCACGGCCGAGGCATTGACGCCACGCTGTTCAAACTGCTGTGCCACGGCGGTCGCGCGGGTCTTCGACAGTGCATCATTCACTTCAGTGGGTCCGATGCTGTCGGCGAAGCCAAAAAGCAAGATGTTTTGGCCGGAGTAGTGCAGGTCCGTCAGGAAAGTGACCACGCGGTCGAGGTCGGCCAGTGCTTTGTTATCCAGCTCCGAACTCCCGGTCCGGAAACGAAAGTCCAATGACAGTCGCGTGGCGCCAGTTGTCAGTTGCCGGTATCGATCGGGGGCATCGCCGGGAATCGTCGTTCCCTGCGTCGGAGTTACGTTTTGGCCGACGAAACCGATCTTCTCAACAATTTCCTGGCCCTGGGGAGACAGGGCAAAGTCCACAAATTTGCGTGCCAGATCATTTGCAGGACTCACCGCGGTGTAGAGAAACAGGCGGCGAGAGAGCGCGTAGTCTTCGGTCGAAACGGTGAAATGGTTAGGCAGGAAAGGACGTGTGCCGTTCTCTGACACCGCAACGGCCTTTGCGTCTCGGACGTAAGGCAAGCCGATGAAACCAATCCCGTTGGGGTCTTTGGCCACGGCTTCGGAAAGTTCGCGGCTATCTTCGAAGCGCTTGGCATTGGCCGCAAGTTTCTTGCCGCCGAGGACAAGCGCCTTGAATGTGTCGTAAGTTCCGGACTTGTCGTCACGCGCGTAGACGTTGATCGCTGCGTCCGGGCCGCGCAACTGCTGCCAATTCGCCGTTTCGCCGGCGAAGATCCGCGCGATCTGGTCTTTGGTGAGCGACTGCACCGGGTTGGCCTTGCTCACAATCACGGCGATTCCGTCGAGGCCTAAGACATGCTCAGAGGCAGCCGAAGTCATGTTGCCAAGCGTTGCCAGGTTAGTGGCCTCCTCTTGTTTGATCTTGCGAGATGCCATTCCAACGTCACAGTTGGACTTGCTTAAATCTTCAAATGCCGTGGCCGAACCGTGTGCGTGAATTTCAATGGTCCTTGGGGAAGACTCTCCAGGCAGAATTCCCTGTACGCGGACCTCGTCTTCTTTATCGCCCCGCACGGTTTTGACGCCGGTGGCACCTTGACGCTGCCGGAGAAACTCCTCGGCCAGCGCGGGCCCTAAAGCGGCGCCAATCGTGTTGGACCCACTAATCCGCAGGATGACTGTTCCAGAACTTGCGGACGCTGATCCGAGGCCATTCGAATGCGACTTTGCCCAGAGGAAATAGCCGAGAACCGTCAGGACGAGGCCCGTCAGAATACCGAACACAAGACTGAGCGGATACTTGCGTCGCGGAGCCTCACCCTGTCGCAGAGGCTTGCCGCACTCCGGGCAGACGAAGTCCTGGCCTTGCGGGATGGTAAGCAACTCCTTGCTGTCGGCCTTATGACAAAGGCCGAGGTTGAGACATTGACCGGTACGCGCCTGCATAAATCGCCCTCTCGCAACTAGAGTAATTCTGGATTGTTAAAGCCCATGGTCTACGAGAATCCGAAATTCACAACGAAGGGACCTTCATCACGAAAGTTCCGATCGAGCGCTTTCGGCAGAGAGCCTAGGGTGTGCCGCCCGCGCCAATTTGACCGTTCCCCAGTGGCCGTCAACTTACCGCTAGCCAACCAATCATATAAAAAAAAAACCTTCAAGTCATGAAATTCGGTGCTTTGTAGGCCTGCGCCCCATGAGGCCACTTAGATCGCGGCGCGAACTCGGGCCCCCAGTGTTCGTGCGAGATCGGCGACTGAAATGCTGCCGAATCATGGCGCGAGGCGTGGAGTACAGAAAAGTTGTCATTCTTGCGCCAGACCATGCACAAGCGAATCAGAGCGCCTCTTCCACCGCGTTTTCTAAACGCTTTACCGGAAATTCAGCGCCTCGGTGACGGCCCTTTAATCCAGCACAACGGTTGATTTTCCATAGCCTTGGCGACGAGGTCGCCAAAGCTGCGCATCGTGCGATCCACTGACCCCTAAAGGAATGGCGGAGAGGGTGGGATTCGAACCCACGATACGGTTCCCCGTATGCTCGCTTTCGAGGCGAGTACTTTCAACCACTCAGTCACCTCTCCGCAGTGTTTGGCCTTTTTAGTTTAGCAAACCCCGCTGCGCTCCTGCTACGGGCAGGAAGGGGAGGATTGGCCACGGAGGTAGTGTTAGAGGACCCAGGGAAGGGAAGGAGAAAGAGAGAATACAAGAGTTAAAACAAACAGAGAAGAAAGGAGGAAGCAGGAAGAAGGAAAGCGAGGGAAGAAAGGAAAAGGATAAGGATAACGCGGAGACGTGGAGAACACGGAGCACGGCAGAGTAGCGGAGAGGCTAGCGGCGAGAGGAAAAGAAGGATTGGAGAAGGGCAACCGATTCTGCGGCGAGGAGACCGGGGGTGACGTCGACGGAGTGGTTTAACTTGGGATTCGAGAGGATTTCGAAGCAAGAGCGAAAGGCTCCGCCTCTAGGGTCGTCGGCGCCGTAGACAAGACGCGGAACCCGAGCCTGAACGACCGCGCCCGCACACATGGAGCAGGGCTCGAGGGTGACGTAAAGGATGGTGCCTGCAAGACGGTAGTTGCCAAGCGAGCGCGCGGCTTCACGGAGTACAACGATTTCTGCGTGGGCAGTGGGGTCGTTGTCGCGGATGGTGCGATTGCCGGAGCGGGCGAGGACAGCATTATTTTGGACAAGAACCGCGCCGATGGGAACCTCACCGGCCTCGGCGGAAGCGCGCGCCTCATCGAGAGCAAGTTGCATGAACTGGAGATCGTCAGGCATCGGAATGCATGAGAATAGCACGGGGAACGAGAAGGCTGCGGGGACGGGGGATGGCGTTTATTGCTCACCGACTGTAGCCCCCGTGGTTGCCAAGCACAAGCCACACTTAGCGGTGCTTCAGGGCTTCGAGTTCCTCGAGCGTGCGCGGCCAGTCCGATCCCAGGAGGCGGGAGAGCGCGCGGTCGGCAAGAACCTTTCCGTCTGTTTGGCACCTGGCGCAATAGTTCGTTTCGTTCTCGGCATAGCGAATTCGCAGAACCTTTTCGCCGCATCTGGGGCATGGTTGGCCGTAGCGCCCGTGGACGGCCATGCCTTCGCGAAAGGCGGTCACTTTTTCGGGAAAGCCGGTCCCTGCTTCCGCCTGCAGGCGGTCGATCCAGAATGTGAGTACAGATCGCGCGGCTGCGAACAGTCGTTCCCATTCGACCGGAGCAAGCTTGTGCGTGAGTGTGATTGGCGATAGTTGAGCGGCGTGCAGAATCTCATCGGAATACGCATTGCCAATGCCGCTGACCATGCGGGGATCGGTGAGAGCCCGTTTGAGAGTGCGATTTTCCGCCGTGAGTGCAGCGCGGAAGGAATTGAGATCGCAGTCGAAGATTTCTACGCCGCCGGGTTCAACCGAGCGGAGGCCGCCTTCGCCGCTGAGAACATGCAGCGAGGCCCGGCGCTTGGAGCCGGCTTCGGTGAGCACGAGGGAGCCATCAGGGAAGTCGAAGGCCGCGAGGCTATTGCGGCCGGCGAGCTTGACGCTTGGAGGGCGCCAATGCAGGCGACCGGCGATCATTAGGTGGAGCACCAGCCAGAGGTCGCCATTGACGCCGATGGCGATGCGCTTGCCGATGCGGCGCAGTTTGTGCACGGTCCGATCCTCGAGGTCCTGGAGCGGAGGTTGGACGGTTCGAAGGAGAAAGGGGCTGGCGAGGCGGATACGTTCGAGCGGTTGGCCGAGGATGCGCGATTCTAGCGCCGCGAGGTAGGCGGTGATGTCCGGGAGTTCCGGCATGAGTAGTAGATTGCAGGGATAAGACGAGCGATTGCAACTGCGAACGCTCCAAGAGGCAAGAGGGTGGCGAGAGTCCTTGACAAGACAGCGTGGGGGAAAGAGACTGAAAGCATGAAAGATCTAGTGGGACGCATATTCCAGACAGATTTTTTGAAGGGCATGGCGGTCACGTTCCGGACGCAATTGCCGAAGAATATTTATACGGAGCAATATCCCCTGGAGCGGCCCATGGTGGCGGAGCGGTTTCGGGGGGCGCCACGGCTGAACAAGAACCCCGAGACGGGGGAGACTCTCTGCATCGGATGCAACTTGTGCACCCTGGCGTGTCCGGAAAACCTGATTGTCGTGGGATGGGAACGCGACGAGGCGACACGACGGAAAGTGCTAACCACGTTTACGTATGATACGTCGCGGTGCATGTTCTGCGGTTTGTGCGAAGATGCTTGCCCGACCGATGCGTTGGAACTGACGCAGGATTTTGAAATGGCGTATTACAGCCGCGAAGGTGCGATCTGGGACCGGCACCGATTGGAAGAAGGCCCAACGCCGACACGCTACACTCGATAAGAATTCATGCAAATCCGAAGAGATCCAGTAACACAGAGCTGGGTTGTATGCGGCCAACCGGAGCGCGCGGATGAGAGCGAAGCGCCGTGCCCACTTGATCCGGGAACTACAGACGAAGTGAAGAGCATCCTGACATGGCCTGCCGAAGGAATGTGGCAGGTGCGCGCGATCCCGCATCCTGACCCGCTGTACCGGGTGGAAAACGACCCGGGGCGAGTGGCCGAAGGGATATATGACAAGATGGGCCCGCTCGGCGCTCACGAGCTGGTGATTGAAACCCGTCAGCATGACAAGCGACTTGCGCAATTAAGTGATGATGAGATCGACCGCGTGCTGTGGGTCTGGGCGTCGCGGATCGCAGACCTGAAGAAGGACGCGCGGTTCAAGTACGTGAGCGTGTTCAAGAATCAAGGGACGATGGCGGGAGAAGAATGGCCGCACGCCCATTCCGAGGTGACAGCGACGATATTCGTGCCGCGGCGGATCAAGTACGAACTAAGCGCCGCGCATGACTGGTATAAGGACCGGGAGCGGTGCGTTTTTTGCGACATCGTGCGCCAGGAGGAAAAACAGGGGAAGCGCATTGTAGATGTTCAGGGAGACTACTATGCGTTGTGCCCGTACGCGTCCAGGGTCCCGTTCGAAGTATGGTTGATGCACCGGAGGCACAATCATCTATTCGAGCAACCGCGGCCTGGAGCAAACCGGCGACAATTGGCTGCGCTTTTGGGGCGAGTGCTGAGGCGATTAGAGAAAGTAGCGCCGGCGTTTCACTTGGTGGTGCACACGGCTCCGAATACGCGCAATAAGAAAGGCGAGCTGTCGGGCTACTGGAAAACGCTGGCGGAAGACTACCACTGGCACTTCGAGATCCTGCCAATTCTGGAAAAGCGCAGCAAGTCGTACAGCATTAAGGAAGTGTACTTCAACGCCTTTCTTCCGGAACAAGCCGCGGAACAATTGCGGTCAATCGATCCAAATTCATGAGGACGCAGGGGACGCGAGGAGGGGAGCGCGGGGGAGCCTTGACGAGTCTCGTGGCGCTGCTATTCGGTGTGGCATTGTGCGCCATCCTGTATTTCGCGAGGCATCCGATTTTGCGATTTGCGGCCGAAAGCTGGGTCGTCGACGAGCCCTCGGAGCACGCGGACGCGCTGGTGGTGTTGAGCGACGACAATTTCTACGCGGACCGCGCCACGCATGCGGCGCAATTGTTCCGCGAAGGTGTGGCGCCCACGGTGGTGGCGAGCGGAAGAAGACTGAGGCCGAACGCCGGAATCAGCGAACTGATGGAACACGACCTGGTCGAGCGAGGAGTGCCGAGGGAGAAGATTGTACGATTGTCGCACGATGCCGACAGCACCAAAGAGGAAGCGGCGAGCGTTGCAAAGCTGGCGCAAGAAATGCACTGGAAGCGCATTGTGGTAGTGACCTCGAACTACCACACGAGGAGAGCGCGGTACATCTTCAGCCGGGTGTTTCCGACCGCGATTACTGTGAAGGTGGCGAGCGCGAGAGATGGGAGCTTTGACCCCGAACGGTGGTGGGAAAAGCGGGAATCGATAAAATTGTTTGCGCACGAGTTGGCGGGAATGGTCGTGGCGGTGTGGGAGTTGCGACGGTCGGAGAAGCAAGCTGCGAGGGCTGCGCTCGCAAAGCAGGTCCTGAAAATCGGGGCTATGGATGTTAAAGACACAAAACGCGGGAAAATCCTTGCTTGCCCTTTACAAGTCATAAGTGCTGTAATACGTTTAAGATTCTGAGTCGCGAAACCGTCCAGCCATCCGATGCGACTTTAGAAACTAAACCTAATGTGAGTTGAGGTGTCCCATGTGGCGCAAGGAAGATGGGAGTACGCAGGCTTCCGCAGAAGCAACAGGTGTTGCAGGGAATTTGACGAATGGAACAAGAGCCGCAACGATTGGTTCGTCGAGCATCAGTCTTTCTCCCCACGCCGCAGCTTGCGTCAGCCACGGGATCCGGATCAAGGGAGAATTGCACGGGACGGAAGATTTGTTTGTTGATGGGAATGTCGACGGGAAGATAACCCTCGGAAATGCGACGCTGACAGTTGGACCGAATGCGACGGTGAAGGCAGAGATTTCAGCGCGCGATCTGGTGGTGCGCGGACGGGTAGAAGGGAAGTTGACGGCAAACGAGAAGATCCAGATATGGAATACGGCGCGTGTGGCAGGCGACATGAAGGCGGATAGGATTTCGGTCGAAGAGGGAGCGGAACTACACGGGAAACTGGAAGCGGGCAGGCCGTCGAAAAATGGGCTAGGGCTGGGGAATGCGGGAACCCTGACGAGAACCGAATCCGATGAGTCCAAGGACGCACGGAGTGGGGAAGAGAAGGCCGCTCCCGGTGCGGCCGTGGCGGGAGCCGATTAGGAAATGGGATTGCTCAACAAGCTGGGTCAAGCGATCGGAGCGCACGCGGTCAAGGAAGGCGATCGGGCGTTGCCGTCGGGCCGGCACTCGAGCAATGGCAATGGCGGAGTTGCCGCGACCGGAACGCATCGCGAGCCGAAGATGCCGGAACTGACGCGTGGATCGAATGGTTTGAAAGAGTTTCTGTGGAACCTAGACGGACTGGGTCGAGGAACTCTACTCGATTTGGGCCCGGCGTGGCAGACCACGTTGAGTTTTTTCATTGAGCGGGGGTTCCGCGTAACTTCGGAAGATATTCTCCGTGGCTGGTCTGATTTTCTGATGCAGGAAGAGAAAAAGCTCAAAGGTGCTATGACCGCGGAAGACTATGCGGAACGCACGCCGGAGACCCTGGCAAAGCGGTTTCTGAATGACAATCTGCAGTACGCGCCGGGAACGTTTGACGCCATGCTGTTGTGGGACACGCTCGACTATCTGGAGCCGAAGCTGGCGAAAGAAACGGTGGCGCACCTGACAGAATTGGTGCGGCCGGGTGGTGTCGTGTTTGCGTTGTTTCACAGCAAAAAGCCAGCAGGATTCCAGAGGTACCGCGTGGTCGACACGACCTCGCTCCAGGTACTGGAAGCGAAGACCATCTTTCCGGCCCAGAAACTCTATCAAAACCGCGAAATCCAGGAGCTCTTTGGAAGATTTCGCACGATGAAGTCGTACGTAAGCCGCGACCAGCTGCGCGAGACGCTCTTCATCAAGTAACGGTCCCAAAATCCACAGTGTAATCGATTGAAGGCAATGGGCATAGGTCTGCGCGCTGGGAATTGTAAAAATCCCCTTGCGGTCCATCGACCCGGGGAGTACAAGCGAAGGGTGAGCTCATTGAGCTCCGGAGGGGACGGATGACTCCACCGGGCTTAAAGGCGAAACAACGCTGAACACACCGCTCTCGCGGTGCGAGTCGCAGCCGTGCAGGAGGAAGTAGAATCCGGCTCGCGAAGCGACACAGCAAAATTGCAAAAGGGCCTTGGCCTAGCCAAGGCCCTTTTCGCGTTCTGCGGTGAAGCCACGGCCAATATCCGGGCGTTGGCTTTCACAATAATTTCGAACCAATAGTTCACCGCAGTTCACCGCGCCGATCGGTGACAGAGGCGCGTGCTGCGTTCTTCGACCCACCGGGACCTCTGGGCCAAGTTCACTCCGACGGAAACGAATCGGGAGCAGCGCTTTGCGAGTTGCGATGAGGCTTCGAGGAGTGAACTTTCGTCGAACCAGGACTCGTCGAGTATTGGTTTTTGGGAGGCTTCGGTGCTTTGGGAGCCTTTGCGTGCTTGGGCGTCTTTTGGGCCTTGGGGGCTTTTGGTGTCTTGGGTGCTTTGGTCGACTTGCTGTGATGGCTCGCGTGCGACGCATGGCGAGTTTTGGGCGCTTGACCTGCGCGCACCATGGGTGCAAAAGCAATGGAAAGAGTAAGCAGGAGGAGGGCGAACCTGCTTTTCACGCGCGATCTCCCTTTAGCCGAATTCTCTGCCAAGAGATTGAACCACAGTGCGCTGATCATTTGAAGGCGAAGAAAAGAAGAAGAGTTCGCTGCCCCCCGGGAATGTGAAGCTGGGAGCGTATTAGCCCCCGAAACGCGACTCAAACATGCGGATCACCGCTTTTTGGTTGGCGATAATCTGCGCCTGCCACACCAGAACGACGGACATTACGCTCATAGCGAAGATGCACAAGCCAAGAACGATGCCAGTCTGCGTCTCCGTGGCCGGGACGTGTAACAAACGGCGAACCCATTCCATGAATCGAGACTCCCACAGTCCCAGGGACGAATAGCTAGCGAACCAGGGACTGAGAATTGAGCAACTTGATTCTAGGTGGAGCAATCGGGGGGCCAAAGGAGCGCATACGGTTCTAGTAGTATTATAGCCCTGTGTTTAGGCTGCTTTTTGCGCGTCGCAACTGACGAGTTTGTGATTGCGCAAGTTGCATGTGAAAAGAAACGCACAGTTTGGACAAGCGCCTTCCGACTAGAATTGCCGGAAACGAACGGCTTCAAGAACCGATTCCCAAGTGTGCGGCGAAAAAAGTGGGAAGGACTTGAGACCAAGCGTGGCGGAATGGCTCGCGGCAGGGTGTGAGCGATCGGTGAGGAGAATCGAGCGATGGCACGCACGAGAAAGATCAGCGGCCTCATCGGCGGTGGCAATTGCGATGGAGAATGAATGCGCTTTCATGGCGCGGTCGAAGAGTTTGGAGAGTTCGCGCACGCAGGCGCCGATGCTCCGACCTACGGCAAGGGACCAGAATGCGCCAAAGGGGCGCGCTGAGATTTTCTTCTGCGTAGCCTTGCCTAGGAATCGTCGAATGTCGCTATCGGAAGTGCCTGCGAAGAAGAAAAGCTCGTCGAAATCGCGCTGGCGAAAAAGGTCGCTTTCGCGAGGCTCAAGACCAGTGTTTTGAGCGAGTTCACGATGTGAGAGTGTGCGCACCAGGACGATCTCGACACCGGCTTCTTCGGCAAGCTGGTCCAGAGCCTCTCTGGCGGCTGGCTGAGGTGAGGCCACCGGGATACATGTGAAGCGGCCGAGACGAATGGTGCGGGCCGCTCTGAGGTGGAAATAGTCCTCAGGGAGAAAAACGCCGGAGCCGGCTTCGGCGATGAACGGCTCCGCGTTGGCAAACCGACGAAGAGTGGAGTCGAGTTGAAGGCGGTTGCGCGCCGTGACCCAGACACAAGGGATGCCTTGGTTCGAGAGCTGATCGAGAAAGTCACGGAAGCCCAGAAGAGGTTTCCCGGTGGGAGAGATGAGGTTGTCGATGGCGCAATAGACAACGGTAGTGGAAGAGCGCATGGCCGGGAGGATTGTAGCGGATCAAGTCATTTTGGGGGGGAAGGATCGCGGCCCGCGGACCAGAAAGAGAAACGGCGGGAGGCGCCAGCCTCCCACCGTTTCAGTGAAGGAACGAAAGAAATTAGCGACCAGACTTGCTGGCAGCCGTCGCCGAGGGCTGGCTGTTCACCTTGGGAATGCTTAGGTAACCGCTGATCGTGTTCCTGCCCACCTTGTTGATGACGAGCTCTTGCGGAACGCGAGTGCCCGACAGAAAGAAGAAGATCGGAGTGTTGACGTTCGTGTTCTTCGCTTCGAAGCGCTTGTCTTCAACGGTGTAAACGATGTTCGAACGGTTCCTTTTCTCGTTGACGCCCTTCAGCTCGACGGTCACGTTGCCGACCTTCTGCGGCTGGTTCCTGCCGTTGATGGTGAATTCGATGTAATCGCGCTCACCCTGCCGGCGAAGCACGTCGATTTCATCATGGTTGCGGGCGATCAGAGTGCCGAGTTCGCTGCGAGCCATGTTGAGGTCGCTGTTGGTCTTGTCTAGATCACTGCTGACCTTGGAGACTCTGCCGTCGACGGTCTTCACATCATCCGAAGTGGCCTTGGTGGCCAGTTCACTGTGCACGGAAGTATCGAGGGTCTTGACCATTTCGTTGGTCTGGTTGTTCTGAGCGGTCGCTTCCTGACGTGCCTTCTTGAGCTGGCCTTGGGTGATCTTCAGCTTGTCGGTCACAACCTTCAGGTCGCCCTGTAGCTCGGTATTGGCCTTCTCACTGGTAACGAGGCGGTCTTTGAGCGCGGTCATGTCCTGCTGAACGGAAATTTGAACGGCCTTCATTTGATCGGCCACAGCCTGCTTGGTGGCATCGAGTTTCGTGGAATTACTCCAAGCGAAACCGAGCGCGCCCAAAGCGACCAAGCCAAGAATCGCAATCGCAGGCAGCTGCCAAGATGGGCCGCCTTTTGTTTCTTCAACCGTGTATTGCTCTGACATAAGGAATCTGTTCTCCTCACCCCGAAGGGTACGAAACGTGCCGGATTGGCAGGGATTTGAGCCTGCCGAGTCTCAAACCGTACTTTCGCCTGTGCAAACGCAGGACCGGACCGAGAGCGTACGGGTATTGTGGTAAGTGATTGGGATGAATGGCCTTACGTGGAGGCCCGCAAGAGAGGGAACAGTACTAGTTCTAGCAAAGTTTACGCTCAGGTGAACGTGGATAGAGAATTCCTACGTAGTGGAAGTCGAGGGAACCTCTACACCGAAAGAAGCCAACTCCCCGCGAAGCTGATCTGGGCTTTGGTATTGGATTGCTGCCATGCCCAGGCGACGGGCGGCTTCCGCATAAGCTGGAATGTCATCAATGTACACCGCCTCCTCGGCGCGGACATGGCAGGCCTTAAGAGCTTCCCGGAAGATGAGCGGGTCGGGCTTGCTAGCACCGACCACGCAGGAGTAGATGCGAACGGATTGCGGGAAATAGCGGAAGAAGTCGTAACTCGATTCGAGCCGGGCGACGTGAATGGGATCGGTGTTCGAGAGCAGGCCCAGGCGGTAGTGCTTCGAGAGGGCCTCGAACAGCTCGTTCGAGTGGATCGGCACGGGATCAAGGGCCGAATTCCAAACACTTGTGAAGGTTTCGAGATCCAGGGAAAGACCCAGGCGCTTTGAGAGATTGAGATACCAGTCGCGAGCCGACATGCGGCCTTCTTGCCAGTCGCTCCAGCGCGGATCGTTTTCAACGGCAGACCAAAGCTCCTCGGGAGACAGGGGAAGGCCGTCGGCGAGACCCATCTTGGCCTTGCGAATATCGACGCGGACGAGGACGCGGCCGATGTCGAAAATGATGCCGCGGACAGTGCGGTCAGACATGATCAGCGATCTCCTCGGGCGGGTGCGGAAGATGGACTGGCGGTAGGCGCAGGGGTAGAAGACCGGCGCGAGCGGAGAACAGCGATGAAAGCAGGCAGGAGGGAGAGAACGACGACCACAAGGATGACATAGTGGATCCGCTGGCCGATGTTCGGAATGGAACGCCCGAGGAAGTACCCGCCGAGAATCATCGTGCCAACCCAAAAAATGCCGCCGAAAGTGTCGTAGATCAGGTAACGGGTATAAGGCATCCGCGCAGCGCCGGCAACAGGTGGACAAAAGGTGCGAATGATGGGGACGAAGCGCGCGAGAATGACGGTTTTTCCGCCATAGGTTTCATAGAAGTCGTGTGCGCGCTGGAGATGGCGCTTGCGGAAGAAGAAAGAGTCTTCGCGATTGTACAGCGCGGAGCCTGCGGCGCGACCGATCCAATAGCCAATCTGGTCGCCGACGATGGCGCAGAGCATAACCGGCAGCAGAAGCCACTTCAAGGGAATGACACCCGCGGCGGAAAAGACGCCGGCGGTGACCAGCAGGGAATCGCCAGGGAGGAAGAAGCCGACAAAGAAGCCGGTTTCGACCAGAACAATCAAGCAGACGAGCAAAGGTCCGCCGGTGCGAATTATTCCTTCGACATCGTAGATGGAATGAAGTAGGTTGCGGATCGATTCGAACAAACGGGTTTAAGCCTCAGGGATACGGGGATAGGGACAAGTCCCTCTCAAGAGTTGCTCACCGTAAGCGAGCCTCGACGGAAGATCCGAGAAGCGTCCCATTGAATACGGTACCAGAAAAGAGCCGCGTTCTCCCGACAATCCTGCACGAGGTCATCGAAACCGCGGAAGGAAGCCCGCCTGCTCGGGTCACTCGGCACCGCCTGCGACGGCAGCTCGCTGCGGGTCGACCGAGTTTGCCAATCGTGCCGCTTGGCGATTGAGGAGCGCAAGGAGGCGCGGAAGGGCGCAACGGGCGGCGGCGGCGCCGGCCTCGATGGCTTCGTCGATGCGCTCGAAGTCGTCCCACGCCAAGGTTTGGACTGCGGGACGAAGTACAAGGTCCGCTTGGCGCTCCCAACTTTCGAGTTGATGTTTTTGCGCGGCGCTGACGGCGCGGCTCACGACCTGAAAAATGTTCGTAGGAGCACCGCGACGGCCATCGTGCAACCCTACGGAGATACCGACCACGATTTCGGCGCCTAGCTCCCGCGCGGCACGCGTAGGCACGGGGGCGACCAGGCCGCCATCGGCCAGGTAGCGCGTTCCTATCTGAATGGGCTCAAACAACCCGGGAAACGCACAGCTCGCACGGATCGGTTCAGCGAGACCGCCCTGCCTGAACAAAACAGGGTCGCCCGTGTCGAGGTCAGTGGCAACGATTGCGGTGGGGATGGAGAGATCTTCGAACTGACGTGAATCGAAGAAACGATGAACCAGCGCGCCCAGGCGGTCGTTGCTAGCCAGACCGAAGCGCGACACGCGCCAACGGCCGAAATCCCTAAACCGAATCTCGCGGCATTTGTCGATAATCCTCGCGAGCGGGAGCCCGCTGGCATAGGCGGCTCCCAGGATACTGCCGATGCTGCTACCGGAGACGCAGGCGATGGGGACGCTTTCTTCCTCGAGAACCTGCAGGACCCCCAGGTGGGCATAGCCACGAGCGAAACCGCCTCCGAGGGCCAGGCCGATTCCGGGGCGGAGGTGTGGGTGGTTTACCAGCTCGGAGACGAAGTGAGCGCGGCGCGTCATGAGGGAAGAGTCGCAAAGAGGAGGAGCAGGACCGATGGGACGGGCGTCCCGAGCAGACAGTACGAAGGTACTGCTAGAAAAAGGCGAGAAATAAGCGTGCAAAAGGCGCGGACAGTACGGAAATACTAGTGAAGTACCCCCACTGTACCATTGTGACATGCCCAACATCGCGGCAGTTTAGTAAGCGAAACAAGCAAGCTTCCTAGTCCTGTGGGGGAGAGCACATGCAGAACGGGTACGCGGTGTGGCTGGGACAGGCGGTGGTTCTGAAGGTGGAATTGGGAGACATCCAGGTTCCGTTGCGGGGAAAGCTGCTGAAAGAGAACAGCGAAACGGTACGGATGAGGATTGGTGAAGGCTGGGACGTGGACATTTACAAGACCATGATTCGAGGCGTGGAAGAAGACGGAATGGCCATGGTACCGGCCTGAGGAGGCATGATGAACAATCAAGTACCTAAATACGTGACCCAAGCGCGTGCGGCTTACCTGCTGGGCCTGGCGGTCGAAGACCTTCGCCGCATCTCGCACGAGACGGGAATCGGCCACATGGAGCGCGCGGGAAACAAAGAAGAGTGGTTTTTTACCTACGAAGAATTGCAAAAGATTTGTGTTTTTGCGACGCAGGCAGGGATGGTGTCGCACTAAAGATCGATCTTCCTTCGGCCCCCCTCTGACGTACCCCCAACCCCGGCTCGTTTTACCCCCAACGAGCCGGGGGCTTCTTTTTCCCGACGGTCGAGATTCTATCGTATTGAAACGGTTTATAAAGGCTTTGACATCCGGCGGAAACGCGGAGAAACTGAGCGGCTATCCACATCCGGACGGCCACGGGAACGGCGTGGAGGCGGCGCTCAGTGGGCTGCGCGACTGCGAAGCCACGCCCTGACGCAAATGAGTCAGCCAGACCCTTGAGGCGTATGAGGGATGATCGTGCGTTTGAGCGAGGGTTGCATTTTAAAAGCCGTTTGAAGGCGGAACCATGGCATCGACGATGGCGGAGAGAAGCACGGCCGTAGTGAGCAGTAGCAAGACGGGGTACAACCGGTTCCTGCTGCTGGTGGCTGGCCTAGGCGGGCTGCTGTATGGCGTTGACGTTGGGATCATAGCGGGCGCACTGCCGTACCTGGAGGCGACCTCGCGCCTGAATGCCGGACAACTTTCGATTGTGGTCGCGGCGGTTTTGCTCGGCAGCGTGATTTCGACGCTCTTTGCGGGGCTGCTGGCGGACTGGATGGGACGCAAGCCGCTGATGGTTTTGAGCGGAGTGCTGTTTGTGGTGAGCATTCCGGTGATCGCGCTATCGCAGGGATACGGGCCGCTGGTTTTGGGTCGCCTGCTGCAGGGAGTGAGCGCAGGGCTGATTGGGGTTGTGGTGCCGCTTTATCTCGCGGAGTGCCTCTCGGCTTCGAGCCGCGGGAAGGGCACCGGAATTTTTCAATGGTTGCTCACGTTGGGTATCGTTTCGGCGGCGCTAGTGGGGATTTACTTCAGTATTCGCGTTGATGAAGTGGCAAAGCTCGGGGATGCAGCACGATTGTTTGCGTTCAAAGACTCGGCCTGGCGCAGCATTTTCTGGGTCTCGCTGCCTCCGGGCGTTTTGTTTGTCGTGGGAAGTCTCCTGGTGGCGGAGTCTCCCCGGTGGCTGTTCCGGCGGGAGAAGAGAGACGCGGCGCTCGCGGCGTTGTTGCGGTCGAGGAACGAGGAGCAGGCAAATTCCGAATTGCGGGAGATGGAAGAGACGAGCGCGACGGAAAAAGCCAAGACGTCAACGGGAGAAAGGGTTCGGGAATCGCTGCTGAGGCGGAAGTATGTGATCCCGTTCGTGCTGGCCTGCGTGATCTTGGCGTGCAATCAGACGACAGGTATTAACTCCATCATTGGATACAACACGAATATTCTCCTGCAAAGCGGGCTCTCGGACGTGCAGGCCCATTGGGGCTACGTGATCTTTACGATGATGAATTTTCTGATGACTATCGGGGGCGTGCTGCTGGTGGACCGGAAGGGGCGAAAATTTCTGCTTTCGTTAGGCAGCGCAGGAATCATTTTCTCCCTGATCTGCACGGGGATTTTGTTTCGCCGGGCCGAGGCGCTGCGAGTGGATGCGCGCGATTCCGTGCAAGGGTTGGTGAGCCCGGACCAGGTACTCTCGCTGCGCTATGACCCGCAGACGGCGGATGGACTTCTGGCCGCTAACGGTGAGGCAGGAAAGGCGATCGCCGGCAGGCCTACGTCGCTGAGCATCATTTACTCCTACGGGGATTACCGGGCGGCAACGAAGGTAGCGCGCTCCGACGACATGGCTGCGAAGCCCGTCGAGATAACCAGGGAAAGCAGCGTGCCGGCGAACAAGGTGGTGGCTTTTTTCTCGAATCCCTTCGGCAACCTCGATGCCGCGAGGACCGCTCCTTTGCGGATCGAAAACGCGCTGATCACACCGGTGCCAGGCGCGCAAAACGGCTGGCTGGTGGCGCTTACACTTTATTTGTTTGTGGCCTTCTATGCGGTCGGACCCGGAGTCTGCGTTTGGTTGGCCCTTTCTGAATTAATGCCCACGCGGATCCGATCAAACGGCATGAGCATCGCGCTGCTGATCAACCAGGGGTTTTCGACGGGGATTGCGGCGATCTTTCTGCCAACGGTGGGGAGGTTCGGCTACGCGACGATGTTTTTCGCATTTGCGGCTTGCACCGTGATCTATTTTCTGACCGCCGCGTTGTTTTTGCCGGAAACAAAAGGAAAAACGCTGGAAGAAATTGAAGCCCATTTCGAGGGCACGAAGGCGTAGCGAAACGCTCACAGGTGAGCCGCACTGGCGCTCCCGGCGCGTGCTGTGGCATTGTAGCGGCCTATGAACAGATACCGGGCGCGACGGGCGGGATAATGCAGGGTCCGGCACGAAAAACTGGCGCGCATCACGCGCTGCTCGCAGGTTTTCTGGGTTGGACGCTCGACGCGTTCGACTTCTTCGTCATTGTTTTTCTGTACGACACGCTCGCGCACGAGTTTGGCGTTCCCAAGAAAGCGATTGTGCTGACGACGACCGCGACACTGGCGCTGCGGCCGGTGGGCGCGCTTTTGTTCGGGCTGTTGGCCGACCGCTTTGGGCGGCGGATTCCGCTGATGGCGAACGTCATCTACTTTTCGATCGTCGAAGTGGCATGCGGTTTTGCACCCAATTACAACACGTTCCTGATTTTGCGCGCGTTGTTTGGCATCGGCATGGGCGGCGAATGGGGCGTAGGTGCCTCGCTGGCGATGGAGGCGGCGCCACCGCGATGGCGCGGCGTGCTGAGCGGGATTTTGCAGAGCGGCTACTCGATTGGTTATTTGCTTGCGGCACTCGCGGCGCGCGTGGTGCTTCCCACGCTCGGCTGGAGGTGGATGTTCTGGTTGGGGGCACTCCCCGCTTTGCTGGCACTGTACATTCGGACGAAAGTGCCGGAGTCCGAGGCTTGGGCGCAACATCGTGCTGGGAGCTTCAAGGAATTGTTCCGGGTGGCGTTTCTGAACGCGAAGCGCTTCGGCTATCTGGTGGTGCTGATGACGTTTATGATGTTTTTGTCGCACGGAACACAGGACTTGTATCCGGATTTTCTGAAAGAGGTGCATCACCTGAAGGCCACGCACGTGGCGGACATTGCGATTACCTACAACATCGGAGCAGTGGCCGGCGCGATTTTTTTCGGAGCGCTGTCGCAGGCGATTGGACGGCGTAAGGGGATGATGGCCGCGTTGGGACTGTGTTTGCTAATCATTCCGTTCTGGTCGTTTGGAAACGGTGTGCCGATGGTGGTGGCGGCTTCCGTGTTAATGCAGATGGGAGTGCAAGGCGCATGGGGTGTGATTCCGGTGCACTTGAATGAGCTGGTAGCGCATTCGGTGCGCGGGTTGATGCCGGGGCTGGCCTATCAGCTGGGGATTTTGTTCGCTTCACCGACAAACACGATCCAATACGCTCTGCGCGAGCGCTTCGGATACCAATGGGCCCTGGCGGGATTTGAAGTGGTGACGATTCTTTCGCTCGTGGTGTTGCTATCGCTAGGCGCCGAGGAGCACGGGAAGAGTTTTGTGCGGGAGCATCCGGCCGCGGTCGCCCCCGAGGCGGCGTGAACCGCTTTTTAGGAGAGCCGAAGTGTCCTCCCAGATTCTGCTGAAGGACTACAACCCGCAGTGGCCGGAGGTCTTTCGGCGTGAGGCCGACAGGATCCGGGTTGTGCTTGGCTGCCAAGCACTTCAAATCGAACATATTGGGTCAACATCGGTGCCAACTCTTGCCGCCAAACCCATCGTCGACATCCTTCTCGTGGTCGCCGACTCAGCTGACGAGTCCGCCTACGTAGTGATCCTGGAATCCGCTGGCTATTTTCTACGCATACGGGAACCCCACTGGCACGAACACCGGATGTTCAAAGGGCCCGGTGCAGACATCAACCTGCACGTTTTTTCGTCTGGCTGTCCGGAAATTCATCGCATTTTGACTCTCCGGGACAGGCTGCGCAGCGATCCTGTTGATCGCGAGCTTTACGAACGCACCAAACGGAGCCTGGTACAAATGGACTGGAAGGATGTGCAGGATTATGCCGATGCCAAGACCGTGGTGATCGAGGAAATCCTGGCGCGAGCAAGCCGCTGAGCGCTCATCCCGTCGCTTGATCGGGCAAGTCCCCAGAGCGGCGCGAGGTGGTGCGAGAGCGAACCTCCCGTTTCGTTTAAAAAGTGTAAGCCACGCCGCCGAGCGCAGGCTTTGATCTGAGCCCGCCGTCGTCCAGTCTCACGAGAACGTTGGCAGTAAATACCAGCGGACACCTTGCCAAATGGGCGTAGTTTTATGCCCATGGACGCGCTAGGGCGAGTTGGTGGAGGTCGCCAGACTAGGTAGCGTCAGGGTACCGGGATTCGAGCTCGAAGTGCACGATCCGCAGTTTGCAAGAAACTGTTGCTGCGTGACGCTTACGGTTTGGGTTCCGAAAGTGCGCTGCCCCGCGAGATCAAAATCTCCGGTCAACCACCTTGTCACCCATGCGTCCGCACCGGCGGTATAAAAGAAATCGCTAGGAACACTGCCTTTCACACCGGTCGCGAGATCCGCTCTGGTGCGTAGTCGGCCCGCCTGTCGCAAGAGTTTTGGATATCTGCAACAAGCCCGGCAAAGGCACTTTTCGCGTTCCGCGATAGCGCTGCGGACCTCCCAACTTTGGACAACTCCAACCTAGGAAAACAAAGGCGAGGCCTACGGCAGAATTTCTTTCGCTTTCGTGAGAGAAAGATAGGGCACGTAGAATCTCTGTCGCGGGCCCCGACGAACACTCGGCTAGTCGCCCGTCAAGCGCCGGGTGGTTGACACACGTCTTTGATTCCAAATAAAGTCTTGCTGCCGGAGCAAAGAACACAACGTTTGGGATATTAAGTCACCATTCATAAAACGGCGGGACCATCCTCGTACGAAGCTGTTTGCCCTTCACACGACCCAGATCGTTCCCACATGTTGAGCGAGG
>Ga0126374_10000043_pt1 | contig 19470 bp, 17 predicted proteins | sample PanSoiMetPlot_12_FD_89874 | JGI IMG/M metagenome (GOLD analysis project Ga0126374, IMG submission 89874) | Tropical forest soil microbial communities from Panama - MetaG Plot_12 | ecosystem: Environmental > Terrestrial > Soil > Tropical forest > Bulk soil | place: Panama | collected 2016-02-17
ACTAGGGTCAAAACTCATAAACTTCAGATGTCGTTGCGGTATACGGTTTTCCGGATTTTGCTCCCAAGCGTATTGACCCGAAATTTGCGAGTCGCATCAGAGACCTATACGTTTATGAGTCTGTACCCTAGTCCACGACCGCGCACCGCACCCCCTGAAGCGTCGCCAGCATTCCGGCAGTCTCTTCTTTCCATTGCGCGAGGGATGGCCCGTTCATATGCACCTCGAATGCGGCGGCGTCCCGGTACATTTGATACACGAGAACTTTCGCATTGTCGTTTCTCGGCAGCAGGACTTCATATTGCAGGGTGCCCGGTTCATCTTTCAGGCGTGCCTTGTGCGCCAGGAGCAAAGTTACGACCTTATCTCTCCACCCTGGTACAACGTCGATCGTGACGATGTTCGCAAATTTTGACATGACGGTTTGCCTCGAAAGGTTAGAGGAAGTTCTCTTCAACTAGGGTCAAAACTCATAAACTTGAGATGTCGTTGTGGTTCGCTCTTTCCGGATTCTGCTGCCCGACGCATTGACCAAAAATTTGCGAGTCGCATCAGACACCTACACGTTTATGAGTCTGGACCCTAGTCGATCATAGGCATCAGCCTTATCGGGCAAATTCTGGTTGTCAGGCTGACCAAGCACCGCAATGTCGGCGATCGGATCGACGAACAAGCAGCACGCCGGCACGCTAGCAGACTGAGTCCCCAGCGGGCCAAGGATGCGCAGATAAAGTGCTTCCTCGTCGTAGCGCCCCGGATGAGGCGGCGGCAGCGCCAGCAAGTGCTCGTGGGGCGGCGGCAAGCGCGGCAGGCAATGCGCGGCGGTGATGATGATCCGCTCCACAGCGCCCAGGTAATTCCGGCGCTCCACTACAAAGCCGCGGCCGAGGCCATCCCCAACCTGCAAAACTGCACGCGTCAACTGACTCATCCAACTTTCCTCCCAATGGCCGCCGTCGCCGTCCGCGCCATCGCGTTACGCGCGAGCCGCGCCTGATCGGCAGCATCGGTGTAGCGCTGCACTTCGCGTAGCGTCTTGTGTCCGCTGATCGCGGCAATCTCGTTGGCGCTGCATCCGGCTTCAGCCAAGCGCCGGCACGCCGCCTTGCGCAGCCCGTGCGCGGTGCAATGGGGCGGCAGAACCGCGTCGTCACACCATTTGCGGAATTGCTCGCTGAAATCGTTAGCGCCGTAGCTCTTGCCGGTCTTGGTGACGAGCAGTGTCAGATGGACGCCGGCCGTGGCGTCGATCGCGGTCTGCAGCTCGTTATGTACGGGGATCGCCAGCGTGGCGCCGGTCTTGGCCTGGCGCAGCGTTAGGATGCCATCGCGGATATGTTGGCGGCCAATGCGGACAACATCACCGCGGCGCTGCGCCGTGTAGAGCAACAGCGCGAACGCGAGGCGGGCCTTACTCCCGATCGGGTGCGTGACCTCGAATTGCAAAATTTCGGGTTCCGTCCAAGTGTGATGGCCGTCCGACTTCGGCACCTTGATGCGAATGGCAAGCGTCGGATCCTCGCGGCAGAGCTCGTGCTCGACGCACGAGCGCAGGAGTCCGCGGAGCGCCTTGAGCCAATTACGCGCGCTGTGTGGCTCCATTGTATCGAGCAACGCCACGATAAACCGCTTGGGCATGCCGGCGAGCGCGAGATGGCCATGGTCCTCGCGGAATCGCTCTAGAATGGCTCGCCGCTTCGCTGGCGTGCCGCCGGAGAGGCTGCGGAAGGATTGCGAGCTGTAATAGGCGGCAATGGCGGCCGATACGCTCCCCGGCTTGCTGCGCTTGTCCCTGCCGATCGGCGTGGCCTCGGTGCCGAGCGCGGCGGCATAGGCGGCCATGAACTCGGCCGAGCCGACAAGGCCGGGAAGACGGATGCGCGGATATCCGGCGCGGCGGAAATAAAAATGGACGCGACCGTCGCGGTCCACCCATCCCTGTACGAATTTCAGCCTGAAGGTGCTATTGCGAGATTTGGTCATCTGTCGCTCCCATAAAGCGATGGATTGGCAAGTCCCGACTCGCCGTTCCCAGCGGCGGGTCGGGGCGCTTGATCTAGCGCTTTTGGGCTTTTCCTTCAACTTCGCGATGGCCTCGTCCCGGCGGGCGAGCATGGCATTCCTGCCAGCCTTGTCGATCAAGTGTAGGCCGCCGTCGATCAAGTCTTGATACGAGACGCCGAGGTGTTCGGTGATGTCGGCGAATCGCCGGTGCATCTCCTCGGCGTCCTCTTCACCGCTCAGAAAGATTACTGGGCCGCGCTCTGACAGCGCGCGGAACCAATCCAGGCCGAGGACGATCGCGACGGCGAGCTGCATCGCGATGATCGTCTTGCCCGTGCCACCGGTGCCGGAGAGCACGGTCACGTTCTTCGCCGGAATGCGATTGAGGACGGTCCATCGCCGTTGCGGGACCGGAGCGTTGATCCATTTCGACATATCGACGTAGACCAGCGGCGGCGGCGGCTTGTCGATCTCGGCGGGCATGTCGGCACCCCCCTCGCTCTGGCAGTCCTGCGCCCGCGCGATCAGCGCGTCCATCTTGTCATAGGCGCGCTCGACCTCCTGGCACAGTCGGCCCTCGTACTTCTTGGCGATGCCCTCCGGATGCCGCTCAAGCAGATCGATGATGCCGTCGGCGGTCCAGCCGAGACGTTTTGAGCGCGACCACGACGTTCCAGAACGCATGCGAGCGGTCGTGATCGTTAGCGACGCCATTGCAAATGACCCGCATCGTGTCGTTAGGGATCTCCGTTTCATCGGCCGTCGCGCCGCCAGTAGGGCTAGTGTCATCGGCCTTGGAGTGCTCGACCGGAAAGGCTTGCTCGATGTCCACGGGCGTCCATAGCAAAGATCTTATCTCTGGTCGCGCTGAGTACCTCGACTATTTTCGTCACCGCCGGTGCATAGACCCAATCTTCTGCATACATGAAAAGGCGACCGCTGGCTTTGATGGCGGCGCAGGCTTTGTCCATCTCCGCCATGACGTGATCGTACATGCGCGATTTCTTTACATGTCATCGCCGGCTCCTTCCATAGGTTACTCTACCACGTACGTGAGGACGCGAGCGCTTCTGCGGCCCAGTCGATGACGACGAGTTCGATTAGCCGCGTAGCCCGCGTTCAGCGAAGCGAAACACGGGAACATTCTGGTATGATGCCCTCAGCTTTCGATCCGCCTACAGCGTTTAAGCCCGTAACGAATTCGGCGAACTCATCTTCTCTCAATTGCCCTGCCCCAACATCCGTCCAAACCTGCACGATTTCTTCATCGCCAGCGGTGAGCTTGACACCATTGAGCGCGAGCAACGTTTCCGTTGCGACAGCGGACGTTCGTTTATTGCCGTCGACGAACCCATGGTTTTGCCAGACCGAATGCGTGGATCAAGTTAGGCCGTGGAGGGCGGCCTGCAACACGACTGATTCTATGGCGTTTTCTCCGCCGCCCTGCACTCCCGCGCAGCAAAAGACGAGGAGGACACGATGAACACTGCGCATGCGTCGATAGCCCCGGGCTGGTAGCCTTGACCGAAACGCCCGATCGCATCGGCGACCCCTGCCCTGTCCCGCCGCTGGTGCTGTGCGCGGGCATGGCCGTGGTCGATTTCATGTTCCGCGTCGAGCGCTTCCCGACGCCGAGCACCAAGGCGATGGCGCGCGAATTTTTCCTGACCGGAGGTGGCAACGCCGCCAATGCTGCAATTGCGATTACGCGACTCGGCGGCCGCGCGCGCTTCTGCGGACCGGTGGGCGACGACGAGTTCGGCCGGCGCGTGCTCGACGGCCTCATCAAGGAAGGCGTCGACATCGGCGGCGCGGAGCGCGTCAAAGGCGCCGCGACCTCGGTCTCGGGAATTTTTGTAGATCCTGCCGGCGAGCGGCTCTTGACCACGCGTCGCGCGCAGGGCCTCGACGCGGCGCCGCCGCCCGCCGATTGCGGCCGCTTTATCGCAGGCGTCGCCGCGGTACTTGCCGACAATCACCTACCCGACTTCGTTCTTCCGCTCTGCCGGGCGGCGCGTGTGCGCAACATCCCCGTCGTGCTCGACGTCGACAAGCCCGCCACCGAGGCGGCCGATCCGCTGCTTGCGCTCGCGTCGCACGCGATCTTCGCCGCCGAAGCGCTGCGCGCAGCGACAGACGTTGCTGACCTTCCCGCTGCGCTTGACCGCGCGTCCAACTTTTGCCGCGGCTTCGTCGCGGCGACCGATGGCGCCGCCGGCGTGCTCTGGCACGACGGCAACGCAGTGCGGCGGCAGAAACCCTTCGCGGTTTCCGCCGTCGACACGCTTGCCGCCGGCGACGTCTTTCACGGCGCCTTTGCGCTCGCGCTCGCCGAGGGCCGCGCTGAGGCGGCGGCGCTTCGCTTCGCGTCCGCCGCCGCCGCGCTCAAATGCACGCGCTTCGGCGGCATCGTCGGCTCACCGACCCGCGCCGAGGTCGAGCAATTGCTGATGCAGGCGTAGCATCGTCGCGACTTAGGTGCGGGCCGGCGTGCGCCAGCCGGTTCGTCGCCATTTAACAGATGCACGTTCTTGTGTCGGAGGGGGCGGCCCAGCAAACCGCCTCGCCCTGGTGGCAAGTCGGCAGCTTCAGCTAGACCGGTGCTTGCGCCTAACGAATCCGCAACCCTGAGGGAGCTACTAGTCGCTGAACTATCGGCTATCAGTTCGACGGATGATGCGGCCGCATGGGCGCATCAGAATCTACCCGCCAAGAACAGCCTGAGCGCGGGAGATGCCCAAATTTTCGAAGCGCAATTTCAGGCGCGGCTCGCAACGATCGGCGATGGTGTCGCCGCTGAAGGAGCGTCTAGCACCAACCCCGATCAAGGAGCGCTTTCCGCCGAGAAGCTTGCTGCACAGACCAGCCAGAAAACCTCAACGGTGGCCACGCAACGGTCTCGCCGCGGGACGGCTCGTCCTTTGGGAAAAACAGTTCGGCTGCGCGATAAGGAGCACTGGAAAATTCGTGACCCGACAGCTGTACCTAGTGTGCGGCGGAGTGCCGTCGGATTCGCATCATCTCACGTTTACACAACCGCGTGCATTTGGACATAGGGCCAGTGGCGGGTTCACGGTTCCGGTCTGCCGGATCCATCACCGCGAGCTTCATCGGTCGGGTGATGAGGCCGCATGGTGGGACAAACTCAACATCGATCCGGTCCCCGTCGCGCTCAGGCTCTGGCGGCACACGCGGGCCGATGGGCGAAATAGCCGAATAGAGGAAGGTGTCACCCAAACGGCGAGGGCGCCGGCTATAGCAGCTCAAGAGCGAGGCAATGATAACCTCGATCCGAATCCCTCATAAGCAGATTGTTGATTCCGAATTGTTGATTCCGAAACGGTTCGCGCGAGCTCGGCGCGTGATCCAGCTCAGTTACTTGCAGATTTAATATCGGTGTGAGCAAAATCGTCGCCCTTGAACAGCAAGGCTTCACTCATGACCTTCGCTAACGCATAGGCAAAGCAATCGCCGAAATTCAGCCTCGCAGGATGGCCGCTGCCTTTACCGAAGTCGCGATAGGCGTCTCGCGCAATTCGAGCTTGTGCTTCGGTGACCGGCTCAATAATTATTTGCGCCTCTTTGATAAGCTCATCGAAGCGTCGGCTCGCAACCGGATCGCGGCTAGCGTCTATGATGAGCGCGGCTTCAACAAAATTGGCTGCTGACACACGGCGGATAACGCTGCTCTCGATCGCACGGGCGCAGGCCTCCGCTTCCGGCTCGTCGCGCAGAATCGCGACCAGCGCCGAGGTGTCGACAATCATCGGGGTAATCCGTGTTGATCGTAGAGGAGATCTCCATGGTCGACGGATCGGAATGGCTCCTTGAGGTGTGCCGCGCAGTCCTTGCCTATCGCCAGAAGACGATCGGCAAGGCTGTGCCTTTGCTTCCCGCGAAGGCGCTCTAGCCGCTCACGAACGGCGATCGTGACGGCGGTCGCCATGCTCTCGCCGGTCAACTTCGCCAGTTCCTCTGCCAAGCGATGCGCCTCCTTGTTTTTAATGTTGAGGCTCATGCACTTATACTTTGGTTCTACCTTTCTACCCTATCATGGTTGCATGCTACCGCATAACTCAGGCCGACACAAGGACGGGCACGATCTGAACGCATTGGAGTTGTGTCTGCTAACAACAGCCGATACCGATGCCCAAATTGTCGAGGTGCTATTCCAGGCGAGGCTTTCAGAGATCGATGCTGGTGTGGCCCTGATGGCGCCGCCCGATTTGGGGGAGGAACTCACGTTCCGGGAGGAGCCCACCGCTTGACCGGTGGAATCGTCTCCAATGCGGGATCGTTGATCGAAAGTTCACACCGATCACAGTACGGGGGAATATGCGAATTGGAACTCTCAGCGCTCGCGCGAGCGAACGAACATGCCGGTTTGATGCGCGAACTCCCTTACAACTTTGCGGCGCGCAACCTCGTCGGTCCCGGCGAAGCGAACGGCTAACTCTTGTTTGATAGCCTCATAGGGTGGCTCAAGTCCGCGCAATCGCAGTTCTGCCGTCAGATCGTCCATTGTGACTTCAGCGGCCCGATCTTTGCAAGCAAGCCAGTTCCTGACTGCGGTGATCCAGCTTTTGCTCAGCTGCTCAACCTCGAGAATCACAAAGCGCCGTCCTCGAGCCAGATACTTCCGCCTTTGCTCTCTGATCCCGTGCTGAAGAAATGCGTAAATCTTCGTTTCGGCGCGACGTTCGCGCTGCTTATCCGCCATCTCGCCTGCTTTCCTGATTGTTGAAATTAGATCGCCTTAGGTTGGTGCCGTGCTTGCCCCGGCAGCTCATGCAGCAAAACGGCGAATCGGTTATCGGGAGGGGGAACCACGGACCGCCAATGCGTTGAGAGGGACCCAAGGCGCTCGCAGGTTCGGGACGTCCGGAACCGGACGGTGACGCTCGAGTTCAATCGAGACCTCGGGAGGCAAATCGTCCCTATAGTGGTGAAGATACTCGACAATTTCATCCTCGGCGTCCCAGTTTCTCGGTTGCAGCACCGCGCCCAGCAAGTCGCGCCAGACCGAATGGTTGTGGCTCCTCATTCCAATTCTGCCCACAGGCATAACCCTCGCGCTGATCATGGCCATGGCGATCTCCGTAGTCTCACCTACCCACAACACTAGCTCGGCCCTTGCCCAAAAGACGTGATGGCCATCACAAAAAACCGCTTTTCCGGGGGTGAGGACCAGCTGGCGCAGTTGGCGGGCAAGCGCCGTCAGGTTGGCGCTAGGGCAGGCCGATCTTTGGATAACTCTGAAATGCTCTGAATTCGGGGAAGCGATGAGCCGGCTTCCCCCCATGAACGCTCGTCCAACTCCGGCCTAGGCATCAGCATGGCTTTCTTCGCGTAGCTAGCGATCCCATCACTAACGCACCTATTCGTGTGGCTCAGCGCGCCACAAGGGCGCCCGCAAAACCTGAGCCCCGGCGGTTAAACCGGGGCTCCTGGCTTCCTGACCGGACAGCTGGCCACAGCCGCCGGTCAGGAAGTGAGGCTAGCTTGCTGTTGTAGTTCACGATGTGATGATCATCACAAAAATGCGCCTTGCCATGGACACGCTGGGCCACACTCGCGACTGGACTTTTGGCGTTCTGCTCATTCCCTGTGACCAGTCCGGCGCAGGCCCAGTCCGGCGAGAGCTGAATTACGCTCTTCGATGGTAAGAATCTTGATCACTGGCAAGGCGACGGCAACGCCAATTTCGCAATCGAGGACGGCTCGATCGTCGCCAGGACAAGAAGGACCCCAAGGCCACGGTGTTTCTGATCTCGAAGGACAAATACAAAGACTTCCAGATCTATGCCGAGTTCTGGTCAGCACCGATGCCAACAGTGGCATCTTCATCCGCTGCGAAGATCCCAAAAAGCCCGGAGCCAAGATCTGCTACGAGCGCAACATCTTCGACACGTGGCCCGACCCGAGCTACGGCACCGGCGCCATTGTCTATCACGCCGAAGTCAACCCGATGACTGGCGCCAAGAATGGAGATTTCGGCCAAGGGCCGCGATCTTTCCATCATGTCTCCGCCTGCTTGCAGCGCGAGCAGTAGAACACGAACAATTCTGGGAGACCAGACACGTGAGCGATCGTCTTAACGAGCTTCATGGGCTCGCGGCAGTCAGGGCACAGCGGAGGAACTGGGGCCTCGGATGACATGCGGCGGACATAACGCTAGATGGCACGGGGTCTTTGATCTTAATCAAATATAGTGGGCGCGGCGTGGCTGGCAACCTGGTCGCGAGCGGTGGCCGCACCCGCGCGAGCAACTCCGAGGTCTGCACTCAATGCGATCATGGCCTCGCGCGTCGCATGCTTCTATGGACGGGACAAGCTACAAAGGGGGGTCGGCGATCTTGGCCTCACGGAGGATACGACACGCCATCGATGAGGGCTTGAAGGACCTCATCGCGACGAAACACTTCCCGGGCGGGTAGGACTAGGTTCCGCAAAAAGAAGCCATGGGGCGGCCTTCAGTCTGTCATAGAAGAGCCCCACCCCGGCGACACCGTAAGAGGAGCGGGGTCGTGTCAGGAGGGGTGGTTATGGGAAAGATTCTATTTTCGCTCGCATTCGCGGCTGCGCTGGTTGCGCTTGCTTCCTCTGAGGCCTCGGCCCAGGGATTTGTATGCCAAGCTGTCGGAGCGCGCTCGGTTGGTTACGGTCGCGCATACTTCGTCGCCGATGCCAAATGGCAGGCCCTTATTCGGTGCGAACGGCGCAGCGGAATTTGCGTCATCAGCTATTGCGTTCCGGGATATTAAACCCGTACGCAAGATGAACCGGTTGCCGATGCCGCGCCAACGGCAGATGAGGCGGCTCACAATTTTCAAGACGCTGCGCTGCGCCATTCCATCTCAACAGCGGTATGGTCGGGTTCGCCAGTGATCCGGCATGGCCCGACGTTTGGATTGTCGCCACCACATCCCTGTGCCTTGGCAACATTCGCCCTCGACGAAGCCTGTCTTCTTCAGGCCCCGGCCGAACCCACGTACCCGGTGATGGCCAAATCCCATTGAAGCACTTGAATGGCAAGTGCACATGCCAGGACATTGCGTCTGTGGTCACAACTTCGCAACCGATCATTCTTAATAGGACCAGACTTTATGTGATTGGAGACATTCATGGGCGATCGGATCTGCTTGATCGTATGGTCGAGCACATCTCCCGCGATCTCGAGGCCAACCCTACCAATGACTGCATGACCGTCACGCTGGGCGACTACATCGATCGCGGGCCGGTTTCACGTGGCGTGCTCGACCGTCTCGTACGAAACCCGTTCCCAACAGACCTGGTCGCGCTGAAAGGAAATCACGAGGCCCTGTTGCAGGCATTTCTCAACGATCCGACCGTCGCCGAGCACTGGCGGCGATTAGGGGGCCTCGAGACCCTCCACTCCTACGGCGTGCCGGTCAGCAAGCTGATGATGGGAATGAATTACGGACAAGCGGCGACGTCACTCGAATCCACGGTGCCAAACGAGCACTTCAAGTTCTTAGCGTCGCTGAAGACATCGATCATTACGGGCGACTATTTCCTCTGTCATGCATGGGTGCGGCCGGGCATCCCGCTGGAGCGCCAAAGTGTCGAAGACCTGCTGTGGATACGGGATGAGTTTCTGAACAGTACCGTGGATTTTGGTAAGATTGTCGTTCACGGCCACACGCCGAGCGAGCGGCACGAGGTATTATCGAACCGGATCAATATCGATACCGGGGCCTTTGCAACCGGGCGGCTGACATGCGTCGTGCTCGACAATGGGGAACCTCGTTTCCTAACGACAGCTTGAGCGAGCTGGCGCCGAGGCCGGTTGGCAGTGCCGAACAATGTCCAGGATAAATGAGAAAGTTTTTTATACAGAGGATTAAGCCGGCGAGCATTATCACCTTCTCAATCAAGAATGTCGGGGCGGGTTGGCCGGCGGTATCGATATTTGACGATTTTGCCTTCGTCGAGCTCAAGGTCGCTCGACAATTCGTCACCGGCTGCACAGGCGATCGCCGCAAACGGCGATGTTCCAACGGATTATCGATCTTACTGATGCCATCGGCGCACGCACTCGCCGACGCCGGTAGTGCGTTTAAATTTTTTTGCTGACCCGCTCATCGAGGAAGTTAATTCGGGGAGATGGGCTCCTCCCGGAAAGTTAGACCAACGCTCGACAAAGAGATGTTGCAGGAGGTGATCCGCCGCAAACTATGACGCCTGCTCGGGGACGCGAGATGATCGACTTCGTGCGTGCGGCGTTCCAAATGTTGATGTGTCCCACAACCCCACCGCGTAAACTCTTCTTTTCAGCCAACTATCACTGCGCGACTGTACCGATGCAAGTACACGAGGCGCAGACAAAAGGTCCGGATGATGCCTCGAAGGATTCAAAGACATGAGCACTACGTGACGTTGGGCACGTGCTCAGCGTTTTGCCTTGCGTTGCTTCTTGGATTTCCTTGGAGAAGTATTGTGGGAATTTTGAACAGCAAAATCTTCCAGCTTTGCGCCTGATTTGAGTTTCTCTCGCAGCCACACGGGTTGCACGCCCCTGCCTGCCCATGTGTTGCCCGACTTGTCTCGATATTTGATCGGCACCCTTCGACCTTTCAACGTACTCGCGCCGCGTGTGCCGCGCCAGTCACTCTTGTCCAGGCTTGCAAGCTGTTGTTTCAACTGATCAGCCTTACGATCGAGAACGCGGCTAATGTCGTCACGAAGTTTTAAAAGGGCGTCAATCGACATCGATGTGAGATTGGGTTTGGCCATTTGGAGGTTCCTGGGAAGCGGAAAAACTTAGAATAATGGGGCGTAACCTATCGTGCAATCATGAAACAACGCGATCAGCTGTTGCCTATTGCAATTGATCAACGTCAAACTTTTTGAAAAGGATCATGTCGTCGTCTGCGTCCCTTAGTCTTGGCCGCCAAGGAAGTGAATGCGCCAGTGCGACTGCGGAACGCCGTTGCCGCGGGCTCAGCCCGTCTCCGCTATTCGAGCAGTTGCCAGATGCTCCCTACCGCGCAGCGGTTTAGTGCCAATGCCGTGCGCGGCAGCCGGTCGAGGTGAACCTGACCCACCCACCCCGGTTGTCAGCTAAGCGATGGAAAGAAATGCTGGGAGGCTGTGTGCGGGCTGGTCCCGGTATTTCTGACTGAACGCTCGAGCGCAGAGGTCTGTAACTCTTTGACACGAAACCACACGACGTACAGCGTCGGCAGGAATACTAGAGTGAGCACAGTCGCGATCGCAAGTCCGCCCATGATGGCGAAGGCCATGGGTCCCCAGAATACGGTCGACGCGATCGGAATCATTCCTAGAATCGTGGCTTCGGCGGTGAGCACAATGGGGCGGAAACGGCGTGCCGTCGCTTCGACGATTGCTTCCCAGTGCAAGCGCCCGTCCGCAATTTCGGTCTCGATCTGATCGACCAGGATCACCGAGTTGCGCACGATCATACCGATCAACGCCACCACGCCGAGGATCGCGACAAAGCCGAGAGGTTTATTGGCGACGAGCAGTGCGGCGACAACACCGATCAGGCCGAGCGGCGCGACCGAGAGCACGAGGAAAACCCGTTGGAAGCTGTGCAGCTGCAGCATCAGGACGGTTGCCATCAAGAGTAACATCAGCGGCACGACTGCGGCGATCGATGCCTGCGACTTTGCACTCTCCTCCACGGTGCCGCCGAGCGCGATGCGGTAGCCGTCGCGTAAGCCGTCATTGAGGTCCGCGACTTTGGCGCTCACTGCCTGCACGACGGTCTCCGGCTGAACACCTGGCGTTACGTCCGCCTGCACAGTAAGCGTCGGCAGTCGGTCGCGACGCCAGATCAGAGGCAGCTCCTGTGCGAAATCGACCGATGCGAGCTGCATCAGCGGAACGGTATGGCCGTTGGGCAACGGGATCTGCAACGTCCTCAGCGTGGTGGGCGAGATGCGCTCGTCGACGGCAGCGCGCGTGACCATGTCGATTAGATAAATCCCGTCGCGTACCTGGGTGATTGTCACACCAGAAACGACAGTGTTGAGCGCCTGTGCAAGCATGTCCGAGCTCAAGCCCAGGAGCCGCGCCTGGTCCTGGTCAACTCGGACATGCAACGTGCGCGCCGGTTCGATCCAATCGAAATTGACCTTATCGGTATTGGGGTTTTCTGCCATCACCCGGGCGAGCCGGTAGGCAATCTCGCGCACCTCGCGGGGATCTGGCCCGCTCACCCGGTATTGCAATGGCCAGCCGACCGGTGGGCCTAGTTCCAGAGGATAGATTCGCGCTACCACCATTGGCAGCTCGTCCGGCAACGCCCGTTCGAGCCGCGCGCGCAAGCGCTCGCGAGCTTCCAGGTTCTTGGCGACGATCACCGCCTGGGCGAAGAAGTCGTTCGTGAGCTGCACGTTGAGCGGTAGATAAAAGCGCATCGCACCGCGGCCGATATAGGTCGACCAGTGGTCTATGTCGCCGTCGTTGCGCAACAGCGCGTCAAGCTTGGTCGCGGCTGTATCAGTGGCGTAAGCCGAAGCGTTTTGCGCGAGCCTGAGGTCAACCAGCAGCTCCGGTCGGTCCGATGTGGGGAAGAACTGTTGCGGCACGAAGCTCATGCCCAGGATTGATAGGCCGAAAAGCGCGATCGTTACAGCCAGCGTAACCCACCGCATGCGCATCGCGCCAATGACCACGCGGCGAAAGCCGCGCATGATCAGGCCCGGCTTATGATGCTGCGCGTGCTGCAACGTCGATGGCAGGATAGTCACGCTGATCAGCGGTGCGAATATTACCGCAACGAACCACGACGCGATCAGCGCTATGGCCACGACGGCAAACAGCGAGAACGTATATTCGCCCGCTGTGCTGCGCGCGAAGCCGATCGGCACGAAACCCGCCACCGTCACGAGGGTGCCGGTCAACATCGGAAACGCGGTCGACGTGTAGGCAAAGGTCGCGGCACGCGTTTTCTCCCAGCCCTGTTCGACCTTGGTCACCATCGTCTCGACCGTGATTATCGCATCGTCGACGAGAAGGCCGAGCGCGATAATCAGCGCGCCGAGTGAGACGCGCTGCAGGTCAATCTCCACGAACTGCATCGTGACGAAAACGATCGCGAGCACTAACGGGATCGAAGCGGCAACCACGGCGCCGGCTCGCAAGCCGAGGCTAAGCAGGCTGATCCCTAGCACAATCGCGATTGCCTCCCAAAGCGATCGCATGAACTCCTCGACGGAATGTTTCACCACCATCGGCTGGTCGGCCACCAGACGCGGTTCGATGCCGACCGGCAGGTCGGCGATGATCATCGTCATGGCGCGCTCGACATTGCGGCCGAGGGCGAGGATATCGCCGCCTTCACGCATCGAGATTGCGAGTCCGATCGCGGGCTGACCATTGAAACGGAACATCGGCTGCAACGGGTCGGCATAGGCGCGGGTTACGGTAGCGATGTCGTTCAAGCGAAATAACCGCCCACCGGCGACGAAGTTGATGCGTTTCAGATCGTCCTCCGAGCGGAAGACGCCGCTGGTGCGAACGAGGATCTTTTCTTCTGAGGTCTGCACGATGCCCGAGGGAGTGACAGCGTTCTGCTCCTGGAGGGCGCGGATCAACGCTAAACGGTCAACGCCGAGACCCGCGAGCCGCCCTACCGAAAACTCGATATAAATGCGTTCATCCTGCGCGCCGACGATGTCGATCTTGGAGACGTCCTGAACCCGCAGCAGGCGCGAACGCACTGTTTCTACGTTGTCGCGAAGTTCGCGGTGGGAAAAGCCGTCGGTCGTGAAGGCGTAGACAATGCCGTAGGTATCGCCAAATTCGTCGTTGAAAAACGGACCGACAAAGCCTTGCGGGAAGCTGCCGCGGATATCACTGATCTTCTTGCGCACCTGGTACCAGACATCGCCGATAACGCGTGCCGGCGTACTGTCCTGCAAGTTGACGAAGATTGTGGTTTGTCCGGCCACCGTATAGCTGCGGATGTAGTCGAGATACGGCGTTTCTTGCAGCTTCTTCTCGATACGGTCGGTGATCTGCAACAATGTGTCATCGATGGTAGCACCCGGCCACGACGCCTGCACCACCATAGTCTTGATAGTGAAAGCTGGGTCCTCGTTGCGACCGAGCTGCAGATATGAAATCACGCCCGCCGCCACGATGACGATCATGAAAAACCAAACGAGCGGCTGGTGGCGGATCGCCCATTCCGAGAGGTTGAATGTTCCGTTCATGGCGCAGCGGTTGAGAACTTTACCTTCTGGCCCGGGCGGAGCGCGTGCACCCCGGCGGTGACAACGACGTCACCATCCTCGAGTCCCTGCGCAACAATCACCGAACTCGCGTCGTAACGCGCGACCTCGATCGGCCGGAGATTCACGGTCTTGGTCGCCGTGTCGACGACCCACACAGCGGGCGAATCGTTCCACTGCGTCAAGGCAGTGCCGGGCAGTTCGACCGCCATTTCGGCATGGAGCGTGGCGCGCCCGACGACGGTCGTGCCGAGGAACATCGCCTGCGGCGGATCGATCAGCCCGATCTTCACCTGATGGGTGCGCGTCGCGGGATCGGCCTGCGGCGAGACTTCCCGCACGTAGCCGCTGGTGCGGATGTTCTGATTGTCGGCGAGATACACCTCCACCTCCGGCGGCTTCCCGGCTCGGATCAGCTGCACTGGCACGTCAAAGATCGCATCTTTACCGCCCTCGCGCGCGACCTGCACGATCATCTGCCCGGCGCGTATCACCTCGCCCGGCTCCGCGCCCTTGGCGATGATCGCGCCAGGCGTATCCGCATACAGTTCGGTGTAGCTGCGCCGGTCCTCGGCGGTGCGCAGCCGTGCCTCGGCCGACTCCATCTGTGACTGCGCGGTCCGCAGCTGCTGCAGCGCCTGATCGTATTGCGCGCGCGTGGTGATGCCCTTCTGCAGCAGCTCGCGCAGGCGTCCTTCCGTAGCCTGCGTCTGCGTCACCATCGCCAGCGCCGCCGCACGATCGGCCTCCGCGGAGCGTAATGCGTTGAGCTCGTTCTGCGGGTCCAGGCGGCCTATCAACTGCCCGACGGTGACGCGGTCACCAACATTGACGAGTCGTTCGGTCAGCTTGCCGTCGATACGAAAGGCAAGGCTCACCTCGTCTTGCGCCCGAATGTGTCCGGTCAGCACAACCGACTCGCCGACGACGTGCTTTTGGACAACAACCGTGCGGACGAGACGAATCGGTGCTGCTGGAGGTGCTGACTCTCCGCAGGCGCTCAGGACTGCTAGAGCAAACGCCATGCAGCACGTGCTTGCTCGCATGTGCTCCACCCCGAGGCCAGAACGTGCGATTCAGCAAACTTATCCTTCATCTCACCCATTCCGTTGCAAAAAAACAAAAATGGTTAATTCGCAGCGTGCCAGGGTTCGACGGAGCAGAGGAACTGCCGCTCAGCAGAAAAGAAATGCCGAGAAATCAAAGGCGGGTGATTACGTAGCGGTCACTGGCGCGGCACGACAAACAGGATTTTATGAGGTCTCCCGCGGTACCCCCAGACCATCAGGATGAGCTGTTATGGGTAAGCCGATGCTTGACGATAAATCGTCCGCACCAGCATAGTATCATCGAGGGCTGCTTAAGACTTCCCTCTATTGGCTGGGCGGCGTTCTACGTGTTGAGTTGGTGTTGCGTTGAATCGGCGTCGGCGCAGGCTCCGTCTGCGGCCCGGGGGAATCTAGCGACGCCTACGACGACCCATGAAAGGCTTACAATCGAGACCTTGGCTCTCTCCGACGGCGACGCTCGTGTCATCGGCGGCGCAGGGCGAGTGCGCATCATCACCATTGGCGTAGAGATCGACAAAGCAAAAGCGGAAACCTTTCTGGCAGAAAGATCGGTCGGGTCACCGCACCGACTGGTGAGCCCACAGACCAACCAGACCGTTCGTACGCCGGTCTCGCCGTCGGAAAACCGCGTGACTTCGCTCGAGGGCATTTCCGTTTCGTCCACCCCCTGCGTTCGTGTTGACACCGGTCAACCGCCGGCGCTCGCTGAAGCGAATCCTGCGATTCACCGGGTGGTCGGAGACTCGCTAGATCGTTACGGGACTCTCGTATCGGGTAGCGAAGCGCAATGCTGCCGTCCCCCATTCAACTCGATGGTGTATTGGGTCAGCTCCACATGAGCCGGAAGGCGAGATCCAACCCACCCTTCACGCCGCACTCCCCGCGCGGATGTGTGTCGGATAAGGGAACTGTGAGCGCCGAGATCTCGCTGCACACCTCACACAAAGGTATGCTGCACAAGGAAAGCATGAGCGCAAAGGCCCGGTTGCGTTCTGACGCTCTTCCTGCCTACAACCGCGTCATAGGCGCGGCCCTAACAGGCAAAGGCGTGTCGGTTAAGCACGTAGAGATCTGGTCTCAGGCTAAAGTTCGTCACCTGCTCAGCGGCGAAACGCTCGTCCTGCAGAACACGCCGGCCGATGCAGTTTTCCTGGTTGTTTCCGGACGGTTTGAGATTCGAGCCGAAGGGCGGGCGCTTCCCGTGGCCGAAATCGGCGCTGGGGAGCCGATCGGCGAAATCGCCTTTTTTGCCGGAGGACTGCGCACCGCGACCGCCATTGCGGTGCGCGACTCGGTCGTGCTCGAACTTGATCGTGCTTCCTTTGAGGAGGTCGCGCGCCGCACGCCTGCCATCTATGACCAGCTGCTGGCGAGCCTCGCACAAAGGCTTGCCGACACCACCGCCCGCGTAACAAGTAGCACCCGCGTCGCGCCGGCGCGGACTGTAACCGTCATTCCAGCTGGATACGGCGGCATTCCGCCCGAATTCTTTCACCGCTTCCGAGCCGCCTTTGTAGGCTGTGGAAAATGTCATTTTCTCACATGCGCGGATCTCGAAGAGCGCTTTCCGAATCTGAAACTCGACGACGCGACCATCGTAAACTGGTTGAATGTACTCGAGAGCGAGTACGACCTAGTCGTTTATCTGACAGACGAGAAGCCCACCGATTGGACGCGGAAGGCAATTCGACAAGCCGACCAGCTTGTCCTGCTGGCATATGGTCCAGCTACCGGCGGCCTTAATGCAGCCGAGGAAATCGCACTCGCGGTGCATCCGCCGAGCCACCGGAGGCTTGTGCGTATTCACGATCGTCGGGTGCCGTTCACTATCGGTACTGCCGAATGGCTGCGTGAGCGAGATGTCGCGATGCACCATCATGTCTCGCTCGAAGATGATCAGGACTTGAAGAGGCTTTATCGTTTTTTAACTGGCCGCGCAGTGGGTTTCGTGGCTGGAGGCGGCGGCGGATTCGGTCCGGCCCATGCCGGTATCTTTAAGGCCTTTCAAGAGCTGGGAGTGAAGTTCGACATATTGGGTGGCGCAAGTGCCGGAGCCGCAGTGCTGGGTGGGTTCGCCCTGCTTCTCACACCCGCAGAGATTGATCTCGGACTCGAGGATATTTTCGTAACCAGCCGCGGGTTCAAACGTCGGACCTTTCCCCGATATTCGCTGCTCGATCATGTCGGCTTCGACAGGGCACTGCAGCGACAGTTCCGTGGCGCACAGATCGAGGATGTGTGGCTTCCCTACTTTGCCGTCGCAACAGAGGTCGATCGCGCTGGTCAGGGTCTCTATCTCATGCGTCGTGGACCGCTCTGGAAGGCGGTGCGTGCCTCTTGTTCCATCCCGGCCCTTCTACCGCCCATGTTCACCGACGATGGCCGGATGCTGGTCGACGGAGGAGTCGTCGACAATATCCCTCTAGCCCCGATGAAAACCCTGAAGAGTGGACCTAACCTAGTAGTGCATTTCGGTACGCCCCCGACCCAGCCCTATACGATAAAGTATGAAAGCATCCCTGGGCGCTGGCAATTGTTGCCCAGACTGCTCAATCCGCTCGCACGCAAGAAGTTACCGAATGTGCCTGGGCCGGTTTCCGTCCTCCGACGCTGCTTATGCGTTCACCAGAATCCAGACCTGCTTCCGATAGAGTCGCCGCTTGACCTCGTCCTCGCTCCGCCACCCTTCCCGGGTTCAAGCTTCATCGATTTCGATCGCCATTCGGACGTGTTCGAAGCGGGCTATAAATGGTGCATGGCTCAACTAGACAAGCTCGCGGCAGAACATAATCCGGCGCTTGATCCGATTCTTGCGACCAGAAACTAACCTTCCTTATAGAAATGATGCGGACGCAGACGGATCGCGAATAGATTTGAGTGTCCATGCCGACACCCCGACACAAAAGGCGGGATTTGGGTCAGCCGCTGGATAAAAGTAGGGGGCAACGTCATTACAGGCATCGAAACGGTTTTCAATGCAGATGTGAGATTGTGCGCAATTCAAAGAACTCCGCAACTGATCCCAATAGTTTCTGGTATCTGAACCCTACGCTCCGCTGAGCACTGCTCATTCCCCTCTAAATCGGTAGAGTAACGCGCTCTTCCTCGCTATCCGAGGGGGATCTTGCATCCGATGCACGGCTTCCGTCCTGGCTTTTTTGAGCAGTCGCGGCGATTTGCGTTCGTCATCACTTGAAGCGGAACAACGCTCTAACGGAAAGCATCGCGATCGTCTACTGTCCCGATGAGAGATGTGCTCGTCGATACGCAATGCGATCATCAGCGCACCATTTTCGAGAAGCCCGAACAGTGCATCTAGCGCCCTGGAGAAACGCGCGAGCAGATGCATCGCCTCGACTAGCACCGGCTCGCAAACATCCCCTCAGCGACCCAGCGGTGATGCTGCTCCGCATTCAATGAAGATGAGCTTTGACGGCATCGGTGTTACCCGCCGCGTCCGTCGGTAGTTGGCCCTTGCTGCTTGTGCTGCGGCCCGCCACCGTCGGCTCCATGGGGTGGCTGCGGCGAGCGGTGCCCCACTGCTTGCAGCGCTTGCTTCTGTGGCGGTCCACGGCTGTCGGTCGATGCTGGCTGCTTCTGTCGCGGCTCCCGGTGCTCAGCGGCTATCTCTTGCTTCTGCTGTGGCCTTGTGCGCTGAGTCCCTGGCTGCTGTTGATCTGGTCGCCGACCCTGCACTCGTGGCTGCGCTTGCTGTTGCTGTTGGACTGGTTGTGGTTGGCCCTGAGTCAAGTCAGCCGGGCGATACACGCCCTCTAGCCATTCAACTTGCTCGGCAACACACAGCCAGTTCCTTGCCGCATCTTCCCACCATTCCTTGATCCGTGGGTCGGTCGTTTGAGCCGCCCGCTCTTGGGCTATGATTGCCCGTCGCCGATAATCATCCGCTCTCATAACCGGCCGCCCCATTTGCCGACAACACAACAGGCGATTCACCGAACGTTGCGTCAGACAGCGTACAGAACAAAGAACAAATTATGACAAGGTAAAATTGCAAATGCGAGCTCCTTTTTCCGAGGCGTAAGCGCCAGGCCGTTCAATTTTGGCGCGCCAAAGATCGTCGCGCCCGGAACTCACCTTTTGCGCATATCCCGAAACTCTCTCGGTCCTCTTATGAGCCGGAGCTTTCGCTTTTCGCGCTCGTCTGCGGGAAG
>Ga0126374_10000044_pt1 | contig 19242 bp, 17 predicted proteins | sample PanSoiMetPlot_12_FD_89874 | JGI IMG/M metagenome (GOLD analysis project Ga0126374, IMG submission 89874) | Tropical forest soil microbial communities from Panama - MetaG Plot_12 | ecosystem: Environmental > Terrestrial > Soil > Tropical forest > Bulk soil | place: Panama | collected 2016-02-17
CAAGTGGCGTTTGCCGTATTCAGGAGCCACGACCCGGCGGGTGCGCAGTTCGATATCTCATGGAAAGAACATCCAAAGGTCCAAGAAGGTTACAAAGATGAAGGTTGGAAACAATCAAGGCAGATCAACCATATCGCCATCAGAGCCGCGGAACCCGAACAGGTGGCGGAATTCTATCATGAGGTTTTCGGTCTCAAGGAAGGCAAAAATTTTCGCGATGCAGATACGCTATGCGTAACCGATGGCGCCGTGGATCTTCTCATTAGGCGAACCACCAACCATTCCTATATGAGCATGAGGCAAGGGCTCGATCATTTTGGTTTTGCGGTGGAGAGCCTGGAAGATGCGAAGAGAAGCCTTGCCGAATTTGCGGCATCATTCCCCCAGGCCGCGCCGAAAGACATCGCCGGCGGAGTTTTCGGACACATCACGAAAGAAGATATGGACGGCTGCCGCGTCGGACAGTATTCGCTCTCCGATCCCGACGGCATCGTCTTGGATCTTTCGCAGCGAGAGGCGTCACATTCAGCCTAGGTGGCGAAGCCCAAGGCAGGAAAGCACGATTAACCGCAGAGGCGCCGAGTACGCAGAGTAAAATTTGAAATTTCGAATTTCGGAATTCGGATTTCCAACTTTGTGTCCTGCGCATAATCCTGCGAGAATATGATGGAGGCCCCTGAGTAGTTTTAGTACGACTCCTCGATTGTGTCATTCCAGCACGGAGTACTTGAATCCAGGCTGACACGGATGTCCCCGGATGCATCCTGCAAACTTAATGGATGCCGGCAATGCATGCGGGCATGACGAAAATCTCCATTTTTATTTTCTGCGGGCGAGCGTAAAGATCATGAATCAATTCGGAGTGAAAAGGTATTTCACAAAGACATGAATCAGAGCCGACAGAAATTCATCTTCTGCCTAGCGTTTGCGTTCCTGTGCCTATTTCTTCATCGCGCCGATGCCGATACGGTCACCACCATCCATGTAGGCGTTCCAACCAACAGTGCGACGTGGTTTCCACTTTATGTGGCATGGAAAAAGGGAATATTTCGCGAACAGGGCCTCGACCTATTGCCGGTAACCATGCAAGCGCGCACGGCTTTAGCCGCTCTGGCAGCGAAGCAAATTGGCTTCATCACGCAAATCGGTTCGCCGATGACCGCTATTACGCGCGGGCTCCCGGCCAGCCTCATTATGGTGCTTTGTGAGCGATCTCATCATGTCCTGGTGACGAAGGCCGAGATTACCTCACCGGTACAGTTGCGCGGGCGTGTCGTCGCCATTAGCCAACCCGGCGGCACCGTCCACCGCGAACTGCTGGCGATTTTAGAGAAGTACAAGATTGATCCCAATAGCGTAAAAACTGTTAGCTTAGGGAGCACGCCGAACGGCATTACAGCGCTCAAAAGCGGTACGGTTGACGCAGCGATGTTGTTGATCCCTCATGATCTGTACCTGGAGAAAGATGGTTTTAAGGGACTTGTTTATCTTAAAGATATTTTGGATTTTCCACTTGCCGGTATCGTCGCCCACAATGACCAGCTCCGGGATCATCCCAGCGAAGTGAGGAAAATATTGATCGGGGCTCTTAGCGGAATTGAATACACGAAAACTCGCGGCGAAGAAGTCCTTCCCTTGCTAAAAGACTTCCTCGGTTTGGAGAGTTTGGAAAGCGCAAAAAAAACTTACCAGAGACTGAGAGATATCTGGTCGGATACTGGAATTCCCTCTGAGAAAGGCTTGCGAACCGCAGCAACCTTGGCCGAAGTGCCGACCACCTTTCCCGTCGCTAAACTCGCCAATTGGTCGTTTATGAACGAAGCAGCAGCATCTCTCAAAGCCGGTAAACAGAGAGTTACGTCAGAAAAATAATTCCAGGTTCAAAGAGGCGACCGCTGAATCTCGGCATAAGCTCTTGGGATAGGCTGTGACAGACCACCGCCGCGTGACCCGAACGCTAATCGTGCCATAAATTGGATCACGCTGGTTCCGTTACCTTCCAAGGGACGGTTTGGCGAGTCCGGTGTTTTAACCCCGGTCAAGACAAATCTAAAGAATCACTTTGAGGTTTTAACGTTTTCGTCCGTAAGCTCATCTGTAAGCAGTGCGCCATCCCGGTTCTCCAAATTGTAAACAAAACGAACAGTATCAATGAGCCATTAGAAAATTAAAGACATAATTTAATTTTATTAGCTGAGTGGTTTTTTATAAAGAAGTTAAACTAGATCAAGGTGTAGTTTAAATCTCATTATTTGCTTAGATAAAACCTCTATCTTCCTGATAAAACTAATTTGTTCACCAATATTACAGTTTTACTTTAGAATTGTAATTTGAAATCGCGGAGTTAACAAGTAAGCGATTGTTAGATTCAAAAAACGTAAATAATACTTACAGTGTCACATGTGTCACTCGCCTTGAAAGATCAAGTAGTTGCGGTTTGGTATAAAGCTTGCTCAGTTGTCGCGCCTTGTCAACCAATGAGCATGGTTAGTCTGCGCAGCTAACTACGCATGGGTTGGTGTAACCAAAACTACGAGGAGGTAAGGATGAGACAACAAAGATTAGCTTCATACGTTTTCCCAATAGTATTTTTTCTCGCGATGACATCTGCAGCGAGGGCCACGCTAACGTATCAAGTCTCCGATGGCGTAAGCACATTTACCGTTGCTGATAACGCTTCTGCTGATCTTTCTGCCCAAGCCGGCGCGGTTCTTTTCACAAATAGTTTTGGCAATGTTATCTTGAACGTTGGCACCGGTATTTCGAGACCAATGATTGGCAGCACCGCGCTGCCGCAGCACCACCTGGACAGCGTGATTGTTTCAACCGGCGCGGTTAACTTGACTATTTCCCTGTCTGACACAGATTTTTCCGGGGCGGGGAGTGCCAATTTTCTCGCGAGCATCGGTGGAATCATCAACTCCGCGCCCGGATCAACGGCGACGTACTCAGTATATCGGGACCTAGCAAATAATTTGTTTGGAACAGGCCCGGGCACATCAGTTTGTACAACGGGCCCGCTAAGTGTAGGCAGCATTCCATTTACCTTCGCTGGTAGCTGCGCCGCCGCGCCCACAATTGACAGTGCGTATTCGTTAACCTCGGTGACAAACATACACCTCCTCGGTCCTGGAACTACTAGCTCCGGCGCCATTCTGGTTGACGCTTCCGAGCCCGCGTCAATAATACTTCTTGGAGTCGGCTTGATCGGCGCAATGAGTTGGAGTCGACGCAACGCAAGAAAGACTGCTTGAGATCCGACGCCAGGTGGTTTTAAAGCTCCAGCGGATCAGTGGCTGTTTGTTTTTGGCCAATCTTGATTTCGATAGTGCGTGCTTGGGCACTGAGTTGGTCTACGCTGTTGTACACGTCAAGCGGCCGTCGATTGCGGGTCGCCCGGGTACAACGGCGTAGACGCTAACGCGGCAAAGGCGTAACCAAAACTAGGACAGCGGGATTTACCGCAGAAGCCCAGGGTACGCAGAACTTTTCTTTTTTTGCCGACGCCAATGGTGCCGAAACAGGCCGGCCGCTCGGGTAAATAATGAAACCCGACAGCGCGTCGAGCGTTAGCGCCTTTTCTTCCTGTTAACTTTACGGGTCTTCTTGATGATTTTTCTGACAGCCGGCTTCGCGTATTCTTTCATTCCAGAGATATCAATGACCACTACCGGTTCGTCTCCAACTACCCAGGCGTCATGGCCGGGAGGTATTGCCGCCACATCACCGGGGACTCTGGCGTTTCCGGACGAGACCCGAACAACGAACAATAGAATCCAATTCCTGACCTGTGAATTGGCGCTCACGAGAGGAAAGCACACCACTACGCAAGTGTTAAATTATCGCTGCAATCGCCATCCCAACCTCGCCGGTGCTCGCTGTGCCCCCGATGTCACGCGTATGCGGGCCGTCCGTGAGGACCGTCTCGATCGCCTTCATAATAGCTTGAGCAGCATCCTGATGGCCTAGATGTTCGAGCATCATTGCCCCCGACCAGATTTGGCCGATCGGATTCGCGATCTTCTTGCCCGCGATATCCGGAGCAGAGCCGTGTACCGGCTCGAACAAGGACGGATACTCACCTTCGGGATTGATGTTCGCCGACGGTGCAATGCCGATGGTGCCAGCACAGGCCGGTCCTAAGTCGGAGAGAATGTCGCCGAAAAGATTAGAGGCAACCACGACATCGAACCAGTCAGGGTGCTGGACGAAATGCGCGGTCAGGATATCGATGTGATACTGATCCCATTTGACGTCGGGGTAGTTCGCCGCCACCGCCTTCACGCGCTCATCCCAATAGGGCATTGTAATCGTAATGCCGTTTGATTTCGTGGCCGAGGTCAAATGTTTTTTCGCTCGCCGGCGCGCCAGGTCAAAGGCGTACTTGAGAATCCGGTCAATTCCGTGGCGGGTGAAAGTCGCCGTTTGCATGACCGTCTCCCGTTCCGTACCCTCAAAAATTCGCCCGCCGATCGAAGAATATTCGCCTTCCGTGTTCTCGCGCACCACCAGGAAATCGATATCGCCGACGTTGCGGGCCGCAAGCGGCGACTTAATCCCGGGCATGAGCCGGACGGGCCGCAAGTTTACATAGAGATCAAACTGCCGGCGCATCGGGATCAGCAATTCCCATAGGGAGATGTGATCCGGCACCCCGGGAAAACCGCACGCGCCAAAGAAGATTGCATCGTGATGCCGGATTGTTGCCAGCCCGTCGTCAGGCATCATGCGGCCGTGCTGCGCGCGATATTCGCAGCTCCAAGGAAATTCATCCCATCTGAAGGCGATATCAAATTTCCGTCCAACTGCTTCAAGAACACGCATTCCCTCCGGCACAACCTCTTTGCCGATTCCATCACCAGGAATCACGGCTATGCGGTAGGTCTTCATAACTGGCCTTTCTGTTCCGGATTTCTTCCTGTTGACATAAGCGGCTCAGGAAGTAAAGAAGACTCCGCCGCTTTAGGAGTGTTACACGGAGCTTAAGCAAAGAGTCACGACGATCAGTTGCCAGGATGCGATGCATGTCTAACCGCTCCGGCACTGCAATGACGGTTGAGCCGTAACCCTCCACATCTATCGTTGCCTCGGATCCAAAAGATCTCTTACTCCATTACCCAATGCATTAAAGGCGAGGATGGTTAAGAAAATCGCGGCGGCGGGAAAGAAAATGACATGGGGAAAAGTGCGCATGGCGCGCCAGCCGTCTTGAGCGAGTGTTCCCCAACTCGTACCCCAAAGGCTATATGGATCGTTGATACCGATGCCGATGAAGCTCAGCGTCGATTCGGCGAGGATGGCGGACGGAATGCTGAAGGTTAACGTGACGATAATGGGACCAATGATGTTGGGTAAAATATGGCGTTGAACGATTCGTCGTTTACGCGCACCCATCGCTTTAGCGCCTTCCACGAAGAGAAACTCCTTGGCCTGAAGCACCTGGCCGCGGGCGATACGCGCGAAGCGCACCCAAGAAACAAGGCCGAGGGCGACTAAGAGGCCGCCGATATTTCTGCCGAAGAGCAGCGACAACAATATAAAGATGAGCATGTCGGGCAGACCATAAAAGATGTCAACGATGCGCATCATGAAATGATCTAGGCTTCCGCCGGTGAAACCGGAGATGAGGCCGTAGGCGGTGCCGATGACAAGCGCGATCAACGCGGTGCCAAGACCTACCGTCATCGATACCCGGGCGCCGTAAAGAGTGCGCGTCAGCAAATCCCGTCCTAGGGCGTCCGTTCCCATCCAGTGGGTCCAGCTCGGCGGCCGTAGAATTTGCTTCTCCTCCAGCCCGCCCGCCGTGTAAGGGGAAATGTACGGACCGACCAATGCCATGAGAGAAACGAGCGCGATAAAACCCAAGCTGAGTAACAGCAGGGGATCGCGGCCGGCTCGCCTGCGGGTATTCGTGGTGATCAACATCGGAGAGATTGTGTTAGTAGGTCATCCAGTCGAGATATGCTTCGCTTGGTCAGGGCCGTAAGACAAGTCCTATGAGCGCTTCGACTTAGTTCAGCACGAACCAGCTATGGACACGATTTACTTGTCTACCCTTTACCCTGAGACCCTCGAAGGGTGAAACCAACCGCTCACTATGTAGCTCTCCACGGGTCATTTTATTTCGTCCTTATGCGCGGGTCGACGTAACTATACAACACATCGACTATGAGATTGGTACAGACAAGCAAGGCGGTGTAGACCAGCGTGACACCCATAATTAAAGGGTAGTCGCGATCGGTAACCGCGGTGATAAAAAATCTTCCCATGCCTGGAATCGCGAAGACATATTCCACAACAAACGAACCGGTGAGCAGCGCCGCGGTCAGCGGGCCCATCACCGTGAGCACCGGGATAAGCGAATGGCGCAGGGCGTGCTTTAACACCACGGAAATTTCTCCCACGCCTTTCGCGCGGGCCGTGCGAATAAAGTCCTCGCCGAGAGTTTCGATAAGGCTGGATCGCAGAAGAGCTGCGAGATAAGCCGCAGGGGCCGCTCCCAGAGTGATCGTCGGCAAAATCGCGCTGCTCCACTGGTCCCAACGCCCCGCCTGAAGCCAGCCGAGTTGCAGCGCCACGGCCCAGATCAACAACGCCCCTAATATAAAGTGCGGTAGCGAAATTCCGAGGGTCGCCATAAACATGGCGCAGCGATCGAGCCAGGAATTCCGATGGCTGGCGGCGGTCAGCCCCGCGGCAAAAGAAACCGCCAGAGCAAAAAGAAGCGCCAATCCGCCAAGGGTGGCCGAAGCCGGGAGGGTATCAGCGATGATCTCATCCACACCGCGATCGAGATATTTGTAGGAAGGGCCAAGGTCGCCTTGAATCAATCCCTGGAGGTAGCGAAAGTATTGGCTGATCCAAGGCTCGTTAAGGTGATATTTGGCTTCGATGTTCTGTAGCACCTCCGGAGGGAGCTTCCGTTCGCGATCGAAGGGCCCGCCGGGCGCCAGCCGCAGCAGGATGAAGGTTAGAGTGGCGACGACCCAGAGAACCACAATGCCGTGGAGCAAACGCTTAAAAAGAAATGCGGTCATGGGAAAACTAAATTGAACGATTCCACTAAAAAGCAGCGATCGCTCGGCGTAAAAATAGTTAGGCTACCACCGGATCAATTGTCTCCTCTCACCATTCCATTAACAAAGGTGGATCACGGTTTTTTAGAGTTGTAACTTTTAGCAAATCTCCCCTGGCCCCTCTTTTCCAAAGACGGGAAATCTCTGATCTTGCGTTGGCAGGAATTGTCAGTTGTGCTTTCTCATTTGTGGAGAACCAATCTCACGTCACATCTAAACGCCTATCCGACCGCATAAGAAGCAGAGTACTCCTCTAACTTCTTTTCCAGCCAACGCGTGTTGATCTTGCCGCCGCGGTAGTCGGGGTCATCGATGATAAACTGGAGAAAAGGAATTCCGGTATCGATGCCTTCCACGCGGAACGTAGCAAGAGCATTTCTTATGCGCTCGATTGCTTGAAGGCGATCTTCGCCGCGGACAATAAGCTTCGCCAACAACGAATCGTAATAGGGCGGGACAACGTAGTTGGGATAACAATGACTATCGAGCCGAACGCCTGCACCTGACGGCGGCTGCCACTCGGTAATACGCCCGGGGCAGGGGCGGAATCCTTGCCGTGGAGACTCGGCGTTGATGCGGCATTCAATGGCGTGCCCATGGAGCTTCAGATCCGACTGCTTATAGGGCAAAGCTTGTCCCCCCGCGATTAGAAGCTGTTGGGCGACGAGATCGACGCCCGTGATCATCTCAGTCACAGGATGTTCCACCTGAATGCGAGTGTTCATTTCGAGAAAGAAAAATTCGCTGCTGTCGTTGTCGTAGAGGAATTCGACGGTTCCCGCGTTACAGTAACCGATACTGCGCGCCAATGTTGCTGCGGCTGCACAAATCCTTTCGCGCACGGCCGGCGCCAGAGCATAGGCTGGCGCCTCTTCGATAATTTTTTGATGCCGCCGCTGGAGCGAACAATCGCGCTCGCCTAAATGAATGACGTTGCCGTAGTGGTCGCCCAGAACCTGTACTTCGATATGCCGCGCGTTGCCGACGTAGCGCTCCATATAAAGGGTGTCGTCGCCAAAGGCGGCCCGCGCTTCGGCGGCAGCGGTGCTGAATGTGGCCTCCATCTCTGTGGCGTTCGAGACTAGCTTGATGCCACGGCCGCCACCCCCTGCAGACGCCTTAAGCAGAATCGGATAGCCGATCTTTTTTGCCAGCGCCCCAGCCTCACGCGCATTCTTGGCGTGATCAGAGCCCGGCACGATGGGCACGCCGGAGGATTGCGCGATTCGGCGCGCCTCAAGCTTGTCGCCCATTTTAGTGATGTTATCAGCGCTTGGGCCGACAAAAACAATATTGTGTTTCGTGCAGGCCTCGGGCAGCGCGGCGCGTTCAGAAAGAAAACCATATCCGGGATGAAGGGCATCGCAGCCGGTCCCTTGCGCGCCGGCGATTAAAGCTCCGACTTGAAGATAACTATCTGACGAGCGGGCGGGACCGATGCAGACGACGCGATTGGCTCTTTTCGCGGCGAGGCTGTCGCGGTCGGCTTCGGAAACGGCGGCGACAGTCTCTATGCCCAGACTTTGGCAGGCTTTGATGATACGGACAGCGATTTCACCCCGGTTCGCGACCAGCACCCGGGTTACGCTCATGACGGCTTGACCAGGAAGAGCGGTTGTCCATATTCAACGAGCTGACCGTTTTGTGCGAGCACTTCTGTGACAACGCCCTTGACGCCCGCGCTAACGGCGCTAAAGACTTTCATCACTTCAATGAGTCCCACTGTAGTGTCTTCTTTGACTGCGGCGCCGACTGTGACGAATGGCGGTTTCCCCGGCTCCGGGGCGACATAGAAAATGCCGACCATCGACGCATTGATGGAAACGTGACCCTCGGGAATGACAACCGGTTTCGGCGCCTCCTTTTGAGGGGCAGAAGCCACCGCAGCCTGCGTGACTTGAGGCGCCTGTGCGGGCGCAGGGCTAGGGGTTTGCGACACGGAAACATTTTGCGGCGCCGCCGAAACAGGGATTGGATCTCCTTTGCTGACGGTAATTTTCAGCTCGCCGACCTCGAGTTGAAAATAGTCGAACTTCGATTCGTCAATGAGTTTCAATATATGAAGCACATCATCTTCGCTGAGTTCCATAATCCGTTGGCCTTTCTGTACTGTGTTAATGGCTCTGCCGCGCGGCCAGCCGTCACTGGGGACCTAACATGAATTTGCCGCGCAAGGCAAATTCTTGCCAGGAAATTTGGTTTCGTTTCCCTATGGCGCGCCCGTAGACGTTCGCCGAACGTTCCGTAGGTCCATGCGCGCCATGGAATTGAACTCCAGGCCGGTGAAGCGCGGATTCAAGACCGTAGTTTCGGCAGTCCAGAAAAGCGGCATAATCGGGAGATCGGTTTCACAGAGAATCTTCTGAGCTTCATCGTAAAGTTTTACGCGTTTCGGCGCGTCAAGTTCGCGCGCCGCTTGCTCCAAGAGTTGATCGTATTGGGAATTCTTCCAGCGGGTGTTGTTGTTGCCGCTGTTGGCGGTAAATAGTTTCATGAAATTGTCGGGGTCTGGATAGTCCGCGCCCCAACCGAGTCGAAATATATGCGGCGGATCATTCCGCAGCTTTTTTAGATAGACTTTCCATTCCTGATTTTCCAAGGAGACAATGACGCCAAGATTCTTCTGCCACATGCTTTGCACCGCTTCCGCGACCATCTTGTGGTCTTCTTCGGTGTTATAGGCCAAAACAATCCGTGGCAGTCCTTTGCCGTCGGGAAATCCCGCTTCGCTCAGCAGGCGCCTGGCCTGCGCCGGATCGTAAGGCAGCCCGATCTTAGGATTGTGCGCGAACATGCCGGGTGGAATCCAGGATGGCGCTGGCGCTTCGCCGCCATGGAGAATCGTGGAAAATATGCTGCGATCGATGGCCATGGAAAATGCTTTGCGCAGGCGCACATCGGCAAAGGGCTTCCGGTCCGTGACAAAACCGTAATAGTACCCCCGTAGTTGTGGCACGTGCTTGAACCCCGGTTGTTTAGCCATCCGTGGTTTGTCCAAGGTAGGAATGCTGTGGTTATCCATGAAATCGAGCTGTCCTTGTTCATACATAGCAAGGGCCGTGGTTTTTTCGTTGACCATTAGCATAGTCACGTTTTCCATGGCGGGTCTGCCGCGGAAAAAATTGGGATTGGCGCGCAGCCGGATCTCATTTTCATGCTTCCACGAGTTCAACAGAAAAGGGCCATTGGTGATGATGTTTTCAGGATCGGTCCAACGGTTTTGGAATTTCTCTACCATGTCCTGTCGCTGAGGAAAGGTTACTTCGAAAGTGGTAATGGCAAGAAAATAGGAAGCCGGGTGTCGCAGTTGAACGGCCAGGGTCGTGTCGTCCTGGGCCTTGACCCCCACGGCCTGAGCTTCGGCAATTTTTCCCTCATGGTACTCCTGGGCGTTAACGATGTCGAAAAGGATATAGGCGTATTCGGAAGCGGTCTTCGGGTTGAGAAGTCTCTTCCATGAATATTCGAAGTCCTGAGCGCGAACTTTTCTACCGTCGCTCCACTGCACGTCGTCGCGCAGGTGGAACACGATCTTGCTGCCGCCGTCAAGAATATCCCAGGACTTCGCGATCACCGGCGCCGGCTTTAGCTCTTTGTCGAACTCGGTCAAGCCGACCATTAAGTTAGCGATCACATTGAACGAAACATGATCCGTCGCCAAGGACCAGTCAAGGCTGGGCGGCTCGGTTCCGAGATTGACGCGGAATTGGTTGTCCGCCCCGCCTTTGGGAGTTGCCTTGCAGGCCGCGCACGCCATTAGGAGAGCCAGGCCAAAATAACCCAGATAGGGCGCCAGTTTGTTTCTGTGATGTGACAAAAGGTGGTTGCTTATAGGGACGTTTGCCACTATTAGTAGCTGAAGGTGCGAGGTTCTTCAAGATAAGGAAGGAATAGTCCATGGACGGGAAGGAAATCCTCAAGAAGTACATCGTCGTCGAGGGACATAGGGACGTCTACGAACAGCTTTACCGCACCTCCATCGGCGAAACTTCCCCGATACGCGATGCCATCGCGCCGCGCTTGATCCGAGACGGAATTAACGTTTGCGCTTATGCGATCAGTGGGGATTCCTACTCACATTCACAAAATACCGGCCGCTATTTGGAAACGGCCCTTGATCAGATCGATCAGTTTCTCGAAGAGGCGCCGCGCTCGGAAGGCATGATACAGATGATTAAGACCCGCGGTGATCTGCCCGACAAGGTCGAGCCCGGCACGGTTAAGTTTCTACTCCACTTCGAAGGCTGCATGCCTCTTCGCGGCAGCATCCATAATCTACGGAATTTTTACCGCCTAGGCCTCCGGTCTTTGCAACCTGTTTGGAACTTTCGCAACGAGCTCGGTGATGGAGTGTGGGAAAACCGCACCGGCGGCGGCCTGACTAATTTTGGCGTCGAGGTGATCAAAGAGGCGAATCGCTTGGGCATGATCGTCGATCTCTCGCATATGAACCGCGAAGGGTTCTTCCAGGCGCTCGACGCCGCCACCGCGCCGCTGCTGGTGAGTCATGCCAACGCTTGCGGCATGCTCGACAACCCACGGAATCTCGCGGACGATCAAATCAAAGCCATCGCCCAGCAGGGAGGTCTAGTGGGAATTTTGGCGCTCCCCGAGCGCGTTGCCAAGGGAGAGGTGGGGATAGAGGACATGTTGAAACACATGGACTACATGATCAAGCTCGTGGGCGTCGAGCACTTGGCACTTGGCATGGATTTCGTGAAATACGACGGACCGCGAACGCTCAAGGATCGTCATCATCCGCTGCATAAAGACCCGCTGATTAAGGGCTTCGAAGAGATCGAGGATCTTCCCAATCTAATCGATGGCCTTCAGAAGCACGGCTACAAAGAAGAGGAAATCGCCTTGATTCTCGGTGGCAACTACCTGCGGGTGCTGAAGACCATTCTTCCCGAACAATCCGTGATCTGAGGTTTTCGGACTCGTCTTTTTTCGCAGCATGACATGATAATCGGCTCCAAGATTCCGCGCGTCGACGGTTTGGAAAAAGTAACGGGCGAGGCGAAGTTTACTGCTGATCTGCGCTTTCCGGGAATGTTGGAAGCCAAGGTGCTGCGCAGCCCGCTTCCCCATGCAGCCATCGAGTCGATCGACGCCCGCAAAGCGGAAGCGTTACCCGGCGTGGTTGCAGTGCTCACGCGCGATGACCTTGGGGACATTAATCCCTTTTACGGCAACTGTTTTCGGGATCGACCCATCGTCGCCATCGACCGGGTGAGGTTTGTCGGGGAACCTGTCGCTGTCATCGCCGCAGACGATGGAATGATCGCAGAGGAAGCGCTTGCTCTCATGGATGTCCGCTATCGAGAGCTTCCGGTCTTGTCTACGGTTGAGGACGCGTTGGCGCCGGAGGCCATCCTGCTGCACGAGAATCTCTCTGGGGCAGGTGAGTTTCACGACATCGCAAGTTTGGGCGGCAAGCCCCAGCCGAATATTTGTCACTACGAACACTACGAGAAGGGCGATGTCGCGCGCGGTTTCTCCGAAGCAGACGAGGTGATCGAGGAGAGTTATGAATTTCCGATGGTCTACCAGTACGCCATGGAGCCGCATACCTCTGTAGCTCGCGTCACCAGCGAAGGCATAACGCTTTGGACTTCCTCTGCCCATCCATTCCTGGTCCGCGCCGAATTGGCGCACATGTTCGGCTTGCCCCATTCCAGAGTCGAAGTGATCGTTCCCTTTGTCGGCGGCGCCTACGGCAGTAAGTCCTATTTCAAGATCGAGCCGCTCATTGTCGCCATGGCGCGCAAGATCGGCGGAAGGCCGGTCAGGCTCGCGCAAAGCGTTCCCGAATCGATGCTAACCACGCGCCGACATTCGGCGCACTGCCATATGCGCACCGGCGTGAAGCGCGATGGCACACTCGTCGCCCGCGAAGCGGAAGTTGTGATGGACACCGGCGCCTATGCCGACAACGGCCCGCGGGTGGCTCGGCGCGGGGTTAGCCGGATGATCGGTCCATACAGGCTCGCTCACTGCAAAGTCGAAGTGCGCGCCGTCTATACCAACACAGTACCGGCGGGCTCGATGCGCTCCATCGGCGGCCCGCAGACAATCTGGGCCCTCGAATCTCACATGGACAGTATCGCGGAACGCTTGGGGATCGACCCCCTGGAGTTACGCCTGCGCAATCTGCTCCACCGCGGTGCTGAGCTCAAAACCGGAGCGGCAGGCATTGACGCGGACCTGCGTGAGGGGGCGAAGATCGTGGCGTCCGCGACCGGCTGGCCGGGAGCAAAAAAATTCGCCAGGGGAGTCGGCATAGCGCTGGGCGTCTCGGATTCTGAAGCGATGCCTGTTTCGGTGGCTTTGGTTCGCCTACTTGCCGATGGGAGTGTTATTTTGATCGCCGGTACGACGGAAGTGGGTCAGGGCGCTCGCACCGTGCTCTGTCAGGTCGTTGCTCAGGAGTTGGACATTCCCGTCGACAACGTGATCATGCGCGGCACGGAAACTTTGGCAACACCATTTGACCGTTCCACAGGAGCGAGCCGTTCAACGACGGTAATGGGTAATGCGGTCCGCCTGGCGGCGTTGGATCTGCGCAGCCAGATTGAAAGCGCGGCAGCGGAAGCGTTGGGGGTCGAACCGGGCCAAATTGCGCTTCGTGCCGGCGAGGCGATCGCAGGTGAGAAACACTTGCCCTATGGCAGGGTCGTGAGTCGGTTTTTCGGCATGCCGGGAGGCGAATTGATTGGACGCGGGTACATGAGGCCCGGCGACACCGTCGGTTCCCAATTTCCCCTGTTCTGGGAAACCGGTATGGGTGGGGCGGAGATAGATGTCGATTCAGAGACAGGGGAAATTGCGCTACGCTCCTATATCACGGTGGCAGATGTTGGGAAGGCGCTCAATCCCGCGCAAGCGGAAGGCCAGGATGAAGGCGCTGCTATTCAGGGGCTCGGGCATACGCTTTTTGAGTCGCTGCAATACGAGCATGGCCAACCTCTTAACGCAAATTTGGTGGACTATCGGGTTCCACGCTTTACCGATCTACCAAAACATTTCGATTCGGCATTGGTTGAAAACGAAGATGGCCCAGGACCATACGGTGCGAAGGGGATGGGGGAATCGGGGATTGTGGCGGTCGCGCCGGCTGTGGGTAACGCTTTCGCGCGTGCCACAGGCGTGCGCATCCGCGCATTGCCCTTAACCCCGGAGCGGGTCTGGCGCGCCTTGAAAAATAATAGAAAAGCGCAGTAAGGCAGGTACACCATGGAAAAGAATCCGGCTTACGAGAAGCTTATTCAAAACATCGATGGGCACAAAGACGATCTAGTGGAGTTGTGCCTAAAAATCGGCAACACTCCGAGTCCCCACGCTCGGGAAAAGAAATTAGGCGAGCTGGTTCTCGACTGGCTGCGTCGCTATGAGATCAATGGGGAGCTGCAATTCATCAGCGAAGAAAGCGTGAATGCCATTGCGACCATCCCTGGAGTGGGAGGCGGCGGCCATGCTCTGATCTGGAACGCCCACATGGACACCGGTCCCGAGCTTGGGCCAAGCGCCACGGCCGACGAGCACAAACTGGAAACCGCATGGGTCGATGGTGACATGCTTTTCGGCAAAGGCATGATCAACGACAAAGCGCAGCTTTGCGCTTTCATGATCGCCATGCGCGCCATCCAAGAAACCGGAATCAAATTAAAGGGCGACCTGACCCTCACGGCGGTTGCCTTTGAGACCGGAACGCCTTCCCATGGCGAGTTTCAGGGGGTTAATTACCCTGGCGAGGGATTCGGGACGAAATGGGCGGTGGATCGCGGAGCGGTGGCAGATTTCGCGTTGGTCGGCGAAACATCGGGGTTCGGCATCGTTCAAGCTGAATGCGGCGCGGCATGGGTCAAGGTACGAGTGAAGGGACGCGAAATCTACACGCCTAGACTGGAGCGGGGGAATTCGATCCAGGAAAATCCCAACGCCTTTGCCAAAGCGGCTTATATAGTTTTGGCGTTGGAAAAGTGGGCGGTTGAATACGAAAAGAAAGAGACCCTGAAGTTTGCCGGCGGTACGATCATTCCAAAAGCTCAGATCGTCGATGTCCGCGGTGGCGATCATCCTGGCCGCATGAACCCATTCTGCGATATCTTCGTGGACGTGAGAATCGCGCCCGGTAAAAATCCCAATCACGTTAAAAATGAAATTGCTGAACTTACCCGCAACCTCAAGCTGGATTGCGACGTTTCTCTGTTCCAGTATTCGCGTGGACACATGGCCACGGGAGCAGAACCGCTGATCACCGCGATCCAGACCGCGCACCACTATGTTTTCGGTTCCGAACCGCCGCAGCCGCCGTCGGCGGAGACCAGCATGTGGCGCGATCTCAATGTCTTCAATGAGGTGGGAATTCCTTCGGTGTGCTACGGTCCGCCGCGACAGCGCGAGCCCCTGAGCGGCGCGCAGAACCGCGCGATGAAGATTTCCGACCTAGTGCAAGCCACGAAAGTTTACGCATTGACGGCATTGTTGGTCTGTGGTTACGAGGCCTTGCATAGGTAAGCAGGGATAGGTTCCGGTGAAAATCGGCGTGCAACTCAATCCCCAAGTTTCCCTCGATAAGCCTGGAACGTCGCTTATGCCTACGTTGATCGAACAGGTTCGCGTGGCTGACGCGGCCGGGTTCGATGCGTTTTCTATGGGCGAACACTACAATATTCCGGGGCTGCAACGCCTCCACCAAATCCCAGCGTTGGCGCGGCTCTGCGCTGAAGCGAAGCATTGCGCCGTCGGCACCGCCGTCACCTTGCTGGGGCTGCGACATCCGGTGACTGTCGCCAATGAACTGGCGAGTCTCGATATCATCAACAACGGCAAGTCGTTTGCCGCCTTCGGGCTCGGCTATCGCGACGATGAACTCAATGCGTTCGAGCTGACCAGGGAACAAAGGTTTCGCCGTTTCGTCGAAGGTATCGAGATCATAAAAAGGCTCTGGACAGAAGATCATGTTTCCTATGAAGGCAAGGAATTCAAGATTAAAGATGTAAGCGTCGATCCAAAGCCGTTACAGAAGCCGCGCCCGCCTATATGGATCGCCGCGAACTCCGACGCAGCCGTGGAGAGAGCTGCGAGAATAGGAGATGGATGGATCATTGGGCCTCATTCCGCCATCAAAGAGTTGGAGCGCCAAATGAGCCTTTTCCGCAAGGCGTGGGCTGCCGCTGGGAAGCAGGAAAGGCCGGACATTCCAATTATTCGCGAAGCTTTCGTAGCTAGAAGCCGCAAAGAAGCGGTGGAGAAGGCACAGCCCTGTCTCGAAGAGCTTTATCGTTCCATCTACATCAAGTGGAAGCAGAACGAAGCGATGAGCGATCCGGACGAACTCAGTTGGGCGTTCGATCGTTTGGCGCAGCATCGCTTCGTCCTGGGATCACCGCAAGAGTGCATCGATCAAATTCAAGAATACGAAGAGCGGCTCGGGGCAAGCCGCTTGTTGTGCCGATTTGATTGGACCCCTGGTTTGCCTCAGGAAGAAATCCTCGCTGCCATGAGGCTCTTCGGCAAAAAAGTAATCCAGAAGCTTTAATCTTGCGCGCTGCCTGGGTACAGGTGTAGAAGTTCCTAAGAAAATAAACGCACGCGAGATAAAGCAAAAATCGGCTCGATTCATCTTCATCTGAGGAGGAGGAATGGCAAAGAGAAGCTTAGCTCTTGTGATTGTTCTTTTGCTCTGTTCACTATCGGCTTTACCCACCCGGAGTGACGCCAGAATCATCGTTGGTCTCTCCTCGGTGAACGTGGCGTTTTTGCCGGTTTATGTGACCGAGGACAAAGGCTTTTTTAAGAACGAAGGCCTCGATGTATTGCTGGTCCTGTTCAACGCCGGTGCGACCAACCTGCAGGCGCTCATCGGCGGGGACGTGCAAATCATGGGCAGCGCTTTTGTGGAAACCATCGGCGGGCGCGCTGCCGGAGTCGATGTGACGAATTTCTGGGGTATCTGCAACTTGATGCCGTTCCAGTTGTATTCCCAGCCTGCCTTCAAGTCGATGAAGGAAGCCAAAGGCAAACGCTTCGCCATCAGTCGCTTCGGTTCGCTGACAGATTTTCTCACCCGCGCGACATTACGTCACTTCAACATCGACCCCAAAGACGTGACCATTCTGCAAATCGGCAGCACGCCCGCCCGCTTTGCCGCCTTGTCCGCAAAGGGCGTAGATGCATCCATTGTGTGGTTCCCGGTGACTGAGATCGCCAGGTCTCAAGGCTATAACAAACTACTCGATTTGAAAGAGATCTTTCCGGAGTGGCCCTATGAGACCTTCGCCGCCAAGGAGTCTTATCTACGCAAGGAAAAGGACCAGGTCAGCAAATTTTTGCGCGCTTATCAACGCGGCGTGAAATATACTCTCGACAACAAGGACGACGCTGTCAGGATCATGAAAAAGTACGTGAAGATGGATCCGGCCTATGCTCCGGCGGGTTACGATGAGTATCGCGATTCATTCCCGCTCAACGGCCAAATCGCCGAGAAGGCGATTCCCACCGTTATTGAGCAGGAGTTCGAAAGCGGCAGACTGAAAAAGAAAGTGACATTGGAGGACATGATTGACCGTTCCTTCATGCGCGCCATGGGAAAATAGCAAAGTGTAACCGAGCAAAATATTCAGGAGGTGGTCTATGATTATCGACTTAGATTCTCATTTGCGTGAAGGTTATTTCTTGGACGAGGTCTACAACTTGCCTGAACCCTACGCGCGATTCACGCCGCAAAAAGCCGGGGAGGGCAGAAATCATAATACCAAGTGGATTCATTCCCTGGATCCCGGTGACCCCCAGGGCCGCGCCGCGCATCGCCATCCCTATATTTACGATCCGAAGGTCAACTGGCGCAACGGCGAGATTGCTGAGCGGCAGGTGGCGGGCTACGACATGGAGCGGCGGCTCAAAGACATCAAGAAGGAGGGAATCGAGAAGCAAATCATCTTTCCCACGGGCATTAACATCGCAACCGAGAACATCGGCGGCCTGGGGCTGGCTTGCGCGCAGTCCTACAACAACTGGGTGGCGAAACTCGTGAAAGGCCATGAAGATGTATTTTTGCCTGTGGCGATGGCGCCTGCAGGGTGCCCGGAAGCGATGGCCGGCGAGCTGCGCCGCTGCGTCAAGGAGCTTGGTTTCAAGGCATCTCATTTAGTGCCCTATGTAGGGAATCGGAACTTGGATCATCCAACCTTCTATCCATATTATCAGACAGCGGAAGAATTAAATGTGCCGCTATTCTGTCATCCGAACAGCAACGGCGAATTGACCGACCGCTTCGACAACTTCTTTAAGACCCACGTACTCGGCCGTGTTATGAATTGTACCCCGGCATTGATCGCGTTGGTCTTGGGCGGAGTGTTTGAAAAATTTCCCAAGTTAAAAGTCGCCTTTTTCGAATGCAGCGCGGAATGGCCGTTATACTGGATGCACCGCATGGACGACGATTGGGAATGGGCGAAAGATTTTCCAAACATTTCCGGCGAATTAAAAATGGCGCCGTCGGAATACGTGAAGCGCAATTGCTATGTCACCTGCGAGGCGGACGAGGGCGATATGACCCAATCATTAAAAGAGGTCGGCGAGGACCACATTTTGATGGCCACCGACTTCCCGCACTTCGATTCTGAATATCCGCATACGGTCTCCGGCATTCGCGAGAGAAAAGATCTGAACGCGAAGCAGAAAGACAAAATTCTCGGCGAAAATGCCGCGACATTGCTCAACCTCTAATAATTAACCAGCCATGCTCCGCGGCCCAACGACGGGCCCGCGGAGCATGACGAAAATCTTTCATGATTAAATTTCTTCACCCGGTTTTTCTTAAGCAGTAAATGATATGGCCGGTATTCTGATCCAATTTTTGTTCCTTGTTTTTCTTGTGGTCATCCGGGCCGATGCGGCTTTTGGACAGCCTCGTCCCAAAGTTGTCGTCAGCTACGCCTCCATGAGTTCCGTCGTTACGACGTTGTGGGTAGCGCAGGAGAGAGGTTTCTTTGCCAAGAACAACATCGACGTTCAGACCGTTTTTATACCGGGGTCCCCGACGTTAATCGCTACACTCAACACCGGCGATGTTCAGTTGGGCTACACCGGCGGCACGGCGACTCTGGGGGCAGCCGTGGGCGGCCTAGATCTAAAAATAATCGCGGCTTTTTCTAACCAC
>Ga0126374_10000047_pt1 | contig 18977 bp, 18 predicted proteins | sample PanSoiMetPlot_12_FD_89874 | JGI IMG/M metagenome (GOLD analysis project Ga0126374, IMG submission 89874) | Tropical forest soil microbial communities from Panama - MetaG Plot_12 | ecosystem: Environmental > Terrestrial > Soil > Tropical forest > Bulk soil | place: Panama | collected 2016-02-17
CCCCTTGGTAAGGGGGAGGTCGTAAGTTCAATCCTTACCGGCAGCACCACGACAAGCCCATCGGCCAAGCCCACGTCCAGACGTGCTCGCGTCCATTTGCGCGTGTTAAGGACAACCAGCGAGGAGAACGTCAATGAAACTTCCCCGCCGCACGTTTCCGCATCTGGCAGCGGGAAGTGCCGCTCTGCCAATCGCATCGCCTGTTGCCGTACTCGGTGAGGGCACGATCACTCCAACTGGCGCCGTCAGGATCGTCGAACGCACACAGTACTACGCGAAGGCTGGTTTGGCCTCCTAGCCGGTGAGATATTGGTCAAACACCCCGGCGGTGATGGCAGCGAACCGGCTGTCGTTTGGCAATGCACCTTCGCCGACTTGGCCGCACGCGACGCGGACCTCGCAGCGCGCGCCGTAAGCACGGAATTTGAGAGCGTTCGCGTGCAGATGAGAAAACTGTATGCGCGTTTTGAGCGGCACGTCTTTGCGATCGCGTCTCTTTAATTGCCGATCGGCATATTCGATCACCTCATCGGCGCGGGCCGGGATGCATTTCGGTGTGGCCGAACGGCACTGCGCCGACGATCGAGAATTTCCATGACGCGTGGAAGCAGGGCGGCAGCGATGATGGCGTGACCTTGGTGCGTAAAATGGATAAGGTCAAAGGCACGATAGCGCAGCGGCATCTCCTCATCGTACACAATGACGCTAATTGAGCGCGCCTGCAGCCGGCGCTCCATCTCCGCAATGTTGGCAGCGCGCTGCTCTTTGGGGACGAGGAAACGTCGATCGTTGCCGCCCGGCTCCAAGATCACGATGTCTGTTCCATCCGGCACATCCTTATCGATGCGGCGGAGCATCATCCCCGTAGTCTCGAAGGGCACTCCGGCATTGGTGACCTGAGCATCGACGCCCTTGGCCCGGAGCAGGGCCTCCAATTGTGCGGGATATGCGCCTTGGTTCCCAACATACCAGCCATGGGTGTTACTGGCGCCGATCGCAACAATCCGCAGCGGCGCCGCGTTGACGGCCGCGCTTGCGCACATCAGTGCTGCGATCGCTAAGGGGATCGCTCTGCCGAGCGAGCGCGCGACGGCCGTTTGGGGTGCGTGGACAGCTCGCAATTTTTCGCCCTCGATCGCGTCCCTTCAATGCGTCAGGTTGATTGTAACGTTCTTCCGCTGCGTGTAGCTCTCGAGCATGCCTTCGAGAGAGAACTCGCGGCCAATCCCGCTTTCTTTGTAACCGCCGTAGGAATGACCTGGGCTCTGCCCGAGGCCCTGGTTCACCTGAACCCAGCCAGCCTCGATCGCGTGTGCGGCGCGCAGAGCCCGGCCAACGTCATGCGACCAGACGTAGGCGGCGAGCCCGTAATGGCTGTCATTCGCCATGCGAATGGCATCAGCTTCGTCGGTCCAAGGAATGGCGACAAGCACGGGGCCAAAGATCTCCTCGCGCGCCAGGCGCCAGTCGTTAGCGACGTTCGCGAAGATCGTGGGGATTGCGTAATAGCCTTCGCCAAGGGGCCCTTCCTTGGGCGGGAGACCGCCGATCACAAGGCGCGCTTCGCGTCGGTTAAGTCCTTCCTCGACGTAGCCACACACTTTCCTGAATTGCTTCTCGTTGATGATGGTACCTATGTCACTTGTCTCATCCAGCGGATCACCGAGCTTGAGCGCTTTGACCTTTTGCCCGAGCGCATTGAGAAAATTGTCGAAGATGTCGCGGTGTAGGAAGAGGCGGGAGCCCGCGGTGCAGGACTGGCTCTGCCGGGTGAAGCGCATCGCGGCAATGATTCCATCGATAACCCAGTCCTCGTTCGCATCGGGGAAGACAATCGAGGGGCTCTTGCCGCCAAGCTCGAGCGACACCGGCACGATGCGGTCTGAGGCGGCGCGCATGATGAGCTTGCCGACTTCCGTCGAGCCGGTGAAGGAGAGCTTGCTTACCATCGGGTGGTTGGCGAGCGCAGCGCCACATTCCTCGCCGAGTCCAGTCAACACGTTGAGCACACCAGGCGGCAAGAATTCCTGACATGTTTCGGCGAGCATGAGGACGCCAAGGGGCGCATCCTCTGCGGCCTTCAAGACGAGCGTATTGCCGGCGCAAAGCGCGGGGCCGATCTTGAGAGCAGCCAGTAGGACTGGCGCGTTCCACGGAATGATGGCGGCGACAACGCCGAGCGGCTCACGCCGCGTGTAGCTCAGAACATGCTCGCCCAACGGGATCGTTTCGCCCTTGAGTTCGCCGCCCAAGCCGCCGAAGTAGCGGATGATGTCGATCGTGGTCTTCGCCTCAGGGCGTGCCTGGGTGCGAAGCGCGTTTCCGGTCTCGAGCGCAATCGTGGGCGCCAGCTCCTCGAGGCGCGCCTCGAGCGCATCGGCAATGCGCGCGAGAAGGCGCCCGCGCTCGCGAGGAATCGTGCGAGACCAGGCGGGAAAGGCATCGGCCGCGACTTTGACTGCGCGCGCCACGTCCTCGGCAGCCCCTCGGGGGACCTCGGCGATCGGGCGCCGGTGTGCCGGATCCTCGACCTCGAGCATCTCGCCTGAAGCGCTATCGACCCACTTCCCACCGATCAACATGCGCGTTTTCCTAAGCGCCGCCTCGTCAGTGCGAATTTTTGTAACAGCCGTCATGATCGCCTCCGTCGTTCTTCCGGCAGCTTGCCCAGCCGCGCTACGATCTCACTTTGTGCACGATGTCGTGCTCGCGCGCATGCTCGACCACCTTCAGTCCGAAATCGTCGTGCGGCCCGACCTCGGTCACTGGCGCATGATTAACCTCGAGCGATTCAACCCTCTGAGTGAAATCGGTGGTGTGTCCGCGGATGTGGATTACATCGCCAACGCGCAGCGTCGTACCAGGTTCAAGCTGCATGGCCACGACCGAGAGATGGCTGTAATAGTGGGTTACGACGCCGATGCGCTGCTCCGCCGCAGTAGGCTGTGCAGGCCGAGGGGGCGGCGGCCTGACTGCTTGCGGCCGTGCCCGTTGGCCGGCGGGCCTCGGTTTGACCCCGACCTTTGCGGTCGGCTCGGCCTTGGTGTGTGCCGCTCGCCGGGGCGACGCCTTCTTCGCTGTTTTCTTTCCGACGATCCTTGTTTTTTTAACCGTCTTTCTGCGCTTTGCCCTCTTGGTGACGGTCGTTTTCCGGCGTTTCGCCTTGGCTCTGGTTTTTGTCGCCATGGCAGCCTCCCTGACACTCACTGCATTCGAAAGTCTTCGTCCGATCGTTGCCCAATAAGAAGGTAAGTCAACTGGCTAGAAGCCTGTCATCGACTATAAGTAGGTTGTGCTCGCAACGCATTTAGGGGGCATCATCATGAAACTTCCCGGCCGTCGATCTCCCTATCTGGTTGCCGCTGGCGCTCTGTCTATCCTTCTCGCACTGACCGGTGCGTGGTCGCAAACTGCGAGAACCTTCAAGATTGTCGTTCCATATCCGGCTGGCGGAACCGCCAACATCCTCGCTCGTATTCTGGGTGAGCAGATCAGCCGTACTGAAGGCGTCACCTTATTGACCGAGAACCGCCCTGGTGCGAGTGCAGTCATCGGAACCGAAGCTGTATCCCGCGCCGCATCCGACGGCAGCACGTTGCTGATCACTTCAACCGCATTTCTTATCGCCCCGCATCTGGGAAAGCTGAGCTACGATCCGCTGACCAGCTTCGAGCCAATTTGCCGACTCGTAAGCACGCCGATAATCGTCGTCGTCAACAGTGAATCGCCCTACCCTACGTTCGCCGATTGGCTCAACGCGGCGCGCGCCAAGCCCGGTTCCCTGACGCTGGCAAGTATTCCGGCGGGCCTTTCGCGCATCGCCTTCGAAATGCTCAAGCGTGCTGCCAACGTCGATATCGCGTTCATCCCCTATCCGGGCGATGCTCCTGCCGTTAACGCGCTACTCGGCGGGCATGTGACCGCGGTTTTCCTGCCCTACTCAGGGGTTGCGGCGCAGTTGAAGGCGGGCAAGTTGCGCGCACTCGCTAGCGCCTCGCGAACCAGGAGTGAATCGCTGCCAAGCGTGCCGACCGTTGCTGAGTCCGGCCTCAAGGGCTTTGAGGCCGACAATTGGAACGGCTTGTTCGCGCCGGCGAAGACGCCGAACGAAACAATCTCGGAACTCATCGGCTGGTTTGCGGCGGCAATGCAGATCCCTGAAGTCAAGGCGAAGCTGGTCGCCCAGAGCCTCTATCCCGACTGCATGTGCGGCGCTGATTTCGCCGCTCTTTTAAGCAAACAGTATAACGAGTTCGGCCGCGTTATTCGGGAGGCAAATATCAAGGCGGACTGAGCTTTCCACAAATCTGTTCCAACGGCGGCCGCATAACGGATGCACTCAGTGGAAAACGTGCTGATCGTCGGCGCTGGAATGTGCGGGATGTCGCTTGGCGTGGCGCTCAAACGCACGGGGCTCAACTGCGAGATTGTCGAAATGCGGCCCGAACTGACGGAGCCGGGGACCGGGATATCGCTTCAAGGGCCGGCTTTACGGGCATTGCAGACTGTGGGCGTGCTGGATCAGTGCATATCGCGCGGCTTCGGATATTCCTATTTCAAGGCGTGCGACGCGATGGGTAACGTGACCGGCACAGTGGATCTGCCGCGGCTCGTCGGGCCAAACTATCCCGCTACAATCGGCATCCTGCGTCAGTCCGTACATGAGGTGCTCGCCAATGAACTATCAAAGCTCGGGGTCCCAATCCGGCTGAGCACCACCGTCGACACGCTTACGCAAGACGATCAAGGCGTGACGGCGCAACTCACAAACGGCAAAACCGCGCGCTACGATCTAGTCGTTGGCGCGGATGGAATGAATTCGCTGATTCGCGACATGGCATTCGGTCCAGAGCACAAGCCGCGTTATACCGGTCAGATTGTTTGGCGCGCCACCGTGAGCCGGCCGCGCGAGGTTGAATGCCGTCACTCTTATTTTGGGCCCACCAACAAATCGGGCTTCAATCCGATCTCAGATAGCCAAATGTACATCTACGCCGTGCAAAATGTGCCGGAGCGTCCTCGATCGAACGACGCCGAGCTCCCGACGATCCTGCGCGATCTGCTTGCTGAGTTTGGCGGTGTGCTTGGGCGCGCCCGGGACGAAATACATACCCCGGAGCAGATCACGTGCCGGCCAGTCTTTTCAATGATGCTGAAGTCTCCATGGCACCGGGGCCGGATCATCGTCATCGGGGACGCCGCACATACGACTACGCCGCACTTGGCCAGCGGCGCGAGCATCGCCATCGAGGATTCGATAGTCTTGGCGCGGCTGTTCCAGTCCGAGCGTTCGCTCAATGCAGTCTTGGACGACTTCATGCACCAGCGCTACGAGCGGTGCCGTATGATCGTGGCAAACTCGGAGCTGCTCGGCGAGTGGGAGAAAAAACCCGGCACACCAAATGAAGACACGGTTGGAGTAATCGCAGCATCTTATCAGGCGCTGGCCAAACCCGTTTAGGGCAGAGCGCCAACCGCGCAAGCGGACGGCGCCATGCGCTTCGCTTATTGCACCCGACGAGGTTTAATCTTGCGTCCGAATGCGACGCATTGGTTCGACCGCAGTCTCGGCCTTCTTCGAATCCCCTTCGATCGCCGAGGCCGCTTGCTCGAGGAATGGCCGCCAGCGATCGGAAACGACCTTGATCTGCGAGAGAATCTTTTGTTTCTTCTCCGGCGAAAGATCGGCTCTGGGATCGGCGAGCCGATCGAGCTCGCTCTCGAGCTTGGTCCAAAAACGATGGCCGCCGAGTGAGGTCGCGGCGCGGACCGTCTGCTCGAATTGTTCCATCCGCCGCGTCGCGAAGTCGTCCAGCAAATCGAGCAAAATCCATCCCGACACAATGATAGCTGCGCAGACGATGACGGTTTTGATCAAGAAGCGGCCGATTGGCCCGAGACCTGACTCGGCGCTCTCAGGCGTTGGTTCCTGACTCGTTTCCATATCAATGCCCTCTTGTGGGTGCCCGACTCTTTCCGACGACTAACCGTGTCGCCCGCCGCGCCCCCGGGATGGATACATCGGCGCTCTATCCAACTCAAAGGGAATATGCAACGTGTACTTTCGATCGCCCAAGACTCTTGCGCTGATGGCGACCTTCACCCGTATCCTGCCTTATCTCTTGTCTTGGGGCGTTCTTGCCGTCTTGATGATCGTCGGCATGCATCGCTTGCCGTTTGCCCTCTACACGCCGATCGACGGCGAATGGGCAAAATGGAATGTCGAGGCCATTCTCAAATTCGGCAAAGTGTTCGATCTCAGCCCCTACAGCATGCTCGCGGGCATGGGATCGATGTATTTCCCAAATCTTCCTTGGCTTAATCCGGGAGCGCTCGCGCTCGGCTTGCCGCTCGATGAGCAGACGAAGAGCACTGTTTCCTACGCCGTTTACGCATGCGAGCTTGCGGTCAGCATCGTTCTCTTGGCGCGCAGCATCGGTTTTTCCTGGCTGATGGCCACGGCCGGCGCGCAGCTTTATCTCTATCTCCTGTTTCCTCCCTTTGGCAGCGTCTTCCAGATCTACAACTGGTATGGGCTTGCTCCTTATTTTGCGCATTTGGCCGCGGCGTTGAATGCGGCGACTGTGGTCTTTCTCGCCTGCGGGCGCACGCGTGGCACTTGGCCTAACGCCATTTTGTGCGCCACCTTTCTCGCCCTGTTCGTTTCCGGGCTCCTCTCGGCGCCGTTCACCTTCGTGTTTGCCACGCCCGCTTACATCGTGATCTCCGCCGCGGTCATTCTGGGCCGGCGGCCCCCGCGCGCCGAATGGGCATGGAAGGCGGCGGCGCTGCTCTTATGCCTAATCTTCTTTTTCGGTTCAGGCTTGCTGTCCTATTATCTCGGAACAATCGCGACGTCGGGCCGCACGCCGACATCAGGAATTGCGTGGGACAAATTACTGTCGCTGCGCGCCTGGCTCGAGCTGTTCGAGAACCATCCGATCTGTCAGGACCCTCGCCTGCTCCTGTGCATCCAGGATCGGGGCGCATGGTTGGACATTGCCGCCCTCCTCGGAGCTGCGGTGGCCGTCGTCACACGCCACGGCGACATGCGCATCGCCGGCACCGCGCTCGTCGCCTATATCGCCCTCGCGCACCTTTACGCCTACGCGTATCAAGTGGGATGGCTCGGTCCGGCCGGCGTGTTCTCTACCCATTTTGTCATGTTGTCATGCTGGGCGTTCATTTGCATGTTCGCGGTCGTTCCCTTCTTCGAGCCCTTGCGTCGGCTGCGGCTCGCGACGCCCGCGAAAGCACGATGGCCGAAGGCCAAGCAGCTCGCAGGATTCGCCGCCAGCATTGCCGTCGCGGCCCTGCTCGTCGTGATCGTCATCAAGCTGCTGCGGCATCCCTACGACACCTATCGTTATGGCGCTGCGCAGCTGCTGACGGGCGTTGCGGCGTTCGCCGGTCTCATCCTGGCGATCGAACTGTTTCTCGCTTATCGCAGAAGAACACGCGCAGCCTCTATTTCCGTTCCTCGCGAGACCGTGCTGCGACACGCGATCGTGCTCGCCCTTTTTCCAATCCTGGCGCTCGTTCATTTGTCGATCGGTCTACGTCAGCAGGTCGCGACGGTGCGCGATCCGTCCTTGCGCAATTACCTGCACGACAACGCGTCGATCGACGTCGGCAAAGCGTTTCGCGGCTACACCGCCACGGTTTGGATCGACAAGTACGGTGAGATCGGCGTCGGCCCTACTAACACGCCGCTCCGGCACGCCAAACTCTACTACTATGGCCGCGAGTACTTCAGCGCCCGTTACGGCGAAACGTTCACGGAAGGAGATTTGTGGGCGCTGAACGTGCCGACCTTCGAGGAGTACGGCGAGTGGACCTCGGTGCAGGCGCACGCATTCGCGCTGCGGCTTCTCGCGCCCCCCGGAACGACGACCCACAGCAATTATTTGCGCGTCTATATGATTGATACTGACATATTGCGCGCGGCCGGCGTGCGTTACGTCCTCACCGACGCGGAGATGCTCGATCAGCCGGCTATTCTTCGCGGGTCCGTCGCCGTGCCGAACTCTCCGCGCACGCCGCCCGTGCGCCTGTTCGAGCTCAGCAACCCCAATCTGGGCACCTACAGCCCTACACATTTTATCAAGGCGACCACGGCGGCCGACGCCGTGCAGCGGATACGAGAGAACAAGCAGCGCCTCGATCAGGTGGCGGTGGTTTCAGACGATATTCCCGCCGCCACCACCAAGGCGCGCGACGTACTGATGATCGTCGAGCGTGACGGTCTGCGGGTCCGCGCCACGAGCGATGGGACGGCCCACATCCTCTTGCCGGTGCAATTTTCCCATTGCCTGGTTGTGGTTAACGGCGCGGCCGCGCGCCTTGCCCGCGCAAATCTCTTTCAGACGCTGCTGTCATTCGACCGCGCGGTCGACGCACGCATTGAGTTTCGCTTCGGGCTCTTTGCCGACAACACCTGTCGGCTTCGAGACGGGCTCGACAACAAGGCGCTTGGATTGTGACGGCCGGGGCGGCCCGCCGGTTGCCGAGATCGGTCCTTGCCCGGTCGATCGCGAGCTGGGGCTATCCCGCGGCTTACGTCGTCGTGCTGCTGAGCTTCACGCTCATCTGGTTTCGGCATTTTCCCTTTCTCTATATCGGCCGCGATGCCGCGCTGAGCCTGTGGCTTGGCAAGGCCTATTTGGATTGGGCGCACCCGTTCGACGTCACGGCCATGAATCCCCTCCAGGGCATGACCAGCATGCTCATGGCCATAAATCCCTATTTCAATCCCGCAGTCTGGATATTCCAAACCGGCGTTCCGCAGATCTCGAAAGAGGTCGTCTCGTTCATCGTCTATTTTATTGAAGTGACCTTATCGAGCTTCGCGCTCGGCGTGGCGCTCGGATTCTCGCGGCGGTTTGCGTTTGCGGCTTGCCTCTGGCTCGCGGTCCTGCTGTTTCCTCCCCTCAACTTCGTGTTCGGGCTGCAAGGCTGGCTCGCGACAAATCCCTCCTACGGCCACACGCTGGCGCTGAGCAACCTCTTGCTCGTCGCCTTCATCGAGATTGGCGCCGAGCGCCGTGCCAAGACGAGCTTCGCACACCGCCTTGCCGTCAACTTCCTGCTGGCGAACTGCATCTTGCTGTTGATCATGCTGAGCATGCTCGCCGCGCCCTTCTACAACGCCGGAATGCTGCTCGGATCGCTACTGCTCGCTGGAGTGATTTTCTTATCTTCGACTTCTTATCAGCAGATCCTGTGGCGCTTGGGTGCCGGCATTTACGTGCTGGCATGCTGCGCAGCGCTCCACTTTCCTGAATTCTTCGCGGGCGCGAGGGACTACTCCGCGCGATTTTCCGCGTTCGATCGCGCTTGGCTGGAATTTCACTGGCCGGCCCGGCTCTCGCCCGAATTGCTGGCGCACGCCAGGCACGGATTGTGCGAGTGGGGCGTCCTCTGCGATCGCTTCACGCAGTGGCCGCTCGTAGCGACGGGATCCTATTGGCTGCAACTGAGCATCATTCTTGGTGGCGTTGCCGTCGCGATCCGCATGCCCTCCCCGCTCGCCCGCATCGGCGCTGTCTTCAGCGCGCTCTGGACGGTGCTGTTGGTCGTTTGGATCGGCGCAAGCTTCGGCGTTATCGCGTCGCCGGCGCTGTCTCCGCTTTATGTCTATCTGATGATGTATCCGCTCTGGGCCCTATTGAGCTTATATGTGCTCACCACCCTGCTCGAGATCGGCGCCGCCGGTCTCGCGCCGAGAATACGATCTGCCGCCCACGCGTGGGCTCCGCCCGCGATTTGCCTGATAGCGCTTGTATGTGTGGCGCTCTTTCGCGCGAGCCCGGCGGACCTCTTCAGAACGCGCGGCCCGCAACCGCGCACCTCGCCGATCATCGAAGTTCTCGAGCGGGAAATCTCGCTCCATCCGGGGCAAGTTTTTCGCGGTTCGGTCGCCACTCTCCTCGGTGCAGCCGCAAGTCCGCTGCGCCAGCAAGTCCTCGGAAACGCCGAACGGCCGCTCGAGCCGGGCGCGTTCGAAAAATTTCTGCAGCGCCGGAGTTCCGATACGGGCAGCACTCACGATCTGCTCGATTTGTGGTGGCGCGATATCCCGACCTTGTCGGAGTACGGTCAAGGTCTGTCCAAGCCGCTGATGTTCTATGTTGCGAATGTGTTCAATTCGCCGCAAGACGCGCAGGACCTCAATTTTGCGCTTCCCCGGCTTGCCAATATCGACGTCTTGCGGGCCATGGGCGTGCGCTTCGCAATCACCGATCTCAAGTTGCCGTCCGGTCGTGCAAGCGTGACGCGGACGGTAGCGCTCAAGGACGGGATCGAGCTTTTTCTCTATGAGCTCGCGCATCCGAATATCGCCGGCTTTTCGCCGCTGAAACTGTCGACACACACCAGCCCGTCGGAATTGTTACACCGGATCCGGGAAAACCCCGCCCTGTTCGAATCCGAAGCATTCGCCGATTCCGCCACAACAACCGAGCAACTGGTCCCTGTGCAACGCTCGCAGATCGTATTCGAGCGCGGCGCGGTGCATGTGAGCGCGACCAGCGCGGGGGCTTCTGCGCTGCTGTTGCCGTTGCAATTTTCCCATTGTTTCAGGCTCGTCGGCGAGCAGAGCGACCGAGTCAGAGTGCTGCGCGCGAATCTGATCCACACCCTCGTGCTGTTTGCGGGCGAACTCGACATTCGTCTCAAATGGGACTTCAGCTTTTGGCGCAATAGCGGCTGTCGCTTGCGCGATGCCGAGGATGCCCGCGCGCTGGGGCTGCGCTGATGAGCGAGTCGGGCGATCGCATATGAACGCGCGGCAAATTCGATGCACTCCCTCTCCCCATTAGGGGAGAGGGTCGGGGGTGAGGGGGGTTACCGGCGGTACTGATGGATCCGAACCCCCTCACCCATTCGTTGATGTTTCAAAAGAGAGCAGCCCTCTCCGGTGGGGAGAGGGCACAGCCAGCACAGGCGCTGATTGATCGCGCAGGACGGCGAGCGTAAGTTCCACCCGGCCTCCCTCCCCCATCCAACGACGGCGAAACAAGCCAGACCAACGCGGTGCTGTTCAATTCGTATGTCTTCATTTTCTGTTTCCTGCCGCTCGTTTTGGCAGGCTACGCGCTGCTTCGCCGCGCCTCCAACCTGCTTTGGCCGATCGTCTGGCTGGTGCTGGCGTCCTTCGTCTATTACGCCTGGTGGCGGCCGGAATTTCTCCTCCTTCTTCTGTTCTCGATCTCGGTCAACTTCGGATTTGGCAAGCTGATCATCGATGGCGCGCTCTCACGCGCGCAATCGCGCGCCGTCCTGACCGCTGGCATTATCTTCAACCTCTGTGTGCTCGGCTATTTCAAATATGCGGGCTTCTTTGTCGCGAACGTCGATTACGTCCTCGGACTGAACTGCGCGGTGCCGAGCATCATCCTGCCGATCGGGATTTCATTCATCACGTTCCAGAAGATCGCCTTTCTCGTGGATGCCCACCGCGGCCTGGTGCGCAATTTCACGCTGCTCAACTACGCCTTCTTCGTCACCTTCTTTCCCCAACTGATCGCGGGCCCGATCACGCACCACTCCGAAATCATGCCGCAAATCGGCCCGTCCGTGCGCCGCGACCTCCTAGCGGACATTGCCGTGGGGCTGAGCATCTTCGTGGTCGGCTTGTTCAAGAAGGTTGTCGTTGCCGACAGCCTCGCGGTCTACGCCGACGCCGGCTACGCCATGGTCAAGGCAGGCCATCCGCTCGACACCGCCTCGGCGTGGGTCACCGTGCTCTCCTACAGCTTTCAGCTCTACTACGATTTCTCCGCCTATTCCGACATGGCGGTGGGCCTCGCCCGCATGTTCGGCTTTCAGCTGCCGGTCAACTTCTACTCGCCTTACAAGTCCGCATCGATCATCGATTTCTGGCGGCGCTGGCACATCACGCTGTCGCGCTTCTTGCGCGACTATCTCTACATCCCCCTCGGCGGCAATCGGCGCGGCACGCTGCGCAGATACCTCAATCTCGGTATCGTGATGCTGCTCGGCGGATTGTGGCATGGCGCAAACTGGACCTTCGTGCTCTGGGGCGGCCTGCACGGTGCGATGCTCGCAGTGAACCATGCTTGGCGTGCGCTGCCCGTCAGCCGCTCGCTCGTGCTCAAGACGCGGCTCGCCGAGACGGTTGCCGTGCTCGTGACATTTACCGCCGTGACCTTGGCGTGGGTCCTGTTCCGATCCGAGACGCTGGCCGACGCCAAAACGATGTTTGCCTATCTTTGGCCGACAACCAGCGATCCGTTGGGTTGGCCCTCGTTTTCGGGCCTGCTCCGCGGACAGTTCACCGATCTCAGATCCGCCTTGGCACTGACGGAGTGGTTAAAGCCGCGGGAATTGTGGCCGCCTGTCTTGCCGCCGGATTACCTTGCAGCGAGCGCCCGGCCAGCCGGGCTGTTTCTCTTGTGCGTCGCGCTTGCGACATTTAGCGCGCCCAACACGTACCAGATTTTCGGACGCTTCAAGCCCGCGCTGTGGCTACCCCAAGACACCGAAGGAAGCGGCATCCTGCACCGGCTCGATTGGCGCGTCGCGATCATCGTCGCGGGCATGTTCCTGTTGTCGGTGCTACACCTCTCCCACGTCAGTCCGTTTCTCTACTATCAGTTCTGACATGGTTGATTCGGGATATTTCCGCGCGTTGGCCTTGAGCCTTCTGGCTTGGCTCGGCCTCTATTTGATCTTCACCTGGACCATCGACCCGTACGGGGTTTCCCCGATCCGCTTCAGCGCGCATGGAATCAATGAAATCAAGCCGAAGCGTCTCGACATCGATCGACTGATCAAGCCCTACGAGGTGTGGCGCTATCAGCCGCACACGATCTTTCTCGGCACATCGCGCGCCCATCAATCGCTCGACCCTTCCGTGCTCGACGGCACTCGCTTCGCGCCCGCGTACAATGCCTCGATGCCGGCAGCCTCGATGGAGATGACCGCCGCTTATCTGCAGCAATACGTGCGCTTGGATCGCAAGCTGCGCACGGTGATCGTCGAGCTTTTTCTGCCGAACTTCATCGGCGCGCCGAACGCTCACCAATCGGGGACATGGGCGGAGTTCGCGCGCAATACGGTCACCCTCTTTGCTAGCGCCGACGCGCTTTGGGATGCGATTGCAACGGTGGCTTACAACGCGGCGAGCGGACGGGCGACCTTTCAAATCGAGCCGGGTGGGTTCTTATACCGCCCGCCCGGACGCGACACGCAAGGACCGTTCGATCGCTTTGCCGGCTACATCTGGAGCTCGCAGGTGAGCGAGCCGGACAAAACCACCTTCAACGAGGGCGCGTTCCAAGCCATTCTCGAGATCATCGAGATCGCACGCGCGAACGATCTGGAGCTGATCTTTCTTCTCGGTCCAAGTCACGGCTATGCCGACTACTATTATGATTCCATCGCGGCGTGGGACGTGATGGCGGAGTGGCTGCGCAAGCTGAGCGAGCGAGCGAGCGTTTACAGCTTCTCGCAACCCAACGACTGGGTGAACGAGCTCATTGGTCCGCACATGGCATACTGGTACGACACGTTCCATTACTCGCAGGCGATGGGCCGCGCCATGCTCGCGAGCCTTGCGGGTCTGCCGACGCGAAGCCTGCCCGACGATTTCATGGAACGGCTGACCCCGCAGCGGGTGACAGCCCATGTTGAGCGCCGCAGGGAGGCGGTGAAACGCTGGGCGAGCGCCAATCCCGCACTGGTCGCGCAGTTTGAGGACGCGCGCCGCGAATGGCTCGCGGCGAAACCGCAAGGATACCAAACTAGCCACGAGCCCTAGTATTTCGCCATGTCGCGCGTCGAACGAACCCGCACCCGGATTGCTGGATTCCAAAGTCCGGAAATGGACTTCCAGCTCATGCGCTGGCTCGGCGCCGCGAGCTTCGGCGGCGGCGAGGTGGGCGAGATCTTTGCGGCGCGTGCCGCCATGGGGAGCGAGGATCCCCGCGCATGGCCGCCATCCTTCGCCGCGCTCGCCGACCGCCTGCGCGCGGCCGGCGAGGATGCCGCGCGCCGCGGGCAGCGCGTCAGCGCGCGCGACCATTTCCTGCGCGCCTCCATGTATTACCGGTCGGCGGAATATTTCGCCGATCCTTTCGGCCGCACGGCGCAGCAATGGGGGTGCGCCTCGCGCGAGGCGTTCGTCAAGGCGGCGGCGCACATGGCCGAGCGCGTCGAGGCGGTCGAGATCTCGTTCGAAGGCAAAGCTCTGCCGGGCTACTTCATGACGCCGGCCGCGCGAAGTTAAGGGACCGGTCACGCGGCGCATGTTCACTGCCGAGGAAGGCGCCGACATGCATTGTCAGATGGGCAACCTCGCGCTCTCGAACGCGGTCGTCTAGGACTGGCTTGCCGAGGTGTTTGGCTAGGGCGCGTACCCATAAACCCAGCCTACTGCGTGTGAGTGCTGAATGTCCGCATCACCCCGAAAGCGACTGTTGTCCGGCCAAAATCCGATCCGTCGCTAAGTGCGATTGCGACGACGCAGCAAAAGCGCCGCTATTCCATCACCTCGTCGGCGAGCAACTGGATCGAGTGAGGTACCCCGATGCCGGCTGTGCAGGTTGACCGCAGTTGGCGACATCAGCGTGCCTTGATCCGCGTGCATCGGGCTCGGCACGGCGCAGACGATAGCGACCTTCGATACATTGCCAGAGCAGCAGGCCGGGCACGCCCAACGCGAATTCCCGGACGCGTTTTGACAAGGAAATCACCAGCGCTGTGTCCGCTGGTAATCCGAACAGTGCGCCGAACAAGATGTAGCCGGCCTCAAGAGCGCCGAGGGCACCGGGTACCATGAACGTTGCCGCGCGAACGCCGCAACCGAGGCTTTCGAGGATATAGCGTCGACCACGCCAATGGGCTGGCCGAGGCTCTGCATCACCAGCCAAACCTCGCCCGCGCCAGCAGCCCATCCGACAAGACGCAGCAGGTTGGCGCGCAACATGACCGGCCCGCTGCGGTATGCCGCCACCACCGAGTCGTCGATCCTCGAGGCGCGGGCCGCCAAGGCGGACAGCCATTTCCCGGGCATCAGGCGGGGAGCGAATTTCGTGAACTGGAAGAACACGAAAGCCGTGATTGCCACGAAGAGTATGCCCATGGCGATCAGCACCGTCCCCGCCACCAGTAGCGAGTTGTGATCGGTCGATCGCATCAGGAGCAACCCCACTCCCGACAGGACGAAGATCAACTGCGTGATTACCCCGACGGTGGTGTCCACGACCACGCTGGCTGCCGCTTGCACCCCAGGTACCCCTCGCAGATGGACGAGGCGAATACTCGCGACATCGCCGCCGACGATGACCACAGGCAACAGCGAATTGATGGAGTCACGGATCCAGCGGATCCCGATGACAGTGACGGTCCGGGCGACTTGCAGTCGGTAATAGCTCGCGCCATGAGAGACCGCTGAAAAGCAAAGGAATTAGATGGAATAAGGTTATGGGGATCAGCCCCCAACCGACCACCAGCATTGCGTGAGCCACCTGTGCCGCGCCGCTGGCGATAATTAGGTAGACCACCAACAAAAAGCCGAGAACCGCGGCAATGATCAGCGAAGCACGAATGAATCCAGCTCCTATGTGCCGCAGCTCGACCGGCTTCGTGCACTTGCTGCCGCGCTACAGTCGGGCGAGTGGCAGGTTAGGCGCGCTGTTTACGACCATTTAACGGCGCCAATTCGAAGAATTTCACCTTTTCGCCACGGTGCTGATGTGGCCTAAAAAGTGCCTGCGCGAATAGGGAAACCGGACGGGGGATGCAATGGCGAGAGTTCTCAATGAAATCCTGGCGTATTCTTGCATGGCAGCATTTGTTACGGGAATTGTCGTGCTCGCTGCGGCAACGTTCATCAGCTAAGCGAGTGCAAGCCGCATAGAGGAATGGACATGGGTTTGGTAGTAGGGTCCGCCCCCCTGGGGCTTGGAGTGCTCATTGCGCTGGGGGGCATCCTAGTCATGATGGCCTATCTTTCCGAGTGAGTTATTCCCCCGCCAGCTTTGGGCGAATGCCGGGCGGCGGCTCATCGCCGCGGCTGCGGAGGCAAGTAGCCTTCTTTCACCGGCTTGAGCAACATGAATAGCCAGAACGCGACGTAGCCTGTCGCCCACAGGACCAGGAACACCGCAGCAACGCGCCAGCCGAACGTTAGGCCAAGGATTAGCACCAGCAGGAAGAAGCAGAGCCTTTTAGCCCACTCGTGTCGTTGCTTCATTCGCGTCACCTACGCCGGCGGCCTCCGTGGCGCCGCCGAAATCGAGAAGGTCGGAGTAGAGGAACAGTTGTCACCAAAGGTCTAACGACTCGGGTATCCTGCGTCGCGGTGCCACCTCGCGGCGTCTTGCTAACCGTAGGGACAACTGCTGATAACCAAAACTCCTTTTAAGCCTCGTGCGAGCGAACTAATCGCCCCGATGATGGGACAGGCTTTATCGCCATCTGTAACCCGCATGAAGGAACCCGGAAAGGAAGACTATTCCGCTGGCAACACTCGTCAGTCTGTTATCTGGTTCGAGGTGGAGGATTTTCTTCGATATTTTGATCATTTTCGCAATCCCAGCGGCGTGCAGCGGGTTTCATTCGAGATTTATCGGGTCGCCAAGACACTCGACCGAATTTCCGAACGCGTGAGGTTTTGTCGGCTCAGTATTTATAGCAAACGAGTCCACACGGTCGACTTCGGTGCAATCCGTTCCGCATACTTGAACCCGCTTGGCAGTATCGCTCCTTGGAAGACATTTTGGGATCCGGCGAATTTTTGGCGCAAATTCCCCAGATCTTTCCCGGTTATTCTGCGGCACCCGCGCTTTTTCTTTTCCATCTTGAGGGTTGCAGCTCGCGATCTCGTCGGCACATGGCTCCGGACAAACCGGTTTGAGGAGTTCGTCCGCTGTGGCGACATGATCGTATCACTTGGGGCCGGGTGGGGAATTCCCGACTCCGTGAAGTACATTGCTGAAGCGAAGCGATCTTATGGAATGGGGTTCGCCATCTTGGTTCACGATCTCATTCCGATCAAATATGAATCCTTCGTCGAGCCAGATCACACTGTACAATTTCGCAATTGGCTTCGAGATGCCATACCTGTTACGGATATCGTATTTACCAATTCAAAGTATACACGAACTGCTCTTATCGAGTTTGCTGCGGAGTCCGGTTGGCGATTGCCTCGCGTCGAGGCCTTGGAGCTAGGATCGGGTTTCAGCGACCCGTTCACGGCTGGACAGCAAGCAATGACAGGCCTTCCTGCACGCCATGTCTTATGCGTCTCCACCATTGAACTTAGAAAGAATCATCGGCTGCTTGTCAGAGTATGGCAACGACTGTTGGAGCGTCACGGCGCTAACGTCGTACCGAACTTAATTTTCGCCGGAAAGATCGGCTGGTTGGTTGACGACTTGTTGGCGGATCTCGAGGCGAGCGACTATCTAAATGGCAAGATCATCCTTCTGCGAAGCTTGTCCGATGCAGAATTACAGCAAGCTTATCGTACCTGCCTATTCACGGTGTTTCCGAGTCTGTGTGAGGGCTGGGGATTGCCGGTTGCGGAAAGCCTGGGGCACGGGAAGTTCTGCGTGGCCTCCAACCACACATCGATCCCGGAAGCCGGTGGTAACCTTATCGATTATTTCGATCCATTGAACGAAGATGACGCATTGGCAAAGATCGAACGGCCGCTCATCGAGTCCGGTTACCTAGCCGCGCGAGAGGCGCAACTGCAGGCCGAGTACCGTCCCCGAACGTGGGCGGATTGTGTTCATGCGCTGATTGCAGCACTTGATGAAACAGTAGCGGAGGGGTCGCAAGCCGTCTCACAGCTCACGCGGCGGGTCTCTCGATAATCAAATTTCCGTCTTCATCCACGCTCAGGCCCGTCTTCCCGGCCTCGCGAGCACCAGGATGCGAGTCAATCTTGCCGGCATCTCATTAGTGGGCGACCGCAACCGACTGACTGGCGTCAGCAGGGTCATCATCAATGTCGCTCGTCGCCGGTGATTCGACGGCGCTCGGGAGCCCGATGGCTTCGCGCAGTTCCGCCCGCCGCATCTGATAGTAACTCGAGCGGATAAAGGTGTAAAAATCGATGGAAGCATCCTCCGCAGTCTTCAATTGGCCCAGCCGGTCGACCGCATCCACGCTTGTGGTGCCGGCAGTTACCGCTATTTGTGTAGTCGCTAAGGCTACTTGCGTTCCTATCAGCCAGCCTAGCGGATTGGCGGCCATATCCACGACAGATCCGACCGCATCGCGCAGCGTCGAGGGACCCAAATACGGCCACACCACGTAGGGACCCTCGCTTACCCCCCAGACAAACAGGGTCTGGCCGAAATCGCCGCTCTGCTGCGCAATCCCATTGGGGCCTGCCACATCAACAAGCCCACCCACGCCGAAGGTTGAATTGAGTACAAAGCGGGTGGTCGTGCGTGCCGCCGCGTCGAAACGCAATTGCAGCACATTATTTACCAAGATACGTGGCTCCTTCAAATTCGAATTCAGATCATGCAACCTGTCGTGGACGGGGCCCGGTACGGCCGCTCTTACTCCTTCGGATATTGGTCCCAGTATTTGTTGATTCGCCGCCAATACTTGGCGGTTTGCTTTCTCGTTGGGATCGCTCATTGGCAGTGACGCGTCGCGGGGCGCACCCGCGCATGCGCTCACGAGGAGCGCTGATACGCACGCAGTCGCCCACCTGCTCCACAGCCGAGCACGACGCATCTACTTTGTTCCTGGCGCCCATGACAGATTTTGATACGGCGCAAAAGGCATCAACCCCGGGTGCATGCCGCCCTGGCGCGCCGCGTCAAACCTATCAGAGCAAAGTTACCAGTTGCTCTTCACGATGACTGTTGCCTTTTTGCCGCAGTTTCGGACTTTGCGCCGACCCCGCTTCATCAAGCGCGGCGCTTCTGCTGTTGCGTCGCCATCAGAGCCGGCTGGAAGATGACTGCGGCCGCGAGTGTTGTCAGGAG
>Ga0126374_10000049_pt1 | contig 18837 bp, 15 predicted proteins | sample PanSoiMetPlot_12_FD_89874 | JGI IMG/M metagenome (GOLD analysis project Ga0126374, IMG submission 89874) | Tropical forest soil microbial communities from Panama - MetaG Plot_12 | ecosystem: Environmental > Terrestrial > Soil > Tropical forest > Bulk soil | place: Panama | collected 2016-02-17
TCCGGGCCCTTGGGCCTCGTTTACGAAATCGATGTTAAGGGCATGCTCCAGCGGCAGATCATAGGGATGATCGTAAGAAACGTTGGCCTCTTTTACCTCAAACCAATCCTGTCCGCTCTTGCCCCGCCCCTCGATTTTTGCTTGATGGACGATCATCGTGCACATCATTCGGCTCCTTTGGATTCTACGGTTTGAAACGAATCCCGCAAAGCATGTCCTGAGCCACGCCGAAGGGACGCAAAGCACGCCAAGTTTGAAGACGTTGGAAAATATTCTTAACTTTGCGCCTTGGCGCCTTGGCGGGAAAAAGTCATCTCTTTTCCGATCTCTGGTCTCTCTCTAATTGGCTCACGATCCCAGGTTCTTCTCCAGAAACACGAAAATCTTCTTCCAACCGTCGACTGCTTGTTCCTGTCGGTAGGCCGGCCGGTCATAGTAAAAGAAACCATGGCCGGCGCCGTCGTATCGATGAAACTCGTAGTTCTTGCCGTATTTTTTGAGCTCCGCCTCATGCTGATTCACTTGTTCGGGCGATGGTGATTTGTCATCGTTGCCGAAGAGACCGATCATCGGACAGGAGAGATCTTTGGTATAGTCGATCGGCGCGACTGGTCGCTTCGGCGTCAGTTCATCCTGCTTCATCACGACGCCGCCACCCCAGCATTCCACCAATGCGTCGAAGCCCTTTAGACGGCAAGCCGCAAGAAAACCGTGACGGCCGCCGGAGCAGGTGCCGAAGACCCCTACCTTCTTGCCCACATTGGGTTGGGAGCGCAAAAACTTGAGCGACCCTTCCAGATCGCCCAGAACCTGGTCGTCCGGGACGCCACCCGCCGCGCGAACCTTGGCGCCAACGTCTTCCGGAGTTCCATGGCCCTCACGGAAATAAAGGTTGGGTGAGATCGTTGCATAGCCGTGGTGCGCGAACCGGCGCGCGCATTCACGGTACCATTCGTCCCAGCCGGGCGCGTGGTGAATGATCACCATTCCCGGATGTGGCCCAGAGCCCGACGGCCGCGCGTAGTAGGCGTTGATCGTATCGCCCTTGTGCCCCTGCACGTTGACGGTTTCCGCCACCATGCCTTCCTGCATATTTGTTGTGTACATAGCCCCTCCTTGGAATTGATAGTGTTGATAATGTTAGCCGTTCACTTAATACAAAACTCGTAGTTGGTGCAACAGGGCGGCCTTGTTTTTCTAGCCTTTGCCCAATTTGATGGCCTGTTAGGCACCGAAAAAGATCCAAAAAAGGGGTTGCAACGGTAAGACAATCGATGTAGGGTATGCTAGCACTTCAGTATGGGACCTTCTGATAGTGACATTGGGTAGAGTTGAAGGTCTAGGCCGTCTTTCCTTGCGAATCGGGACCTCGCGGACAATCCGACCAGAGCGTGTCTTGCATTCCATGTTCTGCTACCAGCGGTGATCAGCTTCTCAGGGTCAAAGACCATAACATTTTCCAAGAGGAGAAGAACATGAGTAGTAAAATTTATGTAGGCGGGTTGCCCTACGCGACCACCGATGCGCAGTTGCAGGAAATCTTTTCCGCGCATGGGACGGTGGAGTCGGCCAGGGTAATCACGGACAAGTTCACGGGGCGTTCCCGGGGCTTCGGCTTTGTTGAGATGAGTTCCAGCGAGGAGGCTCAGAGAGCGATCCAAGCCCTCAACGGGACCGATCTCGATGGCCGTAATCTCACCGTCAACGAAGCGCGGCCGCAGGAGAAGCGGTCTGGCTTTGGCGGTGATAGAGGTGGTGAGAGACGGGGCGGCGGTCGCAATCGCTACTAGTCACATCCCTTTAGTTTAGTTTGAGTGGAGCGCTGGGTCGGGGCGCTCCACTTTTTTTTGGCCTTTCAGCTCTCACCGGAGCGTTGCCACGATCAACGGCTCTGTGTGACCGCTGCCTGTTCAAGGTAAACGCGCTACCCGCATAAGCCGAAAATGTTCTTTTTTTTGCATGGAAACAATCGCGATTGACCGGTTATCTTTTCTCGATCTTCACGGCAATCCTGTCTTCCTTCGCGATTATTTTCAGAACCAGCTCTTGCTGATTTTTCTCAGGCACCTTGCTTGACTACCTTGCCAAGCCCACCTCGGCGAGGTGAAATTAGTCAAGAGCGAATTCGATCAGCGGCAGGTGACGATCGTTATCGTCTCGTTTGCCGAACCGGAAAGATTGGAACTGTACCAAAAGCATCATCAATGGCCTTTTATCATGCTCGCCGATCCGAAGCGGACCGCCTACAAGGCTTTCGGGTTAGGCTGCCTACCTTGGCTACGAGTTTTTTCGCCTGGAACGTTAAGGCTCTACCTCAAACTCTTACGCGGGGGAAAGAGACCGGAGAACTACGGTAAAGACGACTACTATCAAACCGGGGGAGATTTTCTAATTGATTCCGCGGGTAATATCCTTTTCGCCTATCGCAGTGAAGAACCTTCTGACCGGCCAGCCGTTGCGCAGTTGTTGCAAGAGATCGATCGGGCGCGAAGGTCTGCTGAAGCACGCGATGAGCCGATGGATCAGTAGGGGCGGGTTTGAAACCCGCCCCTACTGCGAAAGAACCGTGCCCGTGCTGGTTGGTGGCTCACCGTGCGGTTGATAGGGCACGGTTTGCCATGCCCCTACTTCGTTTTGTAACTCGCCTGTTTTAACTGAACCTTTTCGTCGGGTGGTGCCGTCCAGATAAGATCGGCGCGGTGGGCATAGATATCCATAGCGTTCCATAGCGGCACCGCCGGCGCGTCCTCCAGGATGATTCGATGGGCTTCCGAGAGCAGCTTTTCTCGTTTTTTCACGTCGAATGTCTGCTGCTCGGTGTCCAGGATTTCATCGAGTTTGGGATTACTGTAGCCAAGGACTCGTTTGGTCATGCCGGTACGAAAGTATTGCTGAAAAAGCGTGTCCGCGTCGGTTAGGCTGCCTCTTCCGGTCAGGTAAAAAGCATACTTACCGCTTTTGTAGTCGGTATTGAAGATGCTCCATTCCGGGGTCTTGAGATTCGCTTTGATGCCCACCTTTGAAAGTTGTTCGACGATCACTTGTGCGACCTCGCGGTCTTTGGGATAGCGCCCCGTCGGGCTGTGGTAGTCGATTTCAAAGCCGTTGGGGAAGCCGGCCTCGGCGAGGAGTTGCTTCGCTTTGTCGGGATCGTATGGATAAGCTCTCGCGTTGGGATCGTAACCAAATACTTGTGGGCTGAGGAGGCCTCGTAGCGGGTAGGCATTGCCCTCTAACACATGTTTGATGATCCGGTCACGATCGATCGCATGGGTGATGGCCCGGCGAACCTTGGGATTGTCCAACGGCTTATAAGCCGGACTCAAAACGAGAAAAATCGGCCGCAGACCCTGTACTGGCTGAACGCGCAGACGCGGGTTAGACTTGAGCCGCTCCACTTCGTGGGGCGGCAGGTTGCTGATGATATCTGCTTGACCCGCTTCAAGTGCCGCAATCCGCGCGGCGTCCTCTTGGATGCTCTTGTAAATGACTTCGTCGATTTTTGGCGGCTGGCCCCAATAATTTTCGTTGCGCCGGATAACAAACAGGCCTGAGCGGTCCCAACTCACGAATTTAAACGGACCCGTCCCAATCGGTGAATTATCCGCTTCGCCCATTTTCTCCGCGGCCGACTGGTTTCATGACAACCCGACTATTTATGTCCTCCAGCGCGTTTGCGTCCGTTTTTTTAAGCGTCAAGACCACGGTCAGATCGTCGGGGGCATCCATCTCTTTGATATTCTCGAGGTTAGGTGCCTGCAAACTTTGTTTGTCGGTGAGGATCCGTTTAAAAGAGGCGACAACGTCCTTGGAGCTGAACGGAGTGCCGTCGTGGAAGCGCACGCCCCTGCGCAGCTTGAAGTTCAGTTTGTTACCTTTCATTTGCCACGACTCTGCCAACACGCCTCGGTATCCGCGGTTCTCGTAGTCAGCGTCGATGAGCGGTTCCATCACTGAACCCCAGACCGCCTGAAGCGGCGAGGTGTTCACCGCATAGGGATTCAAAGAATAGATGCCAACGCCGTGAGCGACAACGACGCGATTCTTGGCCGGCGACTGAGCAAAAGAAGACGGCGCGAAAGGCGACAAGGAGAGCAACGCGCCAGCAGTGACGCTTCTCTGGAGAAATTCCCTCCGGCTGAAGTTTCTAAGTTTCCCGCTCATGGAAGACTCCCTGATCGGCCCCTCAGCACTATCAAGTAGTTACCACCCTACAGTGATGCAGTTCGGTATGAAGTCCCTCAGCGGACCGGCTGCGTGCGGTCCACGGCCGCGCCGCGCAGGATCACCGACGAGATCCGTCGCGTGTTGGTGATGTTGTCCAGCGGGTTTGCATCGAGCACAATGAAGTCGGCGCTCATTCCCGCTTCCAGCGTGCCCGCATCAGTCATCCCCACGAATCCGGCCGAGTTGCGCGTCGCCGCCACAATGACCTGCATCGGCGTCATCCCGGCGACGACCATGTCCTCCATCTCCTCGTGCGGACCCCACGGCCGGTTTCCGTCGGTTCCAAGCGTCATGCGCACGCCCGCCGCATTCAGCTTCGCCAGATTGCGGGCCTGAATCCCGTAAAAGGCCTGCGCCTTCGGATCGTCTTTGTTGGCCTCCTCGATCTTCGCGAATTCTGCGGCCGGAAGGCCCGGCCGCAGCCAGCTCCAGTCCTTCTTCACCCCGCGATCCGGGAGATTGGGTGTCAGGGTGAGGTACGGACGCGCCTTGAACATGGACACCGTCTCGTCGTCGATGTCTTTGTCGCGAACGCCGTGCGCGAACGCGTCGAGCCCGGCGCGCATGAGACCCTTCGCATCGTCCATGTGGAAGATGTGCGCAGTGACCCGCAGCCCGCGATTGTGCGCCTCGTCGATGATGGCAGCATATTGCGCAGGAGTCACCTTCTCGACTTTGCCCTCGCGCTCGTCGACCCAGACCTTGATGATGTCAGCCCTGTGCGCGGCGTTCTGCTGAACCGCGTTACGGGCTTCCGCCTCACTGTTGATCTGGAACGTCGGGCGGTTCGGTTCGATTCTGGTGATGCCTTTTCCCGCGCTGAAAAAGCGCGCGGCGCCGGGGATGAGCTCGTTGCGCATGCCGAGAAGCTCAAAGCCGTCCAGACCAAGACTCAGCGCGCCGCTGACGCCGAAAAAGGCGCGCTGTTTCAAATCCCGTATGAGCCCTTCGCGAGTTGTGTTGAGATGGGTGTGTGTGTCGACGATCATCGGCATCACGGTCTTGCCAGCGAGGCTCACACGTGTCCCACCGGCGGGTACGCGAACGTCGGCTGTCGGGCCGACCTGCGCGATTCTTGCGCCCTCAACGACCAGTGTCGCGTTCTCGATCACACGTCCGTCGCCCACAATCAACCGCGCTCCTTCGTACGCCGTGACGGACTGTGCGGACGCCGGGATCGCAAATCCGCCAAGGAAACCAAGGGTAACGATTGCTGCAACTGCGGCCACATTCATTCGATGCATGGAAACCTCCTCCATAAAATATGGGCTCTAACGTTTTCAGTTCACACGTGTGCGCGACCTTTATCCCGCGCGCCGGCGCGCAAGCGTTAGGTGTATCAATCTGGACGCCGAACATCGGCACCCAACGAACGTAGAAATATCGGGTCGAGGCCAGCGTCTTCAATTTCGTTTCCGACAATCACAACTCCATTTAAGCAAGCCCCATCGAACCGGGCTTCTTTAATGTTCGCCCACTGTAGCGTGCCGTTCGCGAGATTTGCCCCTCGAAAATCGGCGCGACTCAAATCGGTGTTGAACAAACACACCTCCGGAAGCACGGCTCTAGCGAGATTAGCCCCGGACAGATCGGCACCAGAAAGATCCACCTTGGCCCTTGGCTGCTGAAGAAGTCCCGCCAAATAAAGCGCCCGCACCGCAATCCCTTTCTCTTCTGGGTTCATCTTTGGAAACGCCCCCAAGATCCGCGCGCGCACAACACGGGCCGATTCTTCGCTCTGAGGCCCCGCGCTGGCTCTCAGTGTGGGCAGAAGCAGCGACAGTTGATCGAGGAATTCCTCCAACACTCGCCTGGAGGGTTCAGTTCCGTCGGGCAGCGAAGCTGGTTGTTCCTCCGCTGCGTGTAGGGCAACCAGGAGGCACTTCGCATGCGCAACCAGATCGGGCAGATACGACTCGAGAGATGGCGCGAAGGCGTCAAGCCAATGAACTAGTCCGAGGAAGTACGACATGGTCTTATTCGGTTCTATTGGCTCAACCCTTACGGGGACGATCGGCACGCCGAGGTGAACCGCTCGTTCGATCTCCCGCTTCACCTGCGGCGAGTCGTTAGACCGAGCTGAAAAGACCAGTAGCAACGCCTTGGCGCTTTCAATTGCTTCCACGATGCTCTCCGCCCATTCTTTCCCTGGTTGAACGTCGCGCGGGGCGATCCAACTATGTATTCCGTTTGATTCGAGGGTCGTGCACATGCGATCGGCCAAGACCTTATCCGAATGGTGATAGCTGATGAAGAAGGCGTGATGCACGGAAGTACGTTTCGCAAGTGCTATCGAGCCGGGCCTAAGTTATTAAGTAAGCTGCTTTTGGCCGCGACAAACACTGGTCGGCCTGTCTTCTGTGACGGTTCTACCAATCAAATCCAAGTCGGTTGCACTATCCGCCGGATGCCCCAACTTGTCAATATTTTACTGAGGGACAAACGCTGCTTGATCCGGGTAACCCACTAAACAAGTTTACGTTTGGGCTTCCCTGGGATTTCGAGGACACGGTCTCGAGGGACTGAATTTTTCCTCTGACCGATTTCACGGCAATGGTTCAGTTTCACCAAAGAAAATTTGTAGGGGCGACCCGCTGTGGTCGCCCGAAAGACAGGGTAAGCACAGGGGCTTACCTCTATATGATTCGTTATCGAAATTGAACCCGTGACTGATTTCCCGGAACACTTGACAGTTTCTAGTAGTGAATGAAATGTTGGAGCGATGAAACGTGGGAAATGGAGCAGTGGAATACGGGAATCACGAAGAACGGAATAATGGAGTACAGGAGTATCGGAATGCTGGGGTTCCGCAGTACTTCAACACTCCATTGCTCCAATGACGCAGTCTAGGGGGGTTCATGGCCAAGATCATCGATTCGCTTGTGGAATATATGCTGGCTGCGCGACAGGCGAAGTTGCCGGCGGAAGTTGTGCAAAAAGGGAAGAGCCACATTTTAGATTCGCTGGCCGCTATTGTCTCGGGTTCGCGGCTAAGGCCGGGACAGCTCGGGTTGCAGCATGCGCGAGCGCAGGGAGGCAAGGAAGAATGCAGTGTGCTGGGGACAAATTTCAAAACTACTCCCATCACTGCCGCCTTTGCCAACGGCATGTCCGGTCATGCCAACGAGACCGATGATTCAAACAGCCAGCTTCATCCGGGCTGCGCGATTGTTCCCGCTGCCTGGGCGCTGGCGGAGTCGCAAGCAAGAAACGGCGACGCTTTGCTCAGGGCGGTGATCTTGGGCTACGACATCGGCTTCCGTTTTCATCAAGCCTTCGAGCCGAGGTCGACTAGCTTCGGCGCGAACTTCGGAGCGGCTGCGGCAGCGGGCGCGCTGGCGGAACTGGACGCGCTGAAACTCTGCTACCTGATTTCCTATGCGGCGCAACAAGCATCCGGTTCGCGAGCCTGGGTGGCGGACGACGAACACATCGAGAAGGCATTCGATTACGCGGGAATGCCGGCGCGTAACGGGGTAACAGCGGCCCTGCTGGTAAAGATGGGGTATAGCGGTAATCGCGATGTTCTTGAAGGGGACAAAGGAATCGTTGAGACTTACGCGCCCTGCGATCCGAAAAAACTGCTCGCGGAACTGGGCCAACGATTTATCATCACCAGTTGCCTGGTTAAGAAATACTCGGTCGGATCGCCCATGATGGAAGCCGTGGACGCCACGGTTCATATGGCCGCCGAGCACAAGATCAATCCCGATGATGTGGTCAAAGTTATTGCGCGCCTTCCCGAAAGCGGCGCGCGCACAGTGAATAACCGCCACATGCCAGACGTTAATATTCAGTACATTCTGGCCGCGATTATTGTCGAGGGGCAGCTTACGTTCGAGGCCGCCCACGACTACCAACGGTTTCGAAACCCGCGCGTGCTCGCGCTTAAGGGAAAAGTCCAACTGATCGGCGACGAAGAGATGGAACGCTCGGGAAAGCGCTTCCAGGGACTCGTCGAGATTACGTTGAAAGACGGAAGGACTCTGCGCGAGCATGTGATCAACTGTCGTGGCCGGCCGGAGAATCCCATGGACCCCGAAGAGGTCGAAAAAAAAGCCGCCTGGCTAATGGAGCCGGTCTTGGGGAAAAAGAATGTCGATCAAATCATAGAGGCGAGTCGCCGGCTTGAAACTGTGGATAGCATTCGCGGGCTTAGCAGCCTTTTGACGCTTTCGTAAACAGGCATCGCAATCTTTACCGCAGTTCTGTCAGCTTGATTGCGGCGGCACCGGCTCGATCAGCGTGTGGGCATTCTGCCAACCATAGGCGACTTCGATGAGCGATGCGCCACCAATGCTTGTTTGCTTTTCATAGATCAGCTGGCCGCCTAGCCGCTCGTAGAACTTTCGGGCCGGATTCGCGGCGAGTACCCAGACCAGCAGGGCCGTCATGTTTTCCTCTATCAGTCGGCTTGCAAGAGAGACAACCAGGCGCCGGCCAATACCCTGTCCTTGGTGCGAGGCAAGCAGGTAAATGGCGTCGATCTCACCAGTGTACAAAATATCCCCACTGGGCTCCGGCCCGCCCGAGATGAACCCGACAATCTTTCCGGGCTCGTCTTCCGCAACGTACACGAACCTCGAGCGATTGGGATCTGTGAGGACCTGGTCCCACAAGTGCTCGCGTTGCTCGTAGGATAACTTGGCGAGAAAGTCCTCTGGAATAGTCCCCTTGTAGGTAGTGCGCCAGCTCTCCACATGGACTCTGGCGATGCCAGCAATGTCAGACAAATTGGCTGTTCGGATTTTGACCGTGTGCTGCACCAAAAATATCGCGTTGCTACTGCTTGACGTGTTTTGCCACTCGCCTTGAACCGACTTCCCCGCCGTACACGTTGCCTTTCGCGTCCACCGCCACGCCCTCGGCTGCACTGGTTCCTTTCAATTCGAGCGGATCAGGGATGCGATACAGAACCTTGCCGTCTTTAAGAGTCCCAATTCGGATCCCTCTTTTCCATCCCGGATGCGGCGCCACGCCGTTGGATTCGGAGTCCGCGACATAAATCATATCGTTCCGAATATAGATTCCGCTGGGGCGACTGAATTGCTTCCATTCTCCGAGATATTTCCCATCCTGATCGAGGATCTGGATGCGCATGTTCCCACGGTCGGCGACGAAAAGTCGTCCCTGCGCATCCATGGCAAGATCGTGAGGCCCCCTGAATTCTCCCGGCCCCGATCCCATTTTGCCGAACGACTTTATGAACTTGCCGTCCTTGGTAAACTTCGAGATGCGTGAAACTGTCTCCGGGGGAGCATCCATATTCTGGTTGTGGCCCTCCGAGATGAACAAATCGCCATTCGGGGCGATCACAATGCTGGTCGGTTGAGTCAAAGCTTCCGGCGGATTTCCGGCTACCCCTGATTTGCCGAGCGTCAATAGGACCTTGCCGTCCGGACTAAACTTGACGACGATGTGGCCCTTTCCCTTTTCTTGAGGAGACTTCGTGAGTTCTCGCTCGTTCGCAGATCTCTGGTCAGCGACCCACAAGTTCCCGTCTCGATCCATATAAATTTTGTGGGGAAAAATAAACATGCCGGCACCAAAACTCTTCACCAGATTCCCGGATGAATCAAATTTCAGGATCGGGGGCACCGTTGAACCAGCGCAACTATCATATTGGAACGCAGAGGCTCCAGGCGGGGTTTCGGGATTCGCGCCGCACCGGTCCGCAACCCAGACGGATTCGCCGTCATTATCGATCGTGACCGCGTTCAGCGCTCCCCATATCCTGCCGTCGGGGAGTTTGCCCCAGGGGGCGGTAGTTTGGTACGGGTTGGGGAGATCATTGGTCGGCTGGGCTTCATCCTGAGGGTTTGCTCGGCCACTGCACAGTGTTAGTGCGGCAACGATCATCAACATCATAAACCATGAGCGATTTGCCAATGCCATTGGAGGCCTCCTTAAAAAGTAGTCCTTGACCTCTGATTACTGAAAGAGTTTGCGAAAGGCTTCGTTGACCTCAGCCTCTTTTTGCCCCAGATCGACGTCAGTCATGAGCAGCTTGTGCTGTCTGAGAATTTTCCCGTAGCGTGATTCCACGTCGTCGCGGATCGGCACTCGCCCGTACTGGTTGACGACTTCTTGTCCTTCTTTCGACAGAAGCCATTCGATGAACAGTTTGGCGGAGTAAGGATGGGGCGGCTGTGAGGGTAGGGACACAGCGACTGTATAAGTGATGACGGGCTCCAAACCAATCCAATCCACAGGGGCGCCCTTGGTTTTCATGTCGTCCACGGAATATTCATAAACACCCGCTGTGATGGGAAACTCACCGGCCGCGAGCAACTGGAGCACCAGCGCATTCCCGTTTTGCGGGGTTGGTTTCTGCGCGGCAAGTTTTTCCATGAATGGCCGGCCTTTGAGTTTCAGCAGCATGGCAAACCACTCAATCTTATTGGTGTCGATGGCGATACTATTTTTCCAGCGCGGGTCCAAAAGATCTTCATATTTTTTTGGCGCTTCAGCGCGCTTTACCTGACGGCTGTTGTACCCCAACAGGATGCCGCTGGCATAGGCCGATGTCCAAAACCCCTCGGGGTCTCTATACTGACTTGGCAACACCGATGCTTCTTGGGGCACATAGCGGCTCAAGCCGTTTTTTTTCTTGATTATATTGGTTTCGATAACGCTTGTATGGACAAGATCCGCGATGTGCTGTTTAGCTTGTTCCTCCAGCAATATTTTGCCCACCAGCTTCTGTTTGCCGGTGCGATAGAATTCGGTCTTGATAAAGGGGTATTTTTTGTTGAAAGCGGTGAAATACATTTGCAGCTGTTGGGCCGTTGCCGACGCATATACCACGAGCGCGCCTTCCTTTTTGGCGCCCGCGATAAGCTGCTCTTGAGTCTGAGCAAACGCAGCGGCGCCGCCAAGACAAAGAACGAGGATAATGCTATGGACAATGCCCTGCATCGTGGATTCCTCTTGGCGGAAAGTAATAGAGAGGGATTGGTTCTGTCAACGGTTCAAGCAAAACCGGCGCGTCGACAAATGGCGATTTTTTAGCTACCATCAAAAAAAGCGAGGTAAAAACGATGGCAACGCCACAATTTGTGTATCAAGATCCATTTCCGCTGGGAAAAGATGATACGGAGTACCGTTTGCTAACCCGTGAACACGTGTCGGTTACTCATTTTGAGGGGAAGGAGATTCTAAAAGTTGAACCGGAAGCGCTAACCCTGGTCGCCAATGAAGCGATACGCGATGTTTCATTTCTACTGCGCACGAAGCATTTGGAAAAAGTAGCGGCAATTCTTAAAGACCCGGAGGCATCGAATAACGATCGCTTTGTGGCAATGGCGATGCTGCGCAACGCGGATACATCCTCTAAGGGAATACTTCCGTTTTGCCAGGACACTGGAACCGCTACGGTGTTCGGCAAAAAAGGCCAGCAGGTCTGGACCGGCGTAAAAGACGAAGAGGTTCTCGCCAAGGGAATTTACAAAACTTATACGGAAGAGAATCTAAGATATTCGCAGACCGCACCGCTCAACATGTACGATGAGGTGGACACCGGAACCAATCTTCCAGCGCAGATCGACCTGATGGCTACCGACGGCATGGAGTATCAGTTTCTGTTTGTCACCAAGGGTGGTGGGTCGGCCAACAAAACATCTCTGTATCAAGAAACCAAAGCACTTCTCAATCCGGCCAGCCTGGAGAAATTCCTCACAGAAAAGATGAAAACGCTCGGCACTGCCGGTTGTCCGCCTTATCATCTGGTTTTCGTCATCGGCGGGACCTCCGCGGAAGCTTGCTTAAAGGCGGTGAAGCTCGCGACGACGGGTTATCTTGATCATCTGCCGACAGCAGGAAACGAGCTTGGGCGGGCCTTTCGCGACGTTGAGTTAGAAGAGAAAATGCTCCAGTCCGCCTATAAGGCCGGTTACGGCGCGCAGTTCGGCGGAAAATATTTCGCGCTGGATGTGCGGGTGGTGCGTTTGCCGCGCCACGGCGCCTCGTGCCCGGTGGGAATGGGCGTTTCGTGCTCTGCAGACCGCAACATCAAAGCCAAGATCAACCGCGACGGTATCTGGCTCGAAAAGCTGGAGCGAAATCCGGGCCGGCTAATTCCCGAGGAACATCGCGGCAAGGTGATGGGCAATGTGGTTCAAGTCGATCTCCATCGTCCGATGAAGGACATACTCGCGCAGCTCAGCAAGCATCCGGTTACGACGCAATTGTCTCTCAACGGTACCATGATCGTTGCCCGCGACATTGCCCACGCTAAATTGAAGGAACGGTTGGATCGAGGCGAGGGGCTGCCGCAATATTTCAAAGACCATCCGGTTTATTATGCGGGGCCGGCGAAAACCCCGAAGGGCATGCCTTCCGGTTCGTTTGGGCCGACGACGGCGGGCAGAATGGATTCCTACGTCGATCTGTTTCAATCCCACGGCGGATCGATGATCATGCTCGCGAAAGGCAACCGGAGCCAGCAAGTCACCGACGCGTGCAAGAAATACGGCGGCTTCTATTTAGGTTCGATCGGCGGCCCGGCCGCGCTCCTGGCTCAAGAAAACATAAAAAAAGTGGATCTGCTCGAATACCCGGAGTTGGGGATGGAGGCGATTTGGAAGATCGAGGTGGAAGATTTTCCCGCGTTTATCCTAGTGGACGATAAGGGAAACGACTTTTTCCGCCAGGTTTGCGCGTGATCTGGTGGGCAGTTTAAAGGAAGTTTTCCAGCTCAAAGCGGTCCGGGTTCAAAAACCGCCCTTCGATCCGCACGGTATCGCCTTCGCGCAACCGGTCGAAACGATCGCTCACGCCTCGCGGCGCATTATATTGCAGAGCAACCACGATCACTCGGTTGCTCCGGTCGCGAACCTCAAACTGTCCACGGCGCGAATCGATGTATTCCACGGTGCCTTCTAATCTATCTAACCGACCGGCACGGTTGCGATCCGAACCACCGGGTCGCGGGCTTGAACCACCCCTATCCTGGACGCTTTCTCTCACCGTTACGACATCGGCGTACAGCCGGCCGTCTCGATCCTGCTCCGTGCTCACGGCAACATAATCGCCTGGCTCAAGATTGGATACCGCGTACTCTCGCTGACGATAGACGACTCTGGTCTGGCTGTCGTATTGGATGTCTTGAGTTCGTCCCGCATCGGTCCGAATCTCAATCTGGCGAGTCCGAGTGTCTACATTGCGTACTTCACCGATCACGTCCGCGCTTGCAGTGCCGTAGTCACCAGGGTTGGTTATCTGGCCCAGCTCAGCGCAACCGGCAAATGCTAGGAACGCAAATGCAAGAAATGACAAGAGCCGTCCCATCCGTCTCATAATGTTCCTCCTGTTCCGTAAATCGAACCGTGACCATCAAGCAATCATTTCGACGTTGCGTCACTCCGTATCGCATCACTGCAAACTTTATCCGGGTAAATCTTTAGCCTTTTGGGTCCCATGTATTGCGATCCACGAGACTCATGCGCTGATTCGCAAGTCACAGCGCTTATGGCATAGTAATTGCTGAAATGGGCCTGGTCGCATTCAGACCGCCAGCGGTCGAGTCAGGGTAGCTTAACATGAGTCCTGCTGGAATCAATTTTTGGACTTCCTTGGTCGACAGAATCGCTCCCAAAAGCAATCGTCTACCCGGGATCGAGCGCAGAGAAGAGGACGAAAACGATCGCTCAGTCCCGCATCTTTTGCGTTGGCGCCAGTCCTTCGATGTCATGCGCAAGGAATGGTTGATTCTCGGGAAGGGGCCTTCCTATGCGCAATTGGCCCGGCCACAATTGGATAACTACTTCACCTGTTCTTTGAATCATGTGGTTCGTGAACATCCGGTAGATTTGGCCCACGCCATCGATATTGACGTCGTGAGGGATTGCGCAGACGCCATTGCCAAAAACGCGCGGTTTCTCATCTTGCCGTACTTTCCCCATGAAAAGTTTTTGCCAGGGCTTAACTCGATTCACGACTACGTGCGGGAAATGCCTCTGCTCGAGTCGCTAAAAAGGCAAGGCCGGCTCATCTGGTACAATCTCTCAACGGCAAAGAGGCAGATCGGCTCTTCTCCCATCATCGAGGCGCGATACTTCAGCTCTGAGGCTGGCATAGATATTTTGGCTACTTGCGGAGTTCAGACGATTCGTTCCCTCGGCGTTGATGGTGGAAACCGATATGCGCCCCGATTCAACGACCTGGAACAGCAAACGCTATTGGCCAACACGCATTCGAGTTTTGATATTCAATTTGGACAGATCGCGAAGCTTATACGAACGAAGAAAATCTTTTATGCTCCGTTGAACAAAGAAGCTCCAATCCGGGTTTTTGTCGGCACCGACAAAAGCCAGATGCTGGCCGCGCGGGTTCTTGAGTACAGCATTAAGAAATACGCTAGCATGAGTGTTGAAGTTAATCCCATGTGCGAGCTGCCGGTGCCACATCCCAAGGACTACGACAATCGGCCGCGCACGGGTTTTTCCTTCGCTCGATTTCTTATTCCGTCGCTCTGCAACTATCAGGGGAAGGCAATATATTTCGATGCCGATATGCTGGTTTTTGACGATATCGCTAAGCTGTGGGAGCAGCCCATGGGAAACGCTGATGTTCTTTGTGTCGAGCAGCCAACCGAAAAGGGTCGCATTCGCCAGTACAGCGTCCTGCTCATGGATTGCGCGAAGCTTCGGTGGAATATTGACGAGATTGTCCGCGGGCTGGACGAGGGCCGGTACAATTATTCCCAGTTGATGCACGAATTTTGCATCGTGCCTCGGGATAAAGTGGTTCCGGATCTCCCCTACGAATGGAACTCGTTGGAACATTATGAACCAAATTGCACTCGCTTGATCCACTACACGGACATGCCGATGCAGCCGTGGGTTTGTTTCGACAATCCTCACGGCGAGCTCTGGTATCTAACGCTTCGGGAAGCTTTGGCGGAGGGTTTTATTGCCCCGATAGACGTGTTAGACGAAGTCCGCCGCGGTCACGTACATCCTATGCTAGCCAGCAAGGTTGGTTTGCGTGTGCCTTGGCAGCTCCGGGCCAAACCTTTCATCCCTCCTTACGAACGGCTCTAAGCTCTGCAGGTTAATTCTCTACGATAACGCTGGGTATCGGCGTGACGCCTCAACCCACCCTAATCACGCTTTTACTCCAATTCGATTCCCCGCGGCTTTGTACGGAGAGATTTACTTCAACTACGCCGTTCCTGTTTGACCTCCAGTGGCCCGGGCGCTATTTTGTGGACGCTATCGGCCACAAACAGGCCCTTTTATTTATAATTGTCGGAGGGAAGAGCGATGCCGACCATCGACGCAGACGCGCACGTCATCGAAAGCGAACAGACCTGGAGCTACATCGCGGACGAAAAAATCAGACCTTTTCTAATCTCGCCGGGCGGCGGTCGCCCGCAAAACTGGTTGGTCGATGGCCGGGTGTTTAACCGCGGCGTAAATGTCGACCGGGGATTGCCCGAAGCCATTCGGGAAATGCGCGATATCGAGGGGCGCCTCAAACACATGGATGAACTCGACATCGATGTTCAGGTCCTCTATCCATCATTATTCCTGCGTCCGTTGACGGCAAAGCCGGAGGTGGAGGCGGCCATCTGCAGAAGTTACAACCAGTGGCTGATCGACATTTGCAGTAAGAGCGAAGGCCGGCTTCGATGGGTCGCGGCCGTTCCAGTCATCGATAGGACAAACACTTTAGCGGAAGTCCAATTCGCCAGCTCCAATGGAGCCTGCGGAATCTTTATGCGGGGGTTGATCGATGACAAGCGGTTAAGCCACCCATTTTTTTATCCGCTCTACGAGGCGGCGGAAAAAGCGCATCTGCCGATCTGTGTTCATGCATCGACTGGTAACTTTGATTGGGTGCAACTCTTTGATGGGGAAAGCGGCTTCATGCGGTTTAAAGCGCCGGTGCTCTCCGCATTTCATTCCATCGTTCATGATGGCGTGCCGTCTAAGTTTCCCGGGCTGCGGTTCGGTTTCATTGAAGTTCGCGCTCAGTGGGTTCCCTACATGGTTGTGGAAATCGCACGGCGCTTTGAGCGCGCAGACAATCGCCTGGCGCGGCATCTGATTCGCGACAATCACGTATACGTGGCTTGCCAGACCGATGACGACCTACCGTATGTCCTTAAATACTCCGGCGAAGACAACATTGTGATCGGTTCCGATTACGGCCACGCCGATACTTCCGCTGAAATCGAAGCACTGCGCAAATTAAAGCTAAAAGGCGAGGTCGAGCCCAGGATCATCGACAAGATTTTGTACGATAACGCCAAAGCCCTCTATGGCTTATAAAAGTTTGGGGTTTCGGGTCTCGGGTTTCAAGTTAACAGGAAACGCGAGATTGAAGACTCGGAATCGATTTGCTTGCGTGCCGGCCCTCCGCTCAATAGTTTTATTCGTCTTCATCGGATTGTTTTTCCACGCGGATCACGGTGTCGCTCAGGAGCGCATCCGCATCGCTCCGTCGTCGCCGGGGCTTGCGACTTGGCCGATTCATATCGCCAGCAAAGAGGGATTCTTTGCGCGCGAAGGCCTAGGCGCTGAGATCATTGTCATGCGCACCAACACAGGTATCGCCGCGTTGGTAACGGGAAGCATCGACTTCACCACCGCCGGGGGCTCGGCCATGCGCGCGGCGGTTAACGGCGCGCCGCTAAAGATGATTCTCAACATCACAAAGAAGCCAGATCTTTGGATTCTGGCGCAGAAAAGTATCCAGCGCGCCGAAGACCTGCGGGGCAAAGTGATTGGTGTCGGCGGCAACTGGGGCACACAGTTTTACCAAGTTTTAGAAGCCCTGAAGGTCTACGGCGTCGATAAAGACGTCCAACTTGTCTCCACAGGGGACGTGGCCAACGGCTATCTTTCGCTTCAGCAAGGGAGTATGCCTGCGGTCGCTTTGACCCCGCCGTATAGCATTCTCGCCAAACGGCAAGGCTACCGGGATCTGGTGAAAACCGGCGACCATATCGGTGTGTCGCCGACGACAGGACTCGTCACTACGAAAGAGAGGCTGGAACGCGAACCACAAAAGGTTCGGCGCACTATCCGCGCCGTGATGAAGGCGGTGGATTATGCGAAAGGTCGTAAAGCAGAGACGGTGCAGTTCATCATGAAGCAATACAAAATGGAAAGGGACATCGCCGACGCCATTTACGATGAGATCATGGAGATGCTGAACCCAACGCTTTGGCTGACTGATCAGGAAATTCAAATTGAGTTAAATCGAATTGCCGAGCAAACCAAGATGAAGTTCGCCGCGCGGCCGGCGGACCTGTCAGACTTCACGCTTGCGAAGCAGGTGGCGCAAGAACTGGGGCGCTGACCGTTAGCGCGGATTATTCACCCAAGAATCGTCGAGGAGCGAACCTCTCCGGTCGCCGGGCAATGGGCCTGTGGCTTAAACGAGCATGCGAGCGCAAGCGCTGCGCCAACTACGGAGCCAAGGCAAACGGGGAGCCAAGCACCATACAAGTCAGCATACTGCACGCCCCTGTGCCCGCTTCCTCCGAGGCTCGCTCGTCGGCGCATGAATTATAGCGCTGTTACAGATTGTACAAGCGGGCCGCGTTCTCACCCATCAATTTTGTCTTGAGATCATCCGAAAGATCCTTGCGCTCCATGACTTCCTTGACGGTGTGAGGAAACTTCGAGTCGCTGTGATTATAGTCGGTGGCGAAGATCAACCGCTCGGCGCCGACAAAGTGGGCGACGAAGGGCAGCGTTTTTTCATCCATCTCAAAGGCGTAATACATTTGCTCGCTGCGCATATACTCGCTGGGCGGCTTGGTAAGCCAGGGAACCGTAGGTTGCAGAAACTCAAAGTGTTCGTCGAGCCGTTCCATCCAATAGGGAACCCAGCCGGCCCCGGCTTCCAAAAAGGCGACCTTGAGACGGGGAAACCGCTCCAGGAGCCCGCCCACGACAACGCAGAGGACAGCAATCATTTGTTCGAACGGGTGGGCCATGGCGTGAGTGTAAAACGGATGATCAAACCGCTCGGTTGCCGCGGGCACACCGTCGCCCGCCCCCACGTGAATACAAACGGGCACGTTGAGCCGCTCCGCCTCGGCAAAGAAGGGATAGAGATCAGGATCATCGAGATTCTTCTTCGATGCGGAAATAGGCGGTGTTGCCACGGCGACGAATTTCAGTTCCTCAACGGCCCGGCGCAGTTCTTTGACTGCTTCCACCGGATCTTGGATCGCCGTGAGCGCGACTCCCTTGAGCCTGCGCGGATCAGTATTGCAATAGCTGGCCAACCAGTCGTTATAAACCCGTGCAATGGCGCTGGCTAAGTCCTTGTCTTCGACGAAGGGCAAACTTAAAAAAGGAGAGGTTCCGAAGAGAATCGCCGTGTCGATGCCTTCAATGTCCATGTCCTTCAGACGCTGAACGGGATCGACCATTCCCGTCGTGGCTTGCGGGCTGCGGTTGCGCGGCGCGCCGACAAAGCTGCAACCTTTTCCCACTGGCTTCGGACTCAGGCGGCCATCGATCATGACAAAACTAAACCCGCGGTTGTCTTTAACTTCCCTCGGTGCACGAGCGCGATAAGGCTCCTCGAGCAAGTCCGCCCATGGGATCTGTTTTTCCTGCACGTGGCCGTCGGCGTCGATAATGCGCA
>Ga0126374_10000050_pt1 | contig 18834 bp, 17 predicted proteins | sample PanSoiMetPlot_12_FD_89874 | JGI IMG/M metagenome (GOLD analysis project Ga0126374, IMG submission 89874) | Tropical forest soil microbial communities from Panama - MetaG Plot_12 | ecosystem: Environmental > Terrestrial > Soil > Tropical forest > Bulk soil | place: Panama | collected 2016-02-17
CGGCGGGAATGTCGAGGCCCAGGCGGCGGTAGAACGCCAGCGACGCGGCCATGTCGGTGACCACCAACTCGACCAGGGATAGACGAAGGTTCATGTGGCGAACGTAGCCGCGGTCACCGTGAGCCGTCTTGGACGTTTCGGACGTTGGCGCGTGCGCTAGGTCGCTGGGTACTGGTCGTGCCGCGCCCACAGCTCGATCCACTGGTCGTCGCTGAGCTGCCGGCCCGAGTTGCCGATCTCGGCGAGTTCCTCGAAGTACCGCTCACGTGGTGGGCCCGGCGCGAACAGGATGAGCATGGACGCCGGCTCGCCACTGGTGTTATGGAATGCGTGGATGCCGCCCGGAGGTACGTAAACGAAGTCGCCCGGCTGGGCGTCCAGCCAGGCAGTGCCGTCGAACAGCGCGACGGTCCCGCGCGTGACGTAGAACGACTCCGAGAACGTCTTGTGAAAGTGGGCGTCCGGACCGCCGCCCTGTGACCCCATGTTCCACTCGAACAGCCCAAACCGTTCGTCGGTCAGGCTACCGGGCGCGACAAAACGCACCTGGGTGTCGGAGCGCATCGTCAGCTCCGGTACGCCGCCTATCACGCGGCGCACCGCGCTGGCCTCGCCGACATCCTTCGCGTATGACATGGCCCCACTGAATCACGAGCGTCACGCCCGCGTGTACCGGGTTTCCATGTCCCAGTTACGCGGCGCTACCCCGTAGCCTGTTGCCAGCTGAAAGCGAGGTCAATGAAGCTCAAGAAGGCTCGGGTCCAGAACTACTGGTCGATTCACGACAGTGGGTGGTTCGACGTAGAGGCCGACAAAACGGTCATCGTCGGTCCCAACGAGGCGGGCAAGACCGCCCTGTTGCGCGCGCTCCAGACGGTGAACCTGCCGCCCGGTCGCAAGCTCGAGCTCGATCCGCTGCGGGACTACCCGCGCTCGCGCTACCGCGAGATCGACGAGGGCCTTGTCGAGCTGTCCGACGTCGTCGTCGCGACCGCCGTGTTCGACCTCGAGGACTACGACCGGGTGGTGCTCGGCGAGTTCGCACCTCACCTCGAGACCGCACGGGAACTGCACCTGCAGCGCTACTACGACGGCTCCCGGCGGTACTGGTTCGGTGAGCTCGCCATGTGGTCTCGCTACGCGGACGTAACGAAGCCGCTGGACGTACTGCGCGCCGCGCTCGCGAGGGAGGCGACGGCGGACGACGCGCGAAACGCTGAGGCGGCGCAGGCCGCGCTTGACGCCCTGGCGCGGTTGACGACGCGGTGGGAGCCCGCCACCACGCTGCGCGAGACCCGCGCCACGGGGCTGCTCGCCTGGCTGGACACGATCGCCTCGCGGCTCGACGCGGACGACCCGGCAATCGGACAGGCGGTCGGCGTGGTACGCGAGGCGGCTCGTCGGGACGCGCACACCGACGAGGCCTTCGAGGCGATCGAGGGGCACATCCCGCTCTTCGTGTACTTCTCGCAGTACGTGAAGGTGCAGCCGCGCATCCACCTAGGCCGGCTCGCCGCGCAGGAAGCCGCAGGCGACGTAGACGAGGAGTACGACTTCGGCAACCTGTGCCTGCTGCGTTATCTGGGGCTGAGCGCCTTCGAGCTCGCAGAGCTGGGCCGCGGCATCCCGGATGTCCGCAATGAGCGCGGTGAGACCGTCCCGCCCAGCCACGAGGAGATTGCCGAGTACCAGGCCCGCCTCGACCGACGCGGGTACAAGCTCAATATCGCCGCGAACACGCTCACCAAGGCGATCAACGCGGTATGGGGCGAGGAGCGCGAGGTCGACATCCTGCCGGACGGGCAGTATCTCAAGGTCGTCGTGCGCAACGAGGACGGCGCCCGGGTCGAGCTCGACCAGGGCTCGGAGGGGTTCCGCTGGCTCGTGTCGTTCCACGTCGTCTTCGAGGCGCAGGCGCGCAGCAACGAGTCGAACGCCGTGCTGTTACTCGACGAGCCCGGCGTGAGCCTGCACGCGCTCAAGCAGGAGGCGTTTCGCGAGACGATCACCAAATTGGCGGCACGCAACCAGACGCTTTTCACCACTCACTCGCCGTTCATGGTCGGCAGCGACGAGATGAATCGGGTGCGCATCGTCGAGTTACCTAGCCGCGCGACCGGCACCGTCGTGCACCAGGACTTCGCGGTGGGCGATGCTCGCAGCCTGTTCCTGCTGCAGTCGCATTTCGGTTACGTGCTGGGTCAGGCGCTGTTCGAGCAGCAGCGCAATCTGGTGGTCGAGGGCATCACCGACTACTGGTACCTGCTCACGCTGTCGGACGCGGCGCGAGAGGCCGGCGAGGCGGCGCTGGACGACGAGCTCTCGATCGTGCCCGCCGGCGACGCCGGCAAGATCGTCTACCACGCCAGCGTCCTGAACTCCCGCGGCTGGCGGGTTGCGGCGCTGTTCGACTCAGACGCCGCCGGCAGGGCCGCCGCGGAGGATGAAGCGTTCGTTCACCTCATGAAGAAGGAGCGCATCTACTTCGTCGGCGACTTCTACGACGGAATCGTCGAGCAGCCCGAGCTCGAGGATCTGCTGCGCGGCACGCTGCTACGGGTCGCACGTGACGAACTGGGTATCGACGCGTTCGAGCGGGCCGTGGCCCAGCCGCGCCGATCCGTGTGCGACCTGCTCGGCGACGGCGTCGGCCGGTCGTTCTCGAAGTACCGCCTGGCCAAGGCCTTTCTCCGGTGGATGCGCTACCACAGCTTCGCCGACCTGTCCGACCAGGAGCGCTACGTCCTGCTCGAGCTGTTCGCCGCGGTCAACCAGGCAACCGTCTGACTGACGCCTCAGGCCACGGGCGTGGCACTATCGGCGGCCTGAGCGGCCCGGGCGGCCCGGCACTCGGGCGACTCCAGCCCGGCGACGACCACCGAGCCGATCCGCTCGAGTTGCGTGACCTGCTGCGGCGTGAGCCGATCGATCAGGTGCCTGCGCACCGCGGCAACGTGGCCGGGCGCGGCCTCTTCGAGTGCGGCGAATCCGACGTCGGTCAGTCCCGCGATCTGCCCGCGCTTGTCGGTGGGGCACTCGACCCGTTGCAGCCAGCCGCGTTCCTCCAGCCGGGCGACGGCGTGCGAGAGTCTGCTACGCGAGGAGCGGGTGGCGTCGGCGAGCTCGCTCATGCGCATACTGCGGCCCGGTGCCTCGGACAGTCGCACCAGGATCTCGTAGTAGGCGTGCGGCATCGTCGAATCGCGCTGTAGCTGCCGGTCGAGCGCGTCGAACAGGAGCGTGGTGGCCTCGAGATACGCGCGCCAGGCCCGCTGCTCGGATGCGGTGAGCCACCGAGTCTTCGCCACATGATGACGATACGCGAGTGTACGTAGTTGAGGGCTCAACTGAGTGCGGCGTATGCTCTGCGACATGCCGATTCACCGGCTCAATCACGCTGTGCTGTACGTCCGGGACGTGGCCCGTAGCGTCGCGTTCTACCAGGACGTGTTGGGCTTTCGCGTTGTCGAGGACATGGCGGGATTACCCGGCGCCGCGTTCCTCCAGGCTGCCAGCTCGTCAAACGACCACGACTTGGGGCTGTTCGAAATCGGCGCCGCCGCCGGTGACAGCCTGGCCGGGCGGGCCACGGTCGGGCTGTACCACCTGGCCTGGGAGGTCGACACGCTCGCCGACCTGGACGAACTCGGGCGCAAGCTCATCGCCGCCGGTGCGCTGGTCGGCAGCTCCGACCACAGCACGACGAAGTCGCTGTACGGCAGGGACCCGGACGGCATCGAATTCGAGATCGCGTGGATCGTCCCCGCCGACGCCCTGGACGACGAGGCGCGCGCCGGCCGCGCCCGCATCCGGCCACTGGACCTTGCCCGGGAAAAGGCGCGCTACGGCGCCGACACGAAAGGCGGCGTCGGCGTCAGCCGCTAGGGTGCCTGCCCCCAACCATCTGATCGTCGAGCTAGTTGCCCGTCATCACATTCGGTTTGACCGGCACCCGCGACGGGTATCGGCCTTGACGGAGGACAGGCCCTCGTCAAGGAGGTAACCGTGTTAGGGCTCATCATCTCGCTGATCATCATCGGGCTGATCGCCGGTGCGTTGGCACGTCTGCTCGTGCCGGGCCGCGACCCGATGGGCATCGGCGGCACGATCCTGCTCGGCGTCGTCGGCTCGTTCGTCGGAGGCTTCCTCGGCTACGTCCTGTTCCACAAGGACAGCGACCAGGGTTTCTTCCAGCCCTCCGGCATCATCGGCTCCATCATCGGATCGATCATCGTGCTGCTGATCTACCGGCACTTCAGTCGCCGCAGTCGCCGCCCGCGGCTATTCACGTGAGCCGCTCAATAGACTGGCTGCGTGCCGCCTGTACGCGTTCTACTACTCGAACAGATCCACCCTGATGCGACCGCGCTGCTGACCTCTGCGGGGTTCCAGGTCGAGACGCTCGACCGGGCCCTCGACGAGGACGAGCTGGTCGAGCGCGTCGGCGATGTCACGCTGCTCGGCATCCGGTCGAAGACCCACGTGACGGCTCGGGTGTTCGAAGCGGCACCCGAGCTGGTCGCTATCGGGGCGTTCTGTATCGGCACCAATCAGATCGACCTGGGCGGCGCTTCCGAGCGGGGCGTGACGGTCTTCAACGCGCCGTACTCGAACACCCGCAGCGTTGTGGAGCTCGCGATCGCAGAGATCGTGGCGCTGACCCGTCGGCTCACCGAGAAGAACGCGCTGATGCACGAGGGTGTCTGGGACAAGTCGGCGGCCGGCGCCCACGAGGTGCGGGGCCGCACGATCGGCATCGTGGGTTACGGCAACATCGGCACGCAGTTGTCCGTGCTGGCCGAGGACCTCGGAATGCGGGTGCTCTTCTACGACACCGCGGATCGGCTCGCGCTGGGTAACGCGCACCGCTGCGAATCGCTCGACCAGCTGCTTGCCGAGGCGGACGTCGTCACCTTGCACGTCGACGGGCGTCCCTCCAACGACAACTTCTTCGGCGCCGCCGAGTTCGCGCGGATGCGGCCGGGAAGCTTGTTCCTCAACCTGTCCCGCGGCTTCGTGGTCGACTATGCCGCACTACGCAAACGTGTCGAGTCCGGGCACATAGCGGGCGCGGCTGTCGATGTGTTTCCCGTCGAGCCGAGACGGCGCGGAGACGAGTTCATCAGCGAGCTACGTGGGCTCGCCAACGTCATCTTGACCCCGCACATCGGCGGTTCGACCGAAGAGGCGCAGCAGGACATCGGCCGCTTCGTCGCCGGCAAGTTCCGCGACTTCATGGTCGAGGGCTCCACCTCGATGAGCGTAAACCTGCCGGGTATCGCGCTCCCGCAGCCGCCCGGCACGCATCGGCTCATCCTCATCCACCGCAACGTGCCCGGCGTCATGGCGACAGTCAACGGCATCCTCGCCGAGCACAAGGTGAACGTCGAGGCGCAGCTGCTGGGTACCCGAGGCGAGGTCGGCTACGTCGTCACCGACGTCAGCGCCACGTACACCGCTGAGATGCTCGAGCAGCTGCGCGCGCTGCCGGAGACGATTCGCCTGCGCATCCTGTAGCGGCTCAGCCGGCCAACGGCACGAGCCGCGGCCGCCCGCCGACCACACCGGGGGGCCACGCCCGCACCGACACCCGTCCGACGAGCCGTGATCGCGGGACGAATCCGAACGCCCGGGAATCGCGTGATGCCGTCGGATTGTCGCCGAGCACGAAGTACTCGCCGGCCGGCACGGTGACGGCTGCGGTGCCGGTCGCACTGCCGTCGGAGTCGCAGCATGGCCCGCCCCAGTCCACGTGGTGCCCGGTCACCATGCTGTACCAGACGCCCCGACCGCCTGACTGGATGAGGACCTGCTGCTCACCGTTGACCGCGCGGATCTGTACCCGGTCACCGGGCAGGCCGACTACCCGCCGGTACGCCACGCCGGCGACGCCCGGCGCATGCATCGCCGCTACCTCGAAGCGACCAGGCCCCCTCCTGTGGTAGGCGGACTTGTCGACCAGCACCCGGTCACCGCTGCGCAGTGTCGGGCGCATGCTCGCGCCGCTTACCCGTTTGGACGTGGCGAGGCCGATCACGACGGTGAGCAGCACCGCCGCGGCGAGGACGGCGGCAGCACCGACCAGCACCTTGCGGGCGGTCCAGCGATGTTCGGCCACCGGCTCCGCACGCGCCACGGCGGGCATTCTCACACGGCGCGCCGCCTTGGGACGGTTGCCGCACCCTACTGGCGAGTAATACTCTGAGGTTACTGGTGGGTAACACGACCGAGGAGACCCGGCGATGGGCCACTACAAGAGCAATCTCCGTGATGTCGAATTCAACGTCTTCGAGGTATTCGGCACGGATGAGCGGCTGGGTAAGGCGCCGTTCGCCGATCTCGACGTGCAGACTGCGCGGGGCATGCTGGCCGAGGTCGTCCGCCTCGCCGAGGGTCCGCTCGCAGAGTCGTTCGCCGACGCCGACCGCAACCCGCCGGTCTTCGATCCGGCCACCAACTCGGTGACCATCCCGGAGTCGTTCAAGAAGTCGTACCGCGCGATGCGCGACGCCGAATGGTGGCGGCTGGAAGCGGTGCCCGAGCTCGGCGGCCAACTGGTGCCGCGCACGATCGTCTGGGCGGTCGCCGAGCAGTTCCTCGGCGCGAACCCGGCGGCGTACCTGTACCAGGCCGGAGTGCCGTTCGCCGCCATCATCCACCTGAACGGCAACGAGACACAGAAGAAGATCGCCCGGCGGGTCGTCGATCGTGGCTGGGGCGCGACAATGGTGCTCACCGAGCCGGATGCCGGCTCGGACGTGGGCGCCGGACGGGCCAGGGCGGTGCCGCAACCCGACGGCTCCTGGCACATCGAGGGCGTCAAGCGATTCATAACGTCCGGGGAGCAGGACCTGACCGAGAACATCATCCACCTGGTCCTGGCCCGCCCGGAGGGCGCCGGCCCGGGGACGAAGGGGCTGTCGCTTTTCGTCGTGCCGAAGTTCCACTTCGACGTGGAGACCGGCGAGATCGGCGAGCGCAACGGCGTGTTCGCGACGAACGTCGAGCACAAGATGGGCCTGCGGGCATCGACCACGTGCGAGCTGCGCTTCGGCGAGCAGCAGCCCGCTGTGGGATGGTTGCTCGGCGACGTGCACAACGGCATCGCGCAGATGTTCCAGGTGATCGAGCACGCTCGGATGATGGTCGGCACGAAGGCGATCGCCACCCTGTCGACGGGCTACCTCAACGCGCTGGAGTTCGCGAAGACCCGAGTACAGTCCGCGGACCTGACCCAGGCAGCCGACAAGGGTGCGCCGCGGGTGACGATCATCCATCACCCTGATGTGCGCCGCTCACTCATGCTGAACAAGGCGTACGCGGAGGGGCTGCGGGCGCTGGTCACCTACACCGCGTCGTGGCAAGACAAGATCATCGTCGGCGAGGGCGACGTCGCCCTGGCGGAGGCGGTGAACGACCTGCTGCTGCCGATCGTCAAGGGAGCAGGCTCGGAGCGGTCGTACGACCAGTTGGCGCAGGCGCTGCAGACGTTCGGCGGCTCGGGCTACCTGCAGGATTACCCGCTCGAGCAGTACATCCGTGACGCCAAGATCGACACGCTGTACGAGGGCACGACGGCCATTCAGGGCCAGGACTTCTTCTTCCGCAAGATCGTCCGCAATCGTGGCGCCGCGCTGGCCGCGGTGTCCGCAGAGATCGCGCAGTTCGTCGAATCGATCGCCGAAGAGGGCCGCCTGAAGGAGGAGCGGGAGGCGGTGCAGAAGGCGCTCGAGGACGTCGGGGCGATGGTCGCCGCCATGGTCGTGCAGCTGCAAAGTGCCCAGGACGACATCACCAATGTCTACAAGGTCGGCCAGAACACCACTCGGCTGCTGCTCGCCATGGGCGACCTGCTTGTCGGCTACCTGCTACTGCGCCAAGCCGCTGTGGCGCTGCGCAGGCTCGACGATGACGGTGTGTCAGACGCAGATCGTGCGTTCTACGCCGGCAAGCCCGCCGTGGCGAGGTTCTTCGCGCAGACGGTGCTGCCGGAGCTTGCCGCCCGGCGGCTGATCACCGAGTCCACCGACAACAGCTTGATGGACGTCCCGGAGCAGTCGTTTTAGGCGTGCTCTCGGCGATCTACGGCAGGTTCACGTACGGCGCCAGGAACGTCCGCGCCGTCGGGGTGTCGGTGCGGAAGCTGACGTTGGTGGCATAACACGGCGAGTCGCCCGTGATCGTTGTGGCGGCCAGCACGAGCGTGCCGTCGATCGTCGCGAAGTTCGGCCCGCCGGAGTCGCCGTAGCAAGTGCCGCCATTACCCTGCGGCGCGATCATCGACAGGCGCACCCAGGTCTTGGTCAGGGCGTTGCAGCTGAGCGGAGCCTCCATGCGCGCGCCGCCGTCCGGGTGGGTCTGCCCGCCCGGGCCGCGCACCGCCTGCTCCGTGCCATAGCCCGCAACCAGCCACGGCAGCGTTTCGAGGGTGCGCCCGCCCAGTGCGTTCAACTCGCCGGCGGTCGGCAGCTGGGCCGGCGTGAAGGTCCGGACGTTCGCCGGCGTCACGGCCCGGTGCGAGAAGTCGACGACCGCGATGTCGTGCGGGTTCGACTGGCTCTTCGTGTAGCCCGGGTCGTGTGCCTCATCGCCCTCCACCGCCATGCCGTGGGCGACGAAGTGCGCGGCCTCGGCGGCGCCGGAGAGCCCGGCCGCCTGGGCGGCGTCCAGTTCGCTTTGCACGTCCTGGTCGAGCGATACGTAGAAGTGGTCGTTCGCCGGGTCCGGCGACCAGTCCGTGACGCAGTGCGCCGCGGTCAGGAAACTGTCTGCGTCGATCATCGTGCCGGTGCAGTGCCAGTCGAAGTTGTCGTCCGTGCCGTCGCCGTTGCTGTCCCACAGCACGAGCAGCACGCCCACCTCGGTGCGCTCCGGGGCCGGCTTGGCGTTGCAGGAGTTGATCGCGCCCGCTGGATGGACGACCAAGGCAACGACGGCGGCAGCCGCGGCGGCCGCGGCACCGGCAGCAATGGCGGCAACGCGGAGGGGGTGACGTGACATGGCGGGCACTCTCCTACAACCGATCCGGCCGCGGGAAGGTCCGATTGTCATTGGGGAATTGACGTACACCGACCGTCGCCGGCAGTTCACTTGAACGACGTGAAGAGGCCCGGCCGCGGCTATTACTGTCGACTAGGTGGATGCGCACTGGATTGACCTGGACGGAGCTGCGAACACGCGGGACCTCGGCGGACTGCCAGCTGACAATGGCGCCGTCCGTCGGAACCGGCTGATCCGTTCCGACAATCTGCAGCAACTGACACCCAGGGACATCCGCCGGCTTGTCGACGAGTACGACGTGCGCGCCGTTGCAGATCTCCGCACCCAGACCGAGGTCGACCTTGAGGGCCCGGGACCGCTCACTCACGAGCCGCGGGTCAGCATCGTGCATCTGTCGTTGTTCCCCGAAGCCGGCGAGCGCACGGACGTAGTCGCTGTCGAGGAGGAGGGCCCGCCGGTCCTGCCCTGGCAGAACCGCAGTGGCGAGCGGAAAGACCGGCGCGGCGCGGCCGCCGTCTATCTCAGCTACCTCGACGACCGGCCGGACTCCATCGTGGCGGCGCTGCGACTCGTCGCACGCACCGATGGTGCGACCGTCGTGCACTGCGCCGCCGGGAAGGATCGCACCGGGGTCGTCGTCGCCCTCGCGCTGGACGAAGTGGGCGTCGACCGCGACGCCATCGTCGACGACTACGTGCGCACCGGCGACCGGCTCGAGCAGCTGCTGTCGCGGCTGAAGGCGTCCCGCACCTACGCCCATGACGTGCAGCGCGTGCCCGACGAGCAGCACAAGCCGCGTCCGGAAACGATGCAGAAGTTCCTTGCCGCACTGGACGAACTCCACGGCGGCACAGCTGCCTGGCTACGTGCGCACGGCTGGACCGACGCCGACGCGGCGGCGCTACGGGCGGCGTTACTCGCCGAGTAGCACAAGCCGCAGTTCCGCCGGGCCGTCCGGGACGACGCGGACCGGCACCCCCCAATCCTGGCGGGCGACGTGGCAGGCCGGGTGCTCGATCGTCGGGTCATCGTCGCAAGCGGCCGCTTGGGCGGTGATGTGCAGGACGCCGTCGCCTGGCCGCAAGACAAGCGCACGGCGAAGCTCTGAGGCGTCACCGGCCCCGGCTTGCAGCAACTCCGGTGGTGAGGCGGTCACCGACAGGCGGGTTGCCGGTCCGTATCGCTCGTCGAGCTTGCGCCCGGGAGGTGGGGTGAACGCGATCGTCAGCGTGGCGCCCGGCGCGACGTCGGTGATCGGCCGCTGAGTCCGTAGCGCGGCGCCGTTGATCGTGGTGCGGTCTGCGATCGGGCGCACGAGCCGATGCGCCGCGGACTCGACCACGACCAGGTCGTTTCCGACGACGACCGCGCCACTGGGTTCGGCAAGGTCGGTCGCGAGTGTCGACACCTCGCCGGTCTCCGGGTCGTAGCGGCGCACTGCGCCGTTGTAGGTGTCGCCAATTGCGACGGTCCCGTCGGGCAGGAGTGTCACGCCGAGTGGGTGCTGCAAGCGGGCCTTTGCGGCCGGCCCGTCGACATGCCCGAAGTCGAACAGTCCCTCGCCGATCGCGGTGTGCAGGTTTGCCTCGACGTCAAGGTAACGCAGCGCGGAGCTTTCGGAATCGACAAACCAGAGCCGGTCGCCGTCGGGCGCCAGTCCGGAAGGCTGAGCCAGCCAACCGTCCAAGGCCGGGCCATCCTTCAGCCCCTCCGTGGTGGTGCCGGCCAGACGCGTGACCGCGCCGGTCACCGGGTCCCAGGCGAGCAGCAGATGCACGCCTGCGGCGGCAACGACGACGCGTTCGATGGCCGGCCACCAGGCAACGTCCCACGGAGAGCTGACATCGGGCACACCGTCGATATGCAGCGGGATGGTAGTCGTGGTGCTTCCGATGCGGCGCAGTACGTGATTCGCGGTGTCGGCAACGACGATGTCGCCGTCTGGCAGTTGCGTCAGCCCGTTCGGCTCGGCGAACTGTGGCTCGTGGCCGTCGCGGTGACCGCGCTCGCCGGTACCGATACGCCGGCGGACGGTCTCTCCGTCGACCTCCAGTTCGACGATCTGGTGATGCCCGGCGTCGGCGACAAGCAGGTGGTCGTCGACGAGGATCGCCTTGGCCGGGAAGCGCAGCGCGGTCGGTTGGGGCTCGGGCGGCAGGTACGGACCGTCGCCGTGGCGCAGCGTCCCCTTGGCGTCATGAGCCTCGGCGAGCCGCGCAACGATCCGATCGAGCGCGCTGACCTGGCCCTCGCCGGCCGCCTGTGCGACGACGTAGCCCTCCGGGTCGATCACTACGAGAGTGGGCCAAGCGCGCACGGCATATTGCCGCCACAGGCCAAGGTCCGGGTCGTCGAGCACGGGATGGTGCACCTCGTACCGCTCGACGGCGGCGGCGAGCGCCGCGTGGTCGGCCTCGTGCACGAACTTCGGCGAGTGAACGCCCACCACTACGAGCACATCGCGGTACTTCTCCTCGAGCGGGCGCAGCTCATCCAGCACGTGCAGACAGTTGGCGCAGCAGAAGGTCCAGAAGTCGAGAATGACGATCTTCCCGCGCAGCTTGCGCAGAGACAGAGGCTCGGATGTGTTCAGCCAGCCCCCACGTCCGGTCAACTCGGGAGCGCGTACCCGAAATTGCGAAACGGCCACGCGGGGACAACCGCGCGGCCGTTCAGATTCATCCGGCTGGATCCCGGCAGCGGCGCCGCGGCGAGACAACAATGCCTCGCCGGCGCCGCAGCTCCGAGATCTGTCCGCCGACTGGGCTGGGACTCCCCCGAAGCCCCAGATTCAATGGTTCGACGGATGGTTCATTGACTGCTCGTTACCAACCCTGGCTGTACGTCATGGTGATTTCACCTCCTGATCGTCGTATCTGCAGGTAACCCGTGTGATTTGTCCGGGCGGGACGCTTTTCCACAACTGACTGCGTACAGGTGCTGACATACCGAGGTTTCGTCCGCTAGTCTCTGTGCGGTCCGTCGGGGGCGTTCGAGGGAAGAGCGTGGCAAGGCACCGTACGCCAAAAAAGGAGAGTTGGGTCACTGCGCCGCGGTCATGGGCGCTGTGGCAGACCCCGGCGCGCGTACGTGTACTGGTCGTCACGGTCGTCGCCGCAGCGGCGCTGCTGAGCTTGACTGCGTTTGTGCGCAGCACGATCACAGCCAGCGACCTCCTTCGGTTCGGGCTGCTCGCTGCCATGAGCGTCGCGTACATGGAGGCATCCCGGCAAGTCGAGGTACGTCGGCGACTGTTCGCATCGACCGCTTCGTCCTACTTTGATATGAGTTCGGTCTGGATTCTCGCTGCTGCGCTGATACTGCCTCTCGGACTCGCCGTTCTGATTGCCGTGCTCGCGTACACGCACCTGTGGATCCGGTCGTGGCGTTCCGTCGATGGAGTGCGCGGATACCGCATTGCGTACAACGGCGCCACCATCGTGATGACCTGCTTCGTCGTATCAGCCGTAGCCGACGCGAGCGGGATGTCAGGCGCGAAACTATTCGTAGCGATCGTCGCGGCGGCGTTAACGTACCGCGTCGTAAACCTGCTGCTCGTGGCACTCGCATTTGTCGTGAGCGGTGGCGTGCGCACGCTGTCTACTGTCACCGGCACGCTACGCGACAATGCCCTTGAGTTCGCGACGCTGGCTTTGGGGGGCGCGACGGCGGTCCTCGTGCTGGAGGTGCCCCCCTTGGCGGTGCTGGTGCTGCCAGCCGTGTTCCTTGTCCAGCATCGCGCCCTGCTGACACAGCTGGTCCAGGCCGCAACGGTGGATGCGAAGACCGAGCTGCTCAATGCCGCAGCGTGGCGGCAGCTGGCGCACCGCGAGCTGGAGCGGGCGGCCCGGCAGGGTACCGCGACGGCCGTGCTTGTCATCGACATGGACCACTTCAAGCGGCTGAACGACACGTACGGCCACCTGGCGGGCGACGAGGCGCTCAAGGCGGTTGGGGCGGCACTGTCCGACGAGCTGCGCGGCTACGATGCGGTCGGCCGCTTCGGCGGCGAGGAGTTCGTGGCGCTGCTGCCGGCCGTCGACGCGACGGCGGCGCTGGGCGTGGCCGACCGGGTCCGCCGCCGCATCGAGCGGCTGAACGTGACCGTTAACCACCACGCCGGCGGCGTCACATACATCGCCGTGACCGCGACTATCGGGGTCGCAAGCGCGTGGGGAGCGGCGGACCTCGACGACCTGCTACGTGACGCCGATGCCGCGCTCTACGAGGCCAAGGACGCCGGACGCAACGCAGTACGCTGCGCGCCTGGTCTGGCTGCCGCCTAAATGCGAAGAGCCCGAACCTGACTGGGTCCGGGCTCCTTGTCGGTGTCGGTTAGCGCAGGGAGTTCTGCCGCTGCGCGATCGCGATCAACTCGTTGCGCATGTTCGGCGACGCATCGTCCAGGAGGCGGTTGAACGCCCGGGTCTCACGCCGCTTGCGCATCTTCTCGGTGAGCTTCGTCCTCGCCATTGAGTCCCTCAGTTTCGTATCGTTCGGCCACTACCCACCTAGTGGCTTCATCTATTAAGACTAACACTGGCTGAACACAAAGGCTCGTGACTTTATGCCCGATCGGGCCTAACAACTGGTGACGCGAGCGGCCCCAAGAGATGGTGACTGTCGCCACCCGCCGATCGGTCGCGGAGTGCGCCTGCTGTGGCGTCTACTGGGAGGCGTGCAGCTTCCACGCCCCGCCCGCGGGCTCGCAGTCCTGACGTGCATGGACGCTCGTATCGATCCCCAGCGGCTGCTCGGCCTGGCGATCGGCGACGCCCACGTGCTGCGTAACGCCGGCGGAGCCGTCACCGCAGACGTGCGACGCAGCCTGGTAATCAGCCAGCGGCTGCTAGGCACGCGCTCGATCATGATCATCCGGCACACCGGATGTGCCATGCTCGGCCTGGACGAGGCGCTGCGCGACGACATGGCGCGCGAGGTTGGCGCGCACGCCGACTGGCAGTTGCACGGATTCGCCGACCTCGAGGGCGACCTGAACAAGGCGCTCGCCGAACTGCGCGCCGACCCGTTCCTGCTGCATACCGACGACATCAGCGGCTATGTCTACGACGTCGAGGGCAGCGGCGAACTACTCCCCGTCTAGAACAACAGGGCACTGGCCGGATCGTGCAGCACGGCCGCCACGTCAGCAAGGAACTGCGAGCCTTGTTGCCCGTCGACCATGCGGTGGTCGAACGACACCGCGAGCTGGGTCACCCAGCGCGGCACGATCTCGTCATCGACCACCCAGGGCATCTTGCGGACCGCACCGAATGCCACGATTCCTGCCTCGCCGGGGTTGAGAATCGGCGTGCCCGTATCGATACCGAATACGCCGACGTTGGTGATCGTGATCGTGCCGCCGGCCAGGTCGGCCGGCGAGGTCTTGCCGGCCCGGGCCGTCTCGGTCAGTTCAGCGATGGCGAGCGCGAGTTCGCGCAGGCTCAGCTGGTCGGCGTCCTTGACATTGGGGACCACCAGCCCGCGATCGGTTGCCGCCGCGATCCCGAGATTGACGTAGTGCTTCAGGACGATCTCACCGGCGTCCTCGTCCCAGGAGGCGTTGATCTCCGGCGTGCGCCGGGCCGCCAGCACGACGGCCTTGGCCACGAACACTAGTGGGCTGACCTTGACGTCCCTGAAGTCCGGACGAGTCGCGGTACGGTCGCGCAGCTCCATCGTCGCCGTCACGTCGACGGTGATGAACTCTGTGACGTGCGGGGCGGTGAAGGCGCTCGCCACCATTGCCGCGGCAGTGTGCTTGCGCACCCCCTTGACCGGGACGCGGGTCTCGCGGCCCGCCGGAGCCACAGTTCTTGCGGGGGTGGGGGCGGCTGCGGCCTGCTCGACGTCCGCACGTGAGACGGTGCCGTTCGGCCCGGTGGGCTGCACGGTGGCGAGGTCGACGCCGAGACTCTTGGCCAACTGGCGCACCGGCGGCTTCGCGAGCACGCGGTGCCGGGTCTCGGGAGCGTCCGCCGGGGGCTGCGTGGGAGCGACATTGAACGCCGGGTGCGCAGACGGGGTATCAGGCGCGGCCTTGCGAGCACGGCGGCGAGTGGCACCGCGTGGCCCGTAGCCGACGAGCACGGACTGTCGCTCCTCGGGCTCGGCAGCCGCGGTTTCGGCAGCCGCGGGTTGGGCAGCCGCGGGTTGGGCAGCCGCGGCGGTGGCAGGGGCGCTTGCGGCGACGTCGATGGTGATGATGGGCGTGCCGACGTCGACGGTGTCGCCCTCGGCGGCATGCAGTTCGGTAACCACGCCGGCGTACGGAGACGGCAGCTCGACCGCCGCTTTCGCCGTCTCGACTTCGACGAGTGTCTGGTTGACCGTGACGGTGTCGCCGGGCTTGACGTCCCACCGCAGGATGTCGGCCTCGGTCAGCCCCTCGCCGACGTCCGGCATCTTGAACTGCTTGAGGTCCGACATCAGTACTCCAAAGTGCGGTCGACGGCGTCGAGGATGCGGTCGACGGTCGGCAACCACTCCTCCTCGAGGCGGCTGGCCGGGTAGGGCGTATCGAACCCGCCCACCCGCAGGACCGGCGCCTCGAGCGAGTAGAACGCCCTTTCTTGCACCCGGGCGGCGAGCTCTGCACCCACACCGTGGCTGACCGCTGCCTCGTGGACGACGACGAGCCGGCCGGTCCGCTCCACCGATTCGATCACCGTAGCGGTATCCAGTGGCGAGATCGATCGCAGGTCGATCACCTCGAGGTCGTGCCCGTCGGCGTCCGCCGCTTCGAGGGCGGTGGCCACCAAGGGGCCGTACGCCACGACGGTAGCCTCGCGGCCGGGACGCACCACGCGCGCCTTGTGCAGCGGATACGGCTCGTCGCTGAGTTCGCCCTTGGCCCAGTATCGGCGTTTCGGTTCGAAGAACACCACCGGGTCGTCCGAGCGGATCGACTGCTGGATCATCCAGTAGGCGTCGGACGGGTTCGAGCACGAGACGACCTTCAACCCCGCGGTATGAGCGAAGTACGCCTCGGGTGACTCGGAATGGTGCTCGACCGCGCCGATCCCACCACCGAACGGGATCCGGATCGTGATCGGCATCCGGATCTTGCCGGTCGACCGGTTGTGCATCTTGGCGACCTGGTTGACGATCTGGTCGAAGCCGGGGAACACGAAGCCGTCGAACTGGATCTCGCACACCGGCCGGTAGCCGCGGATCGCCAGCCCGACAGCCGTGCCGATGATGCCGGACTCGGCGAGCGGCGTATCGAAGACGCGCGCCTCGCCGAAGTCCTTCTGGAGGCCGTCGGTGATCCGGAAGACGCCGCCCAGCTTGCCGACGTCCTCACCCATGATGATCACCTTGGGGTCGTCGTCGAGTGCCTTGCGCAGCCCTTCGTTCAGCGCCTTGGCCATCGTGACGGTCGTCATGCCGGCACCTCCTCGAATGAGTCGAGGTAGGCGGCGAACGCGTCGCGCTGCTCGCGCAACTCGTCGGTCAGTTCGACGTGAACGTGCTCGAACACCGACAGCGGATCGGGGTCGGGTAGCGCCCGGCAACCGGCCCGGACGTGTTCGGCCAACTGCTCGGACTCCTCGTCGATCGCGTCGAAGAAGTCCTGGCCGACGTGGGCATGCCGGGTGAGGTAGGCGCGCACCCGAGCAATCGGATCCTTGAGCTTCCACGTCTCGGTCTCGGCCGCGAGGCGATACCGGGTCGGGTCGTCGGATGTGGTGTGCGGGTTCATCCGGTACGTGTAGGCCTCGATCAGCGTCGGCCCCAGCCCGGCGCGCGCCTGATCGAGCGCCTTCCGGGTGACTGCCAGCGAGGCGAGCACGTCGTTGCCGTCGATGCGCACGCCGGGGAAGCCGAAGCCGCCCGCGCGGTGATAGATCGGCACCCGGCTCTGGGTGGTCACCGGCGCAGAGATGGCCCACTGATTGTTCTGGCAGGAGTACACGATCGGCAGATTCTCCGCAGCCGCCCACACGAACGACTCGTTCACGTCACCCTGGCTGGACGCGCCGTCGCCGAAAAAGGCCAGCACGGCGGTGTCCCGGTCCGGGTCGCCGGTGCCGACGGCGCCGTCCCGGACGATGCCCATGGCATAGCCGGCCGCATGCAGGGTCTGCGCGCCGATCACGATCGTGTAGAGGTTGAAGTTGTTGTCAGCGGGGTCCCAGCCGCCCAGGTTGGTGCCCCGGAAGAGGCCGAGCAGGACGAGCGGGTCGACATCACGGCACCAGGCGACGCCGTGCTCACGGTAGGTGGGAAACGCCATGTCGTGGGGGCGAAGTGCCCGCCCGGCACCGACCTGGGCGCCTTCCTGGCCGAGCAGCGACGCCCACAAGCCGAGCTCACCCTGCCGTTGCAGGGCGATCGCCTCGGTGTCGACGCGGCGCACGAGGACGAGGTCGCGGTACAGCGACTGGATCTCGTCGTCGGTGATCTCGAGTGGATAGTCGGGGTGCTCGACGCGCACGCCCTCGGGGGTCAGGAGCTGGACCATGTCCGGCTCGGGGGGAACGGCTTGCACCGCAGACGCTCCTCTCGTCGGGCCATCGACGCGGGGTCTCCGCGTTGAGCCGCCTGGCGATAATTGGGCTACCCGTTGGTACAGGGATGGCGCACCTGCGGATTTGCCCAGGGGTTCCTACCATATCCGCGCTTCCTGGCCGGCCGCCGCGCGTCACGCCGGCTCGCGGTAGTAGTCCGTCCAGATGTGCGCGTGGCATCAATGCGCCAACGCCATTTCAGTGCCTTGTGCGCAGCCTGTTGAACAGCTAAGAACGCAGTGCGCACTCTCCGTCCTCATCGGGGGTATTTCGTGACTCGTAGTCGTCTCTGTCTGCTTACCGTTCTTGCACTCCTCACGCCATTCGTCGTATCTGTAGTACCTGCCTCCGCGGCGGCGCCGCCGGGCGACGACACCCCTGTGCTGCTCACCCCGAAGGGGGAGCACGACAACGGTGACGACGAGGCGAGCTTCGACAAGCTCCGTGACGCCTATTACTGGAGCCGGCTGCTCGCCGGCGACGACGGCGGCATCAGCATGGACCAGGCCGCGGCACTGCGGTCGCGGGCTTCCACGCAGGCGAACAGCATCGCGGTCGACTCGACCAACGGCGCTGCCCGCGGCGGTACCTGGGCGAGCGTCGGACCCGACCCGATCGTGCAGGTCGCCCGCACGTCCAACACGTTCGAGGCGGTGTCCGGGCGGATCGGCGCGCTGGCCATCCGCAACGACGGCACGATCATCCTCGGCGCCGCGCAGGGCGGTATTTGGACCTATGACGCGACGACCAAGACGTGGACGTCGCGTACCCCCGATGCGAACACGCAGTCCGTGGGCGCCCTGGCCATCGCACCAAGCAACGACAAGATCGTCTATATGGGTTCCGGTGAGGGCGCCCTGTCCGGCGACAGCTACTACGGCGACGGCGTCTACAAGTCCACGGACGGGGGCCTGACCTGGAATAATGTGTCAGGCGACATATTCGACGGGCAGTCGTCCACCGACATCGTGGTCGACCCCGCGAACCCCGACCACCTCTATCTGTCGACGGTGCGCGGGCGCGGAGGCGTGCGGCGCACGACGCATCCGTCGCAGACGCCGTTCGGCGTGTGGGAGTCCACCGACGGCGGCGCGCACTGGACGCTGCGCAAGGGCACCACGGACGAGCTGCACGGCGCCACGGACCTGGTCGCCGATCCGCAGCACTTCAACGTGCTGTGGGCCTCCTTCTGGGGCGACGGCATCTACCGCTCGACCGACGGCGGCTTGACCTGGGCCAGCGCGCTGGGCAACCTGCCGGCCGGCAACTACCTCGAGGGCGGCACCCGCTTCTCGCTCGGCATCTCACACCCCGCCGGCGC
>Ga0126374_10000056_pt1 | contig 18262 bp, 29 predicted proteins | sample PanSoiMetPlot_12_FD_89874 | JGI IMG/M metagenome (GOLD analysis project Ga0126374, IMG submission 89874) | Tropical forest soil microbial communities from Panama - MetaG Plot_12 | ecosystem: Environmental > Terrestrial > Soil > Tropical forest > Bulk soil | place: Panama | collected 2016-02-17
GCGTGCTGCTTCCAGACCAGCGGGGCGACGATCCGGTAGGGGACCCGGGCCGAGACGATGAGCCCGAGCCAGAGGCCAAACCCAAGGCCCGTGCGGAAGGTCGACGCGACGCCTTGGCCCGGCCGGGCCCCCTGCGCCTCGAGGGCGACCTCGACCGTGGCCGCGTCCCCGTCGAGGAGACGGGCCAAGAGCTGGCGCATGCCGAGCGGGTCGTACTCGTTCCGCGTCTTGCGGTTGCGCACGACGGGCATGGACGGCGTGCGATGGAGCTCGGCAGCAAGCTGGTTGCCGTCGTCGTCGACATCGAGGACGCCGAGGCCGCCAGCCAGCCCGGGGTCAATGCCGATCACGCGCCGCATGTCACGGCCGCCCCCAGCGGATGTCAGCCACGGACGGGCCCGGCTCCCGCGACCAGGCAAGCTCGCCCGCGGCCGTCACGCTTACCGCGAGCTCACCCGCGAGCAGCAGCTTGCTGAGCGCCCGGTGCACCAAGGTGTCCAGCACGAAGTCGCCGACGATCTTCGTTTGACGGTCAAGCTCGTCCTCTGGAAGCCCCGCGGGGGCGCTCCGCAGAACGGCGTGCATGATGCAGGCCACCTCCGCCTCCTCGAGCGCAAACTTGCCGTCAGGGTTGCGCCTCATGGGCGGCCGTACCGCGGGCAGATGAGCGCATGGCGCCACCATCGCCCGCACCGCCAGCAATAGAGGCCGAGCAGCGCGGCCAAGGCCCGCCACCGCGGCGGGCGGCGGAGCTCGGCGAGGACCATCGGCCGCGAGCCGTTGACCAGCATTCAGCCCTCCTCGCCGGGGTCGCGATCCTGGGCACGCGTGAGCGCGCCCGCGAGCGCATCGCCAAAGAGGCCATAGCGACCCGTGAGGTGCCGACGCTCGATGTCATCCGCAAGGTCACGCATCCATTGGAGGCGTGCGCCCCCATCACGCCGCATCTGGTCCTGAAGTTCTTCGCACACTTGGGTCAGTGGCCGTGACGCGATCTCCCGCAGCGTTGCCACCATCTGTGGCTTCGTGACGGGCGGCTCTGCGTAGAGCCCGCGATCATATTCGGCGTGTTCTTCTGCCGTCACGGGCAGGCCAAGTTCCTTGCGCCGGCGGGCGATGTCCGGCGGATACGTGCCATGATGCTGGCGTGAGGGATCGACGCGGCCCGTCGATGTGAGCGTGCGGAGCTCAGCGATGGTCGGGACCCGCGTGCACGTCTCAATCGCGCGTTCGATGGCGTGGCGCACTTCAAGCCACGTGAGTGTGCGGAGCCCCTGCCAGTAGGCCGTGATTGTCTCGCGCGAGAAGCGCACGCGATAGGCCGCCTCGATCGTGCCGATGAGTCGCCCAAAGCGGTCGGCGTCGTCGTCCGTCATCCGCGCTCTTTGAGACTCGCCTGCAAGTCGGCGAGAATTTCCGCCGCGCGCTCACGCCCACTCGGTTCAGCAGCACGTGGGTCGTCCTCCCATTGCCGTTGGCGCAAGAACGTCGCCGGGTCCTCGACGAAACCACGGCCCCACGCCTCACTGCCTTTCCACCGTTCGACCCCGGCGAGGATGGGCTCGAGATGCCGCGCCCCATCGACGGCCTTCCACGCGCGGGCGGCGGCGGGCTTGTGCCGCTTCTTCGGATAGGGCTTCCAGAAGGTCTCGAAGCCCAATTCGGTCGGGCGGGGCGACGGCGCGTCGCCCTGAGTTTGCGAAGCAAACGATAAAAGATCTGACGCAGGCGCAGGCGTAGGCGCAGGCGGGACGGGTCCACCAACTCTGTCTTCTTTGGTGCCACCGGACTCCGGTGCCACCGGAGTGACGGCAACCGCGAAGTCGACGTTACGGCGCTGGAGGCTCCGCCGCCAGCTCCACGGGGCGTGCTCGGCGAGGTCGTGCACGACGAGGCGCGCCTGCGCGCAGGCATCAAGCCATCGCGTTACAACGAGGGCATCGACGAGGCGCGACGGCGTGCCGGCATACCCGATGCCGGCGGCAATCTCGGCGTCGCTAAAGCGCCCGATATCCCCGCGCACCGCATACTGAAACGTCCAATCAAGGAGCGCTTCGAGAAGCCCGAGCGCCTCGTACGGCCGCATGTTGAGCGCTTTGGCGAGGGCGAGGAGTTTCGGGTGCCGGAGCGTCCCATGTTTCATGCCCGCCCCCCATCGTCGTCCTGCATCACAGCCCCTCCTCGATACCCTCACAAGTGAGACTATTCTGTCACCACCTTGTCACCACCAGGCGCCCAACCGCCCCCGCTCCCGCCCGCGACCGAGCGGGCAGATTCGTCGCATTCCGCGGCGTTAGTGGGGCTCAGGCCGCTGGTCGGGGGGGTTGGAACTGCCTTTTAAGCAGCGGGTCATGGGTTCGACTCCCATACGGCTCATCAGTCTTTTCCATTACTTCCGCTTCCTTCGCGGGTTCGCCCCCGCCCCAGTGTCACCACTTTGTCACCACCAGCCCGCCGGCAGACGCGTAACATGCCGTCGTCGAGGAGCGCCACCCCACGTCGCGGGCGGGCGTGAAACGCCCCCCCGTACGTGCCGATCGTCGTCGTGATGTCGCGGTGGCCCATCTGCTGCTGCACGTATTGCGGCAGCTCGGTCGTCGCTAAGGTCGACCCGAAGGTATGCCGCAGATCTTGCGGCGAGACGGGCGGCAGCCCAGCCCGCCGGGCGAGCCGCCGCAGCGCACGCCGAATGTTCGCGGCGTCGAGCATGGTGCCGGCGGTCGACGGAAAGAGCCACCGGGTAAGCGGTCGCCCGGTCTCGGCCGCCGCCCGCTCAAGCCCGGAGATATGCGCCTCGAGGACCTCGGCCAGCCCGGGGCTCAAATCGACCTCACGCGGGCCGTGCTTCGGTTCTTCGAGCGCGTCCGTCTTGTCGTCGGCCGCGTGCCGGACGCGGAGCTTGCGGGTCTCGAACCGCACGTCCGAGATCTCGAGCGCGCGTCCCTCCCCGAGTCGCAGCCCGGCGCGATCGTAGACGAGCACCACGGGATACCAGACGCCGCCCTCGTCCTGCCGCGCCGCCTCGAGCAGCGCCCGGCGCTCCGCCGGCTCAAGCACGCGTTGCGCGGTGGCAGCGTGGCGCTCGTGGGCGGTTGGTTGGAGCCGTAACTTCCGGCCAAGCTTGGCGGCCACGTTCCCGCTGACGAGCTCGTCGTCGATCGCGGCGTTCAGCATGGCCCGGATGGCCGAATAGACGAGCCGGACCGAGCCGCGGGTGAGCGGCTGTCCGCTCGCGCCCTCGCGTTGACACCCGGCGAGGAAGGCTTTGACGTCCGAGCGACGGAGATCGGTGAGCCGCAGCGTGCCGAGTCGCGGCACGATATAGAGCCGCGCGGCAGATGCATGCGCCTCAAAGGCCCGCCGTTTGAGCAGGGGCGGAGTGATCGTTTTGAGCCAGTGCGCGGCGTAGTCAGCGACCGTCGCGCGGGGGTCGATACGGGGCCCGAGCCGGCCACGGCGATGAATGCGGATCCGGGCCGCTTCCGCGCGCGCGTCAGCCTGACTCGCGTGCGTTGTGCGGTGGCGGATGCCGGCGGCATCGCGGTAGTCGTGCGCCCAGCGGCCGCGCCACTTGAAGACCGCCATTCAGCGCTCGGCAGTGAGTTGTGCAACGTGTCGCTCTAGCGCCCTGAGGAGTTGCTCGACGCGCTTGAGTATGGCCTCGAGCGCCGCGCGATCCTCGTTCATCAGCTCATGCAGGGCTTGAATGAAGACGCGCCGCTCCGTGATGAGCTGGCCATCGGCGACGACGCTTAGGCCTGCGCGTTCAGCCTCAAGCGCATCACAAAAGGTAAGCGCTTGGTCATAGGTGGCGAATCCAGGGGACTTTTGCCGCCCGTTCGGCAAGCGGTACTGCACAAACCAAGGCTTGCTGCGCCGCGCGCCGGGACGGCCACCTCTCCGTTTCCGTGGCTGCATCACCTAGGGGCGATCCACTCGTGGCTTGGATGGGGGCGTGGGACCAGCCCATGCTCCTTTGCCAGGAGCGTAAGGGCGGTCGCGGCGAGCGGCGTGATCCTGCGCACGCCTTGCTCCCAGTGACTCACGGCGGTCACCGTCACGCCGAGCTCGTTGGCGAGTCGCTGCTGCGTCCACTTGAGCCGCCGTCGAAGGGCTTGCAGGGTATCGGGGGTCATGCCGGGCATCATAGCGGTGGACTATGCCGCTGTCAATAGTCCGATGGGAGGCTTTGTACGCCTCGAGGGCGGCCCGATCGAAGTGGAGGTGGCCGCCGGGACGGTCGCGGACCGCAGCCAACGTGCCGCGCCGTACGCGGTCGCGAATCTCATCAGGGGAGCAATCGAGATAGGCCGCGGCCGCCCGGGTATTCAGGAGACCGCGCTCGACGGGTGGCGGCACGGGCACGACGGCCGCCCGCTCCGTATAGAGCCGCTCCTTGCAGGCGACGCGGAGCAAATGGAACTGGGAGCGCGGCAGTTCGCCGATAAATTCGGCGAGCTCGTCGAGGGAAAAGAGTGCGGCGACGGCAGCGAGAGCACGAGCACGCACGGCTAGCGCGTCCCCTCCATGCGCGCGCCCTTGCCGTTCGCCCCCGATTTGTGCATGCGATATCAAGCGGGCGCTATGGCGTCTGGGCTCGATACCCCTATGGCATCGAGTCTCACCCACCGCCCGCATGCAACCGCCCCGCCGCCGCCGCCCCGTGCTGCATGTCCGATCTATAGGACTGGCAAAGTGGCCGTTCGTTACTCTCGTTTGCACGCGCGGTCAAGTAAGCGCTACGCTCAAAGCGTGCGCAAGCGCGCTTCTCAACGAAAACAGCACGTTAAGGTTGCACCACCCCGGGTGTTACGCTACCACCCGCGGGGTAAGATGGGGCGTCCTCCTCAGCCACCAAGAAGCTATGTCACCCGGCACGTCCGTTTTCAGCGAGCGCTTGATGCCGCCATCCGGCACGCCGCGCTTGAGGAGCGCCGCGCCTTTACGGACCTCCTGCAAATTATGGCTGAGGATTGGTTGAAAGAGCGCGCGCGCTCGCGCGGTGAGGTGTTTAGCTTACCGCCTCGCGGCCGCCGGCAGCCCCGCAAGCCGCCGCGCAAGCCGTAGCTGCGCCTCGGGCGCGCCCGGGTGCACGAGGGCCGCCCATTCGAGGACGATTCGCGCGTCCGGCACGCGGCCCTCCCGTCGCCAGCGGGCGAGGGATTGGAGGGAAATCCCGAGGGCGCGGGAAACGGCACTGGGACCGCCCGCAGCGTGGATGCTGCTAAAGACAATGTTAGTCGGCAGCTGGCGGCGGCCGTCACGTGGCATGCCGGAGGCTGTACCAGAGGCCGACGCGATACGCAAGGAGCTAATAGTATCGGACTTGACACTATTGGGGTCCGGCGGTAGTCTAAGAGGGTATGATGCATTACGCCACGGAGAGCGCCGGCGCCGATCGCCCGCGGTACACATGCCCGCGGCTCTTGAGCGCGCCGAGCCACGGGGCCCCCACCGCGAGCGCCGCGCACACCCGCTGGCGCACGGCCCCGGCGTCTAAGTCGAGGGTCGCACACGCCGGCCGGAACGCGAGCGGCCAGTCTTCCCGGTCGTCCATGATCCACTGCCACGCCATCGCGTACGGTCTGGTGCCGCGTGGGTAGCGGTGGAGGTCGAGTAACACCCCCATGAACACCGCGAGAAAGAGCCGCCGCTCCCCGGAAAGCTCCCGCCGGCGCGCGCGGAATTCCTCAAAGAGCGCCTCCGCGTCGGTCGCATCGGGGCCCGGATCGGGTAACGCGAACACCCGCTTGCCCCCCGAGCGCAACGCGGCCGCTTGCACGCGTAACCCCGGGATTGCAATGAATGCCAAGCTAACCCCGGAATATCACACGGTGCCCGAAAAGGAAGAGACAGCTATGGAAGCCGAAAGCATGCCCGCCGAGGCCGCCGCTGCCACGCCCGTCACTGCGCCCGCCCTTGTGCCCGACGTCGTCGCCGAGGGGCTTGTGCTCGGCAATCCCGAGGCGCTCGCCGCGCAGCTCGAATCGTTCTCGAAAGCTCGCGAGTTGCTCGTGGATTGGCTGTTTAATCGGCTCGTCGCCGGCGTCGATTTTATGTTGATTCATCGCCGGGTCGGGCCGCGCAACGCGAAAACCGATTGCCCAAACAAGGCCGACGCCAAGGGCTCGGTGTGCCCGACGTGCGGTGGCAAAGCCACGTTATGCAAGCCAGGGTCGGAAAAACTGTGCGGCTTATTGCAGCTCCGCCCGCGGTTCAAGCGCGATGTCGAAACGTGGGAGATGCTCGGCGGCGAGGCCGGGCTCATGACATTGGTGTGCGAGCTCGTCACCCCCGCCGGCGTCGTCGTCGCCGAGGGCCGCGGCGCCCGTCACCGTGACCAGGATTTCGGCGACGTCAATAAGGCCGTCAAGATGTGCCAAAAATCGGCGCAAACTGACGCCGTGCTCCGGTGCGCCGGATTGAGCGAGCTCTTTACCCAGGACTTGGAAGATATGCCCGGATGGGCACGCGACGCCGCCGACGAGCCGGCGCCCTTCGAGGCGCCGCGACGGCAGAGCGAGCCCACGCCCGCGGCGCCGACGGGCCCGCAAGGCGAGCTCGACTTGGCCGACCAGCTCCGCCGCTCGGTCGCCGAGGTCGCCGCCCGCAAGGCCGGCGCGGCGCGCCCGGCTCCTGCAGCGCCGACGCGTCCAGCGGGCGACGAGCCGGCCCCGAGTGACGCCCTCAGTAAGCCGCGCATCGGCCGCTTGATGGCGCTCCTCCACGAGGCCGTCGAGAAGCAAGGCGTGCCCGACGACTCGCACGAGGACATGTTTAACCGCGCGCTCGACTGGCTCGCGGGCTGGGTCGCAACCACCCAGGGCCGCAGCAAGGTCACGCATTGCTCGTACAAGGCGTACGATACGCTCTGCGGGCAAATCCCGGTCGCCGTCGAGGCCGCGCTGGCGGGCGAGCGCCGTCCCGCGCCGCGCCTCGTGCGTCGCAACTACGCCGCCCCACGCCGACCACTGCGCTAAGGAAAGGACCATGAACGGAAGCACGACCGATCCACGCCCGGGCGAGTCCAACGTACCATGTGGCATTTGTGGCAAGCCCACGCGCATGCTCGCGACGAAACGATGCGATCCGTGTTGGGAGCTCGAGACACGGATTCACGATGCACCCGAGCTCGCGCGCAAGATTCTTGAGGCGCTCAAGGCCGCCTAGTGACAACGCTCCCGACCGGCCCCGAGCCCGCGCCGAGCGTGCTCGCATTCGACCCGGCGTCGCATACCTACCGAGTCGACGGCACCCTTGTGCCGAGCGTGACGCAGCTCCTCGAGGACGCCGGCCTCACGCCAGACTACTCCGTCGTGCAGCCCGCCGTGCTTGAGCACGCGCGCGAGCGGGGCCGGCATATTGACGCGTGCTGCGATCTCCTTGACGCGGATGACCTCGACTGGCGGAGTGTGCACCCGGAAGCGCTGCCGTACGTCGAGGCGTGGCTCGCGTTTCGGGAGCACGAGGGCTTTACGCCGGTCGCCTCGCAGGTCCCGCTGTATCACCCGCGCTACGGCTACGCCGGCACGCTCGACGTCGTCGGCCTCTTGCCGGGCAACCGCCCCGTCGTCGTCGAGCGCAAGAGCACGGCCAAGATGGCGGCGACCTACGCGCTGCAGACCGCCGGGTATGCGCTCGACGGCATGTGGTTTGCGCCCCCGGGCGGCGGCGTCTTGACCCCCGTGCCGTGGGGGCCGCCCGCCCGGCTCGGCGTGCAGCTCCGTCGCGACGGCAGCTATCAGCTCGTCCCCTACGACGACCCCGAGGACATGGCGGCCTTTCTCGGCGTCGTCGCGCTCGGGCGCTGGCGCGGCGCGCGGCGGGCCTTGCACCCGATCCGGCGGGCGCGGTAGCGTTACAGGCATGACACGCCGGGGGAAACGGAACGGGGGCGAGACCCACCTCGAAGCGCTCGTCCGCGACGGCGTCCAGAGCGCCCTCGTCGCGCGGTTGCGCGTCGCCGCCGAGCAAGAGGGCGAGGCGCTTGCACGCGAGGTGCTGCAGGATCCGGAATTCCGCGCCGAGTTTCTCGCCCTCGCCCGGCGCGTTGCGCGCAAGGCGCTCGAGGTCCTCGAGGCCCGCGAGGCGCACGACTGATGTCCTACGAGCTCCTCGCCATCCTGGTGACGGCACTGCCGACGTACGCCGGCCTTGCCTACCTGATCTATCGCGCCGAGGTCGCGCGGCGGACGTTCACGCCCGGCGAGGCGGCCATCTTCAAGGAAATGCGCCGCGTGCTCGAGGAGCGGCCATGAGCCCTGACCCCACCCGGCTGGAGCAGATTGAGGCCATCCTGCTCACGCAGGCCGGGCGCTTGGACATGCTCACTGTCCAAGTCGCGAAACTCGCGACGTACGTCGAAGACCTGGCCCTCCACGTCGAACAGCTCCGCACGCACGTCGACCGCTTCGTCGAACAGGTGATCCTCGGCTTCACCCAGCGCGACGCGCGCGGCCGACGGACCGATGAGCTCCTCGACCGCATCGCGCGCAAGCTCGACGAGCTTGACCGCATCCTCACCCCGCCACGCGATCCCTAGGCTAGGGCTCGTCCGCCGCGCGCCGCAGCCGCTCGAGCGCGTCGTCCTCCAAGTTGGCCAGGACCTCGGGCGGCAGGACCTCCGTCACGTCAAGCGGGCCGAGCCGCACACACAGCGCCACCCAATCCGCCTCGGGGGGCGTCTCGCGCGTCACCGGGGCGCCCCGGGCGGCGTCGTAGATCTCGACGTCTAGCGGCAGCTCGACCTCAACCGTGTAGCGCATGCGGCGGGCGACGCCGCGCGGACGTCGCGGCCGGCCCGTATAGCAGAGCGCCCGCGCCCCGGCGACGAGCCGACGGAGCTCGCGTAATTGGCCGTCCAAGGCGTCAATCGCCGACATACCGGGCGCGCTCGAGATCGCGGACGAGGTGCCCGAGGTATTCCTGCAAGATGGCGCGCCGGGCCTGGCTCGGCCGCTGGTCATCGAGCCGACGCAGATAGCCTTGTAAGTGCTGGATGGCGAAGTCCAAGTGCTCAGCCTCCTGCCGACGCGCCTCGTACCACTCGCCGGGGTTACGCGCCATGAGGCAGACCATGATAGCATGGCGCGCGATGGGGGCGCAGGGCACCGAGACGGGCCGGCTCATCATTTGCGGGCAGGATCACACCGACTTTCTCAGCGATGCGGTGCGGGCGGGGGTGACGCTCGACGTCATGGCGGCCGCCGTCGGCTGCTCCCGGGAATGGATGCGCCTCTGCCTGCAACGCGTCGGGCTCCGCGGGCGTGCGCGGCAGATGGGCCGCGTACATGCGCTACACCAGGCCTTTCTGGTGCGCGGCTATCACCCCGCGCAACAGGTCGTGGCGGCTTGGTGCGTCCAGCACGGCGTCGACGTGACGGTTGTCCCGACGCAGACGCAACGCAACTACTCATGCGCGCTCCTGCACGTCGGGCCGACGCGGACGGACCTCTGCTGTCACATGGCGAGCAGCGCGAAGCAATTTTCCCCCGATTCGGGGCGCTATTTCTACGCCGGTGTGTGCCTGCGCCCGGCACCGTATGCCTGCTACGTGGTCAGCCCCGAGCGGATTTACTGCCTGCCCCGCTGGGTCGTGCGGCAGTATGCCGACAAAGTCTATTTTCCCGAGTTGAGTGACGGCATTTGGGAATGGACGCGAATTGAGCATGCATTTCTGGTCGAGCCCGCGATGGGCACCTACGCGGTACAGACCGCGGCCCAGCGCACGAATCTGGATACGTGGCACCGCACCGTCCAGGCCGCCGCCATGCGCGCGGCCCGGGAGGCGTGGCAGCGCGCACTGCGGAAGACCACCTGTCGGGCGGGCCATGCCTTGGCGGGGGCGAATCTCTACGAGAGCCCGCGGGGGCGGCGCGGGTGTCGCGCGTGTCGCTTGGAGGCGACGCGCCGCTACCAGCGCCGCCACACTAGCCCAGTTGATCGTGCACCAAGTCCTTGAAGAACCCCGGGCCGGCGCTCGAGACCGCCGTCAACCGCCCGCCCCCCTCGATCGTCGGCCGCAGCGCCACCCAGGTCTCGAACGCATGATCCCAGAATGCCACCTCATCGGCGAGCACTGAGGTAAACGTGTGCTGCCGCGCTTGCTCCTCGCCCTCGCCCAGCGCGACGATCTCCGACCCATTGGGAAACCGGAGAAAGCCAATCGAGTACTCGACCTCGCAGACCGGAAACGTCGCCGGCAGGTGCTCGTGAATGAACTTCGCCCGCCGCACGAGCTCCGCCGACCCCTCCGTCTCCGTCTTGCCGAGTTTGCGGGCCATGAACGCGACCTTGCTATTGCCGCAAAACCGCGCGAGCCAGTAGTTGACCGCCACGAAGAGCCACGTAAGCGTCATTCTGCGGGACTTTGGCACCGCCAGCAGTGGATGCTCCTGCCAGCGGCGCACCAAAAGCTCGGCATAGGCGCGGTCGGGGTAGCGCCGAATCCGGCCGGTGACCTCGTCGCGCGTGAAGACACAGTCCTTGACGAATGCCCACGGGTCGCCGTCGCGACCGTAGGTCGCCAACGTCTTCCGTTGTTCGAGGAGCAAGCGCCCCGCGGCGCGCAGGGCCAAGGGATGATCCGAACCGAGCACGTGGGTCGCTCCACCGGCCCGGCTGTTGCTCACGTGCTGTCCTCCGCGGGCCCGGGCAAGAGCCCGATCCCGGTCAAGCGCTCAGGCCACTCGCCGCTCGCCACGAAGGACTCAAGTTCGCGGTCGCTCAATTGTTCGAGGAGGTGGAGGTGGAGGTGCGCCTTGCGCTCGACCTTGTCCCCGCTCGTCGTCAGCACCAAATCCGCCGCCCGGATCGCATCCGCATCTCTGCGTGCTCGGCCGACCCGCTCGCCGGTCGTGCGATCCTTCTTCGCGCCGGCCAGCTCCGCCACGTGCGCGAAAACTTCCGGTGCCGCCGCTTTGGCCTGCGCCGCCACGCCGTAGGTGCCTTGCAGGACGCGCTCGAGCTGCGCCTGGCGAATGACCTCGATCAGCCGCACGACCTCCGGCTGCTGCAGCACGCGGAGGATCGTCTCGACCTTCGCATAACCGAGGTGGCGCGCGATCTCGGCGGCGCTGTAGCCGCCCAGGTGCATTATTGCAACGGTCCAGTAGCGGGTCGTCACGTGCTTGAGCAGCGTCTCCAACGGCATGCCCGCGAGCTGCTCGGCAAGCTGCCGGGCTGCGGCCTCGCGCTCCGCCCGCCGTTGGCGCCGCGCGCCATTCATGCGGCCGAGCCGCTCCGCCACGACGGCCGGCGCGGGCTGCCAGCCCCGCTTGATCCCGCGGCCGAGGCGCGCGCTCATGGGGCGAAATGCGCGCGCCGCCGCGCACACGTGAGGCGCATGTGGCAATTGAAGCACAGGAGCCGCATGCCATGGTCGGGCAGCCTGAGTGCCCGGCGGTAGCGGGCCCACGCGCTGTAGCCCCCAGTTGGCCGGCGGCCGCTGCCGTGTCTCCAGCGCTCCCCCGTCCGGCGTGCGTCGCGGATCGCTCCGCCATTGCCGTAGGTATGCTCCACGGTGAGCACGTCCGGCATCACGACGCCACACTCGTCCTCGTGCCAGCACGCGGCCGCCGTGCAGGTACAGCGCCCACCGAGCGCGGCCAACACCTCAGCCTTGATGCGCGTCGCACGCTGCCGCGCGTAGAGGGTGCCGCACGCGCGGCTGCAGTAGGGGTTGTGCCTGGTCGGCTGCCCACACCGGCATCGTCCCCTCCACGTCGGCCGGCCGGCGGCATGCTCGCGCGCGCGGCGCTGTCGGGCGTAGTGGATGTGATGCTCGCACGAGCGCCACCACCCCACCGCATAGTGCCGCGTGGCGGGTCGGGGACATCCAGCTTTGCTACAGCGCGGCGCCTCATCGGCCGGGGGCATACCAAGATGGACGCGGCGAGTCTACGGTCCGTGTCGCGTCGTGGGCCGTCGCGGTAGAGCAGGGGCTCGCCGCAGGCGACCGACCGATGGAACGGAGCGGGCCGTGCTGGCCGGCGTGGACTCACGCTCGCGCGCTCGCGGCCGGCCCTGGGCTGGCTAGCATGCCAGCTAGCCCTGGCTAGCCAGCAGGCTAGGCTGCTAGCTGTCTAGCCTGACAGTGGCTCGACCTGGGGGCTGCCGGGGGGGTGCGAGCGAGCGGGAGCGAGCGGCTGTCCCCTTCCGGCTGGACCACGCCAGCGGGGATTGGCTACCAACCTAGCGGACTATCATCGGGGGGGCGTTGGGGTGTGGGGGCAGGGCAGGCCTGGCACGGCCTGGGATCCCGACGGGAACCACTGGGATCTATCACGGCTGTCAAGTCTGTCATGACGAGGGGCGTTATTTGGGCCAAGTGGGCGTTCTGGTTGCCAGTCGGGAACGAGTCATGCGGCGGGTTTATGATGGTGCTGAATAGGTCAACGGAAATAGGGGCGGGCGTTCACGATGGCGCGGGCGGGGCTCTGGCCGGCGGAGACGTAGCGGCCGTGGTGGCGGACGGTCCAGTAGGGGCGGGTCTCGGTGGGGGCCTCGAGGGAGGCGCCGTGGGCGCGGAGCCAGGCGCGGAGGTCCAAGTCGTCGACTGGGGTGCGGGCGGGCGCGAGGGCTGAGCGGCCGCGGTCCCGGGCGCGGAGCGCCTCGTGGCTGCGTTTCACGGGGGCGGGGCGGTGGCGGCCTTCAAGGCATCGACGAGCTCCTCGGTGCCGTCCTGGACTTCCTTGAAGCCGCAGGTGCAGGGTCCGCCGCTCTCGGAGGGGCAGCCGTAGCCGTGGGCGAGGCGGGGCTGCATGAGCTGGAGGCCGGCAAGCAGGAGGGCGGAGGCTTCCTCGAGGGTGTGACGGGGGGTGACCTCGGCCTCGTGGGTGGCGGGGGCGTCGTGGGCGCGTGCCATGGGCGGTGCTCTAGCAGAGATTGGGCCGGACCGCAGCGGGCCTCTTGACGGCGGCGGGGGTCGAGTGCCAGACGGCCCGTCCCGGTGGCGTGGTATTATACCGAGCCGCGGCGGCGGCGGCTGCCGCTCGAGCCGGTGCCGGGGACGGTGGCGGGCGGTGGGGGTGGGCCGCCGACGGGGCCGGCGGGGGGCGATCTCGCGGGCAGCTATCCCAATCCGACGCTGGCGGCGGGGGCCGTGGGGACCACCGACGTGGCGGACGGGGCGATCATCGATGCCAAGATCGCGAGTGTGGCCTATGCCAAGGTGACGGGGGCGCCCACGTCCTTGCCCCCGAGCGGGGCAGCGGGTGGCGACCTGACGGGCACCTACCCGAATCCGACGATCGGGGCCTTGAAGGTGACCGATGCGAAGGTGAACGACGTCGGGGCGGGAAAACTGACGGGGACGATTGCGCAGGCCCGGTTCCCGGTGGCGCCCTCAGGGCTCCTCACGGCCAATCTGAATGATGCGCAGGTGACCGACGCCAAGATCGTCGGGATGGCGTATGCGAAGCTGACGGGGGCGCCGGCCTCGTTGCCGCCGAGCGGGGCGGCTGGGGGGGATCTGGCGGGCAGCTACCCGAGTCCGACGATTGGGCTGCTCAAGGTGGTCACGGGGTATCTGGCAGACCTGTCGGTGACCAACGCGAAGGTCAATGACGTGGCGTGGGGCAAGATCACGGGCGCTCCCGCGTCATTCCCGCCGTCGGGGGCCGCGGGGGGATCGCTGGCGGGGACGTATCCTGCGCCGACGCTCGCCACGACGGGGGTGACCGCGGCGAGCTACGGGACGGCGACTCAAGTGCCGCAGCTCACGGTGACGGCGGAGGGGCGCATTTCCCTCGCCGCCAACGTCGCGATCAGCTTTCCGAGCTCGCTGCCCCCGTCGGGCGCCGCCGGGGGCGATCTGACGGGGACCTATCCCAACCCCACGATTGGGCTCTTGAAAGTGACGACGGGGGCCATTGCGGCGCTCGCGGTGACGGATGCCAAAGTCAACGACGTCGCGTATGCGAAGGTGACCGGGCATCCGACCAGCTATCCGCCGTCGGGGGCGGCGAGTGGTGACTTGGCCGGGACATACCCCGGCCCGACGGTGGCCAAGCTGAATGGGTTGGCGCTGACGGCCGGCGACATCTACTATGTGAGCGCGACCCCGGCCCTTGCCCGGCTTGCCGCCAACGCGACCGCGACCAGTCAGTACCTCCGCAGCGTCTCGAGCGGCGTGCCGAGCTGGCAGCAGATTGCGTATGGGGACGTCTCGGGCACGCCGGCGAGTCTGCCGCCGTCGGGGACGGCCGGGGGCGATTTGAGCGGGAGCTACCCCAATCCGACGATTGGGGCGCTCAAAGTCACCACGGGGGCCTTGGCGGCGCTCGCGGTCACTGACGCCAAGATCAATGACGTGGCCTGGGGGAAGGTGACAGGCGCCCCGGGGAGTTTCCCGCCGAGCGGGGCGGCGAGCGGGGACTTGAGCGGCACCTATCCGGGGCCGACCGTGGCGAAGCTCAACGGGGCGGCCCTCGGGACGACGACGCCACTCGCGCGTGGCGACCTCCTCGTGGCCAACGGGACGCCGGCCCTGGTGCGCTTGCCGATTGGGGCGGCGAGCCAGGTGCTCCAATCAAATGGGACGGATGTCATCTGGGGATCGTCGCTTGGCGGGCCGCCGTCGGGCAGTGCCGGGGGATCGTTGGCCGGGACCTATCCCAACCCGACGCTGTCGACGACGGGCGTCACGGCGGGCACAAAGGGGGACGCGCGGACGATTCCGACGTTCACGGTCACCGCCGAGGGGCGGATTTCGGCCGTCACGACGGTGACCTTGATCGCCCAGTGGAAGTGACTGCGGCCGGCGCTGCCAACCGGGCGTGGCAGGGGCACTTGACGAGCGGGGGGCCTGAGTGGCACACGGCCCGTCCCGGTGAGGCCAATGGCGAGGCCCCCTGAGCCGGTCGGCCACGATCATCGCACCGCCCCCGGTGTGTCCCTCGAGGTCGGCCGGCTCCTCCCCCCGGGATAAGGAGATGCGCCGGGTCGGGGGCGTTGGCGTCGTCGTGGTCTTGGTGGCGGCCGAGACGGTGGGGGCGTGTCCACCCGGCAAGGGCGGTCTCTCCGCGATCCCGACCAAAGGGGCGTTTTGCCTGACGGTCTGCAAGTCGAAGCAGCCGGGGCCGCCTGGGCCGCCGGGGCTGCCGGGAGCTCGCGGTGAGGCTGGGCCTCCTGGTCCTGTTGGCCCGGCTGGGCCTGTCGGTTCTTCTGGATTGGTGGGGCCGCCGGGAGCTCCGGGCAGTGCTGGGCCTGCCGGGCCGACGGGCCCCGGGCTCGTGTTGCGGCCAAAAGTGGCCTCGTCGGGGGTGCTCGAGCGGCCGATCGCGGGTACGTTGGTGACCCTCACGGCCGAATGCGACCCGGGCACGGTGCCGGTCGGCGGCGGGCTGACCAACGTCGTCGGCAATCCGGCGGACGAGCCGCGGACCCATCTCTTAGACTCCGGGCCGACGGCCACGGGCTGGCATTCAGACGCGACCGTGGTGTCGACGTTCTCGTTTGGGGGCACGCTCGAGGTGCTCGTGACGGTCATCTGTGCGCCGGGGGCGTCGTGATGGGCGCACCAGGGGGGGTCGGCTCCGCGGCGGGCGGCTTGGCGGCGATCGCGCAAGTCATTGCGCAGGTTGGATTTCCAGTCGTCGTCGCGGGGGCGCTCCTCTGGTTTCTCTTGACGCGCTTTCAGGACACCATCCTGACGATCACGGCCCGGATGGAGGCGAATACGGAGGCCGCGGGGCACCTGGTAGACGCTGAGACGGCCGCCGTCGACCAATTAGAGGCCCAGACGGCCGAATTAAAGGCCCAGACCGAGTTGATGAAGCAGTTTTTGAGCCTCCGTGAGCGTCAGACGGGGCAAAATCGGTGATTTTGGAGCAAAATCAGTGAGTTGGCGCGTCTGTAAGGCCCTCGGAGGCCGATTTGACGAGGGATTGCTTGGGGAAATCAATAAAAGCGCCCCGGAACGCTCGAAAGCGTCTGATGGGGGCATCGGGGACGCCCGCCACAGTGCCCGGACGTCGGATCACAACCCGTGCGGGTGCTGTCGGGTCGTCTGTGCGCGCGATTTCACGCATGACCCGGCCGGCGGCTTCGATTCCTACGCCTTTGCGGAATGGTTGCGCGGCCGCGTGCTGGCTGGCGAGCGGCGCGTCAAGTATGTGATCTCTAATGGCCGTATTTTCTCAGGTTTGGGACAGCACCACCCGGCTGGCGAGTGGCGTCCCTATAGTGGAAGCAATAAACACGCCCATCATGTGCATGTGAGCGTGCGTCATGGTGCCGAGGACTATGACAACGCCGCGCCGTGGGGCTGGCCGCCGACCCCGGCCTGAGGGAGGATGCCCTGATGACTGAGCGCCCTGAGGATGAGACGCCCGTGCCCCCGCCCCCGCCCGACGACGAGGACGCCGCCAAGGAGCTCGAGGACCCCGAGCCCGAGGGGCCGCCCGAGGACGAGAAAGCGGCGGCGGACTAGATGCCGTTTCTCGGCGCCCGCGGGGCCGCGCCCGACCCGCGGGGCACCGCCGCACAGCCGATGCCGGGCGTGACGGAGTGGCGCTGCCCGCGCAACGGCGTCCACGTCGTCGAGGTCCACTACACCGCTGACCCCGCCAAGCGCGATCCGGCGTGGAAGCGCGAGGCCATGCGCGGCATGCCGCCGCGCGGCTGGCAACGCGAGATGGAAATCGCGTTCGACTTGGCCGGCGGCGAGCCTGTCTTGCCGGAATACGTCCCCGCCGAGATGCGCCGCCCGTTTCCCGTCAATGCCTCCGCGCGGCTCTTGCGGGGCTGGGACTTCGGCCAGGTGTGTCCCGTGACCGTGTTTGCGCAGCTCGATGTCCACGGTCGGCTCGGCTTTGTCGCCGAGCTGGTCTTGGAGCACGCTAACCTGACGGCGCAAATCGAGGCGACCAAGGCCATGACGATTGAGCTGGTCGGCCCGGGGGCGAATTGCTTCGATGCCGGCGACCCCGAGGCGCTGCATGAGATGGAGCTCGGGTCGATTCGTGCGGTGCTACTGAAACACGGGATCATCCTGCAGACCTTCGCCCGCTCGAGCGACACGTCCTACAACAATCTTCGCGACCGGCTCTTGCGCCGCGTGCGGATTCCCGGCGAAGAGGTGCCGAGCCCCGCGCTTCTTGTCGACCCGCGCTGTCCGATTCTTCACAGCGCGCTCTCGGGCGGCTTCGCGCGGCACGCGAAGACGGGCAAGCCGATGCCGACGCATCCTTACAAGGACGTTTGCGATGCAGCTAGGTACCTTCATGATAATCTACAAGGGAGCAGCAGTGAATGGCTCTTGAAGCTCCAGGCGATTGCCAAAGCTGACGTCGCGTGGTGAGCGGGATGGGATTCCTCGAGCCTCATCCGCATCGGGCGCCCCCCCGACACTCCAGGCGCATTGACGCGACCGGGGGCCGGCGGGTACACGGGCCACCCCGAGGCTAAAGGGCTCTCGGGATGCCACGACGCGCCGCGGGCGGGGCTGCCGCCGAAACCCTCTCGCCGGCACGCGGCGAGGCGCCGAAGAATCTCGCGCTCGACCCGCTGATTGTCGAGCGCGTCAAAAACGAGCTTGTCCCATTGGTCCGTCGCACCCGGCAAGAGCGCAACGGGGTGCTCCGCGAGCGTTGGCTCCGCTATTACCGCATCTGGAGCGTGCGGCACGACCGCCAGGGCTACGTCGGCCGGTCAAACACCTACTTTCCAGTTGGCCGGCGCTGGATTGAGCAATGGGTCACGCGCTTAAAACGCGACCTCTTCCCCGACCAGGACTGGTTTGCGTGCCGGGCGCTGCGGGAAGACTTCGAGGCTCGCGTGCCCGCCAAGCAGGCGTTGGCGGCCTACTGGATGCGCCGCCACATGCGGCTCCGCAAACACGCGCTGCCGTGGCTCCGCCAGCTCGTCATGTACGGCACGTCCCCGGTGCGGAACGTCTGGCGTGCCGTCGAGCACGAGCAAACGGTGCTGCGCGATGTCCTCGACGACGACGGCCAGCCATCAGGAAAAACGATTGAGCAGGTTGAGAAAGTGGCGGACTTCCTCGGGCCGACGTTCGAGCCCGTCGACCTCTTCGCGTTCTACGTCTGGCCGCCGACCGCCGCCGGCCTTGAGGACTGTACGCTGGTCTTTGAGGACCGCTGCGTGCCGCGGAGCCGGGTCTACGCCTTGGCCACGAAGCCCCTCGATCCGTCCAACCCGAAAGGCGGCAACGTGTACGAGGGGGTGGACGAGCTGGTCGCGCTCTACGACCAGGCGATGCAAAACCGCACGGGCGGACAAGCGGGTCGCAACCCCGAGA